>Ga0307374_10010204_pt1 | contig 13670 bp, 14 predicted proteins | sample OX3MG_FD_202532 | JGI IMG/M metagenome (GOLD analysis project Ga0307374, IMG submission 202532) | Soil microbial communities from Risofladan, Vaasa, Finland - OX-3 | ecosystem: Environmental > Terrestrial > Soil > Coastal area > Acid sulfate soil | place: Finland: Risofladan, Vaasa | collected... | reverse complement strand
GAGAACATATGCGCTGCCGGGGGTGCGCAAGAGCATTAAACGCGCCGCCTCGGCAAATGGAGCGCGAATGGCGGCGCTGTCCACCAAATCGCCCAGATTATTTCGCTGTACTTCCGCAAACGCCTCATCCCACTCGATTTCGATGTAGTGAGATTTCCATTGAGAAGTCCTTGCGAAACTGGTCACAAGCACGAGTCGTTCCTTGAACAGTTGCTCGAATACGATTCCTGGAGTTCGCCGCTCCTGGTATCCGATGGCCATGTCAAGCACGCCCGATGCGATGTAACCGCTTGCATGCTCCGAATAGCCGCTGTCGATCGACAGTGATATCTGCGGTGCATGAGCGCGCATCCACGATACCCAATCAAGAGCGAATTGCTCAAGCAGCAAATATTGACTCATGAATCGCAGGTGTCCGCGAAATATGGGCGCCCGGCGAGCGGCATCACGTCCCTGAGCAATGGCAGTTACCGCAGTCTGCGCATAGGTCAAAAACCGACTGCCTTGCTCAGATAAGCTAATTCCATGCTGACTGCGAATGAATAGGGGAAATCCAAGTGATCGCTCCAGGGTCTTTATTCGTGTCGTGATGGCCGCCTGTGTGAGGTGTTGGGCATCGGCCGCCCGGCGAAAGCTTCCGCGTTTGGCGACTTCTATGAACGTCAATAGCGGTGCGTTGAGTTCCGGCACAAAATAACTTTATCACGAGGCAAAAGAACTTCAAATATCCATCGCCGGCTGCGCGTGATATACGAATGACGATCGGCGCCGATGGTGGATGCGAGCGCTGCGGGAGGCTTGGGCGTGGAGATCGGATTCACGGACTTTGTTCAGACGAATTTGGATATCGAAATGGCTACCGCGGCACATTTGGGCTTGCGCACGCGTATTGCCGCGCCGCAATGTCGTACCGAGGCAGACGTAGTGAAGTTCGGTCGAGACCTACAAGCACTGGTCGTGCAGGAAGCGCCGTTGACGCGTGCGGTTCTGCGTGCATTACCCGAATTGCGGTGCGTGTCGTTTGCGCAAGTCGGAACCAATTCTATCGATCTCGAAGCGGCGTCCGAACTGGGAATCTGGGTAGCAAACGTTCCGGATGCCAACGTGACCGAAGTCGCTGCGCATGCTGCCGCAATGACGTTGGCTCTTGTGCGCCATTTGCCAAGATTCGATGTCACGGTTCGGGCGGGAAGCTGGAACTACTCCGCCACCGGTGAATTGATACGTCCGAGTCGCTTGGTTGTTGGGCTAGTAGGGCTGGGTCGAATTGGTCGCCACTACGCCGCAATGATGAGGCCAATCGTTGGCAATGTGCTCGCCTACGATCCTTGCGTGTCTACGGACCGCTGGCCGGCCGAAATTCAGAAGGCCGAACATCTGGAGGATCTGCTGGCGGCCGCAGACGTGGTGTCGCTACATCTGCCGCTGACGCAGCACACGCGGGGCCTGATGAATGCGAAGCGATTCGCGCAGATGAAGAAAGGGGCAGTCTTGATAAATGTGTCGCGCGGCGCCCTCGTGGAGATAGCCGCCCTATTGTTGGCTCTGGATTCTGGGCATCTCGATTCGGCGGGACTCGATGTGCTCCCGGTGGAGCCACCCGATCCGCAAGAGGCCATTCTCCAGCATCCGAACGTCCTAATGAGCCCGCATGCGGCCTTTTACTCCGTCGATAGCGACGTCGAAACACGCACTCGCGCGGTGGCGTCGCTCGCCGCCTTTGGCGCTACGGGTCGGCCACTCGACGTGGTTATTGAAGGACGCCGTTGAGTAGCACGATGTCCGCAGGACCAGAAAGCGCCGTGAATCACCCGCGAACCGTTAGTCAGGCTCTGATACAACTGCTGTCGGGCTACGGAATCAATACCGCATTTGGAATACCGGGGACCCATACTTTGGAGTTGTACCGGGCTCTGGGCCAGGAGGGCATTCGGCACGTGCAATGCCGAAACGAGCAGGGCGCGAGCCTGATGGCCGACGGGTACGCGCGCGTAGCTGGGAAGCCGGCGCTTTGTACGATCGTATCCGGTCCCGGTGTGACCAACGCGACGACGGGAATAGCGCAAGCATACTGCGACTCTGTGGCAATGGTGGTAATCTCCGCGGCCGCATCTAGCGTATCGCAAGGAAAAGGGTGGGGTACGGTTCACGATTTGAACGATCAACGCGCCGTAACCGCCGGGTTTACAGGATTCAGCGCGATGATCGTCGATCCCGAAGAACTGCCGGAGCTGGTTGCACGGGCGTTCGGGCTATTTCGTTCGAGCCGTCCGCGCCCCGTTCATTTATCCATTCCGCATGATCTCCTTGGAAAGCCCGAATTGCGTGAATGGAAGGCCCGTCGTGCACCAGCAAAGCCAATGCCGGATCCTGCGGCGATCCAAGAAGCTGCGTTGCTCCTCTCGAAGGCAGCTACACCGCTGATACTCGTCGGTGGGGGTGCGATTGGCACTCGCGATTCGCTCACCAGAATCGCCGAACGCCTCGGCGCCCCGGTGCTGACGACGAACGCAGGAAAAGGCATTCTTCCCGAATCACACCGGCTATCGCTAGGCTGCTCCATATTGCAAAGAGCTAGTCAGGAAGCGTTGGCGAATTCGGACGTCGTGCTGTTAGTGGGGAGTGAAGTAGCCGAAGGCGATCATTTCCAACCGAAGCTTGCAATCGAAGGGAAGATTATCCGCATCGATATCGATCCGGTGGAGCTAACGTCCGTATACGGTGCTGCGGTGGGTATCCAGTCAGACGCAGCGGCCGCTCTGTCGGCGCTCTCCGTGGAGATTGAACGGTACGAGAATCCACGGGGCGCGGTCGCGGGAATCGAGCGGGCGCTGACGATTCGAACTGAAAACGCGGGGACACTGTCAATCGCCGAACTACGACACGCGCGATTGTGGAGAACGGTGCGCGCGGCTCTTCCGGACGACACGATCATATTTGGGGATGCAACCCAGCTCGTATATACGGGATCTTTCGCGCTATCTGTAGAGCGCGAACGATGTTGGTACTATCCAGGCACATACTGTTCCTTGGGGACGGCTCTGCCGATGGCGATTGGCGCAAAGATTGCCGCGCCTTCGCGTCCGGTCATGGCGGTCGCCGGAGACGGCGGGTTCCTCTTTACGATCAACGAATTAGCGACCGCGGCCGAAGAAGGGCTCGGGCTGCCTATCCTCGTGTGGAACAACGATGCCCTACAAGAAATCGCAGACCAAATGGATCGCAGAGCGATTCCGCGCATAGCGGTGCAACCGGCAAGTCCCGATTTCACTTTGCTAGCAAGAGGGTTCGGGTGTCAGGGACTGCGCGCAGAAAGTTCCGCGCACTTGATGAAAAGTATTCGTCAATCCTTCGAATTGTCGGTGCCGACGGTCATCGAGATTCCGGCAAACGCACGGTGGATTTGGGAATCCTGAAGCGCAAATTTAACTAGCCAACTGCTGAATTGCTCCAGCGCGCGCTTGGGGAACCCCTGAAAAACCATCAATGAGAACGCGAGAGGTTGGCAATATCGACGAGATTGCGCGAACGACGCATTGTTGCGCGTCGCGTACGTCGCTTGTTCCCCGATTCGCCACATTTTTCGCTCCGCAGACACACCGATCCTACGTCGCCAGCAAGCGACGTCGGATCATGTAGATATTCGTCAGCGCCGCCATCGCCTCCAGGCGGTGCAGGTTCGTCGCCAGACCCCGGTACCTACGGTGAACTGATATGGATCCGCAATCAGTGCAAATCAACACATGGCTGACAGGCTGGCAGGCGACTTCCTTGTCGGGACCCGCTCACTTGCGGTTTCCTGTGGGGTGCGAATTCCAAATCAAGCGGCGACCGGCGTCTGGAAAAGACCACGACAGTGCCGTGTCCAGTGATATTCGGTGAAGTTAGCGCGCGGCGGCGACGGAAATCCGGCTCGTTCTGCTGGCGTCGCGCCGTTGAGCGAGCGATGAACGCGAACGTTGTTGTAATAGGCGCGGAATTTGTCGAGCTTCCGGTGAAGATCGATCGAATTCCAGAAGAACGTGTGGTCCAGATACTCGCGCCGGATCGTCCCGATCAATCGCTCAATAAATGGGTGTGACATCGGGGCATAAGGGACTGATTTGATCTCCTCGACATCGAGGATACGTAGGTTGGCGAGCCATCGGTGAAATCGGAACAATGGGTCGTGATCCGTACTGATCCGAACGGGCGGCGCGTGGCCGGCAATAGCTTGGTTGAACATGCGGCACACCGCCGGACCATCGATGTATTCGGCGCCGACGCCGAAACCGATGATGCGGCGGGTGAACACATCGATGACCACCAGGACCCAATGGCTACGCAGCAGTATCGACTCACACCGGAACATATCGACGCTCCAGAGGCTATCCTTGGTCTGGGCAAAGAGGGTGAGCCAGGACGGCCCCGAGGCGTCGGGATGATCTGGCCCGTGGTGCTTTGCGAGTACCCTGCACACGATGTCTTTGTCGATCTGCACCGCGAACGCATGCGAGATCTGCTCGGCAATGCGTTGATTGCCAAATCTGGGGTTACGGAACTTCATCTCGAGGATGGCCGCCACGATTTCCTCGGTCGGGCCCTTGGGGCCCGGCTTGCGCCGGGTTCCGGCGGAAGAGAACAGGCGCCGATACTTTCGATCGACCAGCGCCTTGTGGAATCGTAACAGCGTCGCCGGCTTGAGGATCACGGCGAGCTTCACGACTCGTTGGGGACGAACGTACAGCGTGATCAATCCGAGCACGAATCGATCGATCGTGGTCAAAGGTGGTGCGCGTCGACGGGAACGGCCGCTGATGATCAGTTGGTGCTGGAGCGACAGGGATTCTGCGATGACGGACCGGAGGCCACCGGGGCGTGCGAGCTTCGCCAGGGTGACCAGGAGTTGCACCGCCAGAAGAAGCAAGTCACGCATCGTTGAGCTAGGCTACCAGGGATCGCGGTCAGCACAAGACTGCCCGAATACGGTGTCTCACAGTATGATTGGCGAATTCGCACCCCACAAGCGTACGCGGGGCCTGCGGTCTATGCGCGGCTTTTCAAGCCGGCGAATCGGATTCTCGGCGAGCTTGCCGCATTTGACCGCGCGAGAGAGCACGCTCGAGAGCGTGAAGATGTCCCGCAGAACCGTCGTCGGTCTGCGGCCACTGTTTAACTGGCGGCCCTTCCAAAGCTCGAGTCGTTCGAGCGTGATAGCAGTAAGGGGTTCGGCGAACCAGGTTCCAAAATGAATCTCCAGCTTCTGGAGAGTGTTAGTCGCCGTGCGGGGGCGATTGGCTCGGGCCCAGGGGGCGTACGTCTCGTCAATGAACCGGCCTAACGTCAGCAGATCGGCGCCGTCGATCCCGTGCAAAGGATGGCGTCCGTGGGCGACGTTCCCGAGGACTCTTTGGCATCGGCTCCGAGCATCGTCGGGTAGAAGCTCGCCGTCCTTACCCAGTGCAACGCGTCGGTTCCGGCCGAATCGCGCATAGTAGGAACGGACGCCGCTGGGCTGGACACGCAGTGTAAACCCCGAAAGACGGTTGTCGTAGATCTCGTACGGCTTCAACTTGGGCTGTGCGAGTCTACCGGCGAGGAGCCTTGTGCCAATGAACGCGTGCATGTGGAACCTCCTTCTGCAGCCGCTCACCTCCGATTACATGGCCTGCGCTTATAAGCGCGCCGGTCATTTTCGCAGGCGTAGGAAGTCCGGGAAAAACTCCCGGAAGGAATTGCATATACCCATAATGGGCATTAATATGCCCATTATGGGTGTAAAAGAGAAATCGACCAAATTGCACTTGCGCCAACGTCGCTCCAAGACCGTGGGGGTGAGACGGCGTTCTCCGAGTGGTCTGGCGAACGCGCTGTTCTCGATGACGCAACAACGGCTGCTTGGCTTGTTGTTCGGTCAGCCCGAGCGCCGGTTCTTTGCAAATGAACTCATAGAACTCGCTCGTTCGGGCTCCGGCGCGGTCCAGCGAGAACTCCATAGGCTCAGCGACAGCGGCCTCGTGACCGACACCAAGGAAGGTAATCGTAGATACTTTCAGGCGAATCGAGCGGCACCCCTGTTCGAGGAGCTGCGAAGCATCGTCCTGAAGACCGTCGGAGCGGCGGAACCCGTCCGAGCGGCCTTGGCGGCGCAGGTTCCGCAGATCAAGCTGGCCGTGATCTTCGGATCCGTGGCGAAGGGAGTAGAGCGCGTCGCCAGCGACTTGGACCTGCTCATCGTGTCCGATTCGCTGACGCTAGAAGAGACTTACGCGGCCCTCGCGCCGGCGGAGCGGCAGCTGGCGCGGAAAGTGAGCGTCACGTTGTACACACCGGAGGAATATCGGCGCCGATTGCTCGATAAGAATCCGTTCCTGCACAAAGTGCTCGCTGGAGAGCACCTAGTTCTGATAGGTAACGTGGATGAGCTTGCCGACGCTGGATAATCTGGTTCGGATCCGGCAACTGAAGGCAGAGCCCGGAACGCAAAGCGAAGTCGACGGCCTATTACGCTCTGGGCACGCTCGCTTGACGGATGCGCAGCTGAAAGGGCTGAGTCTCGATAGCCGGTTCGACCTTGCCTATAACGCCGCGCATGCGTTTGCCCTCGCGGCGCTACGCTGGCACGGGTACCGTTCCGAGAACCGGTACACCGTATTTCAATGCCTCGAACAAACCGTGAAGCTCCCAAGCGAACAATGGCGGATCCTGGACCAAGCGCATCGTAAGCGCAATATCTCGGAGTACGAGGGACATCTGGAGGTTGACCTCGCGCTGGTGGAGGCGATGATCCGGGTGGCGCAGGAGGTCGCATCGCGGGTGAAGGCGATGGGGTCGGTTCGATAATACCGCCGCAGATGAACGATCAGGAATCTTTGGCGAAATTGCACGCTGAGAACGCCCGGCTAATCGCGCTGCTTGAATCGCATGGAATCGAATGGCACGCACCTCAGGCCTTGTCGCCATCGGTATCCGAACCATCGATGTTGTCGACTGCGCAAAAAATCACGTTGTTCCGACAGCTCTTCCGTGGACGGACCGACGTCTACCCCGTTCGTTGGGAGAGCAAGACAACAGGCAAGGCTGGCTACGCGCCGGCATGTGCCAATGAATGGCGGCCGGGCGTCTGTGAAAAGCCGCGGGTCAAATGTGGTGAATGTGGCCATCGCCAGCTGATCCCGCTGTCCGATGAGGTGATCTACGGCCATCTCGCAGGAGAGTACACCATCGGCGTGTATCCGTTGCTGGAGGACGACCGTTGCCACTTTCTCGCCGTCGATTTCGACGAAGCGGAATGGCGCGAGGATGCGAAGGCGTTCATGCGGTCTTGTGAGACTCTTGGCGTGCCCGCTTCGCTCGAGATCTCCCGGTCAGGGCAAGGCGCGCATGCGTGGCTATTCTTTGCGAACCCGGTATCGGCGCGTGATGCCCGGCGATTGGGGACGGCGGTCCTCAGCCACACGTGCGCGATCACACGGCAGCTCCAACTGAAGTCTTATGACCGTCTGTTCCCCAACCAAGACATGATGCCGAAGGGAGGGTTCGGTAATCTGATTGCCTTGCCACTGCAGAAGGGCCCGCGCGAGACAGGATGCAGTGTGTTCGTGGACGCCGAGCTCCGACCGTATCCGGATCAATGGGCGTACTTGGCGGCTGCCCGAGCGATGGACCCTCAGAGCATCGAGACAACCATACTGCGGGCTACCGGTGGATCCCACCCGCTGGACGTAACATTCATCGACGACGAGGACTTGGCAACGCCCTGGAAGCGGAGGAATGCGTCGAGCGGAAAACTGACCGGGCCGATGCCAAAATCGATCGACGCGACGGTCGCCAACTTGATTTATTTCGAGAAGGCGCAGCTGCCACAGGCTTTGATCAACAGACTCATCAGGTTGGCCGCCTTTCAAAATCCGGAATTCTATAGAGCCCAGGCGATGCGCCTATCCGTGTGGGACAAGCCGCGGGTGATCGGATGCGCTGAGAACTTCCCGCAGCACATCGGCCTGCCTCGTGGCTGTCTCGACGCGGCGCTGTCTTTGCTGCGAGACGACGATATCGGCTACGATCTGCGAGACGAGCGCAACGCGGGTCAGACGATCGACGCAACCTTTATGGGTAGTCTGCGGTCGGACCAAGAAGCGGCGGTATCGGCGATGCTCCGTCACGATGCCGGCGTACTATGCGCTCCGACCGCGTTCGGAAAGACGGTGACCGCTGCCGCGATAATTGCTCGTCGGCGTGTGAACACTCTGGTGCTGGTACACCGTACTGAGCTATTGAAACAGTGGCAGGAAAGGCTGCAAGCATTTCTAGGTAAGGGTAGAGACGCCGTTGGTACCATCGGTGGCGGGAAGGCCAGGCCTACCGGTTTAATCGACATTGCCGTGATGCAATCGCTTTCGCGTCAAGGCGAGGTGAATGCGCTGGTCGAGAATTACGGACAAGTCATCGTCGACGAGTGCCATCACGTCGGCGCCGTCTCTTTCGAAGCTATCCTCACACGGACAAAGGCGAGGTACGTACTTGGTTTGACCGCGACGCCGATCCGCCGGGATGGGCAGCAGCCGGTCATCTTCATGCAGTGTGGACCGATCCGGCACACCGCAGCCAGACCTGCCGACGGGCCGCACGATCTCGAAGTAATTCCCCAGATGCGCACTACGCCAATTGAGGTGCCGCTGGATGCCGGCATTCAAGACGTCTTCCGCTACCTTGCGACCGACGACGAACGGACTGAAGCCATCGCTGCGGAAATCGCGCGTGCATTTGGCCAGGGCCGGAAAGTACTCGTGTTGACTGAACGCACGGAGCATCTCGACGCCATCAGGGCCGCACTCATTGGGCGCGTCCCCGCGCCGATGGTGCTACACGGACGTTTGTCGCGGAAGCAGCGCGAAGCCGTAATCAGCGAATTGAACGGATTGCCGGCCGACGCCCCCCGCATTCTGCTCGCCACCGGAAAATTGGTCGGTGAAGGGTTCGACCATCCGGCGCTGGACACATTGGTACTAGCCATGCCGGTTTCGTGGAAAGGCACGCTGCAGCAGTACGCGGGTCGGCTCCACCGCGAACACGCTGGTAAAACCGACGTTCGCATCGTCGATTTCGTTGACGTCGGTCACCCGGCGTTGCGCCGGATGTGGGACCGACGGCAGCGTGGTTATCGGGCGATGGGATATCGCGTGAGCTTGGCAGACAAATCCGCCGGGCCGAGCGAATGATTGTGTGACAAGGAGGGCAGTTGCCATTTGTCGGACCGTAAAGGTCCCCGATAGTCGCGTCGCTGCGCTACGAGTATTGGCGTGACTTTGGCGTGACTCGGTTACGCTTCGTTGTGCTCGGTCGTGACGAATGCAACGGACGTCACGCGGCAAGTGGTTGAATTGACTGCTGCAAATATCCCGATACTGCGCTCATAATGCCGAGGTCGAGGGTTCGAGTCCCTCCCTCACCACCAAACGACGTTCGACATGCTACTCACAACTATGCCAGACCTCGCCTCAGTACGCTGTAACATCTTATACAATAAGCATTATTTTCACTCAATGCGTCTAAGCTTCTGATCTCCAAGAAGCTTGACAGTGGGCAGCACTTGGGGGCAACTTAGCATGCAGCTGCCCCCAAAACTCCGGGTTATTCATTGAGTTGCCCCCAACGATGCTCACGCGTCTGCAAATCGAACGGATGCGCACGCCGCCGAAGACGATGCGCCTCTTTGATGGCCGAGGCTTGTATATCGAGTTCTCTCCGGCCGGCGGGCGCTGGTGGCGTTTGAAGTATCGGCTGGATGGCAGGGAGAAGCGCATCTCGCTCGGCGTCTATCCGGATGTGGGACTGAAAGAAGCCCGCGATCGGCGTGAAGCGGCTCGCAAGCTCATCGCCTCCGGCATCGACCCCGGCCGCCAGCGCAAGATCGAGCGGCGGCTCTCGGTTGAGCAGACCGCCGATACCTTCGAGGCGATCGCCCGCGAGTGGTTTGCGATGGTGTCACCGTCCTGGGTCGAGAGTCATAGCAGCAAGATCCTGCGGCGCCTCGAGAGAGAGGTGTTTCCATGGATTGGAGACAAGCCGATCAAAGCCGTCACGCCACTGGAGCTTCTGTCGGTGCTGCGGCGTATCGAAGTCCGCGGTCTGCACGAGACGGCTCACCGGACACTGCAGCATACCGGGTGTGTATTTCGCTATGCGATTGCCTCTGGACGGGCGGAACGGGATCCGAGTCGTGATCTCGCCGGGGCCCTCGCGCCGGTGGTCAGAGGGCATTTCGCCTCGATCAGCGATCCGCTGGCTGTGGGGAAGCTACTGCGGGCGATCGATACCTATCCCGGGGAGTTCGTGACGGCCTGTGCGCTGCGCTTATCGCCGCTCCTCTTCGTAAGGCCCGGGGAACTGCGCGCTGCGGCGTGGTCAGAGATCGACCTGGAGAACGCCGAATGGCGAATACCGGGTGCGAAGATGAAGATGCGCGCGAACCACATTGTGCCCCTCGCGAACCAGGCCGTCGCAATCCTCAGGGAATTGCAGCCGCTGACCGGCAAGCGGGTACTGGTCTTTCCCAGCGCTGTCAACCACACCCGGCCGATGAGCAACAACACGATCAACCTCGCACTGCGGCGATTGGGTTACTCGAACGAGGAAATGACTGCGCACGGTTTTCGCAGCATGGCCTCGACACTATTAAATGAGCAGGGTTGGAATCGCGATGCGATCGAGCGGCAGCTCGCACACGCTGAGCGCGATGCGGTGCGCGCGGCCTACAACTACGCGGAGTTCTTGCCGGAGCGGCGAAAAATGATGCAGGCCTGGGCGGACTATCTGGACGCGCTCAAGGCGGGCGCCGCGAGCAATGCAGTGCGGGATTCTTCGGAGTCTCTCGTCGCAGTGTGATTCAATAGTATCGGTCACGATGCGACCGTCTGCGGGTCGCGGGGTTAACTGTCGCTGATCGGCCCCTTTGAGACGTTTGAGAATATGAAGTGCTTTCTCGAAACCGGACATCCGCCAGATCACGGAACTCGCACCGATTCCTTCGAAGTAGCCGACGAATAAAGATCCGAGGAGTCGTAGTGAAGCACGGTGCCCGGCCGCGTAAGAAGATACTCGTCGTCCGCCGGATAGTAGCGAGCCTGATCCACAGGGTCGCCTGCGAATGCACGAATGGCGTCCAGCGACGTCCACCAACTCAACGTGACAATTTCGCTGCGCTCTGCGTCGAGATCTCGCACGGCGACGGCGGCACCAAGATTTCCGGGTGTGCCCCTATAACCTGCTATACCGGTCGTGCGGACGTACTCTACATACGCGGCTTTCTTTGGGCGCCGAATTTCAGCACGCCATTCGCGAAGTATCGGCATTGATGCTCTCCCGAAAAAGTTGCTCGTTGCCTGCAAGCGTGACTTTACGGCCGACGTCAAATCGTTAGCAATGAACTTGGCTGAGCAGCCCGATGCCCGCCCCTCATAGCCAGCAGCTGTGGATTCACCGCAGATTCGGTCGAGCTTGCGCTGAGTCTCCGTGCAGGTCCCTGGTGGGCTAGAATTGCCCGAAGCCGGAGGTACTATGGAGCTGTTCATCTTTGCCCGCTTCCATGTGCGCGAAGGAAATGAATTGACGGCCGGCGCAGTACTACGAGAACAAGTCGAGGCGACACGAAGTGAACCAGGTTGCCTCGCGATCCGCGCCTTTCGCTCTATCCGCGATCAACGGCTCTTTTATATTCACTCACGATGGGCAGATGAGGCTGCATTCGAGATTCACGCTGATTTGCCCCGCACTGTCGGATTCGTAGAGCGGATGGAGATGCTGATCGATCATCCGTTTGAGGCGACTCGGGCACGGCCGCTTGAATAGATACGGCACGCTCCCCCGAACCCAAGCGCGCGTACGAAAGCTTCGGCAATACTTTCCGGCATCAGTGTGTCCTGGCTCCCAATACCGACGCTGAACAATAGCGATAAAAAAACTCGGCGTTCGCGCCTACGGAATTCTGTTGGTCGCGGCAGCGGCCGTCCTTTGGAGCACCGCTGGGCTGTTCGTGCGTGCTCTGCACATGGACGTATGGACGATGCTCGCGTGGCGCTCGGTGTTCGCCGCTCTGTCCCTCGCCCTGGTCGTGCTCGTCAAGCATGGGCGCCGCACCTGGAAGGGCGTTCGCGCCATCGGGTGGTCGGGTGTCATGGCCATTCCGATGGCGGCAGTCTCCATGGGAAGCTATGTCGTCGCGCTCAAGCTGACAACGGTCGCGAATGTGATGGTCGTCTACGCGACGGTGCCGTTTGTGGCGGCCGGCATTGCCTATCTTTGGACTGGTGAGAGGATCGGGGGTCGATTCCTGGTAGCGAGTGCAGTTGCCCTCGTTGGCATTGCAGTGATGGCGGGTTTTGCCACACGACCTCGAGATCTGGCCGGAGACGCCATTGCCTTTTTGATGACGATCGCCTTCGGCGTGCAGCTCGTGATGGCCCGTCGTCATCCCGCACCGGACATGGCCCCGGTTAATGCCGCCGGCGCCGCGCTCTGCGCAATCATCTGCTGGCCGCTCACGGCGGCGGGAATTCCAGACCTCCATCAACTCATCGTTCTCGCGCTGTTCGGCGTGACAACGACTTCGCTTGCATACGCCCTCTTCTTGACGGGCGGGCGACACGTCCCATCGGGAGAGGCGGGCCTCGTCGGCCTGCTGGAAGTCGTCCTCGCTCCGCTGTGGGTGTGGTTCGCGTTCGACGAACAACTGGGCCGCGCGGCAATTGTCGGCGGCGCCTTGGTGCTCGTACCGGTGCTTTGGTATTTGACGGCCGGCCAACGCAGCGAAACGGCATCGCGCAGTTCTTGACGTGCGCGTGCACCGGCAGCCTCCACGCCGTCGAGATTGGCTAAAGCGGGCACTGATTACGCTAAAATGCTCACCACGAAGCGGCCGTTCAAGGGGCATGGAGGACAAAATAAGGACTGGCTCGGCATGAAGATTCAGGCATACGTTTTTATCGATACGAAGAACCCCGGACCCAAGCGCGTCGTCGCTGAGATCCGCAAGATTCCTGGGGTCGTTCGGGCTGACGCCCAATTAGGGGTTCCGGACATCATTGCTATTGTCGAAGGAGATGACGTCGCCAGCATGGATGCGGCAATTGACAAGATTGTCGAAATCGACGGCGTCGTGGACTCCGAATCCAAGGTAATACGCTGGGTTTGAGTTACATTGATTTGTTCATGGACGACCCGCCGCTCCAGACCGGCCGTTCGTGACCGGCTCTTGTGGGTCAGGAGTGTAGGTTTCAGCGGAGAAGCGGGCCGGTGGCACCGATGTTGCCGAGATCGGCCCCACCGTCAATGACGGCGACGAAATGAGTGCCTCGAAGCGACCAGTCGAGTAGCGCCGACAGCGACATGGTCCGCTGGCGGTCGGCCAGCGGGAGTTCCGGAGGGTGTTCCGCTTGCCTTATTGCGCGTAGCGCCATCCTACATAGGCACCTACGACGTCGCGTGTGTCGTCCAATCCTCTTCCTGGCAACGGATGACAAGTGCAGCGCGGAGACCGATGAGGAGCCTGCGGCGGCGGAGTGCTGCGGGGGTGTCGGGGCGTAGCCCTGACCAAGGGGGTTCGTGACAATTCCGGACTTGTTCCGGAATTGTTTAACGAACCCCTACCTTGTACAGATTGTGCGCCGTGAAGCGCGAGGAGGACCGGCGGA
>Ga0307374_10010202_pt1 | contig 13673 bp, 11 predicted proteins | sample OX3MG_FD_202532 | JGI IMG/M metagenome (GOLD analysis project Ga0307374, IMG submission 202532) | Soil microbial communities from Risofladan, Vaasa, Finland - OX-3 | ecosystem: Environmental > Terrestrial > Soil > Coastal area > Acid sulfate soil | place: Finland: Risofladan, Vaasa | collected... | reverse complement strand
CTGAAGAGACTACTTTCATTGCATTTTGGAGAAATAAAGGATGCGGAGGTTCATGGCAACGCTGCCATTTGGGCGATAAACATGCGCGACCTGCTGCAGCCGATTCGCGCCCGGGGCAGAAAGGCCTAGAGATCCCAGATTGGTAGCTAGTTCGAATCTGATTCCAGCACGGCTCACAGGGCGAGTCCCACCGGGCCCGCTACCACTCAAACGACTTGTGTACGCGAAAAGTGGACGTAGGGCGCACCTAAATGGGACACCTACCAGGCTAGGCGACCGCGGCACGTCCCCTACTGCATAGATTTTCATCCATGAAATAGGATAATCTAGTCATTCGCCTTACCAATGGCTTGCGACGGGCGCTTAAAAATCAACCCTGATGATTGGTCCCGCGATTACAAGACGGTCCAAAAGTGTTTCAATCACATTCAGGGGAGTGATGGACTGGAATTCTTTTTCTGGAATCAGGATACAAACAGAAGGTAATTTGAACAGCTCTAGTCGCAAGTAGAAACGCGTCGACAAAGGAAGACAGTGATTATCTAAAGGCGAGTCGATTTCTCAGGAAACCGCACTACTCAGCGATTGCGTTCTCTCGAGACTAGTCGCAGCGCCTTTCTAATTGCTGGCTTGTACTCACGTAGGTTCTGGACCAGGGCTAGTGCGAAGAGCAGGAAAACAGGAATGTATGCAAGATTTTCGATTACCACTATGAGACCCAACGGCAAGAGGACTAGTACCAGGAATGCGATGTTCAGGAACATAGAGTAGGGCGGGTCCAGAGGGTCGGAGTAGACTATCGATCTTCTCTCCAGTAGGGTAGCCACGATCGTTCCCACGAGCATCAATGCGATAGAAACAAGAAAGACTGTCGAATACCCGCGCATGGCCAGAGCTGAGATTACTGCGAACGCGAATATGGATGTCGCGCCTATGGGGTTGATACCAAACTTTACTATCTTGTACGAAAGATCTCGACCCAGCTTGACAGCGTACGTCGTAACTCCAGCCTTGGCGTCTGACTCCACGTCGTGAACCTGGTGTTTGAAGACGCTCCAGACAAGCTCAGACAGTATGGGGAACAAGATTAACTCGGGTCCATAGTACTGGAAGAACAGGCAAATTATCAAAACCGGGAACGGCCGCTCGAGCAGAACGTTGCAGACAAGGCTCCAGATCCCTCTGTTCTTTAGCCTGATCGGGGGAGTAGAGTACGACACTCCGGTAACGTAGGCAAGAACCCAAGTCGCATAAAGCATCCAGGTTCCACCTGCCAGTAATACCAGCAGACCGGAGGTAGCAGCGGTGATGATGACAAGAGAAAACATCACACCCAAGCTCAAGTTATGACCCCTCACTCTCCCGGGCTTTTGCGCTGCCTTGTCAACCTCTCTGTCGAAAATGTCATCCAGGATGACGATGTTTGCCTCGTAGAGTATCACTGAGAACAGAATCTCAAGTACGCTGTATATCGAGAATCTAAAGCCCGTGACTATGGAAAGATAAAAGATTGAGAAATACCATATCGCGACTGGTCCGACCAGCGCCATTGTCCAAGCCCGAAGGCGAAATATATCTGACAGATTGCGAAACGAGCTCAAACCATTCTCTTCCATTACTTTCATGTTCGACTCGCGCTCAGAAACTTCCACGGTTCAAGTCTCTCCGCCAGATCCATCACTCCCAGGTTTGCCCGCCCTAGTAGGTTCTGCATCAAATAGTGGCCCGGCGCCAATGAAATTGAAACTAGCTCGCTGAGTTTGCTCGTAGCTTTTTCTATTTGCTCCGCGTACCCGACACCACTAACATCCCCGCCGTCGAATTTGCCCGCGACTGTGCTAGTCCCCTGCCAGAGTCCCTTGTGTAACTCTTGGTTTTCAAAATCGACTTTAATTGTCAAATCCAAAATGCCCGGAGACTCTATCCTCCATTTTGAGCCGTAGGACGATCCTGTTCCTGGACTGGTCCAGCGCGACAAAGTGCGTATTGTAAAGTCGGATATGTACCGGTCGGGCAGGCCATTCATCTTTATGCTCAAGACCTTCGAAGCGACGCGTTTTAAGAATGGAGGATAGATTTCGGTGACCAGAATTTCGCAGCCGTTCGAAAGTTGCAGGCTGTGCCAAATCCAAGAGCCGATGCCCAGATCTTCCCAAGAACCCCACTGTCTGTCAATCCAGGCCATACCTTCGATACTCTCTGTTGAACTGCCTATTGAAAAGTTGCCTCTTACCTTCAATTTGGTCAAAGAGTAGTACCAAGATGTCCCGAGGGCCCCCTCTTTGATCAGTCCGGTCTTGTTAACTATGAGTGGCTGTTTCTCCGAGGTAAGAGTCATGTTGAGTAACATCAATTCAGATTCATAGTGAATTTCGTACGTCAATTCGGACCCGGATTTTTTTCTCATATAGTTGCCATCCATGTAAACACCGGATGAAGTTGTTCTTAGTCTCTTGCCGGTTATTTTCTCCTTGGAAATTATCTTCCTAGCTTGTTTGTCTGTGAAAGAGAAGATCAGATAATCGGAGAAGAAAAGGTATATCCCGTATGACTTTCCGCTAGCGGTGATCACGTGAGAATTCACGTACCACCACTCATGAAGCGCGTCTCTGTGCGCCCATTCGTCACCTGGGATGCCGATCACAGTTTTCTTACTAATCCAAAACACGCTTAAAGTGTATACTTTCAGGAGAATAGCAGAACTAGCTTTTTTGCTTCTTCCCGTCGACCAAGTTCTGGATCAACGCCATGTATTGATCGATTATCTTATCCCACGAGTAGTTCTGGATCACGTGCTTTCGGCCGTTCTTGCCCAGTTGCGCCCTAAGGTCAGGATTGTCCAGTAGCATGTCCAAGATTGAAGCTAGCTCTGTATAGTCCCCTGGCTTGAAGAGCAAGCCGTTCTCGCCGTCTTTCACTATTTCCGCAAGGCCGCCGATCCTCGAAGCGACGACGGGAACTTCGGAGCTCATGCCTTCGAGAGCTGTGAGACCGAATGGTTCTCCCCAGATTGAAGGAACGACCACGATGTCGCTGTTTCCATACATCCCAGGAATGTCCTTGTCGTCTAGCCAAATGTCGCCACCGACGAAAGGGTGGTCCAGGCTGATGTCCTTTCGCCCCGAGCCCGTTATTACCAACCTGAAATCTTGACGTTTCTTCCACAGAATTGCGGACGCCTTCAGTAGAACTGCCAATCCTTTGATCGGGTCAAACGCTCTGCCCGGGAGGGTGATTATTTTTGTCTCGCGACCCACATGCGGTTCCCAAGGATGAAAAAAGTCTGAATCAACGCCGTCGGCTATTACGCTGATCTTGTCCAGAGGAATCACGCCGTTAAACTCTCTTTTCATGTACTCTGTAGTAGCTACGGCAACGGAAATTTTTCCTATCGAGTGCTTCACCAGCATCTGGTACAGGGGGTAGAGAAGCTTTAGACTCTTGATCGATTCAGGGCGTTCGATGATTGAAGGATTGTGCCACATCCGCCTGATGTCTTCGGTGCAGGTCATGCACTTTTGCGGATTTCTCAAGAAACTGTTGGTGCAGATATGGCCGTCTCGGAAGAGGAGCCCGTATGAAGCGGGGCATCTCAGCTCGTACGCGTACAACCTGACCATGGTGGGATAGTCCCGAGCCGCCTCTATCATGTACGGTTTGAACAAGTTTCCCCCCATCACGAAGACAGCGTCTGGATTGAGCGATTTTAGGGCGTCTCTGGTAAGTGAGTAGAAAGTCGGCCCAGTAATGTGTGGCATATTCATCCATTTTATCCGAAAATCGAAATTTTCTCCGCCTCTGATGCTATTGGACGGCGCAACTATCGTAACCTCTACGCCTCTCCTCGACAATCTGTCGGCGATTTCCTTGACGCTTCTGACAGCACCTCCGGTGGGAGGCCAGTGAAACCAAGAATCAACAATTGCAAGCTTCATGAGATGGAACCGTTAAGCCAGACTAACCCAGACGCTCGGAAAGAATTTGCATTATCTGTATAAGTGTTCTGAACGTGATTTCTAATGGATAACTTCCACTTGCAAATTCTCTGCAATTTCCAATGGGCTACTTTTGAATGGAATCTATTTCTGCCTGACCGGCTTATCAAAGTAGGGGAATATGGAATTGGATTTTTTGCTTTCTGGATTTTGTACTCTGTAAATCAGACAAAATTTCTGACGGTCGTTAAGGTCATTATCGTTGTTCAAATCCCTAGAACATCCTTGAACATTTCATGTTCCTAGAGAAATATGGACGGATTCATCTACCGATCACCGAATATTTTTTTCTCCTAATTTGGAAAACAAAGTTTTTTCAGACAAATCTTTATCATTGTCTTGATGGATTCACAGTACAGATTTGAAATCCATTTATTCGTCTCTCCTGATTTCCGCCCTGTTGGTTTTATCCGCAACCCCATTTGCTTTGACTGTCTTTGCTGCGACTTGTTCACCTACATCCATTTCTGCCGGAAGCGTTTGCACTTTCCAATCTAGCTCGAATAACTTGGGAATAAGTGGAGTCACCATGATCGTGAAAGTTGACAATACAGGACCGAAGACAGTCATAACTGTAACAGTCGACACTGGTAAATCTGGTCTTACAGTTCAGAGCATTGATGAATTTGGATACGGCGTTAGCAAGCAAGTAAGCAGCGTCTCCTGCACACCTACAAATTGCAACACAAACTGGGCTCTAGGAAAACAAGGATCAAAGACTCTTGCTGGATATGGGGATTTCCTGAATTCTGTCCAGCTAACGAAGGGAATGAAGAACGACACTTCGGTCACATTCACACTTAGCTCACTGGTGACATCGTTTTCACCTAGTGAAGAAGGCATCCCGAGTTACTTTGCAGCACATATACTCTTTACCGGCACAATACAAGGTTGCAAGAGTGACTCCCGACAGATTTCTCCTCAAAACGAAGACGATCAGCAATGCAAGAATCCTACTGGATTCTGGGGAGGTAGCATACTAGTCGCGCCAGAGTTTCCGTTGGGTACTGTGGTGAGCGTCGTCACGCCACTTGCTGCAATCGGCGCGTATTTCGGATTGAAAAAATTCGTACTTGCGCGTCCGCTCCTCAATTAGCGTGCGAATAGTCCGGGATCGGACAAGTGGGTCTCGTCTGAAAAAGCTGGAAGCGACTCAGACAGGCATAATAACCTAGCCCGATCTTTTTGGAAAACTAGCTGATGCTTTTCTGCTCTGTTTGTCCTAGTTCCGCCAAAGATGGCCCTCGGTTTCTGTCTCTCCATCCGCTGCTACAGTTTGGATCAGGCACATTTGGTTAGCGAAAGAGGCGAGCTCGGAAACTGAAGTTTATCTCTCCCGTCACTTTTCCAAGAGATGAGGGGTACCATCCAGAAGCAACATACGAATGGTGGTACATGAACGCGCACCTGACTGCCCAGGATGGAGTAAGTTATTCGCTTGTCGAGTGCTTCTTTCCCTCGCATTTGCTTTCGATGCTCGCAGACGTTACCAACAAGAAAATGGTTTACAACATCGGGACCCAGCATCTCGACTTTGCTGCTTCGACAAGCTCGTTGAATGTAAAGTATGGCAGGAGCTGGTGGAAGCAGACTAGTGAGAATCCAATGAGCTATACGATGCACGTCGATACTGGAGACTTTTCCGCGCACCTAGCCATGGAGGCAGTGAAGCAACCGATGATGATAGACGGCTCGGGTCAGATCAGGGAGGGATTACTAGGGCGCTCGTACTACTATGCGCGACCTAGACTACGCATAGAAGGTACTTTGAAAGTCAAAGAAAAGGAAATGGTCGTGAGCGGAATCGCCTGGATTGACCGGCAGTGGGGCGAATGGGAATGGAGCGGCCTTGGGACTTGGCGCTGGTTTAGCATTCAGCTCGAAAACAATGTGGACATTCTTGCAATTCAAATCACGAACCCGCTCACTTCGGGAGTTGTTTCGCAGAGCTTCACGATCTCGGATGAAAATGGCAAGACCCGGGTCCTGAAGAGATTCTCCGTAAAAGAAAACGGCAAGTGGCGCAGCCCAGAGTCGCGCGAAGTCTACGGCAGCTGGTGGACATTAAACTCTCCGGGACACTGCGAACTGCGAGTCCATCCGATCTTCTTGGAACAAGAATCCATGAAGGGACTCTGGGAGGGAGTTTGCACCGCCGAAGGAACGTTCGAAGGAAAAGCTGTCACTGGTCGAGCTTTCGCCGAGCAGTCTCACGGGCGAATCTACGGGTTGAAGCGAAAAGCTCTCTACCTGCCACTCGGCGTCGTGAATAGTATGCTGAGAAGGACTCTGTCTACCAATACGAACTTGGTCGACCGGGCTGTCGAGATCCTCCACGCTGATTGATGTTTGAATTAAGGTCTTATCTATGCCATCCCTAATGGACGTCTGGCGAGTTTGCAGTCTAGCGTAATGTCCAACCTGCGCGTACTTCGCGGGATCTTTGTGAAGGACCTAAAATACGCCACCAGAAACCCTGGGCGCTTTCTGCTCCTGTTCATTCTCCCGTATCTTCTGACGGTCATGGTCGGCGCGATGGGCAGGTTCATGGGCGGAGCCAAGTACATTGCCAACTTTGCTTCGAATACCGGGACGACCAATGTTTTCGAGTATCAGGTGCTTGGAGCCTCGATGTGGATCATCAGCTGGGTTACCATAGACAGGATCGGTTCGACGTTGCGTGAAGAGAGAATCAACGGCACGCTCGAGCAATCGTATCTAGCTCCAATAAACAGATTCCTGATGCTCGCCGGAATGGCGCTCGTGCAGTTTATCACAACCGGCGTGGTATTCGTTTCTGTCGTAGCACTGTCCATCTTTTTGCAGGGCGGCGGCGCGGGATTCGGGCTGGTCCAGGCTTTCTCGATGCTACTTCTTGCGATGATTCCGCTATTTGGCATTAGCTTCATCTTTGCGGGCGTCGTTGTCAGGTTCAAAGAGCCGCAGGGGTTTGTTTCAATCGCAAACCTGGTTTTTTCCATTTTGATGGGGGTGTACTATCCAATCTCGGTACTTCCGCACTGGGCGCAGGTAGCTTCTCGATTTCTTCCACAGACGTACGCGCTCGACTCGATGCGAAAGATACTCCTTTCGAACGCCTCGCTCGCTAGCCTCTCCGGCAACTTTGAGATACTTCTGGCAATGGCTGTCGTGTATCCGCTAATCGGCTATACGATATTCAAACTCTACCTGGATCACGCAAGGGTGAATGGAGATCTCTCGAAATTCTAGCCTCTTTTCAAAGACATTCACCGAGCTCAAGGGCGCGTTTGTGAAAGACATCCGAACATACTACCGCTATCCGTCGCTGGTGGTGGGGGACGCTCTCTCCTTGCCGCTTTGGTTTGTGCTCTTTGTCCTCGCGGCTAATCTCTTTACTTCCACAACGTTTGCAGCTCCAGGGTCTTTTGAGAGGGCGGTGAGCTACTTTTTCTGGGGCTTTGTTTTCCTCACGTTGCTCAGCACAAACCTATCTTCTTTAGGGCAGTTTATGGTTTCGGAGCAGGCGGTTGGAACGCTCGAGCAGATACTGCTCACGCCGGCGAGCAGGGTCGCGATGATTGCTGGAAGATGGGTCAGGGTGATGGTCACAGACCTGCTCGTAATGGGCGGGACTGCTATCTTCCTGCTAGTGGTGATCAGGACGCAAATACTCGTCCTAAATCCTCTTCCAGTGTTGCTGATCGTTGTACTGCTCGAAGTCGCACTGCTTGGAGCGGGAGTGCTCCTCGCCGGGTTGTCGCTGAGGATCAGGAGCGTTGCAATTTACATAAATTATTCTTGGCTCGCGGTGATGATCTTTTCAGGAGTGTTTTTTCCTCCGACAGCGATCCCAATGCCGTTTCAGATAATTTCGTACATCCTTCCAACGACCTACTTTGTTGACTCGGTCAAGTACTACGCGGTTGGAACTCCCACGCTTTTGCCACCAACGCTTGAACTGGGGCTCTTGTTTGTGTTTACGATCGGCTTTTTCTTGGGCGGCCTATACATATTCAAGGCGATAGAGAGGAACGCGAAAAAGCGCGGTCAGCTTAGCTTTTCCTGATTAGACTAGCTACGCGTTTTGAGCGGCGACAGCGTGGAAAAAGTCCAGGTATGTCTTGACCGCGGCGCTCTTGTCAGTCTGGAACTTTTGCAATCCTGATGTAAACCACTGCTGCATGAAACCGAGCATCTTTCCGTCCTTGCTCTTTAGCCACTCGTCTTGGTACTTTTTGTAGAACTTTTCGTCGTATTTCTTCTTCTTTAGCGACTCGTGGACGACCTTCCCCGCGACAATCGCAGCCCTCATCGCGTATTCATTCCCTCCACCAGAGAAGGGTTCTACCATGCCGGCGGCGTCGCCTACGAATAGCATCCTTTTCGCGTAAATCTTTGGGGCAGGCTCTGCCGGAATTATGGCTGCCTGCAGTCTGATTATCTTTCGTCCAGAAAGCTTTCGCGGGACGTCGCTGTGCTGCTTTACGAAATAATCCAGCCTGCTTTTCAACGCCAGCCCCTTTTCGCCTCCGCCTGTCGAGAATAAACTGCCGATGCCGACGTTTATCAGATCCTTCTTTGGAAAGATCCATCCGTACCCCCATGGCGCGATGCTATCGTCAAAATATAGATCCAGCGAGTCCAGCGGATTGTCTGGCCACTCTAGCTCGTATAGCAGACCGTGTATCGTCCTCTCAGGTCTTCTCTGGAACCCAAGTCCCTTGAATTTTCTAGCGCCCAGCGATGCGGCACCGTCAGCAAAGATCACCATCTGGGCTCGCAAGTTGTAGTCGATGTTTTCCAATTTGGAATGTAACTTTACCGTCACGCCGTCTTCCTGAACCGAGACGTCTGTTGCAAGAGTACTGGTGATCATCCTCGCTCCGTGCTTTGCAGCTCTATCAGCTAGAAAGCGGTCAAAGTTGCATCTCTGAAAACATGCAAAGGGGAGCTCGAAAGTGAACGTTTCCGTGGGAAAGTAACACACGAATTTGGAAATCGTCCGCTCCACGACCGAGTTTGGTACCCCAAACTCATCGGTGACGCTCTGAGGAGCTACCGCGCCGCAGACGCTTTCCTCGCCGGCGTACTTGTCCATCTCGATAAGTGCAACGTCGTGTCCTTTTTTTGCGATCTCGTCGGCCACAGTCGAACCCGCGGGACCCGCACCGATTACGATCGCTTCAACGTCGAGCAAAACTAAACTCCACCCTTAACGGATATGTCGGACTAAAATCAGTTGTGGTTGATTTTCCAGTTTAGGGAAAAATCCCGGACGCGCAAGCCTTATGGCAAGTACAGGGAATTCACATTGGCCTTGACTATAACTGCGGCCGGATTGCGAAAGATACCAAAGCTCAGGGGCTGGGGTGCTGGGCTATTTGCCCTGCCGATACACATTTCCTACTTTAGCATCCTGTACCTGATACTGAAAACTGGATCCAGTCCTGGCTTGATCCGGGATTTGATACTGGTACTCACCATCATACTCTACCTCGCGTACGGCGTTTTGGTCAATGATTTCTTTGATCGCGAGATCGACATTGCCGCTGGAAAAGTTTCCGCAAACCGCGGCCACCAGAATTCGAAGGAGGAGCTCTCTCTCATACTTGTCGTCCTTGTTTTTGCGATTCTTGGGTTGGTCTATCTTGCAAACGGCGGAGTTGCCTACGATGTAACCTGGGTCGTAGCTCTATTTCTTGCGAGCGCGTACTCCGCTCCTCCGCTGAAGCTCAAGGAGAGGGGCTTTTGGGGTTTCGTCACGGATTCGGTGATTGAAAAGCCGCTTCCGATCTTGATCGTCTTCACGTTCTTTCACTACTACGGGTTTGAGATCTTTCTCTTTCCGGTGTTCGGCGAGCTCTTGGACAGCATCTTCAAGCATCAGGTTGAGGATTATGACCTCGATTCGAAACTGGGAATCAAGTCGTTTGCGATCATGCTCGGAAAGAAGAGATCTGCACTAGCCGTTAGTCTTGTTGCCAATCCGCTTAACGTGGTTGCCGCCGTTTCGCTCATCGCTATATCCTTCCATGAGCTGCCAAAGGCACGCGTCTTGATTTTCGTTTCGGTGTTGCTGATCGCCCTCGGAATGGCCGCAACAGAGATTCTGCGACGAAGGGGCAAGGTAAGGACCGGCTTTCCTTTTCCAGAACCGCCAGTGCTCGGCTTACTTAACTTTGGGCTCCGTAGCGTCTTTTTGGGCGCGCTCGCGCTCACAGTGCTGTACTACTTTGTGGGTCTTTTCCCCCTGGTTCTTGTGGTTTTATTGTCCGTCTCGATCTACCTTATGATATATTATCGATTCTTCCGTGACTTTATCCGCGGCGTTCGCCCGCGTTGAAAGTAAACATAAGAAAGACTTTTTTGCGAAATAAGGGACTCGAATTATTGCATGACACAAGCAACTTCTCAGGTTAGCCGGCACCCCAAGCCGATCCCGGAGCGCTTCGTTCCGAGAGGCGACCCGCTGAAGATGCTTGTCAGCGCGCGCAAGAAATACGACGAGATCGTACGCCTAAAATTCGGCGTGTCCGATTATTACCTCGTAATCGATCCAAAGCTCGTCGAAGAAGCTCTCGTCACAAAGCAGGCGCAGTTTGGGAAATTAAAGTACGTCAGCGCCTTTGTCGAGGGGATGAAGGCCTTCCAGCAGGGTTTGATCCAGGGAACTTCTGTTTTCGAAGATCACGACATGCAAAAGAGGCGCCTCCTTCCCGCGTTCCACACCGAGAAGATAAACGGGTACGCAAAGATGATGACGGACATCACTCAAAAGTACGCGGCGAACTGGAAGAACGGCCAGGTCTTTGATCTCTCAAAGGAGATGGTCAAGCTTACCACGTTGCTTGTCGCAAACTGCCTTTTCAGCGTCGACGTCGAGTCTCGGATAAACGAGATTGGACCTGATCTAACCACGGTTGCAGCTTACTATGAAAGACTCTCAAACCCTCTTGCCTCTATCCTGGTGCGGCTACCTTCAAACAAAAAGTATGATCTTGCCCTAAAGAGATTGGACACCGTACTCGCGAAGGTGATCAAGGACCGGCAGGCCAGCAAGGAGGAGCGAAACGATCTCCTGTCTATCTTGCTTCAGGCAAAGAACGAGAAAGGGTCAAACATGACGTATGGCCAGATCCGGGATCAAGTTGGTATTTTCCTTGTCGTGGGTCACGAGACCTCGGCAAACTGCCTTACCTGGACGTATTATTTGCTATCACAGAATCCTTCGGTCGAGGAAAAGTTCCTTCAAGAGATCGACTCTGTCTTTTCGGATGACCACGTGCCGACCTACGCTGACGTGCCGAAGCTCAATTACACGCTAAAGGTTGTCACCGAGTCGCTTCGGATGTACCCGCCTTCCTGGGGTCTTGTAAGACAGGCCATGAAGGGCACAAACCTCGGAGACTATTTCATTCCCAAAGACTCGCACATCTGGGTCAGCCAGTTCCTGAATCACCGGGACGCTCGGTTCTTCCCAGAACCGGAAAAGTTCAATCCCGAGCGCTGGACTGAGGATTTCAAGAAGAGCATTCCAAAGTTTGCCTACTTTCCGTTCGGCGGCGGCGCCAGGCGCTGCATCGGCGAGCCGTTTGCGTGGATGGAGATCGAACTGATTCTTGCCTGGATTTCTAGACGGTGGAAGCTCTCGCACGTCCCCGGACAAAAGGTAGCGCCCCACGCGGGCATTACTCTCGTCCCGAAGAACGGTATGAAGATGAAGCTGGAAAAACGCTAGGTCCAGGCCGCTGCTATCATCGTAATTGCCGCGAGCAAGGTTACCACAAAGCCGATGATTCCCCAGTCCTTCAGTTTCTTCAGCGCTCTCCAGTCTTCGGGGGTTGCCTCAGTCTGCCCGCCCTGCATTATTGCAACCGCTGACTTTGCCAGCTTTCCCGCGGTAGGTATCTGGATCGCTTCGCCGATTACAAGCACTAGAAGGCCGAAGACAATTCCTGCGCCTAGATAATCGCCCGAGATAGTCTTGAAGACTGTCATGCTCGTACCGTAGTCGGCGTAGTAGAGCAAGATCCCGAACAGTACGGTTCCGCCCAAGGCGGCGTGGAGGAATTTGGAGATACTCGGCCAAGCGCTCAATACGAACTCTGCTGATTTGAGCCCTTCCTTCATGACCGCCTGGAGCTGGGTCCCAACGACGATGTTGAAGAAAAAGACGTATCCCACGAGGAGCATCGCAAAGAGAATGTGAAACTCTGCGAGGAGGACGACTGCGAGGCTCAAATGGAATTCTTGCTATTGGTTACCCGTCTCGTCAATAAGCGTTATTGAATTTGCTTGATTTTTACTCGTAATCGAAAACTTCGTTAGATCTACTGAATGACTATGTTCGAGTGTATTGGCCAGAGGCATGGATTTTGTCGCCCAGTATTGAATCTAGACTTCACCTACGCAAAGGGCTTTTGGATTCGCAATACGATCCTACAACTTTTTCTCTTATTTTTTCCAAAAAAGGAGAAAAAAGAAGTTCGTACGAAACTACACGGAAATCCAATCATAAATTTTATAATATCGGCCTGGATTTGAAATCAGTACTGGTAATTCATGAATCCACTACTCGAGTTTGTTCCCTGTTCTCTGTGCCAATTGTTCGAATCAGAGATAAAGGATCGCGAATTGGATGAGGAAGAGTCCTTGATCTACAGGCACCACATGCGCGTCCATCACGGCATGACTATCTGATAGCTTTGACATTTTGGTTCTACTCCTCGTTCTCCCGTTTTAACTCGAATCCACGCATTTCTGCATGCTGGCCTGAAGATCTCTACAGGCGAGAATCTTGAATATTCGCGACCAGGCGTGCATTCCCTAAAGGATACAGGAGCTACAAAAACCCAGCAAAATCAACCTATTGACACATTTCGCACGCAACAAGACCCGAATCATCCGGAATAGTTGCTGTGTTGAATAACTGAATAGATGTACATTTTCTTCGCTAGTTTTGATTTCTCTAGACCTTTATTCGCATGAAGGCGTTGTACATCGACGCCTTCAGGAGAAGTTTATTCACCATGTTCTCCCATTTTACAGATTTGATCGACTCGCCGAACGTTCTCTTTATTGAGGAGAAGCAAGATTCTGCGATCCATCTCTTTCCATAACCATGTTTCCTCTTCCACCTATTGTAGTTAGACAGCTGCTCCAAAACTGAATCGTCTCTTGGAACGCATTTTCCACTCACAACCGAATTGCTTCTGACCTTGATTACAGGCTCTATCTTCATATCTGAAAGCGTCTGGAAGTTTTCCCTAGAATCGTATCCCCTATCGCCTACGAGCCTCTCAATTTTTGCTTTCTTCGAAGCTTCTTCGACAAGAGGTTTCATCATCTTTGAGTCGCCGGTGTCTTCTCGTGTCACCTCCATCGAAACGATCTGCTTTGATTTGGTATCGACAGCCACATGTATCTTTATGAATCCCCTTCGCTCCTTCAACCATTTCTCCTTGATCCACTCTCCCCTGTTGGTGACCTTGATACCGGTTGAGTCCACAGCTAGCGTGATTTCTTCATTCGGATTGACCTTGGGATCCAGTTCGATCATTATTCTCGTGACCCTCCACCATATCGTCGTGAAGTCTGGAACGTTTTCTTTGAGCTCTCTTACGTGACGCGAGAACAGTCTCACGAACCCTTCCAGCTGCCTGTACGGAAGAAGGTACGCGTGGATGGCTGCGAGCA
>Ga0307374_10010200_pt1 | contig 13675 bp, 8 predicted proteins | sample OX3MG_FD_202532 | JGI IMG/M metagenome (GOLD analysis project Ga0307374, IMG submission 202532) | Soil microbial communities from Risofladan, Vaasa, Finland - OX-3 | ecosystem: Environmental > Terrestrial > Soil > Coastal area > Acid sulfate soil | place: Finland: Risofladan, Vaasa | collected... | reverse complement strand
GCCGCGAGTCGCTTTCATAACTCTCGGCAATCGCCCTCAGTATCCCCGCAGTCCTCGGCCACCGATCGCCAAGCTGATCGGCTTCCTTACGGAAGTCCAGTGCAAGGTCTCGCTCCTGACCTCCACCGTCCTCAAGTCCACGCGACGTTACCCCGCGGCGATTGACAATCGATGTCCGAAACCCCGTCTCAATATCTGAGCTTCCCAAATCCTCGATGAGGTCTCGGATCGCCGTGATCGGCCAGTGTCCGTCACGATCAGTCGGGCTGGCGGCGAGGATGTTTCCGATGTGGATATCACCGACTTCTGCGCGATTGAGCGCTTTGAGCTGCTCACGAGCCGCGGCGACCCAGTTACGAAGCCTTGTGGGATCGATATCGCCATTCTCCTGCGTGCCCGGAACGACGTTCCACCGGTTGAGCAGGCGCCATGCATTTTGCGCAATCTGTGCGGCCGCCTCGTCGGGAGCTTGGGTCGGCTGCTCGTCCTCGCCCTCCTCGTGCTCCTCGGGCTCGCGCGGGCGGTAGATCCTCGTGACAAGATCAACAAAGAGGTCCGGTGCACCAGCCATTGCATCGAATAGCTTCAGCTTTCGCTTTGTGTGCTCCAGTGCTGTCAGATAGGACCATTCGAGAAGGCCGATGCGGGCTACTGGCACCGATGTGGAGCGATCTAGGTAGGAGAACAGTCGCTCGAAGTCATATTCGGACGGGACGCGCTGGCCCCCTTGACCCTGTATGAGGAACTGATCGAGGGAGTGCTCGATGGCCGTAGTGATCCCATGGTCGTCCTCATCTGGCAACCACAGCGCGAGAAGATCGAGCGCCGCGCCGGCACGTCCGACATCAGTCATTCGGGTAGCTGCGGTGGCGAGTTCGATGGGATCGGGCCGGGGAAGGTAACCAAAAGCGCGCCAAAACTCGGTCGCCACGTCTTGCCCTGCGGCGTCTGCGGCCGCCCACGCCTTCCCCCTATCAGCGAGGCACAAGAGAAGGCGCGCCTGGTGCCGCGGTGCTAGCGTCGCCTCCGACAGCTTGGCGTCAAGCCATCCCGGGTTCTTCGCGCTCCGATCGACACAATAGGCTCGAGCAAACTCCTGCTCAGCCGGATCATCGGAGTTGATCAGTTCCGCCAATTCGTCGTCAAAGGCGGTAAGGTCGGCGTTTACTATCGCCTGCCCAACTGTGAATGGCACCTTCGCTGCCCGGGCGAACTGAACAATCTCATTCCAGCTAATACCCGCCGCTATTTCGGCCATGGCTTCGGCTCGCAGCTTCTTGAGCGCCTGCTCGTAATCCTGGTGGTTGTTCGTCCGGCGCACGCCGTCAAGCGACGGCGCGTGCTCGGCGAAGAGCCAGGCGTGTCGAATGCGCGGTGAGGCCGGCTTGAAGAGGTCTGCAACTTCAGCGATGGCGTCAATTTGCGGTTCAGGCAGCCGCCACTTCGCGTCTTCGAACTCGCGATGTCGCGCCACGAGACCGCGTAGCCCGTCCCAGATCCGGCCGCGATCCACTTCTGTGAGGGTCGCTTGGTCCGACATCACGCTGAGTCGATCAAGCCATCGTTGGCGCAGATCCGGAGGGACGTCGTCGAGTTTATCGATCAGCTCGGACCATCTCGTAGCGTCGTCGCCGGCATCGGCCATAAGGCGGTCGATAAGCCCGTCAATGAACTCCCAGTACTCTCGCATTAAGACCGGCGCCTCCGGCGGCTTCCATTGCCTATAACGAGGTGCGTAAGTCGGCTGAGAAGTGGCCATTGACTGCGGCAGAGAGGAAACCATCAGTGTCCAGGCGATCGATCGGTGGCGACTTCGTTGCGCGTCGATCACGTCCAGCCGGCGCTTGTTGTCGACCGCGTTCTGTGGATACCAGGGGCAGAAGATCGTACGGAGACTGTTGATCGGTCGATTCGAGTAACGGCCGCCCGGGTCTATCTCAGAGAGGCGTGCGAGGAGGTCAATGGCCTGGCCGAAGTATTCGGACGACCACGCAGACAGCTCTAGGCCCCACAAGAGACCTGAATGGGTAGGGTGAGAAAAGAACCCGCCGTCGTCTGCGCCGAAAATGGAACGGAGCAGCGGTGGATCCCCCTCAAGCCCTTTTGCGACCGCTGACAAGAACTCGGCCGGTGCTGCTTCAGCTAGCAGAGGAGTTACGTCGTCGAGGGAGGCCCACGCCGATCCAGACGGATCGTCGTTCGCCTGTTTTAGCAGCTCCCACACGATATGGCCCGCCCACTCAGCGCCGGTGCGAGTTCCCCCGACGATCGGGCGGTCGCCGAGTGCGCCCAGGAGTGCAAGTGATGCGGCGATTCCCTCCCGGAGGTCGTGCGAGTGGGGCTTTGACTTGCCTCGAATCCCCGCTTGCCATCGCTGGTCGGGCGGCAGGTCCAGCGCGGGATTGATGGCCCCAAGGACTTCGAGCACGGCTTCCCTGAATCGCTCAACGTCGTCGGTCTGTAGTTCCGCCTTCAAAAGAATCCAAGCGTCATACGCCGAGACGACCCCGACCGTGTGACTGACACGTGTCAGGAAGGGATCATCGCCAGCACTCAACTTCGCGATTTCTTCAGCGATGTCACCGTACGGCTGGCCGCCAAGCTTGCCGATAGCTGCTTTGTCGCCATCGTCATCTGTCCACCGGTTTCCAAGCAACAAACGCCGAGTGATGCGCTGCACAGGTCGGCTTGCCCATGCCGGCTGGAGCAGCTCTGGCTTCGTCGCGATTCTTCGTCGAGCAGCTAGTAGGCTGATACGCGCGAGTCTGGCGAGGTTCTCAGCGTCTTTTTCCCGCTTCTCACCGAGGGCAGTTTTGAGGAAGCCGGAAGCGACTCCGGAGTCGATCGGACTGAGGTCGATGTCAGCCGAAGCGGCCCCCACTACGGGAACAATGATGTGGTGGACTGACGCGCCACGAGATTCAGCGGCAACGGCGTCAGAGTTGGCGACGAGAATTAGCGGAGACGTCCGCAACCGCAGCGAGCGCCAGGTGGTCAGCTCATCGACGATCGCCGTTCTAGCCATCATCGCGCCTTGCCCAGCTTTGTCCTCGAGAGTCACGAAGGCAGCAAGAAAGGCGAGCGCTTCGTCCCGACTTGATGCGCCGATCGTAGTAAGTTGAGCAGTGCTCGCTAGCCGAATGCGGAGAGCATCTACTTCTTTGTCCCGACCAGCCAGCAGAAGCTGGGGTGGCAACGCGGGACTGGTCGCAGATGACCAGTTGGACCACCATGTTTCAACGGTGCGCAAGCCATATGGGCCAAGGTCTAGCCGCTCCGAAATCCACGCGTGGCTGATCGGTGCCTCTTCAAGCCACATCTCAATTTCGTCTAGTCCGAAGGTCTGGACGCTCCTCCAGCGTCCTTCCTTTGACCGCTGCGCCGCCCAGTTCTTGCGCTTGCTCCAGCGGCGCAGCAGAACCTCTACATAAGTGCAGTCCTGCGTGGGTGAGCCGTCCGGCGATTCTGTTCTCTTTTCGTAGTCGGTATCAATCTTCGTAGCTGTCTTCTTGTCGACCGACAGCTCCCAGCCCGACAGGCCGAGCGGGACGAACGGTGATCCGGCGCTTGTCCGAGCGACGCCGTCCCAGCCACCTACGCTTGTTCCTTCGGCCGCGGCAAACGATATGTCCGTCAGCCCAGGAGTAGTTTCCAAAACCAAACGGCGAATCAAGCGTGGGAACTCACCACGAGCCTCCTGTGAGTCAGCCCACCGCAGAAGGTCCTGTTGATTCGCGTACCCAGGTTTAGCCATCGCGATTACTGCTTACCCCTCAAGAATCCATAGGCTCCTCTCAGCGTGTCGACCCAACCGATCGGACCGCCATCCGAGAATTGCGAACCTACAAAGCAGCCCATGTAGGGCGAACATGCCTGACTTCCGGTGAACGGCCGAGCTGCCAACTACCTGGGGTGACTTCGACGAACGCCGGCTGGCGCTGCAACTCGGACTGCAGAAACTCGAGGCGTTTTCTTGGCACTCTTTGGTAGCCCCAAATCCGTCGAACTAGCAGATCAGTAGTAATTGGTTGCGACGCCCCGGCAAGAATGCGGGCGGCTAACGCAACATGATCCTGAGCAGTTGCAGAACTTACCGCGCCGGCGCGCAGCCGCGTGTAGCCGTTCAACTTATCGACTGTGACATGGGCATAGCCGCCCAGCGTCCATTTGCCACCCGTAATCAAGGCGTGCGCTCCATCTTTCGCTGCTGCTCTGAGCTTCTCACGCGATGGTTCATGTATCGCATAGACAATCATGCCTCCAATTGCCAACAGCAACAGAGTGAGCCCGATGCCCGTAAGCACCAATTGACCGTTGCGACTTGAGGCCAATGAGCGCGCCGCGTTGTAGGTGCCCTTGACCGTCGCGGCGGATACAGTGACACCGGCTGCGACACCGATATCAATTGCCTCACCTTTCACCGCGTAACCCGCAGCGAACACGAACTCGAGCCATGTGTTGCCGGCTGCAAGTCCGGCGTCGACCAAGGCGCCATCCTTCGACAGCGCCTGGACACCGAGCAGGACAGCGAGAGCGGCAGTTGGCGCATCGTCTGGATCCCTCACGCAAACTGCCGAAACTCGTGAATCGTCGCTGTACAGGTTTCCAGGATCGACCACTCGAATGCGATGTGCGAGCGCACGCCACGCGATCTCTCCCCGACGTGGATCCAAGCCCTCGCGTTCGAAGTACTCTTCCAGTTTTTCGTCCACCTCGACAGCAACATTCGGCGCGGCATACAGCCGGAGGAGCCCTGGCAGAGTCAACGTGTCGATTCCGGTGGGCTTCGGACTTTGACGGACATGTCGAGCCAGGTTCTGCAGTATGACCATGGTGTCAACAGGCGCAAACCGCACTCGTGGCAGGGCTGAGTCGAGCTCGACCCGGAGGGCGGTGTCGGCCGTCTGGCGGAAAGGGCGATGGCGGTCGGAAGCAGTCATAGCGGTCCTGGGGAAGCCTGTTTTCTAACCCTTCTACGAATCATTCCACGATCCCTCGTTCAATGCGACTTGCTGACAGAAGGAGTCGCCAAACGTCGCCCGGCCGCGATCTGCCGCCACCGTGAGGGCCAAGTCACCTCGTCATCGCACTCTCGTAACGGCTCGGGCGAGTTGATTCGCGCCATTAGTTCAGACCAAATCCTGTCGGCCTGACTGCCAGGCTCGATTGGCCGGAAGTTCTCCTGCGTCTTCGCGGTGTGGCAGTCGTGACACAAGAGCTGCAAGTTGCTCAATTTCGATGAATTGCCGGCGATGTGGTCGATTTCGATTCCCGGTTGCCCGCAGAGAACGCATCGGCCTCCATCCCTCTCCACGACGGCATTCCGAGTTTCGGCGTCCAGATCACGGAGCATGCTTGGATAGCCACCATCAGTGACGGCAAAGGCCATCTTTGTGCGAATGGCTTCGGCTACAAGGGGGTCGTTAATCCGTCCGTCCCGGTAGACACGTCGGCCGTAGCGGACGGTATCTGCTCGCTGCTTACAGATCTCGGAGCAGAAAAGCGTGCTCGGCCGCATCTGGGGCGGCATGAGGCCATCGCAGTTCAGGCAGTCCACGGCACGCGCTGACAGTCAGACATTGGATTCATCGTTGAACAGTCTGCTCGTCCAGGCGACAGCTGTATGTCGCTTACCGTCGAGCGTGCACGGGCCTTGCTCCGTCACGTCAGTGGCCGGAAATACACTCCGACTGCCAGAGTCGGGCGCTTCGCTCCGGGTCACGTTGGTCGCCGGGAAGACTCGATGTGACGGCGAGAGCCGCAGCGAAGGCCAATCATTGTATTGGTCATCTCTGATTAGTCGCGCGGCTTGTCCATTTGAGTTATCCGTAGGAATGCCTTGATCCGTTTGGGCTCGATGACATAGCGAGTCGTGCGCGTCTCTCGATCGAGCCGCCGAAGGGCTTTGGCCTGCATGTTTGACTCCCACCACGCGCTGCTTCAGCGGATGGAGTGGGCTGCTGGCCAACTCGCTATTCAGGCCGTCGAAGCGGAGGTCGCCGAGCTAGTGCGCTACGGGGTGGAGGCTGGCGCCGTGACCGGTCTCACCGCGTTGGGCGCGACGGCCAAGCAAAAGCCTGAGATCGCCATCTTCGCGGCCCTGGTCGGCGCGCTTGGGGGCTTTTTGGCAGCCCAGTTCTTGCCCCAACCCCGCGTCATCCTTCAAGCCGCACGGCACCCATACGGCTGGGTCTGGACCGAGGTGCCTCGCCCGCAGCTGATCTGGTCACCCGCCACAACCTGAGCGTCGCATTATGCCGGCGATGCCCGCGCGCGACATCACGGCGATCCCGTGCCGCACGGCTTCCAGCAGGGCCACTCCGCCCAACCCGAGGCACGCGCGTGATCGGACTGCGACAATCGGTGAGGGCAATGGTGGCGACTCCCGTGGCCGAGAAGATCGACGCCTACCCGCGGACCGTCCGTCAGCTGCTCTCGGGTCGGAAGTACAAGCTCGACTACTTCCAGCGCGACTACCTGTGGCGGGAACGGGACATCGAGGACCTGATCGACGACCTGACCGCCCGGTTCGACGACGAGTACGAGGATGGCCACGAGCGTACGGAAGTGGCTCTCTACAGGCCGTACTTCCTCGGGTCGATCGTCATCAGCAGTCGTGGAGGAGTCGATTTCTTGATTGACGGTCAGCAGAGGCTGACATCACTCACCCTGCTGGTCATCCATTTGGCCCACCTGCAGCGAGGCGCAGCCAACGCCATGCCTCTCGACGACCTGATCTACTCGCAAAAGTGGGGAAAGCCAAGCTTCAACATAGACGTTGAAGACCGCGCCACCTCCATGCGGGCTCTCCTCGAGACAGGTGACTACACGCCGATGCCCGGCGACCTCGAGGCGGTCCGGACGATCTGGGCACGGTATCAGGACATCGAGCGGCTCTTCCCGTCCGAATTGAAGGGCGAGAGACTCCCTTACTTCATCGACTGGCTGCTTGATCGAGTGACCCTGGTTGAAATCACCGCCAACGACAAAGACATGGCCTACGAGATCTTCGAGTCGATGAACGACCGGGGCCTCTCCCTCGGGCCGACCGACATGCTCAAGGGATACCTGCTATCCCAGGTGCGGGACGCCGAACAACTTGAGAACGCGCACCGACTATGGAAGGCGCGGCTCCAAGAACTCTCAGACGAAGGAAAGGATGCGCAGTCGGAGTTTTTCAAGGCCTGGTTCCGAGCCAAGTTCGCAGAGAGTATCCGAGAGCGAAAGAAATCGGCCACTCCGCAGGACTTCGAGCTGATAGGCACCCAGTTCAATCGCTGGATCCGTGACCACGCCCGGGATATTGGTCTCAACCGGTCCGAAGACTATGTGCGCTTCATCACCGACGACTTCGACCGCGCCGCGCGGCGCTACATCGACATCCTTAGGGCGACTCGGTCCATGGTCCCCGGACTAGAGCCGATCTTCTACAACGCTGATAACGGTTTCACGATCCAGACCATGGTGCTCTTGGCTCCTCTTCGGACCTCTGACAGCCAAGATGTCGTGCGAACAAAGCTCAGGCTCGTGGCGAGTTATCTCGACATCTTCATCGCGCGACGCATTGTGAACTTCCGGAACTTCGGCTATTCGACGGTCCAGTACACGATGTTTAATCTCAGCAAGGCGATCCGGGACCTCGATATCCCAGCGCTGTCCGCTCGGTTGCTCGTGGAGGTCGCAGGGCTGGAGGATGGCTTCGAGGGTGTTGACCGGCTTGCGCTGAATCAGCGCAACCGCGGCCAGATTCGCCACCTCTTGGCCCGTATGACGGACTATCTGGAGCGCGGTTGTGGCATCGCGGGGCCTGGGTTCTCTGAATATATCGACCGCACAGCGCCCAAGCCCTTCGAGGTCGAACACATCTGGGCCGATAAGTACCTCCGTCATCAGGACGAGTTCACCAATGAGTTCGACTTCGCCGAGGCCCGTAACCGGCTTGGTGATCTTCTATTACTGCCCAAGGACTTCAACGCCGCTTTCGGCGCGCTCCCGTACGCCGAGAAATTGCCCCACTACAGTGCGCAGAACGTGCTTGCCCGCTCGCTTGGGCCGAACTGCTACGAGCGCAACCCATCGTTCCTCCGCTTCGTTGAGGAGATGCGACTCCCCTTCAAACCGTATCCAGACACTTTCGGCCGGGCTCAGATGGCTGAGCGACAGTCACTGTACCGCCGCCTATGTGAGCTTATTTGGACTCCCGACCGTCTCGCCGCAGGCTAACGTCGTACCTATTGTGGGGAGGCGTCCCGGGTGACCGGCGACAGTGAACGGTCTTGACGCCGGCGGCAGTCTGGGTCGACCGCCACCATGTAATCGGTCTTAATCAATGCAGCTGACATGCGCCACGGATCCTAAAGAATGACCGACGTTGCCTCCCTCACTCAGGGCTGTAGGAGGGCAAAAGTCCGACCAGGCCCTGCACATTGACTTTTGCCCCCCCACAACCGCGCGGCGTGCTCTGGCGGCTGCCCCCCGCCGAGGCCGTGCGGCGTAAACAACAGCGACGCGGAGTGTGGCTGCGACAGTTCCGAGATCGTCTTCGTGATAGGCCGGTCCTCGACTGGCTCACTCATCTGCAAAGTCTGGCTCACGATCGGTGCCCGCGCCCAAGCAGGGCGTGAGGTCTGAACGCGTACTGAGAGTAAGCGAAGGCCGGCTTGCCTAGGCGTCCTCAGAATAGGTCCGCGGCCGTGACCCCAAGCACCGAAGCAATTGCGTGCCGCGTCTTCGGCTTGGGCTTGCGCCTGCCCGTTGCAAGCCGCCACACAGCCGCGGCCAGACCGATAACCCCCCCTCCGAGGTTACCCGAGTCAGATGCTTCCGCCCCAGTCCCTTGCTGGATGGGCGAGTCGGGCCGCACTGTCTTTTTCCGATGGGCAAGGGCCGTTATGACCACGCCTCACTGACAGGCTCGAGTGCGTTCCAGCCCGACGAAGATTGTGTTAGAACTGTTGCAGCTCGTCACTGAATCCGAGCGTACCTGAACTGACCCTTTACCATCTGATTCAGTGTCAAGCCGACCGAAGCTGAACCCACTACAGCCTCGTGTACCGCTTGAGGCACATCAAAATACTGGTAGATAGCGCCGGACGTGAACTCCACCTCCATGGTGGCGGTGGCGGCATCGTATCCAACGGTGAGGACGTTGGACGAGGAGACGACTTGCCGATTCATGCCTCGGGGAGCCCTCCGTCACCCATCATTGCCGCCATCAGCTTCTACCTTCAGTGCCGCCTCAGACGCATCGATTGCTACGTTAGCCACGATCGCGTCAATCGCCGTGTTGAGCACTTCTACAACTCTGGGCGACCGAGGATTCTGGCGCCTCCAGGCCAAGACAACGTCCCGGTAATCACTTTTCTCCTGAGCCCGGTTCCAGCCCCCCGGACCAGTCTCGTTGAATACAAGCGGATCATTGCTATCGGGTCGACGGCCCAGAGGTGGTTGATCAATTAACACACGGAGCGGGAGACTTACGCTCTCCCCTACTACGATTGCCTCGCCTGTTCTCAAAACCGGCAGCATATCCATGAGGCCGAGGAGGTTGTCGGTTACGGTGCCAGTCACCTGCTGCCTATCCGACGTGTTGCCCAATCGCATTGCGATGAGCGTTCCACACTGCGACAGGATGGTCGGATCGATCTCGGAGGGCCTTTGGCTTACAATCATCGCCCCCACGCCATACTTACGCCCTTCCTTTACTATCCGCCGCACCGCGAGCGATGCAGGCGTATCGGCGCCCCTGCCGACATACGCGTGGGCCTCTTCCAGCACAACTAGTAGCGGGCGTTCTCGCCCACCCTCCGATAGGTTCCGCGCCCAAAATAGCGCGTCGTACATAATCCGCAACAGCGAGCCAACCAAGTTGGTGAGTATCGACACCGGAATGCCGGATAAGTCGAGGACCGCGACCGTATGTGGCCCGCCGATCCAATCGTTGAGTAGCTGGTCAAGGTCCGCCTGCACAGAACCGTCGGGCGCTGGCAACCACAGTCCGGGCTTGAAGAGAAAGTCATAGCGACGGTCGCGAAGCATCGCGGCAAATTTCTCGAGCGGCCGCCGAAGGTTTAGGGTGCTTCCACTCAAATAGATCTTTGGATTCGCGCCTGCGGATAGGTCCTGCGGGCGGTACAGCGGCGGCACAACGGCCATCACATCGCCGGCCTGTACTGGGGTACCGTCCTCATTCAGAAGAAGCGCCTCAGTCGCTTCTGCCTGCCCGGTAGCCGGGGCCGTGTGCGTCGCATACATCGTCTTGTATAGGTCCATCCACAGCTGATGTGCGCTGAACGGAACCGGGGTGTCGACCGTGATCTGCGCAACACTGAGTCCATCTATGGGATGCGCTTCAAAGGATTCACGCTTCATGGCCGTGATCCGCTCCAGGAGATAGCCGCGAGCGGCGTCATCGACTTCTCCGAAGCAGAGCTCCACTAACTCTTCGAATGACAGCGCCCAGTACGGGATCTCCAGGCGCCTTTCGGTAGAAGCGTCGGCCTGCGCCCGGAACACCGCGCCGTAGTCGCCAAGCGCAGTTGCGTACTCACCATGAACATCGAGGACGACCACTCGCGCTGACGGGTACGTAGTGCTATTTGAAAGGCTTCGAAGAATCGCGGCAACGGTAGTGGATTTCCCCGATCCGGTGGCTCCGACAATGGCTGAGTGACGGGTAACAAGACTATTGAGATCAAGTAGCGCTGGGATTGACTGCGCGCTAGCCACATGACCGATCCGGATGAAGTTGGCGGCTCCGCTAGCGCCGTAGATTCCTTCTAGATCCGCTTCGGCAACAACGTGCACGGTATCGCCTACCGTGGGGTATTGGGAAACTCCGCGAGAGAATTTACCACCGCTCCCCTCACCGACTAGTTGGATCGTCAACCACCGGTTGCCGAAAGGCTCCTCCTCTCGGAGCCGCTCCGGAACGGCGCTCGCCCCGACTTGGGATACAAACCCGAAGAGATCCCGGTATCCCAGCGGAATACGTACGAAGCTTCCGATCTGGCCGATTCGGTAGCCATGGCCGTCAATGAAGGCCAAACCCGCCTCCGTGCCGGCATCAAACTGCACACTGACTGTCCAGCCGCGCACATCCTGAACCACACCGAGTCGAGTCGGGTCTTGTCGCATCACGATTCGACAACGATTCGCTGATGTCCAACCAGTTCCTGCAGAAACTGTGCGAACACCTGGAAGTCGCCCAGCGTCACCGTCGTTACGCTTCCCGTCGCATTGGCTGTAGTCTTGACTCCCGTCTGCTCAGCGGACTCCCCCGTTACGTAAGTATCCGGTCGGGTGGCAACCACGGCTCCATCGCGAGCCAAGAGTGTCAGATTCACTCGCGTCTCTGCGATGGTCCTGCCGACTTCATACTTGGCCAGGCCGTCGTACATCAGCCCAAAGGCAATTGCGGTTGGATTGCCCTGTAGGCCTTGGACGATGACCTCATTTATGTGGTCGTCTCTGAATGAGTACCCAATGCATGCAAGCACTGCAGATGGGCGGCGAAGAAAGGTCTTGAGCCGATCAAGCATCGCTAGGTACGGCATTCGCCGACTTTGTTCGTACTTCAAGTGCGTTGGATAGATCAGCAGACGTGCGCCGGCGGACGGCGCACGCACAACGGTGCCTCGCGAGTCAATGCTCCAACTAATGGAGCCGTGGACTTTCCAAAGCCTCGCCCAGCGCGGCGGCAGCTCATCGTTTTCGATTGCTGCGACGTCGAAGAAGGGATATCTGGCTCCGACGAATCCATCGAAGAACGGTGTACGGGTGTCCTCGAGCGCCTGCTCCATCAGTAAGTCGTAATTGGTCGTGAATAACTCCACAGCTTCATGCCGCAAGATGCCACCCACCCATGCCGCGACCTGGTGAAACGGGGTGCGATCCGAAGGTAGCGGTTTGTTGACGGCAGCTGAGATCGTCTGGCATAACAATTCTTCTACGGCGTCAAGCTGCTCACCAGTAACGCCGCGGACCTCGCCGCCTCCTGCGACCACCTTCAAGGCGCGAATGTGATTCAGAAGAGTCTCGATGTTCAGCGGCGGAGCACCTGGAGCCCCTAACTGCGCCTTCAGCGCGACGTACGTACCTTGTTGAGCGCTGCCTTCAAACTCCTTATCCGTCAGGGTCATTAATCCATCGATGTCGGGGATAAGTGGCTCCGAACCGCCGTCTTTCTCGATCCGGATCGCGAGTGGGCATCCCGCTCCTAGTAGCAGCGCCAGCGGTCTCTTATCACTTTCAAGGGCCTGCCGAAGGTATGCGACATGCCTTTGAGGGTCGTGTGGCATTGCGAGAGGTTAGCTCCGTTTTCCGCCGTCGTAAAGTGGGCAGATTGACTGGTCCGTTGACGGGACGCCCGCGAGGGGCGATTGCAGCGTCAACAGCGGCGACGCTGCGGGTACGCCGCCTGCCAACGCGTCGCCCCATGGGCGCGTTATCTTGCTACGCCGAATGGCGTCATTCGTCACCACTGTGGGTCATTCTTCACCATGCTCTCGAGGTCCGTTCTCATTTGCCTTCTCTCCATCCGTGGCATCGGGCATCGCCACCCGCGCATTCACGATATGCCCGCATTGTCTACAGCAAGGGCGCGGAACTGGGTTAGTTCGGATCTCGGCGGTATCGCACGGTCACCATTGGCCGAATCGGCAACACAAGTACCGCGTCGCCTGGCTCTCCGACATAGCTAAACCCTCCCTGAAGGAACCGAATCCCCGTAAGCGCGGCTAGGCCGGCGTCGATCTCGTCGACAGTCTTGAGAGCGTCTGCTTGCACCCCAGCGTTATTGAGAACCTCGCGCCGCCAATTCAGCTTGAGGTTTCCCTTTGCGGGCAGGCTTCCTCGAAGGCTCACGCCGCTAGCATGTGGAAATACCTCGATCGCCTGCCTACCCGTGATTGGGCCGCCGCGATACCGATCAAAGCCCTCGCCAAAGGCCGCGTCGAACACTTTGAATCCTTCCTCCATCCACGCATAGAACGGGCGGTTTCCCGGATTCTCAGGGCAAGAGTAAATATTGATGCCCACCTTGCGAAGCTGCGTCTCGATAAGCCGGGACTTGCCGTTCGTGCCCCATTGAGGTGGTGAATCGATCGCCACAACGTCTGGATTCGCGTCCTTGAGGACTGCGGGAATGCCTTTGGTGTTGGCTTTGACAGGGCCATAGGAAACCCGGCCCGACTCGGTGAGGACGACTACATCGAGGCCGCGGACCAGCGATACATCGATTCCCATCGCCCTCACGTGCAATCACCAGCGTGGCCGAGGGTCACAAAACTGCAGCGAGGGTTCGATAACGCCCTAACCGATGTCTCGCGACTTGGGCGCCTGGGATCCGATCGCATCAAGCGCGCCTACCTGTTAAGGGCACCAGGATCCTGAGTTGGAAACTGGGCGAGCGCCCATTCAACTACCTGCGCATACCAATCTAGGATCTCTTGAGGTTCAACAGCCCGTGCTTCGGCGTAACGCTCGACAATGCCATGCACGGCCTTCAATTGGGGTTTGCTGCCGATACCCTCCATGACCCGCAGGTAGCGAAGACCCGCATTCGCCATAGACACCAAATCCCACGATTCTCGGTATCGATCCTTCATCGGATCGAACTCGAGGCGTTGTCCGGTGCTGAGTCCTTCAAGTACCTTCTGGACGAATTCAATACGCG
>Ga0307374_10010199_pt1 | contig 13679 bp, 12 predicted proteins | sample OX3MG_FD_202532 | JGI IMG/M metagenome (GOLD analysis project Ga0307374, IMG submission 202532) | Soil microbial communities from Risofladan, Vaasa, Finland - OX-3 | ecosystem: Environmental > Terrestrial > Soil > Coastal area > Acid sulfate soil | place: Finland: Risofladan, Vaasa | collected... | reverse complement strand
TGCCCGGCCGGAGGTGGTGGATTCAGGGGTGGTCCCATAACTGGCGGAAGGGTGGTCCCATGACGGTGGCGGAACTACCCGTCAGTGGTCCCATCCTCGTGGCGGCTGACAGGGAGTGTTCGAGGTAGCGTGCCGGCGATCTGGCCTTTAAGCCGCCTTTAGCCGGCTAGATCAAGCAGTCGTACGGACAGACCCGCCGCCGCCGGCTCACCAGAACAGCCTTGCCTCCCAGAGCGCTGCGTCGAGGCCCCTCACGAGGGTCGTGGTGTCACTCGAGCTCGGGAAGCCGGTGCTCGTCGAGGCGTGACCCGGCTGCGGACAGCAGCCGAGCGGTATGGGCGTTGGAGGACGAAGATGCCAGGATCCAGCCGCCATCGCCCTTGCTGCGCCCTCGTTCCACTGGTTGCCCTTGCCACCCTCTTTTGCCCTGGCCGGGCTGGCCGCTGTTGTGGCGGGGGTAGACGCCGTGGTTGCCCTGGTTCCCGTTGCTCTGGCCCCCACTGCTCGTGTAATAACCGTCGTCCTGGCCTTCCCCCCGTCAGCCGGACACATGGTTATGCGGCCAGCAGGTCGCGGTGTGCGAAGCGCAGCTCCCACTCGATGGGCGGGAAGTACAGCCAGCATCGACAGTCCGCCGGAGGATCGCCGACTCCGTTCCGTATCGGCGCCCAAACAGCCAGGCTCGGTGGCCCCAGGCCAAGCCGTCGCGAGGAGCACCCGGAAGCGCAGCCATGAACGCTCTCAGCTCGTGAACTCGAATCCTAACTCTTCGGCTTGCCAGTAAGCATTGCTCGCTTCTGCTTGAGCACCATGGATTCAAAGGCCAGAAGGTCCAAAGAATACCGTTTCCACAGTCTGCCAGGCTCTCTGAAAAGGCGGTACGCCCAACCGAGGCGGCCCTTGTTGATCCAGCCAGGATACCAATACACTCTCTCTGCCAGATGATCCAAGTAACTCCCGCCTGTGATGATCACTGGCACGTTCAGCTGATCAGCAGCTTGCCATACCCAATCCTGCTGCATTGGTGTGGGCAACGAAACATGCAAGATATCGGGCTTAGAGGTGTTGATTGCTTCAATGATTGATTCAACGTCAGCACCATCATAGCGTCCGGGATGTCCTCGCATCACATCCCAGTAACCATGCAACGTCCCAGCGATGGGTAAACCGGAGAATGCTTCCCTCAAGTTATTGGCGGCTCGGTCCGCCACGCCCGCATCGCAACCGAAAAGAAAATTCGAGAATCCTCGCTCCGCTGACAGCGCAAACACCTTTGGACATATGTCGTCATTGCCCTGACGATTAGGCACCGGGAGACCCAACCAACGCCCGCCTAACACAATGCCCCATCCGTCTGGTAGCACAACATCAAACCGGTTGATCTTTTCGATTAACCCTGAGATTTTGTGTGCGCGCAGCACATAATCTGGATTTACGAAAGAAACAACTAGCCTCGATCGTGACTCAATAGCGTTCCTAACGGCATTTACGAACTGTTCATCCGACATACATGATAAGCCGATACCAAGAAAGTCGAACTTTTGGGCACGATATCGCGCTCCCAATGCTGCTGAAAGCGGGCGTAACCTTGACCCGTCTTGACGGCGGAGTTGCGCTTCGTTCGTTGGAATGTTTGAAGCGGTCACAGCAAACCCTCCCAGGCGAGTAACTCGGTCAATCCAGCGAGCAGTGAGTACTTGGGCGTCCAACCCGTCTCCATCAGCTTGCGAGGATTAGAGATAAGGTGACCGTCATTCTTGCGCACTCGATTGGAGACTTGTTCCAAATCGAGCTTCTTCCCCCTGATTCTCTCAATCGTTTGCAGAACGTCATTGATCGCGCTTCCAATTCCGGTGCCTACGTTAAAGCAATGGAGGCCTGGTCCGCCGTCCACTGTTGCTATAAGTCCTGACGTGGTATCAGTCACATATATTAGGTCGCGCATCGGCCAGAGGTTGCCCAGCTCGATCGTTCTTCCATCTCGAATGCAATTCATTATGTCCGGCAGCACGTGTGGATTCGTCTCTCTTGGACCGTATGTGTTGAACAGTCGCGCGACGACTGTACGTACCTGTGGGTGATCCTCGTGGAAGATACTGAGTATTTGCTCACCTAACCACTTCGACAATCCGTAGATCTCATCGGGTCGCGGTGGTGCTGACTCTGACCACGGTGCGGACCCAAAGCCGTAAATCGCTCCACTCGAGGGAAAGACAAAAGTCTTCACCGGAGCACAACGTACGGCACGCACTACGTTGTTGAGGCCAATCACATTTACATCCAATGCCTCTTGCGGGTGCGAGTGACAGTAGGGAATAAAGTGGATAGCGGCCATATGGAATACAGTATCTGGAGCAAACTCTTCGATAGGCCCCAGGTCGCGCGGATTCCGAATATCTCCCTCGACCACGGTGAGTTTGCTAGCTGAGCCCATTTCCTCTAAGTGCTGGTGCCTGCCCAAACTGAAATCGTCCACGACTAGTACATCGTTGTCCAAAGCTAATAGTGACTCCACGAGATGGGATCCGATGAACCCTGCCCCTCCCGTGACGAGTACTTTTTCCACCGATCGAATCTCCTGTAGTTCAACGTCTTCAGCTAACGGACAAAGAGGCCTTGACGATTCTCACTTGAGGCACTCACATTCCTCGTTTATGCCCGCCCCCCTGGGACTACTCAGTTGCTGGTGATTCCGACCCTAGACCGTCACTTCATGACCCCGTTGCGCCATGAACGGCGCGAGGTGACGAGCGAGGGTATCAAATCCCCCGTAATAGCTTGGATACCCGCGGGCCCCGAGAGTTGCGAGCCTCTTCCCAGAAGAGCGCGGAAGCGAGCAGCCCGACCTCGCAGCAAGATCGCCCGAGCCCGCCAGCTTCGCTCGACTTTGTCGGAGCCCGAGACATTCGAAGCGACGAAGCTCACCTTCGACACCCGAAGTCCAGATCGACGAGGGACGACAGCGCGTCAGTTCGTGGCCCCAGTCAACGTGACCGTCGGCCAACGCCTACTCTCCCACCACCGAACACGATTCAAGTTTCCCCCACCGTTACACATGCACGAGGAACGCCAACAGCCACCCATGGGTGATAGGCGGAAAATGTCCTTCTGAAGAGAGATGAGGGGACTTCCTGTGCTCAAAGCACAGACGCGTGGAGTTCGAGCAACTCAACCAGCCGTACGGCTTCGCCTCCGCCGACCGATGAGCACGAACATCCCACTGAGCGCCAGCGCCGCCGAGCCGGCTCCGACCAACGGTGTGACGCCTGTCCCGGAGGACGACTGGATGCCGCTCCCTGCGGGCAAACTTGCCGAGGCGAGCACCGCCGAGTGACTCGACCATGACGTCAGGCCCGAGCCGCCCTTGGAATCATTCCCGCCCTCGGGACCCTGCCCGCCGCCATTGTTGTCCGAGTCGTGCCGGAACCCCAAAAGTTGTCCACCGTGCTTCCGCCCGTGGAATCCGTCGCCGTGCTCAGGCGCATATTTGTCGTTGTCGATGCCGGAGACGACCTGGACGGCATGGCCACCCTCATTACCGGGCTGGTAGGCGTAGATGACACAGGTACCGGGGCCGACGAACGTGATTGACGCCGCTCCTGCTGTCGTGGCGGTGATCGTGCACACCGAATTCGATCCCTTACTGACACCGAGGACCACCGGGTTCCCCGATGAACTGCCGGTCGCCGTCACCGCGTAGGTGCCGCCCACATCCCCGTCGGACGGCGGAGTGGAGGTGATCTTCACGGTGTGCGGTCCGCCATCCGCGAATGCCGCCGACGAGAAGCCCATGGTCGTCATCACGGCTAGAGCCCCGATGACGATGCGAGTCTTCGTGAACGCCTTCATTCCGACCTACCTCCCGCCTAGGTAAAACTCAACCACTGCGCGTCCGTAGTCCTCACATGTTGTGGTTTTGAAGCATCCTGTCGCGCCGCCACACATTTGTCCAGTTTATGTTTGCCCCAACATAAGGGATTTCATGTGGCCTTTACACGTTTCATCGAGACCTCCCATCGTTGAGGTTGCCGGCTGGCCTTTGTGGGGGTTGTTGTGGTGCCTGTTGCTGTTGTTGTGGTCAGTCTGTCACTGCTGTGGCTGGTGAGGTGCATGATGCACCGCTCATGGAGCGCGGAACACGTGCACCTGGTTCACGTTGGGCCCCGCCGTCCATGTCTCTTGTGAGGCCCCTGTGGTCGATGAGGTGAGCGTCGCCTGGAACCGGTTCGGGTTGGCCGCCGGCTCCAGGCGCAGGTGCAGGACATAAGGGGACCCTGGAGTGGTTTCACCCCTCAGAGCCAATGTGAGCGTCGCGGTCGCCTTGGGGGGCACGAGGACCCACTGACTGTAGACATTCTCCCCGAGCTCCGTGCCGACCGACACCGTTGTCGGCTTCCCGTCGAGCATCACGCGCTCGAAGGGATAGGGCGTGTAGATCGAGAGGAGGCAGTAGTTGGCGCCGGGCGGCGTTCCTGCTGCGTCGGGGCTGTCGATGACGATGGGCGGGAGCCCCGACGCCGGGGCGTCGTTGCGAAGTGTGATGCGCACTAGGGCGTTGACGGTCCCGGTGCCAGGATCCACGACAATGTGGTCGGTCGTCGACTCGTGGAGATAGGCATCGATCTTGTTCGCTCCGGAGTTCTGCTCGGTCACGGCCAAGAGATCGCCTCCGTCTGCCGGCGGGAAGGCGTCGTCGAGATGAAGCGCCTGCACCAGAGGCGCATCGTTCGCATGCGCACTCCAAAAGGCGATCCGCCCGCTGAGCACCGCCGGCTCGAGGTCGTGTGACAGGACCTTGGGACTGGGCAACGATCCATTGACCAGCCGTTGGAACGTCACGTGCAGGGCGTCTTGCAACAGGTCGTGCCGGGCGTTTTGCGCCGCGGCATTTGTCGCGGTTTCCGTCAGATACTGCCCCTTCAACAATATGGCGGCGGCGTTGCGGCTGTTCAACGGTTCTGAGAGTCCCGGCACGGTGATCGGCCCCGTGATCGAGAGCAGTCGAGACAGGGCATACGGGTCAACCATGAGCACACCGTCGAGGTGCGCGCCGCCTGCTTGGGGGTAGAGCTGCGAGACGACCTCGGCCACGGTGGGGAAATCGGGCGAGAAGGTCACGTCCTGGAAGTACTTCTCCGGGTCGTACTGCCCGTAGCGGGCCATGAACTCTGGAAGCCCCGTCAGGGTGCCGCCGGTACTCGGAAGTGCAGCGTCGAGCGATGGGACAGGCCCTGAGACCGGGCCCGAGACGGTAAGACTGACGTGCCCGTTCGCGGCGGTGAGCTCGCCGTAGGCACCGACGATCCCATCGAGTCCCCGGCTCTCTGCCGGTGACACGAAGGCCAGGAAGTAGTGCTGGGGTCGCTGCGCCCCCAGCATGGTGGGCACCAGCGGGATCGCTTTGACCGCCAGGGCGGTGCTCGACTGGGCTCGGCTCAGGCTCTGGTCGAAGCTGCGCAAGCGGGATTGGATGGCCCAGATGAGCCATGGGCTGCGCACGCGGTCCAGGTGTGCCGTGGCCCGCGACAGGGATGTCTCGAGCCTCTGCGCCGGACCCAGCATGGCGGTGATGCGGCTGAGATCCACTTGTCCTTTGTGGTAGCTGAGCTCGTGGTAGTCGAGATTCGGTGCGACGTGCTCGGCGACGGCCAGAAGGTCTCGGGCAGTCGCTGCACCTCCAGCGAGGGCTCGTCTCTGCTGGGCCACGCCCGGCACCGCGGCAGCGACCGACGTCCACCAGCTCCCGAGCGTCGACGAGGCGTCCTCGAACGCGGCGCTCGCCAACCGAAGCTTGGAGGTCGCCGACGCTGAAGCGCCGTTGCTGACGTCGCTGAGCGCAGCATCGGCGGCGTGTTGCCCGGTAGAGATCTCGCTGCCAGCCATGGCTGCGGCGACCACGAGAGGGAGAGACAGGATGACAGCGGCAATGGCGATGAGCGCGAGGCCCCTCTTGGCGCGGCGCCGTTGTGCGGTCGAGGCTCGCCGAAAGGCCGCGAGAAACACCGGCACCAACACCGCCGCTGCGACAACCGACGTAGCACCGTCGAATGCGACCGGTGGCCAACGCAACAGTGTCTCGACCGCGAGGGCCCCCACGAGCGCACCCACTCGGCGCCTCGAATGCTGCGGGAGCACGGAAGAAAAGGCGACGAGCAGCGCTGCGGCGGCGGGGATCTCGAGCCATGTGCGACTCATGACCACGGCCGCGGCCGAGAGGACGAGCAGCGTCTCTCGGCTGGCCCGGCTACAGACGTAGGTGACCAGTGCGGCAAAGACAGCGGTATAGACCGGGTCCAAAATCCGTGTCCCCGTTGGCCGGCAACCCGCCGCCGCGGCGGCGACTCCGGCTGCAACAGCCAATGCAAGCACGGTGATGGCGGAGACCCGGCGCCGACGCGAGGCGCTGCGCCGACGCGAGGCGCTGCGTCGGCGCTCGACAGGGGCTGCTTCGGTGCTCTGCCCTATGATGTCTGTCACGCCGAAATGACCCTCCGAAATGGCAAAGCCTAATGGAACCGATGTCTGTTCTTTTCATGACGACGGCGCCATGAGCCGTGGGTGAAGGCCTTCGGGTCCTGTTCGTGTGCACCGGGAACATCTACCGGTCGCCCATGGCCGAGGCGTTCTGCCGGTCCGCCATCGAGGAGCGTGGACTCGACTTCACGACCGGCTCAGCAGGAACGCTCGAGGGGGACCGCCCCATCGCTCAGATCGCACTGTCGCAGATCGAGCAAGCCGATCCTCAGATGGCCGCTCATCGCAGCACTCTCCTGAGCGCTCAGGACATCCGTAGCGCCGACCTCATCATCGGCATGGCCCGAGCACACGTGCGCGAGGTGGTCGTGCTCGTTCCCGACGCCTGGAATCGGACATTCACCTTGAAGGAGCTCGTGCGCCGAGGCGAGCGGATCGGACCTCGCCAACCGGGTCAGACGTTGGCGGACTGGCTCGCAGCCGTCGACACCGGCCGCTCCCGCTCCGATCTCCTCGGAGACTCGGTCCTCGATGACATCGAGGACCCCGTGGGGGGGTCCACCTCGCTCGTTCGAATCGTGGCTCGGGAGATCAGATCGGCCGTGAGGGCGTTGATCGAGTTGGTCTCTCCCGCCGCTCCCCCGACATGAGCAAGGGCCAGACTCCAGCGTCGACGAAACACCTCCGAGGAGTCCGGGCCGTGGCACTGTTGGAGTCTGGTGGCTGGAACCCAGGTTGCTAGCTATGCTCTGATCAGTTCATCAGGGGATTCTGGACGGACACTCGTGAACCGATCCTAGGGAGCGGGGGGGCACTCACCGGTCGATGGACGGCCAGGATGTCCGTGCTTCTTTCACGACCCGACGCCCAAACTGGCCACGGCACCTTCCGCTGCGAACGAGGAATGCTTGATGTCGACGAACACGACGGACTCGGAAGTCGATCTCCGTACATATCTGCGAGTGCTTCGCCGTCGCAAGTGGTGGGTGATCCTCTGCACCGGGTTGGCCTTGATGGGGGCGATCGCCTACGCCTTCAGCGCCACCAAGCAGTACTCGGCCACGGCGCAGCTCCTCGTCCAGCCGCTGAACGGGACGCTTCCGTCGAGCACGCCGGACCAGACCATCTCCGCGACGCAGGTGGCCACCGAGCTGCAGCTTCTAAGCAGCACTCCCGTCGCCGATGCCGTCAAGAACCGCCTCCATCTCTCCGAACTGAACGTGACAGGCGCGCAGCAAGGGCTAACAAACGTGATCTCGGTCACCGCCAAGAACCACAGCCCCGTACTGGCTGCCCGAGTGGCCAATGCCTATGCGACGGAGTTCGTCAGCTACGAGACCAGCGTGGCCCTCAAGAGTCTCACCACCGCCGAGCTCCAGCTCCAGGCGCAGATCAATGCCATCCAGCAGGAGCTTCCCGCTTCGAGCGCCACGCCCCAGGGCGTGGCGCTCGCCAACCAGCTGGCGGTGCTTAAAGAGCAGTACGCCCAGTACCAGGTGGCAGGTACCCAGACCACCGGGGGCGTCACGGTTGCTGCGCCGGCGTCTGTGCCGAAGGCTCCGAGCTCGCCCAAGAAGACCGAGATCGTGTTGCTCGGGCTTGTCGTTGGTCTCTTGGTGGGACTTGGTGCCGCCTTCACCGCCGAAAGCCTGGACGACGCCATCCGCTCCAAGAACGATCTCGAGCGTGTCGCACACGATGTTCCCGTGATGGCGCTGGTCCCGGTGGTCGGCTCGTGGCGAGATCGCACCAAACCCTTCCTGGCCACTACGGTCGAACCGACGTCCCCTGTGGCCGAGGCCTACCGGTCGCTGCGCACGTCGCTGCAGTTCGCTGCTTATGACCACCCCATCGGATCGGTGCTGGTCACGAGCCCGACGGCCACCGAGGGCAAGACCTCCACGGTCTCGAACCTGGGAGTCGTCTTGGCCCAAGTGGGCAAACAGGTGGTCCTCGTCTCGGCGGACCTCCGTCGACCTCGCCTGGCGACCTTTTTCGGACTGGACGAGACCATTGGCCTGACATCGGTGATGATCGGCGAGTCGACGCTCGACGAAGCACTGCAGCCCATTCCCGACATCCCCGGGTTGACCCTCTTGGGGTGCGGCCCTATCCCCCCCAACCCCGCTGAGCTCTTGAGCAATCCCAATTTCGTGGCGATCCTCGATGAGTTGAAGGAACACTTCGACATGGTTGTCGTCGACAGCTCGCCCCTCATCCCCGTGACCGATCCCGTGCTTCTGTCCCGGTTGACCGATACGACCTTGCTGGTGGTGGCCGCCGGACAGACTACGAAGGGGCAGCTCCGGCGGGGCCTCGAGCAACTCGCCAAGGGGGGTCCGCAAATCGGGATCGTGTTCAACGAGATCTCGCGCGCAGAAGATGACGCCTATGGGTACGGCTATTCGTACACCTACCAAGCCCAAGACAAGGCGGCCGCGACGCCATCGTCGAACGGCCACACCGATCTCTGGCAACCCGAGGGGGGCACCTCCCCGAGGCGCCAGGCGCGCCACGCGGCGCGCCACCGAGCGCCCTGAGCCAGATATTCCTTCTTGAAAGAGGGATTTCGGCCTTTTCGGCACGTACCGGTGGTGCTCCAAACGAGCGCTTCGGTATGGTCCAACTCGCAGCGTCGGAGCGGACGGGTGCTTTGCAGTCTCTCCCCCGGTCCGTGTTCCTTAACAAAGATTGATGGCATAGGTGTCCCCATTAGCCCCACCAGCAACATTCTGTAACAAGACCGTGAATTCGTCTCGAGGAGTGGCAAGTTGTCACGCGAAGTGACATTGTTGCCCTTGTTGACAACCCGAGTCTGCTCGCGTCGTTGACTGGCGGAGGAACGATGGTGAACAGCGAGCAACAACTTGAGACGGCGCCCGGTCGAGTGTCGCCAACGGCCCGGAAACACTCATTAACGCCTGAAGCTGGCATCGACAGACAGTTTCGTCGCGAAGTGTTTTTCGCTCATGAAGGCGGCGTCTCCCGCCGAGGCGTCACCGACGAGGGTGACGTTGCGCCCGACGAAACAACGGCGACCTCGGAGGGCGCGACATCTGCGGACGCCCGAGCGCTCGACGACGCCAGTCAGTTCGCCATCGAGCACCGAGGCCACGGGTTGACGGCACTGGCCGCCGATGCAATGGCCCTGGCCATCGCCGCCGTGGGGGCTGCGGCGGCGTCCAGCCTGATCCACGCCGCCTCGACGACGCACGCCCAGAGCTTTGTCTTTTCGACGACCCTGATCCGGCTCCTCATCTCGGTGCCGCTGATGGCCCTCCTGCTCGCCAGCTCGGGCGCCCACTGGCGGCTACGCACCACGGTGGGCGAGCAACTATCGGCCATCGCGCCCGCATTGGCGGTCGGCGGACTGATCTCCTTGGCCGGCTGGCGTTTGGCTTCGGAAGCCGGCCTGGTGCGAGCTCCGGCACCCGACGCTCTGCTGATCATGTGCGCTATGGGGCTCTTCACCGTGGCCATCATGCGTCTGGCCCATCATGCCCGACCACGCCGCCAAGGACGCCACGCCCGACGGGTGCTTCTCGTCGGCAGCGGCGTAGTCGCTGCCCGTGTGACCGAACAGTTCAATGCCAGCGGTGACGTCGAGGTGGTCGGTTTCGTCGATGACGACCCTGCCGACGACACAGGATGTGTGGGCAAGCTGGGTGAGCTCGCCTTCGTGTGCGAACGCGACGCGGTCGACCATGTGGTGGTGTGCTTTTCGCGTGCGCAATCCGAGGAGCTGATCGACGCGCTCCGGCCGATACAGGGTCGGGTGCCCATCACCGTCGTGCCCCGACTTTTCGACGTCCTTCCGGTAACGGCCACCCTGCACGACCTCGGCTCGGGTCTCCCCGGAATCAGCGTACCCCCGGCGACCCTGGGGTGGGGGCCTCGGGCCGCCAAGCGCACGATGGACCTGGTTGTCACGTCCATCGCCCTGCTCCTCCTCTCGCCCATTTTCGCGGTGCTGGCCATCTTCATTAGGGCCACATCCAAGGGTCCCGTGATCTTCCGCCAGGTCCGAGTCGGGAAGAACTGCCAAGCGTTCCGGATGCTCAAGTTTCGAACGATGGTGGTGGAACACTCGGTCAAACATCCGACGGGCCTCTCGGACGAGGCGGCGATGGGTCCCTTCCCGAAGCTCAAAAACGACCCCCGAGTGACCTCGGTGGGTCGCCTGCTGCGGCGCACCAGCCTCGACGAGCTGCCCCAGCTGTGGAATGTGATCCGTGGCGAGATGTCGCTGGTCGGTCCTCGACCCTTCATCCCCGAAGACGACGCATGGATCACGGACTGGGCGCAGCGACGTTATTCGGTGCGCCCCGGGATCACCGGCCTGTGGCAGGTATCGGGCCGCAACAACCTGACCTTTGACGAGATGTGTCGTTTGGATGGTCTGTACGTCAGCTGCTGGTCGCCCGGTCTCGACGTCCGGATCCTGTTGCGCACGCTGCGGGCGGTGTTAACCAGATCGGGCGCCTACTGATCCTTTGGACGCCGCGACGCGATCCACGCTGCTTCTCACTTGTAGGTGAACTGGTCGACCGCCACCGCTGTACTCGTCGCTCCGGCCGTGGTCACGACGATGTTGCGGGTGCTCGCCGCCTGCGCCGGCGAGACGGCGGTGATCTGCGTGTCAGAGACCACCGTGAAGCTGGTGGCGGCTACCGGGCCGAAGGCCACCTTGGTGGCCCCGGTGAAGTTGGTGCCGGTGATGGTGACGGGGGTGCCCCCCGCTACCGGTCCCGAGGTGGGGGCGACTCCGGTGACGGTCGGGACCGGGGCTTGGTAGGTGAACTGACCGACCGTCGCCGCCGGGGCATTGGTCCCTCCGGCCGTGGTCACGAGGATGTCGCGGGGGCCCGGGGTCTGCGCCGGTGAAACGGCGGTGATCAGCGTGTCAGAGACCACGGTGAAGTTGGTGGCAGCGACGGGCCCGAAGGCCACCTTGCCTGTCCCGGTGAAGCCGGTGCCGGTGATGGTGATGGTGGTGCCTCCCGCTATCGGGCCCGAGGATGGGGCGACGGCCGTGACGGTCGGAATGGGGGCGTCGTAGGAGAACGGAGCGAGCGATACGACCGGAGCACTTGTCCCTCCGGCTGTGGTCACGAAGACGATTTGCATGCTGGCCGCCTGGGCCGGTGAGACGGCGGTGATCTGCGTGGCAGAGACCACGGTGAAGCTGGTGGCGGCGGCGGGCCCGAAGGCCACCTTGGTGGCCCCGGTGAAGCCGGTGCCTGTGATGGTGACGGGGGTGCCCCCCGCGGTGGTGCCTGAGGACGGGGCGACTGCCATGACGACCGGGACTGGGGCCGTGTTACCGGTGGAAGTCGTGGGTTCGGTCGAGGGCGGATGCTTAGTCGAGCAACCCGCGATCACCACTGCGAACGCTGCGGTCAGTGCGAGGGGGCCTCGCGCTCGCCACGATCTCGTCCTCGTTGCCCGACGCTCCTCTTTCACTACCCGAGTGTCGCATTGTCAGGGTCGGCGGGCAATCTCTCGACGTGGGGGGCGCCTCCGCCGATCTCACGTTCGTGCTCAAAGGCAGACCTCAAGGTCTCTTGTAGAGGCGGCGGCGTCGCAGTCAAAACGAGGTCAGACAACACCACCTACCGTTCCTTTTGCTGCCCAGTCACTCGACCTTGAGATGCGCGGACACGAAAGCGCAAACGCTCCACGTGGCGTGATCGGTCCAGTCCACCGAGTACGACGTGGTGGTGATTCATCGGCATTGAGCCACGCGTGTCCTCCGAAGCTCAAACAGGGAGAAAAAGCGCGCCGCCGTTCGGGCCCCGGCGTTCGTGATCGTCATGTAGAACCCTGCCACCGACGACGGGTAGACCGCCCGAGCCTCAGCATTCAGCGTTCGGACCGAAACCGCCGCGCCGTTTACCGTCGGGGACAGGTTTCCGAGCGCAATGACAGACGGGTTGGCGGCCTTTGCCTGGGCGGATGCCGTCGCAATGAAGTAGGCATATGAATTCGTTCCATCTGGCTCCAGCACCTGGCCCTGGACGTCCGTGTAGTCCGCGTACCTCGCCGCCTGACCCGCCAGGTCATTCGTGAGGTAGCAGTCGCTCAGCGACCCACGATAACTGGGGTACGCGACCGAACATATATCGCGACTCGGTCCGGTGGCACACAACCAGTGGCGCTGGTGGGCAAGTTGGCAGAACAACTGCATGTACATGCCGGGCCGCTGCTGTTCGTTCCGCGGCGTGTCCGACCAACTCTCATTGTCGTAGTGAACGACCTTGACATAGGTCGGGACCCTGTGTGCGGCCACATCGGCGGCAAACTGGGCCTCGCTCGTCCACCGCTCCTCGGGGATGCTGACCCAGGCTGTCGGCACCGGCGAGCCGGTCAACGGAGAGGAACCTGCCAGCAAGACGTTCGGCCTGTTCAGCACCTGCTGGCGAGCGTGCGCACTACGCAGGTTATTCGCCGAACTCGCCGCCATCGTCCAGACGGGATCCACCCTCACCCTCGACCGCGCGCAAGGGAAAGCACTGCTGCCCACAAGGGCGAGGACCACCCCCGCCACCACGCACGCGCCGAGCCCCGATCCGGCGATGTGCCGAACCCGGCGTCGGGCCTTCGCCTTGCGCGCGGTGCGGCGCCGGGCCTGGACCTGACGCCGCGATTCGCGGATGGTCTCCGGTCCTGGCGGTTCTATCGCGATGATCCGGTCGCCTTCGATCATTTCGAGCTCGGGATCGCCCATGTCGTCAAGGGCGATCGTCTCGCGCGGCGGGGCGCAGCCGGAAGGCCTCGCATCCTCTGCCGTGTCGAATTACCCTGCATCATGCGCCAGAAGCGGCGGTTCTGCTGCACGACCGCCCCCCCGATTCGTCCTGTTGCGGTTCGATGGTGCCGCTATGAGGCTACTCCGTGGGGCCACGAGTTACACCACGAGACTCCATCTCGCCGCCCCCTGTGAGACACGGCGAGTTTAGTCACGATAGCGGCTCGTGTGCGCTTCGATCGGGCCGACACTCCGTCCGAGCCGGGGTTCAGCTGCTCGCAAGGGCGACGATGTTGGCAACCTTGACGCCGAGCGCTGGGAGCGAGCCGCAGAACGCGGCGTCGCCGAAGGCGAACACTCCACCGTCGGAACCAGCAAGCCAGTAGCCGGAGCCGGTCGGCGACGGCGCCATGCCCACGATGCTCGTGATCTTGACCCCGAGCCCAGGGAGCGAGCC
>Ga0307374_10010198_pt1 | contig 13679 bp, 9 predicted proteins | sample OX3MG_FD_202532 | JGI IMG/M metagenome (GOLD analysis project Ga0307374, IMG submission 202532) | Soil microbial communities from Risofladan, Vaasa, Finland - OX-3 | ecosystem: Environmental > Terrestrial > Soil > Coastal area > Acid sulfate soil | place: Finland: Risofladan, Vaasa | collected... | reverse complement strand
TGCTCCTCACGGCACTCATCACGACCGGGGGCACCATCTTCATTGCCGAGCTCACCGACAAGGACGCCCTCTTCCTCCTCGCGCTCGCGACCAAGACGAAGGTCTCGGTAGTCTTCGCCGCCGGCTCCGTCGCTTTCACGATCTCGACGGCGATAATAGTCCTGCTCGGGTCGCTTTTGATCACGGTCGTCCCCGTCATCGCGATCAAGCTTGTGGGCGGCTCGATAATGCTGGGCTACGCGGCGTTGGAATACTACAGGTTCTCGAACGAGGAGCGCAGCGTCGACGAGAGGGAGGAGAGGCTCCTCGAGAAGAGCGCCGGCGGCGTCTGGTCGATATTCATCCCGGCGGTGCTCACCCTGATCGCGCTCGACCTTGCGGGCGACGCCACCGAGCTGGTGACCATCGTCTTCCTGGCACGCTATCAGGACGCCCTCGTCGTCTTCGCAGGGGCCGTCATCGGGCTGGTCGCGGCGGTGGCCGTCGAGACCGCGCTTGGGAACAGGCTGGGCACGGTGCTGTCTCGCAAGCGGATCAAATATCTCTCGATAGCGATATTCACGGTCATCGGGGTGACGGTGATGGTCACCACCCTGCTTGGCGCTTGAGACCCGTCGAGCCGCCGAAGCCTTAAATCTCGTAGGAGGCGCGGGCGCACGGAATTAGTTGGCGAAGGCACCCCTTCTCCACTCTATAGTTAGCTCAAATCGCATTTTGGGACAATCAGCCAAGAATCATGGTGCCCCGGCTGGCTACAGCCCGCGTCAGGGTTCCGTGAATCCTTTGGCCTCGCTCAAGGTCAACAAGAACGCCTCGATTCGGCCGTTGACGGGAGCGTGGCCCACTGATGACAAGAGAAGCTCTCTTCGGATCGAGTCGAGTACCGGGACGCTTCCCACTCCAAGGAGGTTCCGAAGAGCGAGAATAAGCTCGTCTGGAGAGTCAACCAGCTTCTCTAGGGTCATGCCAGACCGCTCCTCGACGGAGTAGAGAGTGTCCTTGTCGTCCTCTCCCGATGCCTCCACTCCGCGCTTGACGCACGCAACCATCCGCGCCCTTTCCTCCATGTCGTTCGCGACTTTCGTTGACGTGCAAGCGTGACGCTCCTTCCCGCCCTTAAGCCTTCGGAAGCACAGATACTGCGTTCGAGTAGACTCTCCGGAGGGATTAGTGCTCCGGCCGGGATTTGGAGGGATGGTTAGTGATCCCTTCAGGCTCAATTGAGGTCGACATCCTGGGCGATTCGTTCCGACAAACCTAGCCAATCTGGCAGACAGGATTCGGGGATCCCGCTCGTCCCGTGTACGGATCGCAGGTGAGCTGACCGATTACTCCGCAGTCGACCGGACACGTGGCGCAGGAGTCGTTCGGGTCGCAGACGCCGTTTCCTCAAGATGATTGGAAAACCCCGCATTGAGAAGGATTCATTCCGGCCGGGCACATAATCGGGCGTGGTCGCGTAGTGCGGCACGAGAACGTATCCGGGCGGAATGTAGCCAAGATACAGAGCCCACGCGCCCTTCGGCTACAGGCACTGTCAGTACACGTTGACCTCGCCGCAAAGGCCGCTAGACGGTTCCTACGAGGAACTCGTCTCATTTTGAGAAGAGCTGCTCGAGACGGCGCTGTTTGGCTGCGGAGCGCGGGTGTAGTCGTACAAACCGATGGCTCCCACTATGACTAGGAGCGCCAAGAGAGCAACGGCACCGCCTTTCGCGATCACGTTTCGGTTTGTCGATCCGCAAACCTCGACCGAAAGTTGAGGACTTTGTTCTTATTAACCCCTTGGAGAATTTCCGTCCCCTGACTTTCAGTCAGTAGATGTGCACAGTGCCTCCTGCTTGCATCCTGGTAAGAGGCTTGCCCGCCCGGGATCCCACGATTGCAACCAGATGAGGAGGCGACGCCGGTAATCTAGGGCCTGTGTTGGCGTCGTTCGTATTCAAGCGCCTGAAAGACCCCTTCGCGGCCTTAGCAATACTCTTCCTAGCCATTGGCGTAGGTCGGCGATGCTCTTCTCGATAAGGAGCCTCACCCCCTCTCGAGCTCCTCGTCTTACTTTTCAAGGAGGTCCGGCCGGGGTCGTGGACGATGGAGCATGAGCTTCGCATCCACCACGCCGGCGAAGACTAGGATGGCCTTTGACTTGCGCTCGTACTCGAGCCGCGTGACATTCAAGGGGACTGCCTCCCGAGTGAAGACCGGTTTCTTCCATTCCTCTAACTACGCGCCTCATCCTTTAGAGCAAATGGTGGTTTGAGAAGCGATGGTATCAAAAGCGCCCCTCCCTGACAAGTTCAAGCAGTTCGGCGAGTGGTATGACCTCGTCTCGGAGAAGGCGGAGCTAGCCGACGTGCGATACGGGGTGAAGGGGTTCGTGGTCTTCAGGCCCAACCTGATGCACATCATCCGGGAGATCTACGAGGCTCTCGAGAGGCACCTGATAGCGAGCGGGCACAGGGCGATGCTTTTCCCCCTCCTTATCCCCTACAAGAACCTCCTCGTGGAGAAGGAGCACGTCAAGGGGTTCGAGAACCAGGTCTTCTCCGTAGAAAAGGCGGGCGGCGAGGAGCTGGAGGAGAGGCTCTTCATCAGGCCCACGTCGGAGACGGCCATCTACCCGATGTACGCCCTATGGATAAGGAGCTACAGGGACCTGCCCTTCAAGGGCTTCCAATCGTGCGCGGTCTACCGACACGAGACGAAGGCGACGCGCCCGTTGTTCAGGGGGAGGGAGTTCCTCTGGGTGGAGTCACACGACGTCTTCGCCAAGAAGGAGGAGGCGGAGGCCCAGCTGAAGGAGGACATGGAGATCACGAGGAAGACGTTCGAGGAGTTCGCGCTCCCCTTTCTTCCCATCGAGCGGGAGCAGTTCGACAGGTTCCCGGGGGCCGAGCGGAGCTTGGCCTACGACGTCATCCTTCCAGACAGGCAGGTCTTGCAGTCTGCGACCACCCACCTCTTGGGAAAGAGGTTCACGGCGCCCTTCGGGGTCTCGTTCCTCTCGGCGGAAGGTCAGAAGGTGGTCCCCGAGTCGACCTGCTTCGGGCCTGGGGTCTCGAGGATAGCGGCGCTCATAGTCTCCGTCCACGGTGACGAATACGGACTGGTGCTGCCCTTCAAGGCGGCTATCGTCCAGGTAGTGGTTGTCCCCATCAGGAACGAGCCCGCGCTCGTGGACTACGCCGGCGTCGTGGCGGGGAGGCTCGCGCAGGCGGGATACAAGGTGAGGGTGGATGATGGCACCGAGACGGCCGGCGAGAAGTTTTACCGCTGGGAGATGCTCGGCACCCCCGTGAGGATCGAGATAGGCCCCAGGGAGGCAGAGAGCAAGGTCCTCACGGTCACGCGGAGGGACCAGAGGAAGAGGGAGAGCGTCGCGGAGGACGCCCTCTTGCCGCGCCTGGCCTCGCTGGAGAAGGAGATCCTCGCAGACCTCTCCAAGAAGGCGTGGGCCTGGCTCGACTCCAACATACAGGACGCGTCCTCAAAGGAGGACATCTTGTCAAAGGCGAGGGGTGGAGGGGGCTTCATCAAGTTCACCTTCTGCGGGCGAGAGGAATGCGCCCGCGACATCAAGGCCCAGACCGGCGGCTACGAGGTCAGGGGAAGGAGGGTCGACGTCGACGAGAAGCATGCCGAGTCGTGCACGTGGTGCGGGACAAAGGGAATAGAGCTCGCCTACCTAGCCAAGGCGTACTGAGGCTAGACCGTCTCGACCGTCGTGGCCGAGCTATAGAGCTTCCTCGCCTGCGCGTCGACGCTGCGGGGCAGCTCGATCTTGCTGAGGGCTATCGACGTGAGCGACATGGAGGACGCGGCGATCCCGAAGCAGCAAGACCAGAGGAAGTCCCGCGAGCGCAGGAAGCAGCTGATGAGGGAGCCCGCGAAGATGTCTCCGGCCCCGGTGCTGTCCACGACCTTCACCTTGGGGACCTCCACTTGAGAGATCTTGTTCCCGTCGAGTACGAGGGCAGGCTCGCTTCCTCTCGTCACGACCGCCTTCCTGACCTTCTTGGAAAGCTTGACGAGTGCGGCCTTGCCGTCGCTGGTCCCGGTCAGCGCGTTCGCCTCCTCGAGGTCCATCTTCAGGGCGTCCACGTTTCCTAGGATCTTGTCGTCGTTCCAGCTATCGATGATGACCCTGCCGGAGGCGTCGAACATCCTCACGAACCCTTGCGGGTCGAGGAAACAAAAGTCGGAGCGCTTCCGTATCTCCTCGAAGAGCGGAGTGGAGATCTCGTGCGCGAGGGGGCTGATGAGCGAAGCGTTGAACTGCTTGTCCGGGACCTGGTCCAGGGTGAGGTCTTCGCACCTCTCGACGAGGTAGAGCGACCTCTCCTCGCCCTTGTTGACGAGCTTGAAGCGGGTGGTCTTCTTGGTGCTGCTCCTGTCGATCGCGCGGAGTTGGAGCCCGTTGCGAGCGAGCCAGACTATCTGCTCGTCGGGAAAGTCTGGTCCGACCTTCGTTAGGGGCGTGACGTCGAACCCGAACCTCGCGCAGACGAGGCCGGCGTAGCAAGGAGGGCCGCCTATGGAGGTGATTTGCCGGAGATTGAGCTCGATCCTGTCGATGGTGATGAAGCCGGCGACGAGGACGTTCAACCCTGCTCCCGTCTGTGCACTTTGGAAGCGTCTTAAGACTTGCTGGGCCGGACCCCGTTGTCGGGTGCCCCAACCTTTTAAGCAGGCCCAGCGGCGCCTTTCTCTGTATTAGGATGACAAAGAAGAGAAAGAGCCGGGGAAGATCCAAGGGCGGCAAGGGGAGTTCCGGCTTCATCTCCTGCAGCAACTGCGGCGCACACGTACCGAGGGACAAGGCGAAGAAGGTGACCACGCGGCTCAGCATGGTCGAGCCCCTGCTCGCGAGGGAGCTGAGGGCGGCCGGCGCCTACATCGCGGCCCCCATAACCGTTCGTTACTACTGCATCAGCTGTTCCGTACATTACGGGATAGTGAACGTGAGAGCCAAGTCCGAGAGACACAACAAATTCTGAGAGCTTTCCTCGTCAGGATGCGATAGGAGCAGGCCCGCTCGCCGTGGCAGGCTTCTCGGCCCGTGCCAGTGCCATGCTCACCTTGACCGTCCTCTGGACGAAGGTGATGAGCGCGAGCAGGGCGATGATGAGCACCCCGATCCCCACTACCCCTAGCAGAGAGGTCGCTATCAGCACGACCAGCCTCTCGCTCCTCTCCCCCACGCCGATTCCCGCGAGGCTTACGCCGAGCGCGTCGCCCTTCGCCCGGGTGTAGCTCACCAAGAGGCTCAGAGAGAGAGCCACGAGAACAAGGAAAGGGCTTGCATATCCCCCGACAAGGACCCCGAGGAAGACGACCACCTCAGACACCCTGTCCAGCGTCGAGTCGAGGAAGGCACCGCGCTGGCTCGTCCTTCCGGTGGCTCGGGCTACCGACCCGTCGAGCACGTCGAAGAACCCCGAGACCGCCAAAAGGAGGCCACCGACGAAGGGATGACCTCCGCTATAGAAGATGAACGCGAGGAAGGCGAACAGAAGCCCGATGACCGTCCACGCGGTCGGGCTCGGGATGACCTTTGAGGCCGAGCGGCCCAGGGATGCGAGGACGTCCCCGAGCGACCCTCTCAGCTTGTCGAGCACGCCCTCCCCTCTTCTCCCATGTCGCCGCGTTCTGAAGTAATAAGTTGCACCCGGGAACGATTACCCAGTCATGAGAATATCCTATAAATATGGACTCGGCAGCCCGATTTCGGAATGGGCAAAGTCGAGAAAGGCGTAGCGTGCTCCGTAACTGGGTGCAAGAACCCGAGCGAGAGGTCCTTGGGCAGAGACCAGCTCGCCGGGAGCGGACTCGCCGCAGCCGGTGACGGGAAGCGCGTCTACCTTTGCCACGATCACTACAAGATCTGGAAGAAGGCCACCAAGAAAGACAGAGGCATACAAAGGGCCCGATGGGGCTAGGAAAGACGCCGGCGACCAGAGATGAGGATACTCCAGCAGCACCTTGACTTCATCGAGTACGAGCCCATAGGCAAGGAGATCTCTGCGGCAGAGGAGATTCCCGACAAGAAGAAGCAGAGGTACGAGGAGATAGTCGCCCTATTCGTCAGCGTGGAGCCCGGGGACGACGACGAAGTCGCCAAAAAGGCGGTCGAGGGGACAAAGTCGTTCCTCGAGAAGCTCAAGGTCAAGAGGATAATCATCTACCCCTACGCACACCTTAGCTCGAACCTCGCGCGACCTAAGGACGCGCTAGAGGTCCTGAAGACCATGGAGAGCATGGCCAGGGAGGCCGGGCTCGAGACATACCGGGCCCCCTTCGGTTGGAACAAGGCCTTCCAGATCAAGGTCAAAGGCCATCCGCTCGCCGAGCAGTCGCGACTGTACTCAAACGTGGCGCCGGCGGCGAAAGCGGAGGCGGCGCCTGCTCCCGAGAGGAAGCCGCAACACGAGCTGACGGAGGAGCAGCTCTTCGCGCGGATAAGGAAGAGCGACTTCGCCGGGCTCCCGGAGACGGACCACAGGATAATCGGTGAGAGGCTCGACCTCTTCAGCTTTCAGGAGCCCTCGCCCGGGATGGTCTACTGGCATCACAAGGGGCTGAAGCTGAGGAACCTCCTGATCGAGTTCATGCGCGGGGAGCTCGCAAAGGGAGGCTACGTGGAGATAAGCACCCCGGCCCTGGTAAGCAACGCGCTCTGGAAGGTGAGCGGCCACTGGGACCACTACAAGCAGAACCTGTTCCTGACCTCGATGGGTGACGAAGAGTTCGGCATGAAGCCCATGAACTGCCCGCCCACGATGTTATACTATAGGACCAGGCGCTGGAGCTTCAGGGAGCTCCCCCTGCGCGTCTCGTGCTTCGACTCCCTCTACAGGAACGAGCTGAGCGGGGTCGCGAGCGGGCTCTTCAGGGTCAAGTCGTTCTCGCAGGACGACGCGCACGTCTTCGCCGCCGAAGAGCAGGTCGAGGGAGAGGTGAGGGGGATGATCGACCTGATGGACAGGGTCTTCAAGATTTTTGGCCTCGAGTACAAGCTCAACCTCTCCACGATGCCAGACGACCACATGGGCACGAAGGAGTTCTGGGAGAAGGCAGAGGCGACCCTCGCCCGTGTCATGGAGGCGAAAGGCATGAAGTACATCGTGAAGGAGAAGGACGGGGCTTTCTACGGCCCAAAGATAGACGTGGACATCAAAGACTCGATGGGGAGGGAGTGGCAGAACTCGACCATCCAGCTCGACTACCAGCTCCCCCAGAGGTTCAGGCTGACCTACGCGGGATCGGACGGGAAGGAGCACACGCCGGTCGTGATACACCGCGCCATACTCGGCTCTCTGGAGAGGTTCATCGGGGTCTACCTAGAGCACGTCCAAGGGAGGTTCCCAGTCTGGATCGCCCCCGTCCAGGTCAGGGTCCTGCCGGTCTCGGACGACAACAAGGGATACGCAGAGAAGGTCGCGGCGGCACTAGCCGAACGGGGGATACGTGTTGAGAGGGACTTCGCGACCGGTACGATAGGCGGGAAGATCAGGGACGCCCAGCTCCAGAAGATCCCGTACATGCTTGTGATAGGCTCGAAGGAGGAGCAGGCCGACTCTGTCGCGGTCAGGGCCCGGGACGGGGACGTCAGGTACGGGGTGAAGCTGAACGACTTCGTCGCCGAGGTCGAAGACAAGGTCCGCGCCTACAGCTAGCTATAGCTAGCTAGCTCCAGAAGGCGTCTAGGCTGGTCTTCGGCACGACCGCCTCGAATGAAAGATCCAGCGCGCTGAGCACCTGGTCGAACATCGAGCTCGCGTACTCGATGTACTTTTCGACGTCGATGTCCTCCGGCTTCGCCTGTACGGTGGGCTTGACACCGTGCCCGCCCTTGGTCTTCACGAACGAGATCAGCTCGCCAGCCTTCACCTCCTTGTTCGAGTTCCTCAGGAGTATCGCGGCCTTCACGTGCTGAGGGAGCCCGCTCATGGATGCCGCAGAAATGCCTACCTCCTGCGAGGCCTCTGGCCGCGCGTGGAGGAAGGACTGTTCCTCGCGCCTCTCAGATTCCTTCTTCATGGGCTCTGTCGCTTTCGTGGACCTGTACCCGCTTATGGACTTGCCCATCATTACGTTGAATGAAAGGTCATCGATGGGTATCTTGCGTTCCTTGAGACTGGCGACCATGTCGGTCAGGAGCTTCTTGATCCTTGCCTTGGCCTGGTTGAAGTCCGCCTGGCTGTAAACGGCGCCAAGGATGTCGAGCATCTCGTAGAACTGGTTCTTGAGAAACTCCGGCGTCTGCGATTTTTTTCCGGTCAAACCCTTGATATCGGCGGTGCCGTCCTGGAGGACGCCGAAGTAGTTCTTCTTGAGCTGGCTGAAGGCCACGTAACGGTAGGTCTTGTCGACCTCGAGCTCCACGCCGAGCTCTTTGTCGGCCCACTTGAGGACACCGGCCACTTTCTCCTTGTCCGGGTTCTCGATGAAGAGCGAATCCGTGTTCTTGAGGACTACGCTTCCGCACGAGTCGGTGAAGGTGTGATATTCTTCGACAGAGAGGTCATAGACGTATCCTTCGTAACTCTCTTCGATGGTCCGCGGCGAGCGCGTAGTGTTATTGTACTTGGTCGAAGTCGAAATCGCATACGTCCGCTTACTCGGTCGAAAACCAACGGTATGGGTAATCCCCAGCTGCAGGAGAAGGGTTGACAACCCGCTGACCAATCGGAGAGACTTGCTCTCGTACCTGAAGTTCTTCAGTCTGTAATCCTGAGAGTATGCCTTTCCGAACTTGCGTGAGCCGTCTCCCTTGATCAGGTTCTCGAGCATTAGTCGCTTGAATTCGTCCGGCGCATTGAATATGAAGTCTGGCAGGTGCTTCCCGAAGCTCTTCTGACCGCAGAATGCCTTGAAGAAGACGGCTGAGAGCTCATTCATCATCTGCAACTTGTGGGTCTTGTCTTGGTACTGAATCTGCATAGTCTTGCCCGACGTCGAGATGTACGTCAGGTCACGCGGTCCGGGGTTCGATTCAACAATCGAGGCCTTGGCCTCTGAGAACAGGGAGTAGTAGTTTTGCTGTTGCTTCGCAAGCCATTGGACATCGGAGCACGAGATCGAGGCGCCGATGCGGGATTTGGTCGTCTCAGGAGTGCTTGAGCTTCCTTCTGGGATGTAGGCGCCCAAGAGCTCGACAAGCGCCCTGAATTCTTGAGACCCCACCTTAATGAACCGCCTCAGCTTGATCGGTTTCGCTCTCTCCGTCCACGAGTACCAGACGCTACTGTCGTCGCAGCGCGCCTCGAGCGTCTTCCACCTTCCTTTGTACTGGACGCGGTACTTTATCGGCTCGAGCGCCTTGAAGGTATCTACCAACTCAATGTTGCCTCCCTCAGGAAATCTGCTGATCCTCACGAGGTGTTTTCCCTGAAGTTCCTGCGGCCTCGACAGGAGGCGGACGCCACCGCGATCAACCACGAGCGAATGGTCTTCGGTCACCCTCGTGGAGCCGAACTTGTCCCAGACTCTGTAAATCCTCTTCTCGTTGCGGTGTCTGATGACGGCCCTCACCCCCTTCCACTCCGTAGCTCCCGTCTCGATGCTCGTGCTCAAGGTCTTCCATCCGGCCGGATGCGCCTCTTCCTTTCCGTCCGGACGGACGAGGACTTCTTCGAAGGAGTCGAAAAATTCCCCTATCGGAATCACCTTGACCTGGCCGGCTGGGTCCATGACGGTTACGCATCTCTCGGCAGTGACGCTGTCTGAGTAGATGACGGACACCCCCTCCTGCTTGCACTTTTCAATCGTCCTGGTGATCGCGTCCCTTCCCAGGGCTGCGGTCGCGTCGGCCACAGGCAGGCAATAGAGAGCGAAGGTCTCGAATCCCATTACCCCGTAGCTCGCATTTAGAATTATTTTGAGGCCTTGTGTGACGGTGCTATACAGATCCTTGCTCTCCTTCGGGAGCGTCTTGTCCTTGGCGAGAGCCTTGTAGTGCCCGACGCGCAGGTCGCGCAGAGAGCCTATGAGGAGGCTCTCTATCCCGCTCCGCTTTCGGCATACCCAATGGTCCGTGTCGGGTACCCGGTTTGACCTGCACTCCTCGTGTATGCAGTTGACCGTCTCGTACGAGAGGTTGTGGACCTTGATGATGCTCGGGTAGAGGCTCGCGAAGTCAAGGACCGAGACCCCGAAGTAGATCCCTGGCTTGGGCTCGATGACCAACCCCCCCTTGTACTTCTTTCCCTTGATTATCGCCTCCGAGGATGCCCCGCCCTTTTGCTTCAGCTCGTCCATCCGGGGGATGAGCGCCCCGACCCTGCGGTGGTCGTAGAAGAGCATGCTGCGTATCCAGTTCGAGACGCCCAGCCTCGCCACGTCGTTCATGGGCATCTTGGCTATCCTCGCGATGACAAGGAGAATCTTCATGAGGAGCGAGTCGTTGGCGCTCGTCAGCTCGTAGGTGAGAGCGGAGTCGTTGAGGCAGTAGTCCGCCAGCTTGACGAGCGGGAGCTCCGCGATGTTCCCCTCGAAGGAGAACTTCTCCTTTCCCAGCAGGGCATCTGCTATTCCGTTGAGCGTGTGCTCGGAGTATCTGTTGTTGTAGACATAGACCTGGATGGACTTGTTGTTGAAGAAGCGGTAGAGGTCTATATGGACGCCGTGCTTGAGCGAGGCCTCCTGCCGCTGTAGCGCGATGGGTATCTCCTCTTCCTTTATCCCGATCTCCTTCCTCATGGCGCGATGCTTGAGGTAGCGGAGGTCGAAGTCGTCGCCGTTGAAGGTGATCAGGAAGGGGTAGTCCATCATCTTCGCGAATGTCGCCCTCAGAAGCGAGGCCTCGTCAGGGAAGACCTTGTGAGAGTAGCCCGTAAGGGCCCCGTCGAGGGACTTGTCTTGCCCCGTCTTGTCGATCATGTAGACGATCGACTCCTTGTCGTTGTAGAAGGAGACAGCAATGACCTCCCTGTCCGCGATCTCGGGGTCCGGGATGCGGTTCTCCTCGTTCGCCACCTCGATGTCACACGCGATCCGCTTGAAGGTAGAGAGAGGCTGGCCCAACAGTTCTGCCCATGCCTTGATGTAGGACGCTGCGTCCCCCGTCGCTCTCGCGAGGATAGAGTCGAGCGACCTCCTCACCTCGCCGGCCACCTCTTTGTCCACCGGGCGGAGCTCCCCGCGTGTTACCTTGTAATAGGTCCCGACCTTGAGACCTCTATCGTAGACGTAGTTCTCGAAGTACTTGATGTCCGCTTCCCAGCACTCTATCTTCTCCCGAAGGCTCCCGGGCGAGCCTCCGATCGCGAGCGGGTCCGACGCGGTTATCTTCCTGACCACGACCTCCGAATCGCTCAGAAGGTCGCGCCTCTTCGCTGGCTCTATCGCGACGACCCCGTTCAGCCCGATTTTGACGCCGGCGGATGCGATCTCCTCGATAGATAGTCTAGTATAGCAATACGGCCTGTGTCCAGTGTTGTCTTCCCAAAGCCAGACTCTTTCGCTTCGAGAATCGTAGAACTTCAGGACAGCCTTGCGCTTATCGCCATCGTAGGTCGCCGAGACGAGCAGGCCCTCCTCCAACTCGCTCGTCGGACTGGTGAGCTCTTGAAGCCTCTTTGCCAGTCCTAGTCCTTCCTCGGCGCTTTGTAACATTCCGACTACCACTGTTTGCTTCCGGAAAACTTCTGTTTTTTCATTGTCTCTTCGGGGGATATAATGCTTCTCTAGCGGCTAGGGGATGTGGGCCGACTTCACGAAGAGGTCACCCATCGCGCTCGCTGACGAGTCGTTCCGCCCGAGGCTCCCGAGATTGAAGATCGCCTCCACGGTCGCGAGGAGGGAGTAGTGCGAGTATTCGCCGCGAGAGACGTAGCCCGTCTTCGCGAAGGGCGAAACGAGTATGGCTGGCACCTGCCCCCCGCCCCCGGTGGTGTCGTTTGAGCTTCCCTCGTCGTACACGATGAAGAGGGCCGTCGTTGCGAAGGAGCTTGAGTTTATGATCTTGGGGACGAGAGTCGAGAGCCACTGGTCCCCCTGCGAAAGAGGGCAGCTGTGGGCGTCGTCGCATATGTTGGGGGTGACGAAGGAGAAGCTGGGGAGTTTGCCCGCTTGGAGGTCAAGGTAGAGCTGGTCGGTCGAGACCACGTGGGAGTCGCAGTAGCTCGAAGTGCTCCCCGTCCCGTTGTTCCCCGTTATGGCGCCGAAGTAGACGAAGGGGTTGTGCTTCGGAAAGTAGAGGCCGTCGGGGCTGTTCGATTGAGAACAGTTCGTGGGCATCGATTCCGCGTATTCTCTCCAAGACAGGTTGCGCGAGTCGAGGAGCGTGGCTATCGTGGTCACGTTGCTCGGAAGGGTGCACTGCGCCGGAAGGCAGTCGCTCTTGACCCCGAAGGTGCTGCCAGCGACCAGCGCGAGGTAGTTCGGGAGGGATGGGTGCGCGACCCCAAAGTAGTCTGCCGCGAGGGCGTACCTGGTCGCCAGGCCGTTCTCATAGGGGGCGGAAGAGCTCCCGATGACCTTGCCGTACTCCTCGTTCTCCATGAGTATGATGATTACGTGGGATATCGGCGGAGGGGCGGTAGTCGATGAAGAAGAAGAGGTGGAGCTGGTCGAAACCTCTGGAGGGGGCTTTTCTGCGGAGGTCTGAGACGAGGTTTGCGTCGTGGTGGAAGCCTTCGACGACGAGGTCTGAGTCGTCGTCACAGTGACCGCCTTTTGGGTCGACGTGACGACGTAGGCTCCCAGGGCGACCAGGGCGACCAAGGCGACCACGAAGACGACAGCAGCTAGCTGCGCTTTGCTGGAGCCGACTCTCCTCAAGGAAGCATGACCATCCCCTTCAGAGAGGTTCCCGACTCGGGGCCTCGCGCCGATCCGCTGTAAGCGCCCCCCCGGCTGCATCGTCCCTCGGACCCGCGAAGGTGGATCCGTCTCAAGATTGGTCGCCGCGCTTCCTGAGCGTTGCTTTGGCCCAGTCGAACGTTTCCTTGAGACCTTCGGAGAAAGAGGTTGTGGGACCCCAGCCGAGGACACGCTTGGCCCTCTCTAGGTTCGGCATCCTGTTCAAGGCGCCTGTCGGCTTGGAATCGTCAAACTTCATCTGGATGTCCTTCTCCGAGAGGACGACGATGCGCTCGGCGAGGTCCCGGACGGTGGTCTCCTCCGTCGACCCCACGTTTACGGTGAGGTTCCCCCGCTCACCGACGTGCTTCTCCAGCCTCATCAGCGCGTCGAGAGCATCCTCGATGTAGATGAAGCAACGCCTCTGGCTCCCGTCTCCCCAGACGACGAAGTCCTCGTCAGGGTATCTCACGGCCTTTCTGATGAGGGAGGCGATCACCTGGCTCCTGTCCGGCTTCAGGTAGATGTTCTTGCCGTAGGCGTGGAAGATTCGGGCGACGCCGTAGGAGGTGTCAGGCATCAGGGATAGCTGCTTCTCCGCGATATACTTCGCCCACCCGTAGCCTCCCTCTGGGTTGACTTTGCGCTCGGAATCTTCCTCGCGGAACTGGGTGTGGGAACCCAGCTGCTCGTCGAAAGGGTAGACCGAGACGCTCGAAGCGTAGATCACCGTATGGACGCCGTTTTCGAGGCAGGCCTTGAACACGTTTGCGTCGATGATGAGGTTTGCCTGCAACGCGGCTAGCTCCCGCGCGTTGGAGCCGTGGAGATAGCTCACGCTTCCGACTTCGGCTGCGAAATGAAAGACCGTCTCG
>Ga0307374_10010194_pt1 | contig 13684 bp, 12 predicted proteins | sample OX3MG_FD_202532 | JGI IMG/M metagenome (GOLD analysis project Ga0307374, IMG submission 202532) | Soil microbial communities from Risofladan, Vaasa, Finland - OX-3 | ecosystem: Environmental > Terrestrial > Soil > Coastal area > Acid sulfate soil | place: Finland: Risofladan, Vaasa | collected... | reverse complement strand
TTCACCTGAAGACCGTAGCACCGGACCGCAATGACACCTGACGCCGAGCTTCAGAGGTTGACAGACATGCAGCTCATCAGCCGTCTCAAAGCAACCTACGTGCGCCTGGTCGATGAGAAGGCATGGTCAGCGTTGGAGGGATTGTTCGCCGACGATTTTGCGTTCAACGGCATCTGGTCGACCCGCGGTGGACACGCTTTTGTCGAGCGCACGAGCGGGAGCCTCGCGAATGCGAGCACCGTGCATCAGCTAGCCGTGGCGGAGCTCGAGGTCACGTCGCCCATTGCGGCCACCGGCGTCTGGCCGTTCGCGGACATCATCGATCAGCGGCGGGACGGCGTCGGCGATTACCGCCGCGGTTTCGGCCACTACCACGAGACGTACGTCAAGGCGGATGGGTCCTGGAAGATCGCGACAATGCGTATCACCAGGGTGCGGGTCGAGTGCAGAGTGTTTCTGCCCGGTGGCGAGGTGCGTCACCGGACCTGCCTGTCCCAGGACGAGCTGGTGGCGTGGCTCGACCGCGAGTCGCGCCTCTAGCCGAGGCCCGACGCGCGGAATGCCGCGACGAGGCCGGAGAGCTGCTCCACGGCGGCCTCTCGCTCCGGTGGCAGGTGAAGGCGTGCCCTGAAGTCGCTCACGCCGGCCGCGACCAGTGGTCGCGCCGCGTCCATGGTCGCTTTCATGTCCACACGGCTGCCGCGTAGCACGATCGGGAGCGAGCCGACCACCTGCAGCGTTGAAGGGTTCCCGCCGGCCGCCGCCAAGAGCTCCTTCATCCGCGCGATCGCCGGGATCACGTCCTCGACCGCCGGACCCCACGGGATCCAGCCGGTTCCGAAACGGGCGAGGCGCCTGGCCACCGGCGCCGTGACCGTACCGCTCACCCAGATCGGGACTCCACCCGCCTGCACCGGCTTGGGCATCAGGTGGATGGCGTCGAACCGCAGCTGGTCTGAGCTGTAAGACGAGCGCGGCTCGCGCCACAGCGTCTGGCACACGTCGAGCGTGTGGTCCAGCAGGGCGCCGCGCTGCTCGAAGTCGAGGCCGGCCGCCTCGTATTCCTCCCGTTGCCAGCCAACGCCGACACCCAGGTCGAGGCGGCCCCCGGACAGGACGTCGAGGGTCGCGGCTGCCTTGGCCAGGACTGCGGGCCGGCGAAGCGCCGCCAGCAGGATGGACGTGCCTAGGCGAACCCGGGACGTGAGTCCGCAGATGACCGAAAGGGTGGTGAGCGGTTCGAGCCAGGGGCCGTCCGGACCGGTCGGCTGTGTCGCCCCGCTGCGTCCACCCAGCCGGGGCTGGCCGTAAGCCTCGAGGTGCTCTCCGAACACGACGTGGTCGGGAACCACCACGCGATCGATGCCCGCCTCGTCAGCGATCCGCGCCTGATCCAGCACCGGCCGCCAGTCCGTAACGGGTTCGTCAGCAAAGGTCTTGAGAACGATGGAAAGCTGAGCCATTGCCCTAGGCGATGCCGGTGCTCGTCAGGACATCGCGCCGCCACGCATGGACCTGCGCCTCGACGTCGGGCCCCGAGAGCATAAGCAGGAGTCGCTCCACCCCTGCTCGAGACAGCTCCGACAGCCTGCCCGCGACCTGCTGCGGCGTTCCGACCAGTCCGTAACGTGCAGTGAGATACGGCATGAGGCCGAGGTCCTCGACCAGGCGCGCATTGAACGTGTCGCCGACCCGGGCGTGGTCGGTGGGCCGGTATTTCGCGTTGAGCTCGCCCAGCGGCCCGATGAGTTCGTCCGGGACCCCCTTGGCCTCGGGCGCCAGGCGCAGCGCGTGGTGGGCGACCGAAGCCATTCCGCTTCGCGCCCGCTGCATCGCCTCGGCTTCGGTGGACGCGATCGTGACGCGCGCCGCGTGCCAGACCTCGACAGCGTTCGGATCGCGCCCCACCGACGCCGCGCCGGCGGCGATGTGCGCCGCCGCCGTCTTGACGTCCGCCGGTGAGAGTCCGAACGAGACGAACGTGGCATCGGCCGCTCGTCCGGCCATGGCGAGGCCTTTCAATCCTTCGGCCGGCAGGCAGATGGGAACCCGACGTTGCGACCAGCTGACATGCATCGATCGCCCGTCGTGTGTGACGGATCGGCCGGAAAGCATGGCCCGGAGGGCATGGGTTGCCGATTCCACCTCCGCGAGCCGCGCCGGCTTCAGCCCGACGTTGAAGACGGCGCTGTCGCCAGGACCAAGTCCGAGAAACGCCCGCCCACCGCTCAGCTCGTCGATCGAAGCGATCGCGCCCGCGGTCACGGCGAGGTCGCGGGTCACGATGTTGGTGACGCTGGGGCCGAGGCCGATCTTCGAAGTCTCGAGCGCGGCCAGCGTGAGCGATACGTAGACGTCGCGCCAGAGCGACTGGTTGTCACCCAGGCCCAGGAGCTCGAAACCCGATTCCTCGGCCGCGCGCGCGATAGGCACAACGTTGCGCGCTTCGCCGATTGGCCCGACCACGATCCCGAATCGCATGGCGGCCATCCTGGCGAGTTTACCTACAAGCGTTCGCACGCCCCGGCCGGCTTGCGGCCGCGCATGGCCCAGTACAGTTAGTCGGCCAAGGAGGAGGAAGAATGGAGACCACCACGACCCAGGCGCTGCAGCACGTCATCGGCGGAGAGAGTTTTGGGAAGGCCGACCGGGAGAGGCGAAACCCGGCCGACTCCGACGACATCGTGTCGAGGTTTCCGGCGGGAGAGGCGGCGGACGTGAACCGCGCCGTCGAGGCGGCCAGAGATTCGCTCGCGAAGTGGTCCCGGACGCCCGCCCCCGAGCGAGCGGCGGTCCTCACCCGCGCTGCGGCGATCCTGGAATCGAGGGTGACACAGGTCTCGCGCGACCTCACGCGAGAGGAAGGCAAGACCATCGCCGAAAGCACGGGCGAGGTTCGGCGCGCAGTCGACATCCTCAGGTACTACGGGGGCGAGGGCTGGCGGCTCAGCTCCGAGATGGTCCCGAGCTCAGCCGCCAACCAGATCCTGTACACGAAGCGCGAGCCGGTCGGCGTGGTGGGCGTCATCACCCCCTGGAACTTCCCCATCGCCATTCCGACCTGGAAGTTGGCCCCGGCGCTCGTGTCCGGTAACACGGTGGTCTTCAAGCCCGCGTCGCTTACTCCGCTCACGGCGCACCACCTGCTGCGCGCGCTCCTCGACGCCGACCTCCCACGTGGCGTGCTGAACCTTGTCTTCGGGGCGGGGTCCGAGGTCGGTGACTCACTGGTCGGTCATGATGCGGTCGCGGCGGTCTCGTTCACCGGCTCGACCTCGGTGGGCAAGCACATCCACGAAATCGCGAGCCGGCGCCTGGCCCGGGTGCAGCTCGAGATGGGAGGCAAGAACCCGTTCATCGTCGCCGAGGACGCCTCACCCACGGAAGCCGCAGCCCTGGTGGCGCTCGGCGGTTGGGGTCTCACCGGCCAGGCGTGCACGGCCACCAGCCGCGTCATCGCGGTCGGCAAGGTGCTTGAGCCCTTGGTCGAAGCCCTGAAGCGCGAGACTCAGGCGCGAACGCCGGGCAACGGGCTCTTGCCGGAGGTTCGCATGGGACCTGTCGTGAGCGACTCGCAGCTCGCGACGGACATGAGCTACCTCGAGGTAGGCCGCAGCGAAGCCGAGCTCGTGACCGGTGGCCGGCTCGTACACGACCTTTTCCTCGAGCCAGCGCTTTTCGTGGGCGTCCAGCCCAACGACCGAATCGCGCGCGAGGAGATATTCGGTCCGGTGATCGGGGTGATCGGAGCGTCAGACCTCGACCATGCGATCGCCATCGCCAACGACTCGGAGTACGGGCTCTCCGCCGGCATCTGCACCAACGACATGGCGGCTGCGCATCACTTCATCGACCGCGTCGAGGCGGGTGTCGTGAAGGTGAACCAGCCGACGACCGGGTTGGAGCTGAACATGCCCTTCGGCGGGATGAAGAACTCTTCGACCGGCACGTTCCGGGAGCAAGGCCGCACGGCCGTGGACTTCTACACGCGGGTCAAGTCGGTGTACCTGCGCCATGGGGAGTACCGGCCGGAGGTGCGTTGAAGTCCGTCGCGTGCCTGGAGCGATCGATGTGAACGTCGCCCTGAACGGCTGGCCAGCGTGAGCTGCGGCGGTCGACTCGAGCGGGGCGGCTATTGCGGGGACAGGCGACGAGGTTGGGTCAGCGGCGCGATGGTGCTCGTTTGCAAGATGCGGCCGCAGTCGGTGGCAGCGCCAGCCGCGTCCGGGCACTCGTGCGCAATGAATTGTCCTGATCATGCCCGTCGGCGAACTTGGAACGCGCCTACGCCTTGAGCCTGGTTCGCACCAGGTGCTGGCGTAACCCCCGCAGGTCGCGGACAACGTCATCCACCGCCTCCTCGACGCCTTCTTCAGCAAGGTCGAGCGAGTAGAGGGCGACGAGGTAGAGCTCGGCTCGTTCCAGCTGCCGGATGGCTATGCGGAGATTGCGGCGTCGGTGCGGATCAGACGGCTTCGAGGACCGGTTACCAGATTCCCGGTCGCTCCCTACCGACGCATCCTCGGGCGTAATCGCCGGTCTTTCGACCACGACTCGACCGTAGCCCCAGAGCCATCAACGCCGAGTCAACGAAAAGTCGCCGAAGCGCTACCTGGCCAGAGACGCTAGGCTCGGCTCGAAATGTCGGCGCGCACGGCGGAGCGTTGGTTGACGTGGCTCATCGCGATTGGCGGCCCGTTGATCGTGACCGCCGTACTGGTGCGATTCAGCCACCAGACGCAGCGCGACTATGTCTTCATCTACCTCGGCCTCGTAGCGGTTGTTGGCGTGATCCGCGGCCTGTGGCCGGCCCTGCTCTGTGCGGCCATCAGCTTCCTCTGCGTGGACTGGTTCTTCGTCCAGCCCCTGAATACCTTCACGATCGCGGATGAGCAGGACATCGTCAACCTGCTCGCCTTCCTCGCCGTCGCCGGCGTGGTCGGGCTGCTGGCGTCCCGACGTCGGCAGGGGCTGCTGCAATCCGAGGCCCTCGCGCGCCAGCTGCAGGAGGCGAACACGGAACTCATCCGGCTGAACAAGGAGCAGGCCGAGGCGGCGAGCTCGGCGCTGCGGCTCGCGCGAAGCGAGCAGCAGATCAAAGCCCTGCAGGAGGCGGACCGGCTCCGCCGCGACCTTCTGGCCAACGTGTCGCACGAGCTGCGTACGCCTCTGGGTACCATCCTGACCGAGAGCACCGATCCCAGCAACGCCGAGACGCCTGCCGAGGCGCGACGCACGCTCCAGACCATCGCAGCCGAAGGACGGCGGTTGAAAGCGCTAGTCGATGACATGCTCGACATGGCGGTGATCGAAAGCGGGGCCCTCGAGCTCGACCTGGTGTCACTCGACATCGGAGACGCAATCTTCGCCGCCACCGAGCGCCTGCACCGAGCGTCGCCCGACCGAAAGATCGACTGGAACGCAGACGGCGCGCACCTGGCGGTCTTCGCCGACTGGGACCGACTTGGGCAGATCCTCGACAACCTCCTGTCCAACGCGGACCGCTTCGCGCCCCGCGAGACCCCGCTCGTGGTGCGCGTCTCGCGCGAGACGCCCGGGCTCGTCACGATTCGCGTCATCGACCACGGCCCGGGCGTTCCACGTGAGCTACGCGAGCGCATCTTCGAGCGCTTTTTCCGCGGTGACGGCGACGGCAAGGCAGGGAGCACAGGCCTGGGCCTGGCCATCGTCAGGGGCTTGGTCGAGGCTCATGCCGGCAGCGTCGCGGTCGAGGACGGCACCGAGCCCGGCGCGGTCTTCCGCTTCACCTTGCCCGAAGCACCTGCCGCTTGAGCCGGATCCTCATCGTGGAGGACGACCCGGCGCTGCGCAACTCGATCCGGTCGATCCTCGAGCGCAATGGCCACGAAGTCCAGACCGCCGGCGACGGCGCGGCCGGCGCCCGTGAGCTCCAGACCGGCGGAGCCTGGGACGTGGTCCTGCTCGATATCGGGCTTCCGTTCGTGGATGGTTGGGAGATCCTTCAAGGGCTCGAAGGCCGGCGGATCCCATCCGTCATCGTGATCAGCGCGCGAGGTAGTGAGCAGGACAAAGTGCGTGCGCTGGACATGGGCGCGGACGACTACCTGGCGAAACCGTTCGGCGCCGACGAGCTGCTGGCCAGGATCAGGGCCGTGTTGCGGCGGACGCAGCCGGCGGTCGGGCCGAACCTCGTCGTCAAGAGCGGGAGCGTGACGGTCGACCTCGCAGGCCGCGTCGCCCTGCGGGATGGGGCAGAGGTGAGGCTGTCACCGACCGAGTACGGTCTGCTGGCCGCGCTGGCGCGCCACGCCGGCCGGGTGATCGACCACCGCACGCTATTACGCGAGGTATGGGGGCCCTCCTATGGTGACGAGCGCAACTACCTGCGCACATTCGTGCAGCGGCTGCGCACGAAGCTCGAAGACGACCCGAAGAATCCCCAGGTCATCGTGACGGCCGGTACGCGGGGCTACCGCTTCGGCGTGGCGCCGATCGAACGTTAAATAGAGCCTGCTTAGAGGCCCGCCTTCGGGAGGACTTTCGTTGATGGTCTGTTGACGCGCGCCCACCTAGGCTGGGGCTCATGCCGCTCGACGCATGGATGCTGATCCTGGCGCTGGTGCTCACGATCGTGAGCCTCCTATACGTCGTGGGCCTCGAGAAGATGCCCTGATGCTGCCTTACATCGTCACCGGGATCGTCGCGCTGATCGTGACCATCTATCTCTTCGCCGCGCTGCTCTTCCCGGAAAGGTTCTAGCGATGGCTCTCGACATCATCGGAGTAGTGCTCACCTGGGTCGCGGTCGCGGTGGGCGCCTGGTTCCTCGGCCTGTACATGGCCAGGGTCTTCAAGGGCGAGCGCACGTTCATGAGTCCGGCCCTGCGGCCGGTCGAGCGCCTCTGCTACTGGCTGATGGGCGTGAAGGAGGACGAGGAGCAGAACTGGATCCGCTATACGGTCGGGGTTTTGATCTTCTCGGCTGTCAGCTTCCTTTTCACGTACCTGATCCTTCGGTTCCAGGACAAGCTGCCGTTCAACCCCATGGGGTTCGGCCCGGTCGCTCCGGACCTGGCGCTGAACACCTCGGTCAGCTTCACCACCAACACCAACTGGCAGAACTACACGGGCGAAACCACGATGTCCTACCTGTCGCAGATGCTCGCCCTGGTCATGCACAACTTCCTCTCGGCCGCTGTGGGCATCGCGATGGCGGTGGCCCTGTTCCGCGGCATCTCGAGCCGCTCCCTCAAGACGCTCGGCAACTTCTACGTCGACGTGACGCGAGCGACGCTTTACATCCTGATCCCGATCTCGGTCGTGGCCGCCTTCATCCTCGTCTCGCAGGGCGTGGTGCAGAGCCTGAGCAGCTACCCGGTCGCCCACACGATCCAGGGCGCCGTGCAGACCATCGCCGTCGGTCCATTCGCCTCCCAGGAGGCGATCAAGGATCTCGGCAACAACGGCGGCGGTCCCTTTAACGCCAACTCCGCGCATCCGTTCGAGAATCCGAACGGCTTCACCAACCAGTTCGAGCTGTTCCTGGAGCTTCTCATCCCGTTCGCCCTTTGCGTCATGTTCGGGAAGATGGTCGGCTCGATCAAGCAGGGCCTGGCCATCGGCGCGGCCATGTTCATCCTTCTTGGCACGTTCACGTTCATCTCGATGTATGCGGAGCAGCAGGGAAATCCGGCGCTCACGGCTGTCGGCGTGAACCAGGCCAACACGTCCAGCCAAGCGGGCGGGAACATGGAAGGAAAGGAGGTCCGTTTCGGGCCCAACTACTCCGCCATGTTCGAGGTGACGACCACGGGCACCAGCACCGGTTCTGTCGACTCGAGTCACGACAGCTTCACGCCCATTGGAGGCATGGTCGCGATCATCCAGATGCAACTGAGTGAGATCGATCCGGGCGGCATCGGAGCAGGGATCTACTTCATGCTCGTGTACGCGGTGCTCGCCGTGTTCATCGCCGGCCTGATGGTCGGCCGCACGCCCGAATATCTCGGCAAGAAGATCGAGTCCAAAGAGGTTCGTCTCGCAGCGCTGGCTGTGCTGATCGACGTATTCAGCATCCTGGGCTTCACGGCCGTTTCGGTGCTCGTCAAACAGGGCCAGGCCGGTCCCCTCAACGCCGGGGCTCATGGCTTCAGCGAGATCTTGTACGCCTTCTCATCCGCCACCGCCAACAACGGCAGCGCGTTCGCTGGCTTGACGGGAAACACGATCTACTACAACACCACGCTGGCCGCCGCGATGTGGATCGGCCGCTTCCTCGAGGTGATCCCGATCCTCGCCCTCGCGGGCGCGCTCGCCGGCAAGAAGGTGGTGCCCGCCAGCGCCGGCACCTTCGCCACCGACAAGCCGCTGTTCGTGGGCCTGTTGATCGGGGTGATCCTGATCGTCGGCGCCCTCACGTTCTTCCCGGCGCTTGCACTGGGCCCCATCCTCGACCAGCTCCAGCTGGCTGCCGGTCACCTGCATTAAGAGATGAAAGACAAGATCCAGAAGCACGAGAAGCGAAAGGGCCGCAGCAGCCTCACGGATCGGGAGATCCTGGTCCCGGCCATCGGCGCCAGCTTTGTCAAGCTCGACCCCCGATGGATGGCACGCAACCCGGTCATGTTCGTGGTCGAGATCGGCTCGGTCATCACGACGATCGTGTTCATCGCCGGGTTGTTCAACGGCTCCCCGGCCACGAGCGGCCCCAACAACGAGCTCTTCGTGGGGCAGATCACCGTCTGGCTGTGGTTCACGGTACTGTTCGCCAACTTCGCCGAAGCTGTGGCCGAGGGCCGCGGCAAGGCGCAGGCCGCGGCGCTGCGCAAGACGCGCTCCGAGACGGTTGCCCGCCGCCTGACTGACGGCAGGGAGGAGCGAATCTCCTCGACCGCGCTGCACAAAGGCGACCTGGTCGTGTGCGAGGCCGGCGACATCGTGCCGGGCGACGGCGACGTGATCGAAGGAATCGCCTCCATCGACGAGTCCGCCATCACGGGCGAGTCAGCGCCGGTCATCCGCGAGGCGGGCGGTGACCGCAGCGCCGTCACGGGGGGCACCCGCGTGCTGTCAGACCGCATCGTGGTCCAGATCTCTGCCAACCCAGGCGAGACGTTCCTCGACCGCATGATCGGCCTGGTCGAGAGCGCTTCCAGGCGCAAGACGCCGAACGAGATCGCACTGAACATTCTCCTCGCCGCGCTGACGATCATCTTCATGATCGCCACGGTCACGCTGGAGCCGTTTGCGATGTACGCGGGGACCACCGTCACGATCACGGTCCTGATCGCGCTCCTCGTCTGCCTCATCCCCACCACGATCGGCGGCCTGCTCTCCGCGATCGGTATCGCCGGAATCGACCGGCTGCTGCAGCGCAACGTGGTCGCGCTTTCCGGACGCGCCGTGGAAGCGGCCGGTGACGTCGACACCCTGTTGCTGGACAAGACCGGGACCATCACCTTTGGCAACCGCCAGGCTTCGGAGTTCACTCCAGCGCCTGGGGTCGCGATGGATCGGCTGATCGAGGCGGCCGAGCTGGCGAGCCTTGCCGACGAGACGCCCGAGGGCAAGTCGATCGTCGCTCTGGCACACCGCCTCGGCTCGAACGGCCACGCCATGGACAAGGCGAAGATGACGTTTGTCCCATTCTCGGCCACCACCCGCATGAGCGGCGTGGATTTCGACGGCCGGATCATCCGAAAAGGTGCGGACGACGCAATGGGCCGCTGGAGCGAGAAGGAGCTGCCCGTCGAGGTTCGTGAGCGCGTCGACGCGATCGGCCGGTCCGGCGGCACGCCGCTGGTCGTCGGTGAGAGCAAGGCAGTCCTGGGCACTATTCACCTCAAGGACATCGTCAAGCCAGGTATCCGCGAGCGCTTCGCCGAGCTGCGGCAGATGGGCCTGCGGACCGTGATGATCACCGGCGACAACCCGCTCACGGCCGCGGCGATTGCGAAAGAGGCAGGCGTCGACGACTTCCTGGCTCAGGCGACGCCGGAACAGAAGCTGAAGCTCATCCGAGACGAGCAGGCCCTGGGGCGGATGGTGGCCATGACCGGCGACGGCACCAATGACGCGCCGGCCCTGGCCCAGGCAGACGTGGCGGTCGCGATGAACAGTGGCACGCAGGCGGCCAAGGAGGCCGGGAACCTGATCGATCTTGACAGCGACCCGACCAAGCTGATCGAGATCGTCGAGGCGGGCAAGCAGATGCTCATGACCCGAGGCGCCCTGACCACGTTCAGCATCGCCAACGACGTCGCCAAGTACTTCGCCATCATCCCGGCGATCTTCTTCGTCGCGCTGCCGGAATTGAACGCATTGAACATCATGCAGCTGCACAGCTCCAACAGCGCCGTTCTGTCGGCCGTGATCTTCAACGCGATCATCATCGTCATCCTCATCCCGCTCGCCTTGCGGGGCGTGCGCTACCGGCCGATAGGCGCCTCAGCCCTGCTCCGCAACAACCTCTTGATCTACGGCGTCGGCGGGATCATCGCGCCGTTCGTCGGCATCAAGCTCATCGACCTTGTGATCACCGCGGTGCACCTGTCGGCTTAGGAGACTGTTGAAAACATGTTGAGGTCATTACCAAGAGAGATCCTGATCGGCATCCGGCTTACGCTGGTGTTCGGACTCATCACGGGGATCATCTACCCGCTCGCGATCACCGGGGTGAGCCAGGTGCTGTTCCACGACCAGGCGAACGGGAGCTTAATCACCGACAAGAGCGGACAGGTGATCGGCTCCACGCTGATCGGCCAGTGGTTCGACCCCACCGACTCACGCTATTTCCACCCGCGGCCGTCCGCCACGGTTGACCCGAGCACCGGTGCTGCCCTGCCCTACGCCGCGAACAACTCCGCAGGCAGCAATTACGGGCCTGCCAGCCAGAACCTGATCAACCGCGTACAGGCCCAGGTCCAGCAGATCATGGCCACCGAGAAGAACATCGTCGACGGAGTGCCTGTCGACATGGTCACCACATCCTTCAGCGGACTGGATCCTGACATCTCGGTGGCCAACGCAGATCTCCAGGCTCAGCGCATTGCCGCCGTGCGCGGCATCGATCCCGCGAAGATGCAGGCCCTGGTCGACAAGTACACACAGGGCCGGGTCCTGGGGATCTTCGGCGAGCCACACGTGAACGTGCTGCTGATCAACCTGGCCCTTGACAATGGAGAGGCGGGATAAGGTTGCGCGCGGCCTGAGAATTATCGTCTTGCCATGCAGAACGATCCACCCAGGCCGGTAGTCGAGCCCCACGCCCATCCCCATCCCGCGGCCGCGCCTGGGGTGCCGGCGGCACGCGGTCATCTCAAGATCTACCTCGGGGCGACGCCGGGGGCCGGCAAGACGTTCGCCATGCTGCGCGAAGCGCATGACCTCTCTCGCCTGGGGCATGACCTCGTGGTGGCATTCGTCGAGACCTACAACCGGCCGCGTACGGTCGAGCTGCTGCAGGGTCTCGAGATAGCGCCACGTAAGGTCGTCTCGTACCGCGGCGCCACGCTCGAGGACATGGACCTCGATTGGGTGCTCGAGCGCAAGCCCGAGATCGTCTTGGTCGACGAGCTGGCACACACCAACGCGCCGGGCCTACGACACCACAAGCGATGGCAGGACGTCGATGACCTCCGTGCCGCCGGCGTAAACGTCATTTCGACCGTCAATGTCCAGCACGTCGAAAGCGTCAAAGACCTGGTCGAGAAGGTGACGGGGATCGTCGTGCGAGAGACGGTGCCCGACAGAGAGATCGACAGCGCCGACGTGGTGCAGTTCATCGACATCGCTCCGGAAGCGCTTCGGAAGCGGATGCGGCACGGAAACATCTACGCGGTAGAAAAAGTCGACGTCGCGCTTGCCAACTTCTTCAAGTCCGGCAACCTTGCCGCCATGCGCCAGATCGGACTGCGCCTGGTGGCCGACTCGATGGCGCGAACTCGCAGCGTGGTGGATTCTCCAGAGGACGTGCTGGTCGCGGTGTCCTGCGGAGAGGCATCCGAGGAGTTGATGCGCCGCGGCGTGCGCCTGGCACGGCGGCGGGGTGGCTTCTGCCTGGTCGTCACGGTCGTAGCAGATCCGGCTGAGGATGCCCGTGTCGACCCGTATCGCTCCCTGGCCGAGCAGCTCGGGTGCTCCTTCGCGGTGCTCGCCGGGAACGACCCTGCCCGAGCGATCATCCAGGCCGCGCGGGACGCGGGCTCCGACCACGTTGTCGTGGGCGAGCCGCGCGACGGCCGCTGGATCGACCGCCTCCGTCCGAACGTGGTCGATCGGATCATCGACGGGCTGCCTGATGCGGATGTCCATGTCATCGCGAGGTTCGCCCGATGAACCGCAAGTACGAACGCCGTCCGGATCCAGCCGAGCTGTTGCGGCAGATCACGGCCGAAGGAAGGCGGCGCGCGATGCTGCGCGTCTACCTCGGCTACGCGCGTGGTTGTGGCACGACGACCGCAATGCTGGACGAAGCTCGCAGGCGGCAGAGCCGCGGGACCGACGTCGTGGTCGCCGCATACGACATCCACGATTCGCCGGCGAAGGCGCTCGGTTTGCTCGAGGTGATCCAGGCCACGCGCGAAATGCCCGCATCGCGGCCGCTCGACGTCGGCGCGCTGCTCGCGCGCAACCCCGAGGTCGCGTGCATCGACGACGTCATGGGACTCGACGTATCAGGTAGGCCACGCATCGAGTCGATGCCTCGCCTACTCTCAGCCGGGATCACGGTGCTCGCCACGCTGCATCTTCTTTCCCTCCGCAGCGCTGCAGGGGCGGTCGCCGGGGTGCTCGGCGACCGCCTCCCCGAGCCGCTGCTCGGCGACGAGTTCTTCAACCAGATCGACGAGATCGAGTACGTCGACATCACTCCTGAGGATCTGCTGGTGCGCATCAAGCAGCATGCGATTCTCACCCCGGCGCAGCTGGCTGCCGGCATGCAGCGGGAGCTGCGTCCGGCCGTGCTCGCCATCCTGCGCGAAACGGCGCTCCGGATGACCGCTGAGCACATGGACCGACAGATGTCCGGGTACCTGCCCATGACGCAGTCTCCGCTCGAGTTCAGAGGGCGCATCGTGCTCGGTCTTCCTGTTGCCGCGGGGATGGAAGAACGGATTCGCGCGGTCGCCCGCTATGCCGCGTCGCAGGGATCCAAGCTCTCGGTCGTCACCGTCCGGCCCCACGGGCTGCCGGACGAAGAGAAGGCATTGCTGGGCGGCTACGCGTCGGTGACGCACCAGCTCGGAGGCGAGTTCGTCCGGCTTGACGACCGCAACGTGGCCAGGGCGCTGGTCGGATATGTCCGCGAGGTGCAGGCGACGGAGCTCGTGCTCGGCCGCCGGCGCCGCGCCCGTTTGCTGTTCTTGGATACTACGAGCGAGATCATCAGGCTGCTCTCAGGTGTCGACGTCCATATCCTTCGCGCTCGTCGGGCCGTTCCTCCCCAAGCGGATCGCACTTAGGTGGGGCCGCACTTTCTTTTGGATCGTGCCGTGGGCCAGCTCGGGGTGCGGGAAGACCTGATCGATAAACGTCGAAGGGGCTGTGTAACAGCGGTGGCCGCCGGCTAGATCACATGAAGACGCCGGGGCCACAGAACCCCGGCGTGGACAGACGAATTAGAAAAGAGAGAAGAAGTCGTTACTTCTTCTTGGCAGTCTTCTTCTTGGCAGCCGGCTTCTTAGCAGCCGGCTTCTTAGCAGCCG
>Ga0307374_10010189_pt1 | contig 13689 bp, 13 predicted proteins | sample OX3MG_FD_202532 | JGI IMG/M metagenome (GOLD analysis project Ga0307374, IMG submission 202532) | Soil microbial communities from Risofladan, Vaasa, Finland - OX-3 | ecosystem: Environmental > Terrestrial > Soil > Coastal area > Acid sulfate soil | place: Finland: Risofladan, Vaasa | collected... | reverse complement strand
AACGACACGGGCCGTCCGCGCAGCCTGGCGAGGCCGTGCTCGATTTCGGTCAATGTCGCGTAACTGGGGTGGCCCGGCCGCGTCGGTATGTCGAGTACGAAGCGGTGCGTGGCAATCCGGTGTGACCAACGATCGTAGGGGGCCAACAGACCCGCGCAAACCGCCGACGTCATCCGCTCACGGTGCTCGACCGCCATGAACAGCGCGGCGCGGGCAAAAGCGTTCAACCCCTGTACCGCCAGTTTGCCGACCAAAGGCGCGCGGCACAAACGTATCCGCCACGGCATACGCCCTGAACGAAAGGCGGCCGTGTTGAAAAGCACAAATCGACTGAATCGCTCCGGATCGGCCACTGCGGCCCCCAGAGCGATCGCGCCGCCCCAGTCGTGGGCCAAAAGCGTGATTCGCCGCAGGTCCAGTCGTTCGATCAGCCTGCGAAGGTTGTCGACGTGCCGCGCCAGACGGTAATCGTACCGCTGGGGCTTGTCCGACAGGCCACAACCCATGTGGTCGGGTACGATCACTCGCCGCCGCCCACGGAACGCCTTGACCAACTCGCGCCACATGAACGACCAGGTCGGATTACCATGCACCAGCAACAAGGGCTCGCCCTGACCCTCGTCAAGATAGTGGTAGCGCAGCCCGTCGAGCGGCAGGAAGTGCGATTCGAAGGGGTAAAGCGAGCGCCAGTCGGGCGGTTCCGGCATCGGTGGGGTGCCGGCTTGAGGCACCGACCATCTTGATTAGGGGTGGTTACGTCCAAATAGGCTGTGCCTGGGCCGCTAGAAACTTGGGCTTTTGGGGCAAAAGTCGCGTTTTCGGATTCGGGTAAATCTGTTCCTGCGTCGTAGAACGGAATTCATTCCGTTTCACGCCTTCAAACGGAATAAATTCCGTTCTACGTGCGGAACGAAACCGGTATAAACCTCCAAACGCGACAAGCCCAAGTTTTTAGCGGCCCAGGTTGTGCCGGCAGATTCCATCGTAGCGAAAAAGCAAGAGACTTCCGACTGTTCCGCCCGGAATTCTCACGAATTCCGCTGCGCTTCGCGCGCGATTGGCGAGCGGGGTGCGCCAGCGCCCCGCTGATTCCGAGAGGTGACAAGTTACAGGGGACGGGATGAAACAAGCTGCGCCATCGGGTACAATCAGCCGCGGTGCTGGGGCGAATGTCACCTGGCGTCGTCCTCCCGATCGTCCGCGGACGCAAGCCAAGCATGAACGACGAAGAAGAACCGCTGGCCGCGACGGGTGCTTTCGCGGGCCCACACCAGGCCGCGGATGCCGTGCCGCCAAGGTTGCCGCCTAGGATCGGCCGCTACAAGGTCGAGCGGCTGCTCGGTCAAGGCGGCTTCGGCCTCGTCTATCTGGCCCTCGACGAACAACTTGACCGGCGGGTGGCGGTCAAGGTGCCGCACGCCGCCCTGGTTTCCCACCCCGAAGACGCGCAGGCCTATCTGGCGGAAGCCCGCACGGTGGCCAACCTCGATCACGCCCACATCGTGCCCGTGTACGATGTCGGCGGCACCGACGAATTCCCCTGCTATGTGGTCTCCAAGTACATCGAAGGGGCCGATCTCTCGGCCACGCTCAAGCGTTCTCGTCTCTCGAGCGCGCAAGCCGCCGAGCTGGTGGCGACGGTCGCCGAAGCACTGCACTACGCCCATAAGCAAGGGCTCGTTCACCGCGACGTGAAGCCGGGAAACATCGTGCTCGACAAGAGTGGGCGGCCGTTCGTGGTCGATTTCGGCCTGGCACTGCGGGAACAGGACGTGGGCAAGGCGCCAAACTACGCCGGCACGCCCGCCTACATGAGTCCCGAGCAGGCGCGCGGCGAAGGGCACCGCGTCGATGGCCGCTCGGACATCTTCAGCCTGGGCGTGGTCTTCTACGAGTTGTTGGTCGGACGGAGGCCCTTTACGGGCGGCAGCCGGGAAGAACTGCTGGAGCAGGTCACGACCCACGAACCTCGCCCGCCCAGGCAGTACGACGACACGGTCCCCAAGGAACTCGAACGGATTTGTCTCAAGGCGCTGGCCAAGCGAGCGGCCGACCGCCCTACCACCGCTTTCGATCTGGCTGACGACCTGCGGCACTGGCTGGAGGAAAGAGGAGGGGAAAAGGGGAAGAGGCGAGGAGGGGACGAGGAACCGGGGAAACAGGCGAGCGGGGGGCGTGAGCCCCCCGGTGGGTCCGACGATCGCGCGGCGGCGATTGCCGCCGAAAACGTAACGCCTAACGCCTATCGCCTAACGCCTATTGTTCCCAAGGGCCTGCGTTCCTTCGACGAACACGACGCCGATTTCTTTTTGGAGCTGCTGCCCGGCCCCCGCGACCGGGAAGGCTTGCCCGACAGTCTGCGCTTCTGGAAAACCAAGATCGAGGAAATCGATGCCGACGACACATTCTTGGTCGGTTTGATCTACGGACCGTCGGGTTGCGGCAAATCGTCACTGGTCAAGGCGGGATTGCTGCCGCGACTTTCGGAGCATGTGATCGTGGTTTATCTGGAAGCCACCGCCGGCGAGACGGAGCTGCGGTTGCTGAACGGCCTGCGGAAGCGCCGCCCCGCCCTGCCTGATAACCTGAGCCTTAAGGATACGCTGGCGATGCTGCGTCGGGGGCAAGGCATCCCGGCCGGTAAGAAGGTGCTGATTGTGCTCGACCAGTTCGAGCAGTGGCTGCACGCCAAGAAGGACGAGCGGAACACCGAGCTCGTGCAGGCCCTCCGGCAGTGCGACGGCGCTCATCTGCAATGTGTCGTCATGGTGCGGGACGATTTCTGGATGGCGGCGACCCGGTTCATGCGCGAGTTGGAAGTTCGTCTCGTGGAGGCCCAGAATTCGGCGGCGGTCGATCTCTTCGACCTGGATCACGCCCGAAAAGTGCTGGCGGCGTTCGGCCGGGCCTTTGGCCGTGTAGGTCAGGCTTCCGTAGGGAACGCCCTCCGTGGCGTTCCAGATTCCGATGGCGGGCGTTTCTCGCCGCCTCGGAACGCCACGGAGGGCGTTCCCTACAGAGAATTGCGGAGCCGACGCCCGAACAAAAGCAGTTCCTGGATCAGGCCGTGTCTGGCTTGGCCCAGGAAGGCAAAGTCATTTCCGTGCGATTGGCCTTGTTTGCCGAGATGATGAAGGGCAAGCCCTGGACGCCCGCCACGCTCAAGGAAGCTGGCGGCGCGGAGGGCGTCGGCGTCACGTTCCTCGAAGAGACCTTCAGCGCGGCCGGCGCTCCCCCGCAGCACCGCTACCACCAGAAAGCGGCGAGAGGCGTGCTGAAGTCCCTGCTCCCTGAATCCGGCGCCGACATCAAGGGCCACATGCGGTCCTATGCGGAGTTGCTGGAAGCGTCGGGGTATGCCGATCGGTCCCAGGAGTTCGGCGACCTGGTCCGCATACTCGACGGCGAAATCCGCCTGATCACGCCGATCGATCCGGAAGGAAGGGATGACGCTCGAGAGATGAAGCATGAGCCGGGCGGGTCCGCCGATTCATCCTTCATCCCTGATCCTTCCTCCGTGCGTTACTTCCAACTGACGCACGACTACCTCGTGCATTCCCTGCGCGACTGGTTGACCCGCAAGCAGCGCGAAACCCGCCGCGGCCGCGCCGAGCTGCGGCTGGCCGGGCGGGCCGCGTCGTACGCCGCCAAGGCCGACCCGCGGCACCTGCCCGGCTGGTTCGAATGGCCCAACATCCTGTTCTTTACGCGGCGAAAGAACTGGACGCCCTCCGAGCGCCGCCTGGTGCGCGCCGCCACGCGCAGGCGGATGGCCCAAGGCTCAGTGGCACTATTGCTGGCCGCGGCGTTGGCCATTTCCGGCACGGCGCTGCGCGGGCGGATCGTGGCCGATGGTCTGGTCGCGAAACTGCTCGTGGCCCCATTGGGTGAGGCGGTGAAGATCGCCGATGAATTGGCGCCGTACCGGCGCTGGTGCGACCCACTGCTGCGCGCCGAACTGCAGGCGGGAGGGACGCCCACACCACGATCGGCCGAAAACGCCGCGCGCCGCGTGCGCGCCGCGCTCGGCCTGTTGCCCATCGACGACGCCCAGGCGGCGCCGTTGGGCGAGGCGCTACTCGTTGCCGAGGCGGACGAGGCGATCGAGCTGATCAAGCCGCTCAGCGCGCATGCGCCGGCCGGTCGCGATCTGCGTGTCGGACGAGGGGCCCGTAGCCGAACTCGCAAGAGTTCGGGACGTCGAGGCCCCACAAGGCCCCGGAATTCTCACGAATTCCGCTACTCCCCAATCCGAAATCCAAAATCCGAAATCCGAAATCGTCACCGTCTCGATCGTCTGGCGGCGTCCGCGCGTTCCGAGCGCGGCCAAGGTAGCCCTGGCCAAGCGTCAGGCCGGCGCGGCCGTGGCTCTGCTGCGGCAAGGAGCGCGGGAGAAGATCTTCAGCGTTCTGCGCGTGACGGACGATCTGGAGTCGCTCACGCAGTTCGTCCATCGCTGCCGGGAGCGGGGGGTGACGGCCGTAGAATTGTGGGACTGCGCGCGGATTGCCGAGCAGCGTCGCCGGACATTGCGCGGCGAACCACGCCGCTTGGAAGACCGCGTGCTGTTCGGCCTGCTCTTGGCGCTGGGCGACTACGGTTTGGCCGAGCTGCCGGAGGCCCAGCGCGGTGCCTTCGTCGAGCAACTCGCGAGTTGGTACGCCGGCGATCCAAGTTCCGCGATTCACGGCGCGACAGGCTGGCTGTTGCGACATTGGAAGCGGGAGGAGCTGGCGAAGAAGGTCGATCAATCGCCCGTGCCGTATGCTCCCGATCGCGAGTGGTACACGTTGAAGTTCAGCACTGGCGAGGCAAAGGATGACTCGCAACCCATTCCCTCTTCATCCTTCATCCTTCCGCCTTCATCCTTCCACATGACTTTCGTGGTCTTTCCGGCGGGCGAGTACCTGATCGGCTCGGTGCCCGATGAGGCTGATCGCAACGCCAATGAACCACGTCATGCGGTCAAGCTGACGCGCCCGATTGCGGTGAGCGACCGCGAGATCACCTGGGAGCAGATTCGCTCCTTCGATCTCGCCGGCAATTTCGATCGTCACGGTGCTTGGGAGAAGCAGTTCGGAAAAAAGCTTACGCCCGAAGAGCCGGCGTTCGGCGTCAATTGGTACGACGCGGTGGGCTACTGCCGCTGGCTCTCGGAGCGTGCGGGTATGGCGGAGGACGACCAGGCCTATGCCGACCCGTCGTCGTTGGATGCAGGGCAATTTCCGGCCGACCTCGATCCGCAGGCGGGGGGCAAACCGCGGAATTGGCCGTTGAATCTGGCGAAGCCGGGCTTTCGTCTGCCGACGGACGCCGAGTGGGAAAGGGTCTGCCGAGATGGGACGAACACGGCGTATTCGTTCGGCAACGACGCGGCATTGCTACGGCATTACGGCTGGTTCCTGGAAAACTCCGAGAAGTGGTCGCATGCTGTTGGCCGGTTGCGGCCCAGCCCGCGAGGCTTGTTTGATATCCACGGGAATTTGTACGAATGGTGTCACGACTGGGACGGTGGTTTCGGAAACGACGCGGCCGATCCGCTTGGGGCTGCCACGGGCTCGAGCCGGGTGTTCCGGGGTGGCGGCTGGGCCCTCGGCGCTGCGATCTGCCGGGCGGCGTACCGCCGCGCGTACCAGCCCACGAACCGGGCGTACGACCTTGGCTTTCGCGTTGCCCTGGTTCCGTTCAGTCAAGCAAGTGAGGCCGCGAGCGCAGCCGGGAGCGGAAGCCGGGAAGCCGAAGGCGTAGCCGCGGAGCGGCGGAGCCCGGCCGACGAGGCTGAAGCGACAGGCGGAGCGAGCGGCGATGAGTAGTGCCACAACTAGGAAACAGGGTTTCATGAATTGAGGAATTTGTGTATTTCTCCCATGCCTCGATGATGGGGCTGGGAGGGATACGCCAATGCCAGGGACGGAAGCGAAGGTCAGGTTGAGTGAAAAGCAGTTGATCCTGGCCATGGCGTGCGAGTCGCCGAAGTTGTCGAATCGTCCGATCAACCGTTGGACGCACAGGGAACTGCGGGACGAGGTGCAGCAGCGCGGTATCGTCGAGAGCATCTCGGTCGCGCAGGTGGGCCGCTACTTGCAGTAGGCGGCGCTGCAACCGCAGCGCTCGAAGATGTGGCCCAACACGACGGAGAAGAACGTCGACAAATTCGAGCGAGAAGCCGCCACGGTCGTCCAGACGTATCTCGATGCCCCGCGCCAAGCGGCCAACAACGGGGCTCACACGGTGAACGTGGACGAGGCAACATCGCTGCAAGCCGTGGAACGCAACGCGCCCGACCGGGCAGCGTGACAAACGTGCGCGGGATCCTAATGCTGGAACACTAATCCTCGCTAATCTCCACTAACATTAGCGTAGATTAGCGGTGATTAGTGTTCCCTGGTCTTAGTCTCCAATCAATGAATCCGTTGGCCCCGGAACGCCCGGGAAGGAATCGATGACCACTCGGCGCAAATTCCTCTCGGACACTCGCCACCGCATCCGTTTCGTCTACCTGCCGAAACACAGTTCGCGGCTCAACCAGATCGAAATCTTCTTCGGTATTCTCCAACGCAAGTGTCTCCGCGGCGGCAACTTCACCTCGGTGTTCGAACTCGAGTCTCAGCTTCGACAGTTCATCATCTACTACAACACCACTGGACCTATTCCGGCAAACCTCTGCAAAAAAACCGCCGGCCTCACTTCGTCCCGCGCCACCGCCGCATCAAAATGCGAGAACAACACAAATCACCAAGCCTTGCCACCTGATGAAACCTCGTTTCCGAGTTGTGGCCCTAGCTCCGCTCGGATGAGTGGATTCTTGACTGAACGGAACCGCCCGCTTTCCCGTCCCGCCATCCACTGGTTTTGGGCGGCGGGCAAACCGCGAAGGCCGTCCGGTGCTGGTAGCCCTGGCGCGAACGCTCCGGACGGCCGTTTTTTCTCAACGGCCCGCTCATGGGCTAGGATGTGAAGATAGGATGGTCTCTGTAGGGAACGCCCTCCGTGGCGTTCCGGGGCCTGCCAAACGGCGTCGCACTGGCTCCTCGGAACGCCACGGAGGGCGTTCCCTACGCCGCCCTCAAATCCATTCCCCTGTCGTGTAGGGCCGGGGCGAAAAGCGGTAGTTTGGCCGAGTGGGTGCAGCACGCCATCTTCTTCACCCGCCAGGCAAGGCTGGCGGGGGTCGGAGCCAAAATCGTCTCATTCCTGGCCGCGTATAGGACGTCTCCGCCCGGAATTCGCAGGAATTGCGCTACGATTCGCGCGCGATCGGCCCCTGATCGGACAAAGGCGGAGAATCGCCACTTTCCGCAATGGTTTGAAGGGCCTAAGATGAAGTAGCCGGAGACTTCCGGCTTTGCGCCCAGAACCCCTGACGACTCACTTGCCGTGCCCGAACAAGCTTACCTGGCAGAGCACTTCATCAACCGCGAGTTGAGCTGGCTCGAATTCAACGCGCGCGTATTGGAGGAGGCGGTCGACGAGACGAACTCGCTGTTCGAACGTGTCAAGTTCCTCTCGATCTTCAGCTCGAACCTCGACGAGTTCTTCATGGTCCGCGTGGCCGGCTTGCGCGAGCAGGCCTTCGGCGACGGCGCGCCCGAAGACTACTCGCCCGACGGCCTGCGCCCGATTGTGCAGCTTCAGCGGATCGCGGCGCGAACCCAGGAGCTGGTCGCCGCGCAGTACCGCTGCTGGAACGAATCGGTCCTGCCCCAACTCGCCGAACAGAAGATCCGCCTGGTGCGGCACGACCAGTTGACGGCGGAACAACGCGCGTCGCTCGATAAATTCTTTCATGAGCGGGCATTTCCCATCCTCACGCCGATGGCCGTCGACCCGGCCCACCCCAGCCCGCGTTACCACAACCGCGGCCTGTACCTGGCCGCGCTGCTCGAGCGCGACCATGGTCTGGGTCCAAAGCACCTCTTCGCGGTGGTTCAACTTCCGCAAGTCTTGCCGCGCCTGGTGCCGCTGGGACAGGGCGACGATTTGCCGTTCATTCTGCTGGAAGACGCCGTATCGGCCCGCCTGCCCGAATTGTTCGGTGGCTTCGTCGTGCTGTCGAGCACGACGTTCCGCATCACGCGCGACAGCGACATCGAGCTCTTGGAGCAGGAATCGGACGACATGCTGCGGCTGATCGAAGACCGGCTCAAGGCGCGGCAGCGGGGGCAGGCCGTGCGGCTCGAAGTCGCCGCCGATGGAAACGAGGAATTGATCCGCCTGATCGTCGAGCCGGAGGAAATCCACGAGGCCGAGGAAGGTTCGCCCGATTCGTACAGCGAGATTTACCGTGTTCCCGGCCCGTTGGATCTGACGGGCATGTCGGAACTACTGAAGATCACGGGGCGCGAACACCTCCGCGATCCGCCGTTCACGCCGCGGCAGCCGCGCGGGCGGCAACGTGGCGGCGAGGACTTGTTCGCGGCCATTCGACGCCGCGACATTCTCTTGCACCACCCGTACGATTCCTTCGAACCGGTCGTCGAGTTCGTCAGCCGGGCGGCCAAGGACCCCAACGTCCTGGCCATCAAGCAGACGCTCTACCGCACCAGCGGCGATTCGCCCGTGACCCGGGCCCTGATGCAGGCCGCCGAGAACGGCAAGCACGTCACGGCGCTGGTCGAGCTCAAGGCCCGCTTCGACGAGGCGGCCAACGTCGGCTGGGCAAGGCAGCTCGAACGATCGGGTGTGCATGTGGTCTTCGGTTTCCTGGACTTGAAGACGCACTGCAAGCTTTCGCTCGTCGTGCGGCAAGAGGCGGGCGTGGTGCGGCGCTATGTCCACCTCGGCACCGGCAATTACAACCCGACCACCGCGTTGGTCTACACCGACCTGGGGTTGTTCACCGCGAACGAGGACGTCGTCGCCGACGCCTCGGCGCTATTCAACCTGCTGACCGGCTATTCGCAGGGGCACGTCTGGCGGAAGCTGGTCGTGGCCCCGGCCGACCTGCACCGCCGCACGATCGAATTGATCGACGAGCAAGCTCGCCGCGCCCGTGAGGGGCGCCCTTCGCGGATATTCGCCAAGCTCAACTCGCTGGTGGATTACCGCGTGATCGAGTCGCTCTATCGGGCCAGCCAGGCCGGCGTGCCGATCGACCTGGTGCTCCGCGGCATTTGCTGCCTGCGACCAGGAATGCCGGGCATCTCGGAGAACATCCGCGTGCGGAGCATCGTGGACCGTTTCCTCGAACACAGCCGGATCTTCGTCTTCAGCCCCGACGACGAGGCCCAGGTCTACCTGGCCAGCGCCGACTGGATGCCGCGCAACTTCTACCGCCGTGTGGAGGTGATGTACCCCATTGAGACGCCCGACTTGAAGCAGCGCATCTTGCAGGAAATCATCCCGACGTACCTTCGCGACAACGTCAAAGCCCGGATCCTTCAGCCCGACGGCACCCACGTGCGCGCGCAGGCGGGCGAAGGGGAGCAGCGCTGGCGCTGCCAGGAGGAATTGCTCAGCATCCGTCCCGAGCCGATCGCCGTCGATCCGGCCTTGCCCGCCAACGGACAAGCGCCTACCCGCGAGGAAGCGGCGTTGGCGATTTGAAGTGTCAAATCGGTCCTCGAAGCGCGGCGCGGTAGCCGACGGTGCGATTCACGGGCGCCTCGTTTCGCGTGCGTGGGGGCGTCGTCGCGACTGGCGACCTTGCCGACGAACTGGGCGTTACCCCGTCGGCAATCCGCCAGCGTCGAAAACGCCCGCTACGGCGTGTCGAGGCGCACCTCCGGGGGTGTGGCGTGGAGAGATCTTTGTCGGCGCGTCCCGCGCAGACCGTATTAGTAGGTGGGGTGCTTTCACGGTTGCACGTCCCATTTCCAGATTTCCGTATTGAATCGAGGTGAGCTATGCGCTGTAAAACTCTCGAAATTGCCGCCGCCGCCGCTTCCCTGAGTTGTGCTGTGTTTGCCCTTGCATCTTCGCCCTACTTCTCGAGGGGGCTCACGCGCAATGAACTGGCCCAACTCGTGGGGGGTCAAGCACCGTGTCAGTGTCAAATGATGAACCTGAGTTGCAACACAGATTGCGTACCGAACGCCGACGAGAGCGCCTGCACCCAATGCAAAAAGGGACGGCCATACGCCAACTGCGTTTCCTGTCCTCAAGGCGTTACTGGGCTCATGTGTACAGCCACAACCCTTAACGGTCAACAGGCGTTCTATTGTGGAAGCGCGATGTCTGGAACCATCAATATGGAAACACAGACCTGCGATACGGGGTGCCCTATTGGTGGGGGGTCGTGCATACAAATACCGAACCTGGTGACTGGGGCCAACTGTCCGAGCAGCTAGCCTGGTACAGCAACTCGTAATTGACGGGTCACCAGGAGCATTGCTTACCCAATTTTACCACCGCGCAGCTCAGATAGTGGCGCCGTAAGCGCTGCAAGGAGTAACCCGAATGACGCCGCGACGTGTCGCCGTGAAGCTAACGGCGCGTGTGCTAATGTGCATGTTCCAAGTACTGTTCATCGGTTCGACGATGGTCCCTCTATGTTGTGGGGCGGCGGTTCCAACGGATAAGCTACTCAAGCTCGTGAAAAACGCCGTGGTCTCAAGGAGCGAACGGTATAACCCGTGCCACTTGACGTACCAAGTTGACGAGTTTGCATCGGCGGAATATTTACGCAAGGGCGCGTCGAGTTTTCCACAACTACTACCCAACGCGCCAAACGTGTCCGGCCCCGAATACGTCGATTTGCGTTTCCGCACCGAGGCCGAGCTGGCACGCAAGGGCGCTCTACAGCGAGTGTGGCGGTCACCTCCCAGCATCGCAAGCAGCACGCTTAAGTTTGGAGGACCGCGACCGGAAATAAGCGTATACGACGGCCGCAAGACCGTGAGCTTCAATAACCAGCGGCTTGCCTCGATCAACGGACAGCCGGCACGCGACACCTACCTGGTGTCAAGCAACGAGGACGTGGGAGCGGGGTACGGCGACCCATGGCTTCAGAGCGGGGACGATCTGCTGATGGCGATGCTGTCGGGGTACGAGAAGAAGTCCCCGGAAAATAGGGCGAAGGAGCTTGCGGAGCAAGAGGAAACTGGCGCGGCAGGGGAGGCTGTTTTGCGCATCACCGTCGTCTATCCGCGCACAAACGGAAAGGACATCGCTTGGTTGCTGAGGGACCACGATTTCCTCGTCACTCGGTTCGAGCGGCACATGGGAGGCACGCTACGCTTCGGATCGCGCACCGAGAGTTTCGGCGACCTCCACGGGATCTGGTTTCCCAAGGAGGTAACTCGATCAGATTTCAGTAAAGACGGGAAACTGCTCAGGGAATTGAAGATCACCGTGCTGAGCGCGACCGACGACCCGCAGCAGATCCCCGACAGCCTGTTCAAGTTGGAAATCCCGGACGGCGCCGCCGTCTACGACAAAGATCTCGATCGGCTGCTGATGGATCCCAAAGACGTCGAAGACTATCTGCGGAGCCTCGCCTATGGCTGGGCTGGTTCCCGACTTACATGGGTGCTGATCATCAATATGATCATTTTGTCGGCAGTTTTAGCGTGGGTGGGCTGTTCCATCGCGCGCCGCCGGAGGGCAAGCCGTGCTTAAGCCGCCATTCTTCGCGCCCACGGCCGTCGTCGTGGCCGTGCTTGCCTTCGGGTGCGGTCGCGCCGCTCTGGAGAAGCGCGCACCGAGCTCGAGGGGCTCTCCTATTGGTCAATCGCCACCCGCGACCGCGCACCCCCAAGCCCAATTGACGAACGCCGGTCTGTTGTTCGCGACTGCGGACGTCGATGTTGGGGTTTCGAACGGGACCGTGACGCAGGAGTACCGCTACGCCAACGTGGGCGACTGTGCGCTCGATATCCTCACAGCCACGCCGAGTTGCTCATGCACCGTGCCGTAACGCTCAGGCTCGACGACTACCGTGACGCTCCGCTGAAGATACTCGGCGTCCACACGGTGGACGTCGCGCGCGTGACGGCCCTCGTGCCACAGTCGCCCGCACGTGCCAACGGCGTTTGGAGTTACCTCGTTGAGGTGGTGGCGGAGACAACCGACGGTTCGCCTGAACGCGCGCACGGCGAGCTTGTGGTCGCAACCGACGACCCCGAGCGTACGGAGCTGCGCGTCCCGATCGAGCTTGTCACCACGCACCGCGTCGTGGCGATTCCCGCGACGGTCTGACTGCATCGCGATGCCGACGGCAACCTGCTCCGCGGCCAAGTGTCGCTGCGGGATGCCGAGGGCGCGCCGGTGGAGGTGGAAGAGGTCGTCTGCTCGTGCGGGTCGTTGGGGTGGGAGAAAGCGGCGGGGCGGTTTGGCCCGGCGTCAGCGACGTTCGACTTGACGCTGGCGGATGAGGCGTCGGGTGAACTTGAGTTTCCCTTGGAGGCCCGATTGAAAGTGGTTTCGCCATGCGAGCAAGAAGTCCCAATACAACTCATGGCGCCGCACGGCTCGCGGGCCTCGTCCTGACGGCTGTCGTGGTTGGTTGCGCCGAGCCCGGCCCTCCCGCGGTGCTTCGGCAGCCGATGCTCAACTTCGCGCCAAGCGAGGCGTGCGGCGCGCATACGCTGTTTGTCTGCTGTCTCGCCGCCGGCAGACGCGACGTTCGGCTCGCGCAACTCGCCCCGCCAACCGATTTGAACCGCCCTGGCGTTAGCGCTGCGGCGCTGGTTGCCGTCGCGCAATCGGACGGGATTGACGTTCAGCCCACGCGGCCATCGCTCGCCGACCTTCTTCGGTGGGGGCAGCCGGCGGTGCTTCACGTGAATGGCGACCATTTCATCGCAATGCTGGGGGAGGATTCTGGACGCCTGGTTATTTTTGACAATTCGATTGGCCTTATCGACTGCGCGCCCTGGTGGTTCGACCAGCAATACGGCTGGGACGGCGTTGCGCTCGTGATCGGCCGGGTGCCGATGTGGCGCGCCGCGCTTGGTTCGTACTGGTTCACGCCCGTCCTACTCGCTGCGCTCGTCTCCATTGAAGCCGCTCGCCGGCGCCGCGGAGCCTTGTTCGGCGTGGCGGCGCCGGGCCGCTCCGCGATCACGTTCTAACGAAGTAAGATGAGCTGCCATCGCTGGGAGTTCCCAAAGGACATGTTTTGCAACCGTCCCTTGGGAACTCCCAGCGATGTTTTCTGCTGTACCAAAACGGCATACCGCGTCGCATTTGAAATGCGCGGTTACTTCGGCAATCACGGCGTCTTCGGTTACGCCCACGGCAAAAACTCCTGCGTCTCCACGACCCCCAGAGGAAGCAGCCATCGACGGTCCATTTGAAACGGCGACGACTGCGCCCGGCGGGGCGGCGCCATGACGGCGCGGGCCCGCCAACCAACACCTGTGTTACTCTTCAATGGCCGGCGCGCCGCGTAGCGTCGCGCCTCTCCGCCATGACGATCCCCGGTGCCAACGTCGTTCCGCGCTGTTCCTGGGAGTGGTGTTTTGCCTCGGTCGGAAGCGGAGTAATCTTCACCAACAGACACTGAAGACGGCATTCCGCCGCCGAGACGGCGGGGATTTGGCGCTTTGGTGCCAATCCCAAAGGCGTGGGTCCGTGCGTGTGTTAGAACCCCTTTGGGATTGGCACCAAAGCGCTAAATCCCAGGGGGTCTGGGGGACTGATCCCCCAGGGAACCGCCAAATGACGTCGTCCCTTCAACTCGCTAAATTGGGCCTCCATGGACTCCGTTTCACGCTGAACCAATACAGCACTACGTCGAGGCGCTTG
>Ga0307374_10010187_pt1 | contig 13691 bp, 12 predicted proteins | sample OX3MG_FD_202532 | JGI IMG/M metagenome (GOLD analysis project Ga0307374, IMG submission 202532) | Soil microbial communities from Risofladan, Vaasa, Finland - OX-3 | ecosystem: Environmental > Terrestrial > Soil > Coastal area > Acid sulfate soil | place: Finland: Risofladan, Vaasa | collected... | reverse complement strand
CGCGTCGACCCGCTCGTGATTCGAGATCGTTCGTCCGCCTCGCCCCAGTCTGGAGGGTCCCGTGGCCCGTGCCGTCCGCCGCGTCCTGCCCGGCAAGCCGTTTCCCCTCGGCGCGACCTGGGACGGCGAGGGGGTCAACTTCTCGATCTACTCGGAGCACGCCACCACCGTGGAGCTCTGCCTATTCGACGATCCTACCGGGGTGGAGACCGGCTGCATCCGGCTGACCGAGGTCACCGCCCACGTCTGGCACGCCTACGTCGCGGGCCTGAGTCCGGGACAGCTCTACGGCTACCGCGTCCACGGACCGTACGAGCCGGATCGCGGGCTGCGCTTCAACCCGCACAAGGTGCTGCTCGACCCCTACGCCAGGGCGGTCACCGGCAGCGTCGATTGGCAGGCACCGGTCTTCGGCTACCACGTGGGAGAGCCGGACGCCGACCGGACCTTCGACGACCAGGACGACGCGCGGAGCGTCCCCAAGGGTATCGTCGCGCACCCTTTCTTCGACTGGGACGCCGACCGCAAGCCGAACATCCCCTGGCACCGCTCGGTCATCTATGAAGTTCACGTCAAGGGTTTCTCTCAGCGGAATAGCGAACTGCCAGAGGAGGAGCGCGGCACCTACGCCGGCCTGGCCGCCCCGGAGAGCATCGCCTACCTCCAGCAGCTCGGCATCACCGCCGTCGAGCTCCTCCCGGTGCAGTACTTCATCGACGACGGCCATCTCATCGAACGCGGCCTGACCAACTACTGGGGCTACAACTCCATCAACTACTTCTCGCCGGTCGGCCGCTACTCGCGGTCCGGCGAGAGCTGGGAGCAGATCGCCGAGTTCAAGCGCATGGTCCACCGGCTCCACCGGGCGGGTATCGAGGTGATCCTCGACGTGGTCTACAACCACACCGCCGAGGGCAACGAGCTCGGTCCGACCCTCAGCTTCCGCGGCATCGACAACCCCACCTACTACAAGCTGATGCCCGACAACCCCCGCTACTACCGTGACTACACCGGCACCGGCAATAGCCTCAACGTCGGCCACCCGCAGGTGCTGAAGCTGATCATGGACAGCCTGCGCTACTGGGTCACCGAGATGCGCGTCGACGGCTTCCGCTTCGACCTCGCCGCTGCCCTGGCCCGCGAGCTGCACGACGTCGACCGCCTGTCCGCCTTCTTCGACATCATCCACCAGGACCCCATCATCTCGCAGGCCAAGCTGATCGCCGAGCCCTGGGATGTCGGCGAGGGCGGCTACCAGGTCGGCAACTTCCCGGTGCTGTGGGCCGAGTGGAACGGCAAGTACCGCGACACCACCCGCCGCTACTGGCGCGGCGACGAGAGCCAGGTGGCCGAGCTCGGCTACCGGCTCACCGGCAGCAGCGACCTGTACGTCGCCGACGGTCGCCGGCCCTACGCCAGCATCAACTTCGTCACCGCCCACGACGGCTTCACGCTCCACGACCTCGTCAGCTTCAACGACAAGCACAACGGAGCCAACGGCGAGGACAATCGCGACGGCACGGACAACAACCTGTCGTGGAACTGCGGCGTCGAGGGGCCGACCGACGACCCCGGCGTGCTCGCGCTGCGCGAGCAGCAGATGCGGAACTTCCTGGCCACGCTCCTCTTCTCCCAGGGCGTGCCGATGATCCAGGGCGGCGACGAACTCGGCCGCACTCAAGCCGGCAACAACAACGGCTACTGCCAGGACAACGAGATCAGCTGGTACGACTGGCAGATCGACGGCCCCTGCCGGCGCCTGTTCGACTTCACCCGCCGCCTGATCGACATCCGGCTGAGCCACCCCAGCCTGCACCGGCGCAAGTTCTTCCAGGGTCGGCGCATCCGCGGCCTCGACATCCGCGATATCACCTGGCTGCGCCCCGACGGCGGCGAGATGACCGACACCGAGTGGCACGCCGGCTGGGTGCGCACCCTGGGCATGCGTCTCGCCGGGGCCGACCTCGGCGACGTCGACGAGCGCGGCAAGTCGATCACCGACGACATCCTGCTCATCCTGCTCAACGCCCACGCGGAGGCGGTGCCGTTCGTGCTCCCGGCCAGCCAGCCGGGCCTGCACTGGGACGTGCTGGTCGACACCGCGCGGCCGGATGTCCTACCCGGCAGCCGCATCTGCGACGCGGGGGCGCCCTTCGACCTGCAGGCGCGCTCCCTCGTGCTCTTCCGCCGCGTGGAGCCAGAGAATGGGGCCGTACCGCCGCCGATGCGGTGATGGAATAGTTCCGACCGTGTTGGCCGGAGGCGGGGAACGCTGTTGGCCCAGTCCGGCCCGCGCGGCCGGCCAGGAGCGAAGAGGGGGCATGACGGAGCAAGCACACTGGTGGCAGCGGGGGATCATCTACCAGGTCTACCCGCGCTCGTTCATGGACCGCAACGGCGACGGTGTCGGCGACCTCGCCGGCGTCACGAGCCGCCTCGAATACCTGGAGTGGCTCGGCGTCGACGCCATCTGGCTCTCCCCCTTCTTCCCGTCGCCGATGGCCGACTTCGGCTACGACGTCTCCAACTACGTCGACGTCCATCCGCTGTTCGGCACGCTTGGCGACTTCGACCGGCTGGTGGCGGAGGCACACCGGCGCGCGCTGAAGGTGATCGTCGACTTCGTCCCCAATCACACCTCGGACGAGCACCCGTGGTTCCAGGAGTCGCGCTCCTCGCGCGACAGCCCGCGGCGCGACTGGTACATCTGGCGCGACCCCGCTCCAAACGGTGGCCCGCCCAACAACTGGCTCGCCATCTTCGGCGGCAGCGCCTGGCAGTCGGACACGACCACCGGCCAGTACTACTACCACGCCTTCCTGCCGCGGCAGCCCGACCTCAACTGGCGCCTCCCCGAGGTGCGCGACGCCATGTACGACGTGCTGCGCTTCTGGCTCGACCGCGGCGCGGATGGGTTCCGTCTCGACGCCGTCTGGTACCTGTTCGAGGACGAGCAACTCCGCGACAACCCGCCCAACCCCGACTACCGCCCGGGCGACGACCCCTACCACGCGCTGCTGGCGGCCTTCACCAGCGACCTGCCGGAGATGCAGGAGGTCATGGCCGAGATGCGCGCCGTGCTCGATGGGTACGACGAGCGCGTTATGATCGGCGAGATCTACCTGCCGATCGAGCGGCTCGTCGCCTACTACGGCGTCAACGGGAACGGCTGCCACCTGCCGGCCAACTTCCAGCTGATCCTGCAGCCCTGGGACGCCGCGCACATCGGGGCCGTCGTCGACCGCTACGAGGCCGCGCTGCCGGACGGTGCCTGGCCCAACTGGGTGCTCGGCAACCACGACAAGCCGCGCGTCGCCAGCCGCATCGGCCCCGCGCAGGCCCGCGTCGCGGCCGTGCTGCTCCTCACCCTGCGCGGCACGCCCACCATGTATCAGGGCGATGAGATCGGCATGCACGACGTCGAGATCCCGCCCGATCGGGCTCAGGACCCGATCGAGCGCCACGTCCCGGGCCTGGGGCTCGGGCGCGACCCCGAGCGAACGCCGATGCAGTGGGACTCCGGCCCGCAGGCAGGCTTCACCGATGGCACCCCCTGGCTGCCGCTGGCGGACGACGCCGCGCGGGTCAATGTGGCCGCCGAGCGAGACGACCCCCGCTCGATACTGACGCTCTACCGACGGCTGATCGCCCTGCGACGGGCCGAGCCGGCGCTGCAGGTCGGCTGCTACGTGCCGGTGCCGGTCGAGGGCAACCTGCTGGGCTACCGGCGCGAGCTCGACGGGTCAGAGTTCCTCGTCGCGCTCAACCTCGGCGACATCGAGCAGGAGTTCGCGCCGCGGCAGCCGGACCTTCGCGGCCCGATCGAGCTCTCGACCCATCTCGACCGCACCGGCGAGACGGTGGACGGATCGTTTCGCCTGCGCGCCCACGAGGCAGTCGTCGTGCGATTGAAATAGGTAGACTCAGGCTCGGTATCGTTTCGGGGTGTCAGGAGATAGGCCAGGACCATGATCGAGAAGACCTTTACCAGGACCGGGCGCTCGTGCCGGGTGACGTTCGAGCTGCCGGCCGGGACCGACGCCGCGTCCGCGGCGGTGGTCGGCGACTTCAACGGCTGGGACGAGCAGGCGAATCCGATGCGCCGTAAGCGCGACGGTAGCTTCGACGCCACCGTCTCGCTCAAGCCGGGCCAGTGCTACCACTTCCGCTACGTGCTCGACGGTGATCGCTGGGACAACGACCCGGCTGCCGACGCCTACGCGCCGAACCCTTTCGGCGGCGAGGACTCGGTCCTCGACCTCGCACACCGCCACCAGTAGCCCGCGAACTCCACGAGCGGGGACGAGCCGTGGGCTCATCCCCGTGGTCGTCGCGCCCCGCCCCGGTTGCCGGTCAGATCGACAGCAGCCGGTCGAAGAACGAGCGGTAGCGCCGCAGCGCCTGTCGCAGATCCTCGGTCGAGACGTCCTCGCCGTGCTCCCACTGGTTCTCCAACTCGGAGCGCTCGTCGGCGAACACCTGGGCGAGGCGCTGCATGACCGCCGCGACCAACCGGTCGGCCTCCTCCACCGCCTGGCGCGGGCTGTCGACGAACCCGGTCTGGACGTCGCCCCATCGGCCGCGGAACCCCTCGGCCTCGTCGGAGGCGAAGAGCGGCTCCCGTTCGTCGCCCTCGCCGTCGGCGCCGGCGGCGGGACCCGGCCCGCGGGTCGCCGCTGCCGGTTGTTCCCGGACGTCGGCCGGGCGGGCGGCCGCGGCCATGTCGGCGGTGCTCAGCCCCTGGCCCCTCTGTCGGGGATCGTCAGGCGCGCCCTGTGGCCTCTGGTCTACCGGCATCTCCTGCCCGGAGTCGACCTGCTCGCGGTTCTCGTATGGGATTTGGCTCATCGTCGTGCCTCCCGCTCTGCCACGCGCTCACCGGCGCCAAGCAGTTCATCGAAGAGTGAACGGTAGTGGATCATCGCCTGACGCAGATCCTCGGTGCTGGCCTCGCCGTGGCTGTTGCGCTCGGCGATGCGGTGCGCCGCCCGGTAGTTCTCCACCAGGTCCGGGTAGCTCACCGAGATGTCGGCGGCGCGCTCGTCGAAGTCGCCTACCGGGTAGCCGCGGGCGCGCATGAGCTGCTGAACGAGGCCGTCCGCCTCGCCGACGGCACCCGACGGGTCGTCGACGAAGCGCTGCTGTACGCTCAGCCACGCCGCGCCAAAGCGCGCGCGGTCATCGCGCGACAGCGGGTGAATGTCCAGCTGGCTGACGCGCTCCTCCCGGGCCTCCAGCACGGCCTCAGCCCGGCCGCGGTCGCCGTACTGCGTAACGGTGCGGTCATACTCCGGGCCGAAGTGCCCGGCGAGCGCCTTCGTGCGTTCGCGGCGCAGGTAGGTCCAGGCCAACCCCGCGCCGACGACGACCGCGACGATGATCAAGACGATCCAGGCCCACGTGTGCATACCGCCTCCTTCGCTGTCCAGCATGACCGTGACGTTGCCGGCTGGGCCACGCCGGCCGTGGGGACGATGCAAGCGCGGTGCCACTCTCCCTCGCGGAGCCCGTTGTATGCTGGTGCGGTTCGGGTGAGCGGCGCGCCGTACCGGCCGAGAGGGAGGGTGTCGATGACCACCGAGACCATCTTCACGATGGACACGTCGAGCATCAAATTCGGCCCGGGATCGACCCACGAGGTCGGCTACGACATGCAGCAGCTCGACGCGCGGCGCGTCATGGTCGTCACCGACCCGCGCGTCGCCCAGACGGAGACGGTGGCCACGGTCATGGACGCCCTCCAGGGCGAGGGCCTCGACGCGGTGCTCTACGACCGCGTGCGCGTGGAGCCCACCGATCTCTCCTTCCGAGACGCGATCGACTTCGCCGTGCAGGGGCACTTCGACGGCTACGTGGCCGTCGGTGGCGGCTCCAGCATGGACACCGCCAAGGCCGCCAACCTCTACGCCACCTATCCGGCGGACTTCCTGGCTTACGTCAACCGCCCGATCGGCGAGGGTCGCCCCGTACCCGGCCGACTCCAGCCCTTGATCGCCGTCCCGACCACCGCCGGCACCGGCAGCGAGACGACCGGCGTCGCGATCTTCGACCTCACCGAGATGCACGCCAAGACCGGCATCGCCCACCGCGCGCTGCGCCCGGTGATGGGCATCGTCGATCCCGACAACACGCGCACGCTCCCGCGCATGGTCGCGGCCTGCTCCGGACTCGACGTCCTGAGCCACGCGCTGGAGTCGTTCACCGCGCTGCCCTACGACCGGCGCGAGGCGCCCGAGATACCGGCCATGCGCCCGGCCTACCAGGGGGCCAACCCCATCAGCGACATCTGGGCCCGGCAGGCGATCCACATGGTGGCCGCTAATCTCGTGCGCGCCATCGAGGACCCGGACGACGTGGAGGCGCGCGGGCAGATGCTGCTGGCTGCCGCGTTCGCCGGCATCGGCTTCGGCAACGCGGGGGTGCACCTGCCGCACGGTATGTCCTACCCCGTGTCCGGCATGGTGCGCGACTTCGTCCCCGAGGGCTACCCGCGGGATCACGCCATCCTCCCGCACGGGATGTCGGTGATCCTGCACGCCCCGGCCGTCTTCCGCTTCACCGCGCCGGCCAACCCCGAGCGCCACCTCGAGGCGGCCCGTCTGATGGGCGCCGACACGGCAGGCGCCGGCCCGCAGGACGCCGGGCAGGTGCTGGCCGGCGCGATCGTGGACCTGATGCGCCGCCTCGGCATGCCGAACGGGCTAGCCGCCGTCGGCTTCGAGTCCGACGACGTCGCCGACCTGGTGGCCGGCACTCTCCCACAGCACCGGGTGACCAAGCTGTCGCCGCGGCCGGCCGGCGAGGAGGACCTGCGACAGCTCTTCCTCGACTCGATGCGTGCCTGGTAGGCGGCTCGACGCCCAGACGGTCCGGCGCGGCCCAGCCGGCAGGGCTCCCCGGTCTGATGGTGTGTGGTTTGCGACTTCTCGAGTGCCCGCCCGGGCGATGCCGGCGATGAGGGTCATCGATAGGGGTGACGCGCCATGTCCAGACTGGAGCTGCTCCGCGGCCAGGAGAATACCTACAACCTGCCGGTCCACCTGCCGTTCGTAGTGGTCGACTGGGATCTGACGAGTATCGACTTCCGGGTGCGGCCGCGCGGCAGCGCCGACACGCCCGACGAGATCGGAGACCTGCTGGTCAAGTCCACGCGCACGCCGCCGGGCGGCGTGACCCTGCTGGACGACGACCTGGTGCGGGTGGTCCTGAGCGCCCTGGACACGCGGCAGCTGGCCGGCGCGGACGCCTACGACTACTCGCTCGAGTTCCGTCCCGGCAGCTTCAACGTCTATGTGGTGGATTTCGGGCTGCTCGCGGCCAGGGACACGACCACCCCCGTCGACGAGGAGCCCCTCCTCCCAAGAGAGTCTGACGAGCCGCCCGTCGGCTAGCGGCGCCCTCAGTCCACGCGGGTGCCGCTCGGCTCCCTCGCCGCGAACTCGGCCCGCAGGTCCGGCATCACGCGCTCGGCGATGGCCCGCAGCGCCGGGGACGGCCCGCCGCGTGACACGTGGATGATGAAGGTGCGCACGCCGATTGCCGTGTAGCCGGCCGCCCAGCGGCGGAACTCGTCCTCGGTGGAGGCGACGTCCTCGATGCGGGTCGAGAGCACGCGGCGGATCTCCGCCGGGTCGCGTCCAATCTCCCGGCAGGCGTCGTCGAGGCGCCGGCTGTGCCGCGCGTACTCCTCGGGCGAGCCCTCACCGTCCCACTGGTCCGCGTAACGGGCGACGTGCCGCAGCATGCGCCGGCCGGTCGAGCCGATCAGCAGCGGAATGTGCCCGAAGACCGGCTTCGGCTCGAAGGGCGCCTCCTCCAGCTGGTAGTGGTCGCCGTGGAAGGTGGTTCGCTCCTCGGTCTCCAACAGCCGGAGCATCGCCATCGCCTCGCCGAAGCGGTCGACGCGCTCGCCGTCGGGTGGGAACGGGATGCCGTAGGCGCGATGCTCGCGCTCGTTCCAGGCCGCGCCGATACCCAGGATCAGCCGCCCGCCCGAGATGACGTCGACCGTCACCGCCTGCTTGAAGAGGACCGCGGGATACCGGTGGGTGAGGCCGGTGACCATCAGCCCGGCCTGGAGCCGGCGCGTCCGTGCCAGCAACCCGGCCAGCAGCGTCCATCCGTCCAGACAGGGCCCCATCTCACCCTGCTGCAGCGAGAAGAAATGGTCGTAGGCCCAGGCAGAGTCCCAGCCGGTCTCCTCTGCCCACTGCCACTGCTCCTGCATCTCGTCCCAGCTGCGCCACTCCTGCTGGGTCAGGATGCCGAAGTGGAGCTCGTTCCCCGGTGGGTTCTTGCCGTTGGTCGGTCCTGCCATCTCTCCCCTATCTTCGCGACCCGGTGCGGCCAGATTCTCGAACGTGCGCCGGCCGGGTCGCATTCCGCTGCCGGCGGAGCACCGGGGACTGGGTGACCGCTTCCTCGACCAGCAGGACCTCCAGCGTGCGTGGCCCATGGACGCCCTCCACCCGCTGGAGCTCGATGTCGGAGGTGGCAGAGGGGCCGGAAATGAAGGTGACCGGCCGGCCGGTGCGCGCCGCCGCCTCCAGCAGGGCGATGGCCTCCGGCACCAGCTCGACGAGCTGGTCGGCGAAGACGACGCACAGGTGATAGTCGGGCAGGAGGGTGATCGCGCGCCGGCCCTGCCGCGGCCCGCCGTCGAGCACGATCGTTCCGGTCTGGGCGATCCCCAGCGCGCAGCCGCTGAGCACGCCGTCGCTGTCGTTCAACGCGGCGTTGCTCAGCCCCTCGTCGCGCACGACCTCGATCTCGCCCGGTAGCCACCCGTCCGGCAGGTCGGGCGGCACGACGATCCGCCGCGCGCCACGCCGCGCGCAGGCCTCGGCGACTGCTTCCGCAATACCGTCCTGTGTCACCCGGTGCACCGTCGCCCGGTACTCGGCGACCCGTTCCGCGAAGAGGGCGGCGACCTCCTCGCGCTGGAGCACGCCCGCCCCACGGTAGTCGCGCGGCACAGGGACATCCTCCGGTGTCTCGCCGGTCGGGACGTCGCGCAGCGCCGCGCGCACCCGCCGCAGCACGTCCTCGCGCGCCCCGCTCATCGGTTCTCCCGCCACCAGTCGCGGAAGGTCTGCCCCGGCAAATCGGGCAGGTCCCGCAGCGTCGTCCAGGCCGCCAGCGGTCCCCGACCGCCTGGCGCCGCGCCAGCGCGCGTGACGGGTCCCGCTCCCCACAGGAGCAGTCGCTGCGCCGCCTCGAAACGCCGAGCGTCGTCGAACGCCAGCGCGACCGCCTGCATGGCCACGTTCTCCGGATCGAGCCGGCCGCGCAACCCACGCGCGTCCTGACCCTCTCGCACGACCCGCCCCCGCAGGTGGACCAACGCCTCCGGGATGTTGATCATCACCGGGCACACCTCGTAGCAGGCGCCGCACAGGCTCGACGCCCAGGGCAGCGACCCGGCCTGGGCGAGGCCCCGCAGCTGGGGCGTCAGGATCGCTCCGATCGGTCCCGGGTAGACCGAGTCGTAGGCGTGCCCTCCAACTCGCGAGTAGACCGGGCAGACGTTCAGGCAGGCGCTGCAGCGGATGCAGCGCAGCGCCTGACGCCCGACCTCGTCGCGCAGCACGTCGGTTCGGCCGTTGTCGAGCAGCACCAGGTGGAACTCGCGCGGACCGTCGCCCTCGGTCACGCCGGTCCAGAACGAATTGTAGGGGTTCATGCGCTCGGCGGTCGACGAGCGCGGCAAGAGCTGCAGGAAGACCTCGAGGTCCCGCCAGGTCGGCAGCACCTTCTCGATTCCGGCGAGGGTGATCAGCACGTCGGGCAGGGTCGCGACCATGCGGCCGTTGCCCTCCGACTCCACCACACAGACCGTCCCGGTCTCAGCGACGGCGAAGTTGGCGCCAGTGATGCCGATGCGCGTCTCAAGGAACTTGCGGCGCAGATAGACGCGGGCGGCCTCCGCCAGGTCGGCCGGACGGTCGCTCAGGCCCGGCACGCCCAGCTCGCGGATGAAGAGCTCGCGGATCTGCGCGCGGTTGAAGTGGATGGCCGGCACCAGGATGTGGGAGGGGGTGTCGTGCGCCAGCTGAACGATCAGCTCGGCGAGATCCGTCTCCGTGGCCGTGATCCCGGCCGCGGAGAGCGCCGCGTCGAGCCCCGTCTCCTCGCTGGTGATCGACTTCGACTTCACCACGGCCGTCTCGCCGTGCCGCCGCACGATATCGACGACGATGGCGTTGGCCTCGTCGCCGTCCCGCGCCCAGTGCACCTGTCCGCCCGCGCGCTCGACCGCCACCTCGAGCTGGAGCAGGTAGTGGTCGAGGTGGCGTAGCGTCCGCTCCTTGATCGCCCGGCCCGCCTCGCGCAGCGCCTGCCAGTCGGGCATCTCGCCGACGGCGGCGGCACGCCGGCGCCGAATCGTCCCGGTCGCGTTGCGCAGATTGTGCCGCAGCTGCGAGTCCGCCAGCGCGGCCGGCGCGCGCTGCTCGAAGGTCGGATGTCCCCGGGTGACCACCGCGTCCAGCGTCATCGCCGCGCATCCTCCTCGGTCGAGGCCAGGATCTCCGCCAGGTGCACGGTCCGGACGCCGGCCCGCTCGCGGGAGAGCGCGCCCCCGATCTGCATCAGGCATGAGTTGTCGCCCGCGGTGCAGACCTCGGCGCCGGTGTCGATCACGCGCCGCAGCTTGTCGGCCAGCATCGCCAGGGAGGTGTCCGCGTTCTTGACGGCGAAGGTGCCGCCGAAGCCGCAGCACTCCTCCGCCGACTCCAGCTCGACCAGGTCGATCCCCCGGACCTGCCTGAGCAGCCGGAGCGGCGCATCACCGACCTCGAGCATGCGCAGCGAGTGGCAGGTCGGGTGGTAGGTCACGCGGTGGGGGTAGTAGGCGCCGACGTCCTCGACGCCCAGCCGACGCACCAGGAACTCTGAGAGCTCGAACACGCGCGGCCGCAGCGCCTCGATGTCGGCGGCCAGCCGCTCGTCGCCCGACAGCCTGGCCAGCATCGGGTAGAAGTGGCGCACCATCGCCACGCAGGAGGCCGACGGCGCCACGACCGCCTCGGCGTCGGCGAAGACGCGGACGAAGCGCCGCGCCAGCGGGATGGCCTCCCGCTGGTAGCCGGTGTTGAAGTGCATCTGCCCGCAGCAGGTCTGCTCGAACGGGAAGTCGACCTGGTGCCCCAGGCGCTCCAGCACCTGGACGACCGCGCGCCCCGTCTGGGGAAACAGGGTGTCATTGAAGCAGGTGATGAAGAGCGCGACTCGCATCCGGTCTCCCGTGGGCACACGGCCCGCAGGCATCAGACGCGGCTCGTCGACCCTTACCCCGGCTCGCTATCGCTGGCCCTCCCCTCTCTCAAGATTGGGGAGGGGGCCGGGGTGAGGGCGCCGGCCCGCTGCCTACCCCAGCTGCGCGTGCACCTGGATGTCGACGTTACCCTTCAGGGCATTGCTGACCGGGCAGCCCTCTTTGGCCTGCCGCGCGAACTGCTGGAACCCGGTGGCGTCCACGCCCGGCACGCGCCCGGTGACGTTGATCGTGACCGTCGTGACCTTCAGCCCACCGCCATCCGCGTCCAGCGCGGCAGTCGCGTCGACCGTCAACTGCTCCGGCGTGTGGCCCGCCTGCGTCAGCGTGTGCGACAGCGCCATCGCGTAGCAGACGGCCTGCGCCGCCGCGATCAGCTCCTCCGGGCTGGTCTTCCCGTCGGGGCTCTGCGTCCGGGCCGGGAAGTCGACCGCTGTCGGCCCGAAGGCGCCGCTCCCGACCGTCAGCTGGCCGTCGCCCTGCATAAGGTTCCCGTGCCACACGCACTCGGCGCGTCGCTCCGCCATCGGCATGCCGTGCTCCCTCCCTCGCTCCGTCCCGCCGCACCCGGCGGGCAGGCCCAACCGTGAACACCTGGCGTCGTCACCGGGCAGGACAACCCCGCAAGTCGGACGCCACAACGGCGTTGGGACTCGCCGGCGGCGCGCCCGCCCATTCGAACATCCGTGCGGCCGCGGCCACGTCGGCCTCCTCCGCTACCCGGCCGATGTCGCCACACGCGTCGACGACGGATGCGGCCCTCCGTCCGGCGCCCCCAGCGCGCGGTGCCAGTATCGCCGAAGATGGTCTCGGATGGCGCGTCCAGCGCCGGGAGCGATAGTCGGCCGGCCGCGACCCATCCTCCACCAGGCGGACGACCAAATCGTGGTGCGCGGCGTTGGTTCCCACGACGCACCGTGCCCTCCAGGTCAGACCCGGTCCGCCTTTGGCAGGCCGCAGGCCGCCCGTGCTCGAGCTCTGGCGGTGTCGTGCCGGCCGGGGAGCCCGCCCGATACGCAGTTGTCGCAACTGCGCCCTTCTCGTTGCGACAACGCCACGACCCACGCCCTATCGTGGACGTCGGGTGTCCGTCCGAACCGCGCCGCGGCGGACGTGATGGCGCACGACGCGCGCCCGGCACCGGGAAAGGGAGGAGCAGAATGCGTCGCCTCGTCATCGCGCTCGCCCTGGTCCTGCTCCTGGTCCCGGCGCTCGACGCCCGGGCCGCGGTGACCGGCACGCCGGCCTCGACGCGACTCGAGGCCGCTTCCACCTGGAACGGGCTCCAGGGCGAGCTGCAGGCGCTGGTCGCCGGCTGGGACGGTGAGAACGCGGTCAGCGTCACCGACCTGCAGACCGGCCAGGCGATCGCGGTCAACGGATCGCGGCCGCAGATCGCCGCCTGCACGATCAAGCTCGGCATCATCATGGCGGTGGCGCAGGACATCGAGGCCGGACGCTACACGGCCGACGAGGTCGATGACCTGGTGCGCTCGATGATGGGCCCGAGCAACACTCCGCCGGCCCGCGAACTCCTCGGCTACGTCGGGGGCGGGGACATCGGCGCCGGCATCCACCGCGTCAACGACCTGATGCGCGGCCTCGGCGCGACCGGCTCGGTGCTCGCGCATCCACCCGGCTACCCGGACGACGAGTACGGCTACGGTACGGGCGACAACCTGCTGACGACCGACGACCTCAACCTCATGCTCGTCAAGCTGTACCGCGGCCAGGCGCTCTCGTCGTGGGCCACCAGCTACGTCCTCTGGAGCCTGACGATCGCGCCCGACTGGATGAACCAGTCGCTCGGCTCGCCCCTCTCAAGCGATGCTCGCCTCTACCACAAGATCGGCCAGCTCTACGAGCCGGAGAACACGTGGAACGACGCGGGCCTGGTCGTCTTCAGCCGCAACGGCCACGACTACGCCTATGCGATCTCCTACCTGGGCAGCTACGGTCCGAGCTGGCAGGATGCCTACGCGCACGCCCAGAGCGCCTCCGCCACCGTCTGGCGCTACTTCGACACGGCCTACTCCGGCGCCACCCCGCCTGCTCCGCCGGCCGACTCGCGCACCTTCCCGGAGACCGGGTTCACCGTCGCCGGCGGCTTCCTGCGCTACTGGGAGCAGTTCGGCGGCCTGGCCGCGTTCGGCTACCCCATCTCCGAGGAGTTCGTCGCCAACGGCGTCACCGTCCAGTACTTCGAGCGCGCCCGCTTCGAGTGGCATCCCGGCGCCTGGCCCGCCCGCTTCGACGTCCTGCTCGGTCGCCTCGGCGTCGAGTCCGCCCAGCACGACGGCCTGCTCGCCACCGCCCCCTTCCAGCCGCTCAGCGCGCAGTCGGATGCCAGCTGCACCTTCTTCCCGCCCACCGGCCACCGCCTGTGCTTCGGCTTCCGCGGCTACTGGCAGACCCA
>Ga0307374_10010185_pt1 | contig 13693 bp, 13 predicted proteins | sample OX3MG_FD_202532 | JGI IMG/M metagenome (GOLD analysis project Ga0307374, IMG submission 202532) | Soil microbial communities from Risofladan, Vaasa, Finland - OX-3 | ecosystem: Environmental > Terrestrial > Soil > Coastal area > Acid sulfate soil | place: Finland: Risofladan, Vaasa | collected... | reverse complement strand
GGTATGACCTTGAGGGGCTCTCGCCGCCAATGATCCGCGCGTTCTCCCAGCGCCGCCAGGAGATCTTCAACGAAATTGCGGATCGTGGTCTCTTGAGTCACCGGGCAACCATGATCGCGGCTGGCCGCACGCGATCTGTACGCAAACTCGGAGTCGGCTATGACGAGCTGCTCGAGGGCTGGAGGACACGTGCCCATCGGCTCGGTATCTCAACCTCGCGCCTTGAAGAGATGACCGGGAACCGTCAGATCAAAGGCGATGAGCTTGAGCAGCAGATGGAACGGATGATTGCGCGATTTGGCGCGAACAGAGAGAGGGTCACGCTGTTTGAACTGCTTCACCGACTCGCCGATGGTGTTCGCTCTGGCACCTCGGTCGCTGAACTTGAGTCCGGAGTCGAAAGAGCGATCGCATCTCAGCTCATCCCGGTCCCACACGATCTCTGGCCCTATGGGCCACGGCGAGGTCGCGTAGTAGATCGCGAGCGTTTGCCCCATGTCGTCAAGTCAGCTCGGGCGATCACCTCTGAACGTCACGAGCGTTCGGGTGCACGATTGTCCCATGCCAGACCGCAAGAGCCCCGCGAGTCGGCCCTGTACTGATCGGCACCTTGCCAGCTATCAGGAGTGAGCGAAATAGGGGACGAGTCGGCAGTGGTGTGGCTCGGCCCCGATGATCACGGTCGCCTCACCAGGAGGTGGCACGGCGATTGCATCGAGCGAGAGGCGTGGCTCTCTCGTCATGCCAATTTGTGTGCCGGTGCCTACCCAGCTCCCAAGGTGTCGACGCTTTGTCACAGAGATGCTTCGCACGTAATGCTCCCCGGCGAGGGCCGAGATATTGGAGAGCGTTGCACGGTCTCCAATCCCCCCGAAGATGACCTTTGCGCCGAACAGCGAGAGAAATCCCTCCCCCGCGATTCCCCAGCGCGAGCGCGCCTGAGAGAGATCTTGCAGACTCGCGAGAGTGACGATGCCCTGGCTTGCTCCCTCTGCAATCAATACGGGAAGGTCGTGCAGCGGAGCAATGTTCGCGAGCTCGTCGAGGATCAAGAGCACTCGAAATGCCTTCGAAGGATCAAGCGACGAAAAGCGCTCCGCACTGTAGGAACGAAGGTCGCGGATCAGACCAGCGATGAGTGGGGCGATGTGTGTTTGATGGTCAGAGGGGGACGCCACATAGAGCGTCGATGGGCGCTCGACAAAGTTCTTCCAGTCGATCCCGGGGAGCAGGGTGCTCGCAAGCGTCGCTCCCATCCGGAAGGCCGAAAGGACGCCCGACGCGGTGGACCAGATCCCGCTCTGTTCTCGCGAGTCGGTCTCACGGATTCCAGCGAGGAGATCGAGAGCGAGATTGGCATCTCTTCTGGCGAGAACTTCGACGAAGTGTTCCGCGTCGCGACGGTTAACTGCCTGGACGACGCGAGCCATCGGAGACTCGTCAAGTGCTGCTGCATGGAAGAGCGTCGCGAGAAGTGCAGAGGCGCGCTCGCGCCAGTGTGAACCATCGCGATCTGATCGGTTTCCTGTCGCGCCGACCATCGCGTCTGCGGTCAAAACTGCACGCTCCCAATTGCTTGCTGAGTGCAAAGGTGACCAGCCGACGCGTTGTACGTCTCTTGCAGAGACAAGCGCGTTTGTTGGATCAAAGAGAAAACATGGTCCAATATCGGCACGAATTCGGTTTGTAGCGTCAATCACGTCAGATTTTGTGGAGACGGAGATAACGCTGTTTTTTGCGAGAATTATGTTTGGAATGATGATTGTCGTTGTCTTTCCCGCGCGCGGTGGACCAAGAACAAGCGCGCAAATTTCAGGCGCGCACCACAACGGACCATGCTCACCAAGACCGAGAAATATGCTTGAAAACTGCTGGTCAAAGCCTATTTTTTGTGGATTCGAATTTTGTGTCATCTGTGTTTTGTCACTTGCATTCACCCGTCGAGTGCAATGTTGTTAACGCGCGCGCGTACCGTTTGCGCTACCGATTTCTATCGTCATTAAGTTGCAACGTTGAAAAACCGATCGGAGCGCGCGAAGCGCGAATAAATAAAAAATGCGCAATGACACGTATTTACCTGCATGTACTGATTATTCTTTACATCTAGCGAATCAGGGGGGCCGGAAAATGTTGTTCGGCAGTTCTTGAAGAGCTGAACAACTAGCCCCATGCTACGGAGGAATGAGTGAACAGAACTGAGCTAGTCGAAGCGATTAGTGCTGATACCGGAATAGCGCGTCATCAAGCAGATGCCGCGATCGATGCGTTTGTCTACGAAGTCACCTCGAGCATTCGTTCGGGTGACGCGGTGCGTGTTACCGGATTCGGTACTTTCAAACTTCGAGCGCGTAAGGCCCGCAAAGGTCGCAACCCCCGGACCGGAACGGCTGTTCAAGTCAAAGCCTCCAAAGGAATCGGTTTTACGCCTGGCGTGAAACTGAAGCAGGACCTCAATTCAGTTACACCATTGGAAGTACCCAAATCCGCAGCGCCTGACAAAGAGGCTGCTGCTATGAAAGGAGCATCTGTGCCAACGAAAGTTGCCGCAAAAAGGGCGCCCGCGAAAAAGCGTGTAGCCAAGAAAACAGCAGCAAAGAAGGCTCCCGCGAAAAAGCGTGTAGTCAAGAAGGCAGCCGCGAAGCGCGTTCCTGCGAAGAAGCGCGTAGCGAAGAAGTCGGCTGCAAAGAAGGCTCCTGCCAAAAAGCGTGTAGCCAAGAAGACAGCTGCAAAGAAGGCTCCCGCCAAAAAGCGTGTAGCCAAGAGGGCAGCACCGAAGAAGGCAGCCAAACGCGCTCCTGCGAAGAAGCGCGTTGCGAAGAAGACTGCTGCAAGGAAGGCCCCTGCAAAGAGGCGTTAAGGCTCTTGTTGGTGGAGTATCAAAGCGACCCCGGCCCTGGGCCGGGGTCGCTGCTATCTACGGCTCACTGGTGAACTCTCGACCCTAATGGGGCTGTGAATATCACACCTGCAGCGCAGTGATTCTGCTGAGCTGTGTGTCGGTGACGACGAGTGTGGCTCAATTGGGGATTGGCTTCGTGCCTTGAGTACTGAACCGTTAGGAAGCTGCTGGGGCCTCTTTGGCTCGACGTAGGTGCCGGTCGACGAGAGGAGTCAGATGATCTTTGTCGGAGTGGACTGGGCCGAGGCCCACCATGATGTGCACGTGATGAATGAGGACGCGAGACGTCTCGGTGGCGGACGTCTTCCCGAAGGGGTCGAGGGGATCACCCGGTTCCATGAGCTCGTCTTCGCGCACGTCGAAGAGCCAGGTGAGGTGATCATCGGGATCGAGACCGATCGCGGTCTGTTCGTCGCCGCGCTCGTTGCCACGGGCTACGCGGTGTTCGCGGTGAATCCGATGTCGACCTCGCGCTATCGGGAGCGCCACTCGAGCTCCGGGGCAAAATCAGACTCTGGTGACGCGAAGGTGCTTGCTGACATGGTGCGCACCGATCGGCACAACCACCGTCTCGTCGCCGGGGACTCCGAGGCGGTCGAGTCGGTCAAGGTCCTCGCCAGAGCGCATCAGTCGATGATCTGGTCGAGAGGGCGCCAGACCAACGCACTTCGCTCGGCGCTTCGCGAGTTCTATCCGGCCGCGCTCGTCGCGTTTGACGACCTGGCGAGCCCGGACGCTCTCGAAGTACTCCGGATCGCTCCCACTCCCAGCCTTGGGTTGGCCCTGTCGCGATCAAAGATCGCGAGCGCACTGCGCCGTGGAGGTCGCAAGCGTCGCATTGAACAGAGAGCCGAAGAGATCCAAGAGGCGCTGCGTTCTCCCCAGCTGTCGGGCTCTGTGGTGGTGGCAACCGCGATGGGTGTCTCGGTGAGCGCGTCGGTGGCGGTCATCGCGACGATGGCCGATCAGATCGCGCATCTCGCGAAAGAACTCGAAGCGGGTTTTGAACAGCACCCGGCCGCCAAGGTGGTCCGCTCCCTGCCAGGACTGGGGACCATCCTCGGCGCCCGGGTGCTCGGCGAGTTCGGCGATGAGCCGGACCGCTACGCCAGTGCCAAGTCTCGCAAAAATTACGCCGGCACGTCACCAATTACCAGAGCATCTGGCACCAAACGGGTCGTGCTGGCGCGCTATGCACGCAACCAACGTCTCGCCGACGCGATCTACCAATGGGCGTTCGCCTCGCTCAACGCATCCCCAGGAGCCCGCGCCCTCTATGACGCCCACCGGGCCGCCGGAGACACCCATCACGCGGCCCTCCGATCACTTGGCAACCGACTCGTCGGCATTCTGCATGGCTGTCTCATCCACGACACCCTCTACGACGAGCGCATTGCCTGGGGACACCGGTCGGACAGCAAATCTGCCGAAGCAGCCTGACAAGTTAGGACCGTGGGATATCTAGAGCCTGTCGATCCGCTTGAACCCCTCCGCGTATGCGATGCCCTCCGGCGCTCCCGCCTCTGCAAGGCGATCTGTGATGCGGAGCCGGAAGGTCTCACGCTCGCTCTTCGCGGCTTCGGGGTCGCCATCGCTGATCTGCATTGTCGTGTGGAACTGGCTTTGGTGCTCCAAAAGTGCGGCGATCTTCGTCTCTAATGAGCTGGTCACGTCTTCGAGGTGGTCGACCTCGTCTGCCTCCCAGAGCAGGAGATGGTCTGGCCGGTGCGGCTCAAGGTTGATCTCTGGGAAAAACAGCGGATCTCGTGCGGCGACGATGCCATCGGTGGCCAAGAAGCCCGCATTGCGATGATCGGGATGGAGCCGGTAGCGCTTCCACGGGTCATGGGCAAAGACCACACCTGGTCGGAGACGCCGTATCCAGCTCGCGATCTCGGCGCGCTGTCGCAGTCCAGATTCAAGCTCGCCATCTGGCCAGCCGAGAAAGACGACCTCGCCAGATCCGCCGAGTCGACGCGAGGCCGCCCGCTGTTCCTCGCGTCGGATGAGGACAAGTTCCTGTGGGTCCTGGTCTTTGTCCCAGGAGCCTTTGGAGCCATCCGTGCAGATGAGGTGAAAGATCTCGGTTCCCTCGGTTGCCCATTTCGCGAGCGTTCCGCCGCAACCAAATTCAACATCATCAGGATGTGCCGCGATCGCGAGGGCGCGCGCCGGGCGTTCGAGATCTGTTGTCATGAGACTGCTCGCTTTCTCGACGTTCTTGGTTCCATGAGGTCACCTACCAACACGAGGTCGCTTGGTAGATCGATATCGGAGGCTAGACGCCAGTCAAAGACGCTGCGACACTGCATGTGGCGATCGGCCGCCTCTTGCTTGTGTCGCTGATACGAGCGTGGGCCATAGAAGAAGGTAAACGGAGTCGAGGAGGGGATCGCGATCACGTTGGTCCCATCGAGATGGTGGTCGGGCGCGATGGTGACGAGGTCATCAGAGCCAAAGTGCTCAAGATCTGTGACGAAGGGGAGATCCGCGTGCGCGATGATCACCCGGGAGAACCCTACTGAGACAAGATGGCGAAACCCTGCTCCGACGGCGCCCGAAAGACCAAGTCCGGGTGTCCAGAGAACGGTTGCGCCCCTCTCGATTGCCCAGTCGGCGACCTCTGAATCGTCGCACGCGACAAAGACAGGCGATGCGCCACGCGCGTTGATTACGATCTCGGCGAGTGCCTTTGCAAGTGAGACGCGCGATTCGTTGCTCAGGACACTGGCGAGGCGGTGTTTCGCCTCGCGGAAGGATTTCACCGGCACCAAGATGACCTGCATTTGATCAGTCTAGGGACCGAATCGCGCGGTTCCCTGATTCAATTTCGCCCACTGCCAACGACTTCACTGTCGTTGAGCCGAAAGGCGTGGGTCATGATCGGTCGCCTTCAGGAGTGGTGTTTGGATTAATTCACTATTGACGTGCGCCCTATGTGGCAGAGCTCTGAGGGTATGCAACTGACGTTGTCTGCTGACATCGGGGTCAACGTAGGTTGTTTTTTAGGGGAGTCTCTCGCGAGAGGCTGAATATGAGGTTCGACGTGAGATCGGCGGTGATTGCGAAAGTCGTCCACTTTTGGATCCAAACGAGCCCGCACTCTCGCTTGCATCGCCGAGACGCGGTCGTGCCATTAGCGTTGTGGGAATGCGATCATCATTTTCCTCCACAGCAAGCGTTGTCGCCTGTGGGTGAGCGTATTGCAATCCTCGGAGCTGGCTCGTGGGGTACAACCGTCGCCTCGGTGCTCTCGCCCGGGCACGAGATCTCGCTCTGGGCGAGAGATGAATTGATCGCGCGCGAGATCAATGAGCGACACACCAACAGCGCCTATCTCGGTTCTCATGTGCTGCCAGGGTCAATACGCGCAACGTCATCACTCGAACAGGCCCTTGAAGGAGCCTCGGTCGTTGCGCTTGCCGTACCGAGCCATGGAGTGCGCTCCGTGCTTGAAAAGTGCGCCCTGCCACTAAGTGCTGAGATCGTTGTCAGTCTCACCAAGGGGCTTGAGGAAAAGAGCAATCTGCGCATGACTGAGGTGATCAGACAGATCTGGTCGCCGAAATTCGTTGGCGTGTTGACTGGTCCCAATCTCGCCCCCGAGATCCTGCTTGGTCAGCCAACGGCGTCGGTCATCGCAATGGCAGATGCCATTGTTGCCAAAGACCTCCAGGAGATCTTTTCAACACCGGCGCTTCGGATCTATACCAACCCCGATGTCGTCGGCTGCGAGATCGCGGGAGTTGCGAAGAATGTCATGGCAATCGCGATCGGCATGGCTGCGGGACTCGGGCTTGGAGACAATACCCGGGCGACGCTTATCACCCGGTCACTCGCGGAGATCTCAAGACTCGGCCAAGCCCTTGGAGGTGAGCGCCAGACGTTTGCCGGTCTTGCAGGACTTGGCGATCTCGTCGCCACCTCTTCAAGTACCAAGAGTCGGAACTTCAGTTTTGGATTCGCGCTCGGTGAGGGAAGGTCGATCGAGGAGACGACGCGCAGGACGCGCATGGTTGCAGAGGGAGTGCGCAGCTGTCGTCCGGTAGCCGGACTCGCCGATGAACAGCTGATTGACGTTCCGATTGTCAAAGAGGTGATTGCCGTCTGTCATGAGGGGAGTAGCCCGCGCGATGCAATGCTCCGGCTGATGTCGCGTGTCGCAAAGTCCGAGTTTGACGATCAATGATGGTTTTTTTGACCGAGGTGACGCGCGTGTGACACGGGTCGAGGATCCAACTGATGACACTGAGCGACAGTGTTTCGCCAATGGCGCGCGATACGTCGCTGGAATCGACGAGGTTGGACGGGGCGCATGGGCGGGGCCGGTGTCCGTCGGAATTGCCGTGGTCGACTTTGCGTCGCTCGCGAACTTTCCAAGAGGCGTTCGCGATTCGAAGATGCTCTCTCCAAAGAGGCGAGATGCGCTCTTTCCGCTGCTCGAACAAGCCGTAAGCGCGTATGCCATCGGTCATGCAAGTCCAGAAGAATGTGACCGGTATGGCATGACTGAGGCACAGCGACTCGCGACCAAACGAGCGTTCGCCGTTCTGTCGATTGCACCGGATTTTGTCATTCTCGACGGTGCGGTGAACTTTTCGGGGAGATCTGATGCAATCGTGATCCCTGGGGCTGATCGCAAGGTGCTTAGCGTTTCCGCAGCCTCAATACTTGCAAAGGTCACGCGTGATCGACAGATGATCGGCTATCACGACATCTATCCCGGATACGAGTTCGCGTCAAACAAGGGCTATCCCTCACCTTCGCATATTGATGCTCTCGATCGGATCGGAATGTCTCTGATTCATCGCCGAAGTTGGTCGTTCGCGTCGCGATACGCAACACAGATTTCTTGAATTCGCGAGCCTTTCAGCGAAATTAAGAGGACTAACGTTTGCCATGGCCGTTGTCCTTGCTTTGATTGCTGCTGGCGCGAACGCATTTGCGACGATCTTGCAGCGCATTGGAGTCGAGGAGGCCGTCACCTCCGACAAGACGAGTCGTGCACTCATGGCAGGAGTCTTGAAGCGACCGATCTGGTTCATGGGACTTGTGCTTGTTGCATCGAGTTTCCTGCTCCAGGCGTTTGCCCTTTCGCTTGGAAACCTGTCGACGATCCAGCCGGTTATGGTGACCGAGATTCTTTTTCTCGTCATCATCTTGAGTCTGTGGTTTCAAAAGACACTGGCGTTGCACGACTGGTTGAGTGCAATCGGCACCTCAATCGGACTTGGAGTCTTTCTCTTTGTAAGTTCAGCGAGAGGCGGAACCGATCGTCCAGCCACAGAGGACTGGATTTTCCTTTTGTGTGCGAGCGGTGGGGCAATGGCGATCTCGTGGTCGATCGCTCACAAGGGATCGCGTTCGTGGCGTGCCGCGTGTTATGGAGTCTGCGCAGCGATCGCCTTCGCGCTGACGGCAGCGTTCATCAAAGCTGCAGCGGACCTGTGGGCACGGGGTCCAAGTGTGATCTTCACGCATTTCGAGCCCTATGCGATTGCAGTTGCCGGACTTGTCGGACTTGTTGTCAGCCAGCACGCGCTCGAATCTGGGCCAGTCGCTGCGTCACAGAGCGCACTGCTCATCGTCAATCCCGTTGCAAGCATCGTGATGGGCGTCTTCTTGTTCGGTGACCGACTTCAGATTGCTCACGGACGTCTCGCTATCGAGATCGCGGCTCTTGTCGTCATGTTCGTTTCGCTCTATGTGCTTAGTCACTCGTCGTTGATCGTCACAACGAGTTCGGACGAGCGATTATCGACGCGTACGCACATGTTTATCGAAGAGGACGAGTAAGAAATATCTTGTCTTTCTAGGGAGTTCTCTTCGGAGAGGCGCTAACTGGTCGACAGAGGTGCTAAAGATGGATTATGGGCATTGCTCGAACGTCACCTCTCCGCTTTGGTCAAGCCCTTCTCGGGCTCCTTGTGGCATCATTCGTGTTTAGTGCCTGTGGCTCTCCAAAGCCTGCGGCGACAACCACAACGACATCAACTCCAAAGCCAACCACGACTATCAAGACGACCGCAACATGCACCACAGCGCTGATGTCATTCATTCCGGTGTTTGGCGGATCAGCCGCCGGTGGGAGTTACTACCGATTCAATGCGACAAACACTGGGCCGAGTGCCTGTGCACTTGATGGATATCCGACGCTGACCTTCTTCGCACCGAATGCAGCAGGGGGAGCGGGCTCTGGTGTTTCGGTCGCACTCACGGTGTCAAATTCTGGGCCGACGCCAGCAAAGGTGATCCTCAAGCCCGCACAGTCGGCCCAGTTCCTCCTTGTCTTTACCGAGGTTCCAGTCAATGGTGCAGGCTGCACCTCGGTTGCCTCGGTCGACGTCAAGTTAGCGAATCAGGCAGGGTCGACGCAGGTACCGGTGTCTTTCTCCTCCTGTGGTGGCGTCATCAAGATCTTCGCCTTCGCACCACCGGGCTCCGAGAATCCCTGAGATCATCTAGATTGGTCACCCCATCGCACAAGTGTGGTGGATGTACGGCGATGTGTCCAAACACCCACAGAGAAATCGAAGGGCGCTTAGCTCAGTTGGTTAGAGCATCTGGTTTACACCCAGAGGGTCGGGGGTTCGAGTCCCTCAGCGCCCACTTTTGTCACCGGTATACGTGAGATCTGTTGACCCAGGTGCAGCGAATCGCACTCGGTTCATCTATGTTCGGAAACTTTCTCGGTCAATATTGGCAATAGGCAAAGCGTGGCTATCTTGGTGCGATGGATGACTCTGGTCTCCTAAAGAGGAGACCGTGACGGTCCATCGAGCATTGTTGCTGCGCGTTCAAGAAGTTCGCATGCTGTTTTGACATCATTGTCGTGAGTTGCGTCGTGTGCATCAAAGATGAGCTGGCGTACATGCCCGAGCGTTTGCATCGAGCTGCCCTTTGCGGGCAGGGAGTTTTCGCTCTCTCGATTTGTGGTGATTGCAATATCCGCGAGAGTGAAGAGCGCATCCATCTCTGATTCGCGATAGACGAATTCCTCGAATGTCTTTGCCTGGATAAGTCGCTCAGCGACCTCTCGAATGGTCTTGCCCGTCAGAGTTTCGATGACGATCGCGTCGCGCATCGAAGGGGCTCTGAAAATCATCTGCGGTGACGGTCCTTGTCAGAAGGACTGCGAGATTGACGAGGTGACGAAGGTCTCCGGCTGGCCAGCGACAAACAGGTCGACGGGGCTGACCTCTTTGGGAGCGGTCACCGCGACGGACCGCGCGCGATAGGACAGAGGCCGCGAGACATGTGGTGGCTCGACACCGCGCTGGAGGTCTTTGACAAGCGTCAGAAGGAGCCTTCGCATGCCGATGATGCCGCGATCGGTGACACCGAGGTGCTCCTCGTGTCGTCTCGCGATCGGACCATCCTGATCCTCCTGGACCGGGAGATCCTCGCCACGGATGCCATAGATTCCCGTGAAGCTCGACGTTGCTTGGAGCTCTCGGTCGATCAGGTAGTTGTTCGACATGTTGGCAAGCGGGATGAATGTCTCAGGGTCGACAAGCGCATGCACACCCGCGCCACTTGTCACGGTGAGCTTTTCTACATCGTTGAGCGGTCTCGCATGATGCCAGGTGACCGTGAAGCCAACCGAATAGACGTCGTCGACGGGAACGATCGCCGTCCAGGTGTTAAACGCGTCATAGCCGCTTGGGATCAGAGTGAACAACGGCACAAGGAACGGAGTCATTCTCCAGTAGTACTCGCCGGTCGGATATTCACTGCGTGCCATCGCCACGAGCCCGAAATCGGTCTCGGCGAGATCGAACTGCTTTCTCGCAAGGAACGGTGGCGGCAACAGTCCTTCCTCATCAAAGCGCGGCGGCAGGATCTCCTTGGGTACTAACTCATCCTCATCAGCCCCGAGGTTGCGATGCAGGAAGTTCACATGCGCGGTATCGATCTCGCCCTCTAAGTTCTGCAGGTAGTTGCACTGCTGGAAGCGCTTCGTGGCAAGAAAGTGATCATCTGGAAGAAGTGTCCACTCAAAACTTGGAAATTCTGGTTTGAGTTCTTCGGGTCCCATGTAGATCCAGACAAGGCCACCGGCCTCATGGGTGTCATAGGCCTTTGCCCGCACGGAGTCTTTGAACCGCGAGTTTTCTGGCTCTGCGGGCTGGTCCACACAGCGCCCATCGGTTCCGAACTTCCATCCGTGATACACACAGCGGATGCCGTTCTCTTCGTTTCTTCCCCAGAAGAGATTCGCGTGTCGATGAGGGCAGCGCGCTTCGAGGATTCCCACGTGTCCTGAGGTGTCACGAAACGCCACAAGGCGCTCTCCGAGGAGACGGATCGCAATTGGAGGTCCATCGGGCTTCGGTAGCTCGGTCGAGAGCGTGGCTGGGAGCCAAAAGCGTCGAAAGAGTTGCCCCATCGGCGTCTCGACACCCGTACGCGTCAGCAGTTCGTTGTCTGATTCGCTCAACATGTTGCCCAACCCCCGTTCTTGCCTGCCAAGATCTCGTACTCGCGCATATGGCCAAGCGCGCGAGAGGCGATCATCCTCTCGCGTTTCTACCCCTTTGGATGTCTAGATGCGAATCGGCACATCTCAGTTGCCTGCTGCCTCGCGCACCGCATTGATGATGCCCTGGTAGCCCGTGCAGCGACACAGGTTGCCAGATAGCCCCTCGCGGATCTCCTCGTCGCTCGGATGCGGATTATCTCTCAAGAGCGCCTCGACCGAGACGATGAACCCTGGCGTGCAGAATCCGCACTGGAGGCCGTGGTTGTTCCAGAACGCCTGTTGCACATTGTTGAGCGTGCCGTCTTCAGGGGTGAGTCCCTCGACCGTGGTCACGCTCTGTCCATCTGCCTGGACGGCAAAGATGAGACACGAGCGAACCGCCGCACCATCTAACAACACGGTGCATGCTCCGCAGACGCCGTGTTCACAGGCAAGATGCGTGCCGGTCAGGCCACAGTCCTCGCGAAGGAAGTCCGCGAGAGTCACGCGCGGCTCAAGCATTGCGCGTCGCTCTCTTGCGTTGACCTCGATCGTGACCGGAATCTCATCCATGTTGCGCCTCTTCCAGGGCCCTGCGAAGTGCCTCGATAGCAAGTGATGTGGCAATTCGGCTCCGATATTCGCCCGAGGCGTGCACGTCATCGCCAGGAGCGGTCTCTTGGACCGCCCGGCGGGCAATGACCTCGTTGTCGATGTCACCTGGTCGCATTCCGAGCAGTGCTTCCTCTGCTTGGGGCGCACGCATCGGGGTCGGTCCCATCCCCATAAAAGCAACAGCTGCCTCTTCGACGCGGTGATTGGCGTCGAGGGTCAGCGCACAGGCGACTCCGGCGATCGCAAAGTCGCCGGTTCTCAGTGCAAACTCCTCGATTGCGTAGCCCGACGCATCGGTCGCAACAGGAAAGGTGATTTGGCTGAGAATCTCATCTGGCTCAGCCGAGCTCTGCCAGATCGAGACAAAGAAGTCACGGGCGCGTACGGTCCTTTGACCGTTTGGTCCAACGAGCGTCATCGTAGCGTCGAGGCAGAGTGCAACGCAGGGGAGTTCCGAGGCGGGATCGGCATGTGCGATCGATCCGCCGATCGTGCCGCGGTTGCGGATCTGGAAATGCCCGATCTTTGGAATCGCACGGTGTAACAGCGGTACGTGTCTCGCGACGAGGTCACTGTGCTCCGCGCTCGACTGGCGGGTCAACGCGCCGATCACGAGCGCGTCGCCTTCGAGTCTGATGCCGCGAAGCTCTTCGATGTGGTTGAGGTCAACAAGGTGTTCAAAGCGCGCAATGCGCAATGCGAGCATCGGAACGAGACTCTGGCCCCCGGCGATTACCTTCACATCATCGATGTGATCCGTGAGCAGCGTCACCGCCTCAAGCGTGCTCGTTGGAGCGTGGTATTTGAACTGCGCTGCTTTCACCGCCCACCTTTCGCCGTCGGTCCCCCTGTACTGTAGGCATATTGTCCTCGTGGTGCATCCTGATCGAAATCGGTAGCGTCGTCGACGATGCCCCGACGATCAAGCGTTGGCCTGGCCAGATTTTGAAAGGGCGCACCAAGACAGGGCGAGATAGTGTCGCGAGATGATTCGAGTGGGAGGGTTGTGTTGACCAACATTGATATCCAAGATGACGATCGTCTTGATGCCGCCCGCTATGTTGGCGCTCGAACCCGCCGGAAAGAGGATCCTCGCCTTCTGAGCGGTCAGGGGAGCTACGTCGACGACGTCGTGCTTCCCGGAATGGGCCATGTTGCCTTTGTGAGAAGTCCCTATCCGAGAGCGACGATCGATGCGATCGATGTGTCAGCGGCAAAGGGTCTCCCGGGTGTGCTCGGTGTCTTGACTGGCCGGGACCTTACCGACGATACCGATCCGCCAGGGAACTGGCGCAAGGCGATCCTGCCGATCGAGCACGTGGTGTATGTCGGAGAGCCGGTTGTCATGGTCATCGCCGAGAGCCGCGCGCTCGCCGAGGACGCGGCTGAACTTGTCGAGGTGAGTTACACCCGAGAGGCCCCCGTGATTGAACTCGAAGATGCGATTGCCGATCTGCACCTTGCTCATCACGGGGATGAGACGAATGTGTTTGAATCGGTGGCGAACGCATCGTTTGAGCGCGTCGATGAGATTCTCGCGAGATCTCCGCATGTCTTTACTGAGACCATCCAGCAGCATCGTTATGTGCACTCACCGATGGAGACGCGCGGCGTTGTCGCAAAATGGCAGTCGGCCTCCCAGCAGATGACGATCTGGATATCGACCCAGGGACCCCACCCGGCGGTTGCGCACTTCGCGAAGATTCTCCGTCTTCCAC
>Ga0307374_10010184_pt1 | contig 13697 bp, 13 predicted proteins | sample OX3MG_FD_202532 | JGI IMG/M metagenome (GOLD analysis project Ga0307374, IMG submission 202532) | Soil microbial communities from Risofladan, Vaasa, Finland - OX-3 | ecosystem: Environmental > Terrestrial > Soil > Coastal area > Acid sulfate soil | place: Finland: Risofladan, Vaasa | collected... | reverse complement strand
AAGGCCGACCTCACCGATCCCCGGGTCACCTATATCCTTCACGAGTTGGGGGAGGAGACCCGGCACTCGAGGCTCTTCGTCCGTCTGCTCACCCAGCTGGACCCTCAGGCCAAGAACCCCCTCAACAAGCCCATCCTCAACCGTATCCAGAGCCTGGTGCTGCCCTTCCTGATGGGCATGCCGGCCTTCTTCTGCGTCCTCGTCCTCACCGGTGAGGAGATCCCCGACCTGATGCAGAAGCTGGCCAGCGAGCACCCCGACACCGATCCGTTCGTGCGGGAGGTCAACAAGTACCACCGCCAGGAGGAGGCCCGGCACCTGGCCTTCGCCCGACTCATCCTGCCCGAGCTCTGGGACCGCGCCAGCCGCTTCGAGCGGTTCATGGTCCGTCGGGTGGCGCCGCTCATGGTGGGCGGGATGTTCGAGATGCTCGTGCACCCCGGCGTCTACGAGACGGTGGGCCTGCCGGGCTGGGAGACGTGGAGAAAGGCCAACCGTTCCCCCCAGCGGGTCGACCTGCGCCACCGGGCCCTACGCCCCTTGCTGGGCGCCCTCATGGACGCCGGGGCGCTCAAGGCCGGCCGGATCCCCTCGGCCTGGCAGAAGCTCTGCGGGGTCAGCGCCCAGGGCGAGCCGGTCACCAGCCGGCTGGACCCGGCCCCGTCGGAGGGCGCCAACGCCTCCGCCGCCGCTGCCGCCCCGGCCGTCTAGTTAGCCTGGGCCAGCCATGGCCCGACTGGTCACCTTCTCCGCTGCCTACGGCGCCGGGGGCAGCGTTGTGGCGCCGGCCGTCGCCGCTGCCCTGGGCTTCCCTTTCCTGGACCGGGCCGTGCCGGCCGCCCGTTCGGCCCAAGTACACCCCGACGCCGAGTCGGCCACCGAGGAGGAACGGACCGAGGGATTCCTGACCCGGCTCCTGTCCAGCTTCGCAGCCGGTCCGGACGGAACCGCCGGGGTCGGCGCCGTTGTGCCCGGCAGCCGGGACGAGGAGGTGCGCCGTCAGGCCCAGGCCCGGGTGGAGGCCTTTGCGGCCAGCGATGGGGTGGTCCTCGGCTGGGGATCGACGGTCGTGGCCAAGCACGCCTTCCATGTGCGATTGGAAGGTCCGGAGGAAGCCCGGGTCCGCCAGGCCATGTGGATAGGCGGGATAGACGAGGGGACGGCCCGGCGCCGTCGGGCGGACACCGACTCGGTCCGGGAGACGTACCTTCGCCGTCTGTACGGCCGGGACTGGCGCGATTTCTCGCTGTACCACCTGATACTGGACAGCACCGCCATGCCTCTGGAGGTGTGCACCGACGTGGTGGTGGCCGCCGCCCGCGGCTTCTGGGAGCGGGCCCCGGGCTGAGGGTCGGGCCGAGCGGACCGGGATCTCTAGCGGGTGAAGCGCACGATCTTCTGGGCGCCCGCCTCCACGAATACGGCCCGGACCTCCTGGCCGACCTCGACCGTGTCGGGGTCCACGCCGATGATGTTGGTCAGGATGCGGGGGCCCTCCTCCAACTCGACATAGGCGATCACATAGGGAGCGGCCGGACCCCAAGGGCCTTGGGCCCGGTGCACCACCGTACGGGCGTAGATGGTCCCCCGGCCGCTGGCCTCGAACCATTCGACCTCCTGGCCGGAGCACTCGGAGCAGAACTGGCGCGGGTACCAGATGACCGTGGCGCAACGGGCGCACCTGGGCAGCATCAGACGGCCCTCGGCCGTTCCGGCCCAGAAGGGGGCGTCTTCGGTGTTCGGATAGGGCTCGGGGGCCGGCAGGGTGCCGGCTTCGGCCGCGGTGCTCATGAGTCCTCCTGTCCGAGAATGAGGGTGGCGCTGCCCATGCGGGTTCCCAGCGAGCCGCCGGTGCCGTGGGCCAGGGCGATCTGACAGTCGGGAACCTGCACCTCGGGATGGGCCTCGCCCCGCAGTTGGCGGACGGCCTCGATGACCTTGGTGATCCCGCCTCGGTTGGTGGGATGGTTGTTGCACAGACCACCGCCATCGGTGTTGAACGGCAGCTTGCCCCCGGGGGAGACGAGGGCGCCATCGGAGACGAACTCCCCACCCTTGCCCTTCTCGCAGAAGCCGAGATCCTCCAGAGTCATGAGCACGGTGATCGTGAAGGAGTCGTAGATGGAGGCGTAGTCGATGTCGGCGTGGCTGACTCCGGCCTCGCTGAAGGCACGGGGGCCCGACCACACCGCCCCGCTATGGGTCAGATCGATGCGCCCGTTGTTGGTGTGCTTGGGCGCCTCCCCGTGGCCGAGGACCTTCACCTTGGGTCGGGACAGCTGGGCGGCCACCTCAGGGGCCACGACCACCAGGGCGCCGCCCCCGTCGGTCACCACGCAGCAGTCCATCCGCCGCAGCGGGCTGGAGACCATGGGGGAGTCGAGGACCTCTTGGACGCTCACCACCTTGCGTAGGAAGGCGTTGGGGTTGTATTGGGCGTGGATGCTGGCCGCCACCTTGATCTCGGCCAGCTGTTCGCTGGTCGTGCCGAACTCGTACATGTGCCGGGACGCGGCCAGGGCATAGCCGCCCACCGCCCCCGGTATGCCCCACTGGCCCTCGAAGTTGGATTCCGGGGCGGCGCCGATGCGACCCGCTCCGCCCGGCCCCTGGCCGCCGGTGCGGGGCTTGCCTCCCAGGGTGATCAGGGCGACTCTGCACTTGCCCATGGCGATGGCGGAGGCGGCGTGGCCGACATGGGCGACGTAGGTCGATCCGCCCATCTCGGTGCTGTCGACATAGGAGCAGGAAAGGCCCATGTAATCGGCCATGGAGAGAGGACCGAAGCCGGGCGCATCACCGGCGCAGAAGTAGCCGTCGACATCGGAAAAACTCAGCCCGGCATCGGCCAGCGCCCCCGCCGCCGACTCGGCGTGAATCTGGGCGGTCGTCTTGTCCGGTAGCTCTCGGCCCGGATGTTCGAAGATTCCGGCCATGCAGGCCTTGCCGCGGATGCTCAAAGGATCCTCCGATGGTCCCGGTTGGGTGTGGGGGGCGACGGTAGCGGCTCGGGACCGTATGGTGACCGGGTGAGACTGGCCAATCTGGACGGACGAGCGACCATCGTCACCGGAGCGGGGGCCATCGACGTGGAGCGAGGTTCGAACGGCCGCTTCGGGCCCGACCTGACCTCGGCCTACGAGCGCTGGGCCGAGCTGGTTTCCACGGAATGGGACATCGGCACCGCCCAGCCCCTGGCCGATCCGTTGCCTGCCGACCGGCTGGGGCCGCCTTCGCCCCACCCCAGGCAGGTCTTCGCCATCGGTCTCAACTACCGGGACCACGTGGAGGAGACGGGCTCCCAACTGCCTCCGGAACCGGCCGTGTTCACCAAGTTCCAGAGCTCGTTGGCCGGGCCCTTCGCCACCGTCACCCTGCCGAGCGCCAATGTCGACTGGGAGGTGGAGCTGGTGGTGGTCATCGGCCGGGGCGGCCGGGGCATCAGCGAGGAGGATGCCTGGGCGGTGGTAGCCGGCGTGACCGTGGGCCAGGACCTGTCCGAACGGGTCGTACAGCGGGCGGCGGGCACCCACTTCTCCCTGGGTAAGTCCTTCCCCGGCTTCGCCCCCACCGGACCCTGGTTGGTCACCGCCGATGAGCTGGATGACCCGGACGACCTGCGCCTCACCTGCTCGGTGGATGGGGAGGCGCGCCAGGACGGGCGCACCTCGGGCATGGTCTTCGGTGTGCCCACGCTCATCGCCAAGCTGTCGGCGGTCGTGACGTTGTGGCCCGGGGACATCATCTTCACGGGCACCCCGGCTGGAGTGGGGATGGGCCGTCGGCCCCCACTGTTCCTTTCCGCCGGCCAGGTCCTCGAGAGCACCATCGAGGGGATCGGGACCATCCGGAACCAACTCGTCTGACCGGCCACGAGACCCGACGCGCCTATCCGGTGGGCTGGCCCCCGGCCTTCGGGGGGCCGGCCGAGGTGTGCCTGGTGCCGGGCGGATCGGTGGCCCACGGCGGGGCGTCACCCCATGCCTCGGAATAGACCAGCTCCGACAGGGGCCGGCGCCGCACCGGGCCGTGCCGGCCCTCCGGCACCCCCAGGGTCACGGTGGCGGCCACCAGGATGTCTCCGGGTATCCCGAGCAGCTGGCGCAGTTCAGCGTCCACCGGTGCGTGGAAGTGGGTGATGACCCCGCCGTAGCCGAGCGCCCGGGCGGCCAGAAGAAGATTCTGGACGGCTGGATAGACAGAGGACCCTTCGGTCGGGGTGGGCGGGCGGTAGCGGACCAGGCAGGGCAGGATCAGGACGGGGACAGACTCGAAGTCGGCCACGTAGCGGTCCATGGTGGCGGCCATGCGGGCCTTGGGTGAGCCCGACTCCATCCCGCTGCCGCGGTCGTAACCGTCACCGGTCGCCTTGGCCGACCAGATGCGCCGGGCCGCCGCGCCGATCAGGCCCTTGGCCCGGCCGGCGTTGGGTCCGTCGGTGAGCACCAGGAACCGGAACGGCTGGCGATTGGACCCGCTGGGGGCGCGGGAGGCGGCAAAGAGGATGTCGCGCAGGGCGTCCTCAGGCACCGGGTCGGGCCGGTAGCGCCGGATGGCCCGGGTGGTCAGGAGTCCCTCGTAGAGACTGACCGGTTCCTGGTCGTTGATCACCCGAGGAGCATGCCAGGGAGACACGGGCCATTCCCGGCCGGTGCCGACGGGAGACGGGTTTGCGTGACCGGCGCGTGTGCGCTCCGATGAGGGCGGATCGGCAGGGGAGAGACGATGGATCAGCTAGCGGGCAAGGTGGCGGTCGTGACCGGCGGCGCCGGCGGACTCGGGGAGGCGATGGCGACCAGCTTCCTGTCCGAGGGCATGTCGGTGGTGGTGGCCGACGTCGAGGAGATCGCCCTCACCTCTGCCGCCGAGCGGCTGACGGTGGCGCGGTCGGGCGCCGAGGTGTTCCCGGTCGTAACCGATGTCACCGATCCGGCCTCGGTGGAGGCGCTGGCCGAAGCGGCCCGGCGGCGCTTCGGGACCGTACACGTGGTGTGCAACAACGCGGGCGTCGGCGGCCACTTCGGCTTGACCTGGGAGATACCCGTGGAGGAATGGCGCTGGGTCCTGGAGGTCAACCTCTGGGGGGTCATCCACGGCATTCGCAGCTTCGTACCCGGTCTGGTCGCTCAGGGGGAGGGCCATGTAGTGAACACCGCGTCCCTGGCCGGCTGGTCCGGCCCCCCGGCCATGGCGGCCTACGCTGCCTCCAAGCACGCCGTGCTGGGCATCAGCGAGTCGCTCCGCTCCGAGTTGGAGTTGAGCGGCACCGGGGTGGGGGTGAGTGTGCTGTGCCCGGGCATGGTCAACACCGGGATCATGTCCTCGGAGCGGAACTGGCCCAGCCGCCTCGGGGCTGAGCCGGTGGTTCCCAGTTCACCGCTGGTGTCGGGCATCCAGCAGATCCTCAAGACCGGCACCACCCAGGGAGACGTTGACCCGCCCGCCGTGGCCCAGGTGGTAGTGGAGGGGATCAAGTCGAACCGCTTCGTGCTGTCGACCCATCCCGGCCAGGTGGCCGACGCCGCCCGCAGCCGCCTCAACCATGCCGAGGCCATCCCGGCCGTCTGAGTTGGTCCCGCCCGGATTCGGAATTGGGGCCGCCAGGCCCGGGGACCTGACCGTCGTGCAGAGGATCGAGCGGGAGGCCGGCGTCCTCTTCGCCCAGGTGGGCATGCAGGTGGTGGCCGATGACGAGCCACCCACCATCGAGGAACTGGAGACCTACCGGGCAGCCGGGAGCCTGTGGGTGGCCCGGACCGGGGACCAGCCGGTCGGCTACGCCCTGGCCGACACCGTCGACGGCCACGGCCATCTGGTCCAGCTGTCGGTACTGCCCTCCCACGGCCGGCGCGGTCTGGGTCGCGCCCTGTGCTCCCAGGTGGAGGAGTGGGCCACCGCCCGGGGGCTGGGGGCCGTCAGCCTCACCACCTTCACCGAGGTGACGTGGAATGCGCCGTATTACCAACGGCTCGGGTACCGGCCCATGACCGGGGACGAGCTCGGCCCTCAACTCCGGGCCATCGTGGCCACCGAGACCGATCGGGGCCTGTGGCGTTGGCCCCGGGTCTGCATGATCAAGCCCCTCCGACTTGACCGAGACCACGAAGGCGATAAACTCGATTAACTCAGTCGGGATTGTGTACTAAGACGGTACACCCGAAGTTGGAGGCCAGACAGCCAGATGAACGGATCGATAGTCCTCGGTAGCGCCATCGTCGGCCTGTTGGTCGGCTTGACCGGCGCCGGGGGGGGAGCCCTCATGACCCCCATGCTCATCCTGCTGTTCTCGGTGAAGCCGTCCGCCGCCATCTCCTCGGATCTGGTGGCGGCGGTGGTGATGCGACCGGTCGGGGCGGCCGTCCATTTCCAGCGGGGCACGGTGAACCTCCGCCTGGTCGGATGGCTCTCGGCCGGCTCGGTCCCTGCCGCCTTCGGCGGCGCCTATCTGCTCCATGTTCTGGGTCACGCCAAGCAGGCCACCCATCGGATCGAACTGGCCCTCGGTGCCGCTCTCCTGGTCGGGGCGACGGCCATGGTGGTGCGTTACCTCCTCGACCGCCGGAGCGGGAACGACCGTCGGGGCCTGGTCTCGGAGGTGAGCCCGCGCCCGTTACCGACTTTGGCCATCGGGATCCTGGGCGGTCTGGTGGTCGGCATGACCTCCGTCGGAGCGGGATCGCTCATGATCGTGCTCCTGATGTTCAGCTATCCGGCCCTGGCCGCCAGACAACTGGTCGGGACGGACCTGGCTCAGGCCATTCCGCTGACGGCGTCGGCGGCTCTCGGCGCCCTGGTCTTCGGGCAGGTTGACCTGCCCCTCACCAGCTCCATCATTATCGGCAGCGTCCCGGCTGTACTGATCGGCTCGCTGCTGTCGTCGCGGGTCAGCGACCGGTACCTGCGGCCTGCCATCACGGTCGTCATCCTGGCCTCCGGCCTCAAGTACGTGGGCGTCGGCACCGTGCCGCTGGCTTGGATCGTGGGGATCGTGGTGGCGGCCATCGGGGCCAACTGGGCCCTCCGGGCGGCACACCGGCGTGGCCGGCTTCCGGTCGGCCCGGCTGATCTGGCCCCGCCTGTTACCAAGGAGACCGCCACCTCCTCGGTGGGCTAGGCGCCGGTCTTCGTCACCCGCTCGATCCGGGTGTGGTGATCGGCAGTAGCCCCGACGTGGCCGGGGAGACGATGTTCCGAGCCGGCGGGGTCATGTTCTGTACCGTGGCGCCGAAGTCGAAGAGATCCACCGACACCTCCGCCGACAGCGACATCCCCGAGTGGCCTGCGAGGGTGTGGAAGCTGACCTGTATCCGGCGGACCCGTCCGGTGCTGTCCACCCACAAGCCGATGGGTGCCATCCGTATCGAGCCACCGACCGGGCCGGGACTGGCCATGGTGTAGTGCTCGGTCGGCACTCCTCGTACGCTGGTCGGGCCGAGGTCGGTGACCAAGGGATTGGAGTGCAGCATGGTCCGGAGGGCGGCTGGGTCGGCCAGGGATCCGATGCCGCTGAAAGGGCCCACGGCCGGGGTCTGTATCCACTTACCGGCCTCGGGGCCGGTGGTCACCTGTGTGTAGACGTGGCCGGGGGCGTAGACCATCCGCAGCTCGAGGTGGGAAGGACTGGAGCCGGTGATGGTGGTCGGTATCTCGAGGTCTCCGAGTGACGAGGTCAGGTCGAATTCCCCCGTCCCCTGGCCGGCCATCTTCAGATCCATGGCGCCTCGGGCGATGCGCTCGGATAGTGAAATGGTCATCCGAAAGGATTGGTGGTCAGTCGCCTGAGCTGTCAGCGGCACCACCTCGCTGACCTTCACGCTCAGGACCGGCGTCGGTCGCCCCACCACGATCAGGGCAGCCAATGAGGCCGCCATGAGCCCGGCTACTCCCAGCCCCGTTGCCCTAGCCACCCAGCGGCTCATCTCAGCCCTCCCGTTTGTCCATTCTGACAGGGGCATCCCCAGGACGCTACGTCAGTCTCCGAACGCCCAGGCCACCATGAGCGGTAGCTCCTGTCTCCAGAAGGCGTCCCCGTGCGACCCACTCCGCTCGGTCATCAGGACGTCGGCTCCCGCGTCGCGCAGGGCCGTGGCCCAACGCGTGGCGTTCTCAAGAAAGAACGATTCCAGAGTGCCGGCAACCAAGTACGTGCGCGGCATCGATGGCGGCATCACTTCAGGCGGCCGGTAACCTCCGCCAGGCGAGGCGCAGAAGACGGCACCGTAGACGTCCGGATGGCGCAGTCCCAGGACGAGCGCCAACTCACCACTGGCCGAGACACCGAAAACGGCGGTGCGTTCGGGGGGCAGGGCCACGCCGAAGCGCGACCCCGCCCACCGCCGGACGACTTCGAAGATGAACGTCTCATGGGCCGCGAAGCGGGCCGGATCAAACCCCGGTGAATACTCGTGGAGGCGCAGCATCTCATCGTCGTGCCGGTGCGCACCGATGATCATCGTGGGCGGAAGGTTGGCCGTAGCGAGGTCCTGACCCCACTGCGGGATCAGCTGGCCGTCACCGGAAAAGACCACTGCCTCAGGCGGCTCCGTTGGTATGTATACCGTGACCGGCCGACCGCCGTCGTATTCGAACGTCTCGGTTACGAGCTCTCCCTCGATCGGTGGCATAGAGGGAACCTCCGCCTAGAGCTCGCCCAGGGCAGAGGCCAGTGGCTCGAGTACGCGGGGATCGAGAGGCGGGCGGAGATAGACGATCCCGAGGTCGACCCCGACTTCGGCCAGAGCGGCGGCCTGGCCGGCGGTGGCATGCGGGTCACCGGCAAATAGGAGGTGAGTGGAGAGGAGAATCTCGGCGGGATTCCGGCCGAGGTCTGCGCAGTGCTGATGAAGGATGTCACGCTTCTGGGCGAACTGCTCCGGCGTGCCACCCAGAAAGTTCCAGTGCTGGGCGAACCGGGCGGCGGTGCGAAGTGTCCTTTTCTCACCGCTTCCTCCTACGCATAGGGGCGGGTGGGGGCTCTGAACCGGTTTGGGTTCGTTCCGGGCGTCGGTCAGCTGGTAGTAGCGGCCCTTGAACGTTGTGGTCTCCTGCGTCAGCAGTCCGATGATCACCTCGCAAGCCTCCTCGAGGCGGTCGCTGCGCTGAGTCGGAGTCCCCAGATCGATGCCGTAGGCGCCCGACTCCTCTTCATTCCATCCGGCCCCGATGCCGAGTTCCAGCCGACCCCCTGAGACGATGTCCAGGGTGGTTGCCATGTTGGCCAGGATGGCGGGGTGGCGGTAATGGATGCCGGTGACCAGGGTCCCCATACGCAAGCGGGTGGTGGCCTGAGCCAGCGCAGTCAGTGTGGTCCAGCCCTCCATACAGGGTCCCGTGCTGTCAGAGAAGATGGGGTAGAAGTGATCGAACGTCCAGCCCGACTCGAATAGTTCGATGCCGTCGGCTTCCTGCCACACCACTAGATGGGCCCACACCAGGCCGGGGACTACACCTTCAGCTGCGGCCAGCCCGCGCCAGGCTGTCGCGATCATGGATGGAGTTAGGGGATGCCTTTCGTCGGAGGCGGGATTTTCGGTAACCGATCCGTTCCCGTCTTGCGCCGACGTGGCCTTCTGCGGCGCCCACCCAGATCAGGCACTCGGATCTATGAGGTACTTCTTTCCGGTGGCCTGTCGGCTGTAGACGCCGACCGCGTCGAGTTGGAGGGCCTGAGCGAGGGAAACGCTGACATCGAAGTGGCTGGCGAAGGTGGTGGTGATGCCCTCGGCCACCCGCCTCTGCATGGTGGCCATTTTCTCCGGTCCGGCCCTCTGGAGAAAGGAAGTGAGGAGCCACCCGCCAACACCCCATGCCATCCCGTAGCTTCGGGCTAGCTCGGTGGGGCCCCGGTCGAGGCCGCCGTAAACGTAGACCTGCTTGTGGACGGCGGACCCGTAGCGGCTGAACTCCGCGCCCGAGCTGATGGCGGCCTCCATGGCGGCCAGGATCCGACTGGCCATCGAACCTCCTCCGATGGCATCGAAAGCGACGGTGGCCGATGTGGCCCGGAAAGCTTCGACGAGGTCCTCCATGAAGCCATCGGTGCTCGAGTCACAGACATGGGTGGCGCCGGCGTCGCGAAGCAGGGAGGCCTGGGCTGGGGACCTCACGATGTTGACCAGGGGGATCTGTTCCTGGATGCAGACCCGGTTGAGCATCTGACCCAGGTTGGATGCCGCTGCGGTGTGGGCCAGGGCAGTGTGGCCCTCCATCCGCATGGTCTCGACCATGCCAAGCGCGGTCATCGGGTTGACGAAGGAGGCTGCTCCCTCGGCCGGCCGGGACCCTTCGGGAAGCTGGAGGCAGCCCGTCGCGTCGGCTGTCCGGTACTGGGAGTACATCGCCCCGCCGGCCACCCCCACGACCTTCCCCAAAAGGGCTCGGGCGGCATCGCTGTCGCCGGCGGCCACCACGGTTCCGGCCCCCTCGCTGCCCACTGGCATGGACTGGCCGACCCGTCCCGCCGCCGCCCGCGCCGCCCCATCCGCCAGCGGTGCGATGAGAAAGGGACGGTCCGGTGTGCCCGAGGCGCTCGCCCGGGTGAGGTCGGCACCGGCGAAGAGGTATCCGAGGTCGGAAGGATTGATCGGCGCTGCCTCCACCCTGATGAGCACCTGGTGCGGCTCGGGGTCAGGCACCTCGACCTCCTCGAGCGACACCTCGACCGTCTGGGAGTCGGTTACCAACGAACGCATCTGCAGTGCCCGGCTCGGCGGTTGATCCGACATGCGGCCCCTCCTGGCTAACCCCGACGTGCTCGGGGCTCTCCCAAAGTAGAAGGTTGCGCAGCCCGAGGCTCAACGGGTCTCGCGTCTCTACGCCACCTCGGGTTCCGGCTGGCCAGGTCAGACCGCTGGGTCGATCAGCGTTACGCCGTGTGGGACCGGTTCCGAACGAAACCGAAGGACGGTGACCCGCAGCCGGCGATTATGGGGCGCGTGGCGGGGCTGAGGGTCACGCTCGGGTTGAGGGGCGGAACCCGCTCTTCACAAGGGAACGTTCGTAACGGTGAAGTCGAAGCGTCACACGAAGTCGAGGGTCTGGAACCGCCCGCCGAGCACGGCTGCGGGGTCGGTGCCAACCGCCCTCTCCAGGACGGTCGCGTACACTTGGCGGAAGTCGACATTGGATATGAGGTTTCCGTCGGCGTCGAGCCGGGTGAGCGAAGGCTGCTCGCCGTAGAATTTTCCGCCTTGAACTTTGGGCCCGGCCACGAACAGGGGTGCCGCGGTCCCATGGTCGGTGCCACCGCTCGCGTTCTCGGCCGGGCGGCGCCCGAACTCGGAGTAGGTCATCAGAACCACGTTCTTCGCGTGGGGGCTCCCCTCGAGTGCCTTGAAGAAGGCTGTCACCGCGCCGTCGAGCTCACTGAGCAGTCTCTCGTGGTTGACCTTCTCCTCGGCGTGGGTGTCAAAGCTCGCCAGGCTGACCTGGTACACCTGCGCCGAGGCACCGGCAACGATCAGGTCCGACACCACACCCAAGGCGGCGGTGATGCCGTTCGGGCCGGCGAGCCCGCTGCCGGCGCCCGTAGGGTCGGTGCCCACGGTGCCGGTGTTGCCCCCACCACCCCCCGACGACGGAGCCTGCAGGTTGGCCAGGCGCTGGCGGATCCCGAGCAGGTCCCGACCCGAGGTCGCCACGTCTGCCACTAGGCCGACCCGGTCCGGTGAGGGGGTCTGCATAGCGGCATACGCTTTTTGGAAAGCGGAATCCCCTGGGAGAGTCAGGGTCGGGCCGGTGATGGCGGCGGCCGCCTCTTTGTCCCCCCGAAGAGCCGGGGGCAAGGTGGCGCCTATGCTGATCGCACGTTCTGGCCCGTCTCCGGCCGAGTCCAGCCAGCGTCCCAGCCAGCCCGAACCTGTCCCGTCGGTCACGTTGGCCGTCTGCCATATCGCCATGGAGGCAAAGTGGCTGAGGTTGGGGTTGGGGTAGCTAACCCCGCGCACGATGGCGAGCTGCCCGCTCTTCCAGAGGGACAGAAGGCCGGGCAGTTTCGGGTTGAGGGCCAAGCCGTCGGCGAGAGGGAGGACCTGTGAGGGCTGGTATCCGAGGTTTGGGCGCAGCGATAGGTAGGCGGGGTCGGTATAGGGGATGACAGTGTTGAGCCCGTCGTTGCCCCCGTAGAGGCTGACCAGCACGAGCGGACCGCTGGCGCTGGCCGACGACGCCGAGGTCGGCTTCGCAACTTGGTCCCAGGGGCGGGTGGACGCCAGGACACTGACAGCCCCGGCGGCTGTCCCGAGGATGCCTGCGCCGACGATGAACTGCCGACGGGATAAGCGGCCGGCGCCGCCCGGCCGGCTGGGCTCATCAAGCGGCGGCAGAGGCCATGATGGCGGGGAGGTCCAGGTCATGGTCGGCTCCTGGTCAGGCGACCACGTAATCGGGGGACGCGAGGGCGAGAGCGACGAGCTGCTCGGGCCGGTCGGCCTGGCCCGCAAGCGCGCTGGCCGTCGTCGGACCCCAACCGTCGAGACCGAGCAGGTCGGCGACCGCGACCGGGCGCTGGGACACCGGCACGGACTCGATCGAGCTCAGATCGGCACGCCGGGCGAGCACCAGCGCCGCCTGGAGGCGGACCTCGGCGGTGGCCGTATCGAGCCAATAGGAGTTCTGGCCCCAACCCCCGACGTTGGGGGGGTTGAACGGCTCCTGGCCGAGAGCGCTGGCAGCGAGCGCGAGGGTGAGCCGCCCGCCGCCACCAGCAGAGGGCGAGGCACCCGCTCCCAGACCCAAGGCCCTCGCCGCACCGACGAGGTACTCGATCGGCTGTTTGACCAGCCCGGTCCGGGTCTGGGCCGAGCGGAACAGTGGGTGCAGGAAGACCGCCCGCAACGACCCCGATAGGTCAAAGCCCCGCCCGTACACTCCGATCAGGTCCCCGACCACGGGGGCTCCCGGCTCTACCGGGTAGGCGAAGTGGCTCCACAGCTTGGCCAGGACAAAGCGCGCCGACTCCGCCTTGTTCACCAGGATCGAGATTATGTCGGTGCCGCTGAAATCGCCGCTCTGGTCAAGAAATACCTTGGTGCCGTAGTCGTGCTGGTCGGCCTGGAAGAAGTACCGGTAGGTTTGGCGCGAGTAGGCCCAGCCCGTGAAGGCGCGGGCGGCCGCCGTCACGTCGTCCTGGGTATAGTTCCCGATCCCGATGGTGAACAGCTCCATCAGCTCGCGGGCGAAGTTCTCGTTCGGGTGCGCCCTCTTGTCGGTCTCGGTGTCGAGCCAGAACATCATCGCCCCGTCCTTGGCCACCGCCTGGGTGAGCGCCTCGAAACTGCCCGAGCCCCGGGTGCGGAAAAGCTGGTTCTGAAGGTACATGAGCTTGGGATCGCGAACCTTGGACGCGCCGGTGGCGAAGTGCCCGTGCCAGAACAGGGTGAGCTTCTCCCGAAGCGGGGTCGAGGTCACCGCCATCCGCTGCATCCACCACTCCTGCAGAGCGCTCAACCCAGCGCGCAGCTCGGCGCTGGCCGCTTGGCGCTCGCTCAGCGACGCCGACTTTCCCGGCAGCTGAGCATTCGGGAACGATGGCACTGCTACGGCGTCGCCACGGGGATCTGGTCCGGTAAGTCCGGAGATCAGGTTTTCGACGGCCGCCTCGTAACCGGCGGATACCAGGGCGTCGAGCTCGACACCCCGCAGGCCGAAACCCGCCCTCCGGTACAAGAGGGAGATGTCGGATCGGACCGGATCCACAG
>Ga0307374_10010182_pt1 | contig 13700 bp, 13 predicted proteins | sample OX3MG_FD_202532 | JGI IMG/M metagenome (GOLD analysis project Ga0307374, IMG submission 202532) | Soil microbial communities from Risofladan, Vaasa, Finland - OX-3 | ecosystem: Environmental > Terrestrial > Soil > Coastal area > Acid sulfate soil | place: Finland: Risofladan, Vaasa | collected... | reverse complement strand
GCGAAGACAAGGTCTCGTTCGTGCCTTCGCGCCATTCGACCTCACGCCAGGCGCTCTGCGGCAAGCGCAAGGCCAGCTGCTTGGCCGACAACGCGCTCTAGCGCACCGCCTTGGCCAGCTTCTCGATCGACTTCTCCAGCCGCGAAAAGCCCTGGGTCATGCAGGCCATGATGGCTTCGGCGTCGCCGCTCGCACCGACGGCCCCGGCATGGCCGTTGGCCTTGCCCTTGCGGGCGCCGCCCGCCTTGTCGCGCACGCAGGCGTAGGCCTCGCGCAGCCGGGCGCCGCTGTCCTCCTCCTCGGCGATGTACCATTGCAGGAGGTTGCAGGTCATCGGGTCGTAGGCGCCCTCGGCCATCGCCTTCCGAATCTCGCCGAAGGTGTCGTCCGGCGTCTCGCGCGCAGGTCCGATCTTCTCCAGGTCGCCGATGCGCGGATCGGCGTACCGCGCCAGCCGCTCGCCAGCCGCGGGGTCGCGCCGGTGGCGCAGCGAATAGCCGAGCTCGGAAAGCCGGCGGCAGAACACCTCGCCATGGCTGGTTTCGCGCGCCGCGACCAGGCGCAGCGTACAGGCGAGATCCTCGTCCGGCGTCGCCTCCGCCCAGGCCGTGAGGTACTGGCCGGCGTTCGACTCGGCGAGTGAAATGGCGTTGAGAAGACCGAGATACGACGGCTTCTCGGCGGCGGCGGTCATGGCCATGGGTCTGATCTCCTGCGGGCGGACTTCGGACGCGTACCCGAACCTAGGCGCCATTTCGCGGGCGCTGCAATCGCCTTGGCGGAACGACGTCGGGTCAATCGCAGGCTAACGGCGCTTGCGACGCTCGTCGCCGCCGATGACGACGTTCGCGGCCAGGCTGACCAGCCAGATCACCACGGTGGCGAGGATGGCCGGCACGAGGCCGTGGATCACGTAACCGTGCACGCCGAAACGGTGCAGGATCCAGCCGACCAGCAGCACCATCGCTCCGTTCACCACCAGCAGGAACAGCCCCAGGGTGACGATGGTGATCGGCAGCGTCAGTATGGTCACGATCGGCCGCACCAGGGCATTGACGAGCCCGAGCGCCAGGCCGGCGACGATCAGGGTCCCCAGCCCGTGCACATGCACGCCGGGCACGATGTAGGAGGCGACCCAAAGGCCGATCGCGGCGACCAGGGCGCGCAGCAGGAAGCGGGTCATCTTCGTCCTCCAGATTGACGTTAACGTAAGAGGAAGCTAGAACCTGCCGGCGGCGGCTGGGAGGAAACCCTGTCGCGACGCCATCAGGGAGAGCGTCATGCCCATGGAACTGCGGCGCCCCGAGCGCACCTTCACAATTCGCCAGCTGTGCCTGGAGTTCAAGTGCACGCCACGCGCGCTGCGCTTCTACGAGGACAAGGGCCTGCTCGCCCCGGCCCGGCAGGGCCTCAACCGGGTCTATTCCTACAAGGACCGCGCCCGGCTGCAGCTGATCCTGCGCGGCAAGCGGGTGAACCTGTCGCTGGCCGAGATCCGCGAGATCCTCGACCTCTACGACAAGAACGACGGCGGTGCGGCGCAGAACGCCAAGGCGCTGCGCAAGTTCCGCGAGCGCATCGTCGTGCTCGAGCAGCAGCGCGAGGACCTCGACCACGCCATCGCCGAGCTGCACGGCGCCTGCACGCGGCTCGAGGAGTCGCTCGCCAAGAGCCGCCCCGACCTGCTGCCCCAGGCCGAGGAATACGACAAGATCGTGCGCGCCCGCGTCGACGGCCGCCACCCGGAACTCGCCGGCGGTCGCTAGAGCGCGTTCCGCAAAAGTGGAACCGGTTTTGCACCCGAACGCGCTCCAGCGGTTCGAATCCAGAGCACGATTCAGCGATCGGACGAGTCCGTCCGATCGCATCGTGCTCTAGCGGGACGGCCCGGCGTCGGGTTCGCCACGCTCCAGCCGCCGCACGCGCCGCGATCCCTGCTATAGGGCGCGAAACCTCTGCGGGAGATCTCGATGACCTATCGGCCGCCGGTGCGCGAGCACCTCTTCCTGCTGCGCGACGTGCTGGAGATCGACAGGTTCGCCAACCTGCCGGGATTCGCCGAGGCGTCCATGGACGTGGTCGAGCAGATCCTCGAGGAGGGGGCGAAGTTCTGCGCCGAGGTGCTGGCGCCGCTCAACGCCGTCGGCGACAAGCATGGCTGCGTCTGGAACCCCGATGGCTCGGTGAGCACGCCGCCGGGGTTCAGGGAGGCCTACCGGGCGCTGGTCGATGGCGGCTGGCCGGCGCTGGGCGTCGAGCCGGCCTTCGGCGGCCAGGGCCTGCCGGCGGTGGTGAACCTCGCCTTCAGCGAGATGAGCTCGGGCGCCAACATGGCGTTCGCCATGTATCCCGGCCTCACCCACGGCGCATATTCCGCCATCCTCGCCGGCGGGTCGGAGGCGCAGAAGGCGCTCTATCTGCCCAAGCTCGCGAGCGGCGAGTGGGGCGGCGCCATGAACCTCACCGAGCCGCAGTGCGGCACCGACCTGGGGCTGATCCGCACCAAGGCGGTCGCGGCGGGCGACGGCAGCTACCGGATCTCGGGCCAGAAGATCTGGATCTCGTCGGGCGAGCACGACCTCGCCGCCAATATCGTCCATCTGGTGCTGGCGAGGATCGAAGGCGCGCCGGAGGGGACCCGGGGCATCAGCCTCTTCATCGTGCCCAAGTTCGTTCCCGACGCGAGCGGCCAGCCGGGTGCGCGCAACGCCGTCGCCTGCGCCGGGCTGGAGGAGAAGATGGGCATCCACGGCAACGCCACCTGCGTCATCAGTCACGAGTCCGCGACGGGCTGGCTGGTGGGCGAGGCGAACCGCGGCCTTTCGCTGATGTTCGTGATGATGAACGAGGCGCGGCTCGGCGTCGCCCTGCAGGGCCTGGCCGTGGGCGAGGCGGCCTATCAGGCGGCGGCCGAGTTCGCCAAGGAGCGCCTGCAGGGCCGCGCCCTCGCCGGTCCGAAGAACCCGGACGGTCCGGCCGACCCGATCCTGGTGCATCCGGACGTGCGCCGCATGCTGATGGACGCCAGGGCGGTCCTGGAAGGCGGCCGGGGGTTCCTGTTCTGGACCGCGCTCCAGGGCGACCTGGCGCGGCGCCACCCCGACGAAGCGGTGCGACGCAAGGGCGAGGACTACATGGCCCTGATGACGCCGGTGCTGAAGGGCTTCCTCACCGACCGCGGCTTTGCGATCGCCTCGGACTCCATGCAGGTGCACGGCGGCTCCGGCTTCACCGAGCATTTCCCGGCCAGCCAGTACCTGCGCGATTGCCGCATCGCCCTCATCTACGAGGGGACCAATGGCGTCCAGGCGCTGGACCTGGTCGGCCGCAAGCTTGCGGCCAATGGCGGGCGGGCGGTGATGGGCTTCTTCGCCGACGTCGACGCCTTCGTCGAGGCGAACGCCGAGGATGAGACCCTGGCCGCGTTCACCCAGGGCCTCGCCGCCGCCAAGGCGCAGCTCCAGGAGGCGACCTTCTGGCTGATGCAGAATGGCGCCGCCAACCCGGACAGCGCCGCGGCCGCTTCCACCGACTACATGCACCTCTTCGGCCTCGCCGGGCTCGCCTGGGCCTGGGCGCTGATGGCCAAGGCGGCCCTGGCGAAGACCGCCGCGGGCGCGGCCGATCCGTTCTGCGACAACAAGCTCATCGTCGGGCGCTACTTCCTCCAGCGCGTCCTGCCGCAGGCCGCGACCCACCTCGCCAAGCTCAAGACCGGCGCCGAGGCCTTGATGGCGCTGCCCGCCGAGGCCTTCTGATGGCGAGGTTCCACGTCAGCGTCGACTGGCGCCTCGAGGGCGATTTCCTGGCCAAGCGCTACTCGCGCGCCCACGAGATCAGCTTCGAGGGCGCCCTGGTGGTCCCCGGTTCGCCCGCCCTCGCCCTCGTACCGGCGCCCCTGGGGCGCGACGGCGCCATGGACCCGGAGTCGGCGTTCATCGCGGCGCTCTCGGCCTGCCACATGCTGTGGTTCCTCGATCTCGCCGCCAGCGCCGGTCTGGTGGTGGCCGCCTATCGCGACGAGGCCGAGGGAACCCTGGCCAGGATCGCGCCTGGCCGGCAGGCGATGACCCGCGTGGTGCTTCGCCCCCGCATCGAGTTCTCCGGCGAGCGCCGTCCAGCGCCCGGCGAGGTGGAAGCCCTGCACGAGAAGGCGCACGCGCTCTGTTTCATCGCCAATTCCGTGAGGACCGAGGTGGTGGTCGAGAACGTTGCGCCGCCGTGACCTCGGGCGCGCGCGACGCCGCTCGTAGAGCGTTGCTTTGGTTAATCAAATCCGACGCCGGGCGCAGGAGCGACTTTACCATTGCTTATCCCGGCGCGGCGATGATGGCCGGCGAAAGGATCTCTGCGCTCATGGCCACCGCGGAACTCGACCACGAGACCCTCGAGGCCGCGCCGAAGCTGACGCGGCTGAAGGTGCTGGTGATCGACGATCATGAGATCAACCGCATGGCGGTGGGGATGATCCTGAAGCCGACGGGCGCCCAGGTGACCTGCGCCAATCCGGCCGAGGCGCTGGAGCTGCTGGCCCGCCGCCCGTTCGACGCCATCGTCACGGATGGCGCCATGCCCGGCTATCCCGGACGCGGCGCGCGCCGGCTCCTGGGCGACCTCGCGGGCCCCAATCCCAGCGTGCCGGTGGTTTCGATCTCCGGGCGGGGCGAGCCGGAAGCGCCCGACGTCAGTCTGGCCGCTGGCGTGCGCCTCACCATCGGCCGCCGCATCGATCCGGCAGCGCTTTGCGCGGCGCTGGGCGCGCTCATGGGCCGCGACGAGGACGTGGCGGCCGTCGCCTGAGGGGCGTCCCCGAGCCAGGCGCGAGCCCGGTCCCGCAGCGCCGCCTCGTTCTTCAGCTCGCACTCCCAGACCGTCTCGACGCGCCACCCTGCGGCCGCGAGCGCGACGCGCACGGCGCCGTCGCGGCTGCGGTTGCGCGCGATCTTGGTCGTCCAGTAGCCGCGGTTGGCCTTGGGCACGCGCGCGCCGCGGGCGCAATCGTGGCCGTGCCAGAAGCAGCCGTGGACGAAGATGGCCAGGCGGCGCCCGGCGAGCACGATGTCGGGCCTGCCCGGCAGGTCCGCCCGGTTCAGCCGATAGCGGCCGCCCATCGACCAGATCAGCCGCCGCACCTGGCGCTCGGGCGCGGTGCCCTGCCCCTTCACCTTGCGCATCACCGCCGAGCGCTGCAGCGGTCCGAAGACGTCGGTGGAGTTCACAGCCCCTCGAAGAGAGCGGTGGAAAGATAGCGCTCGGCGAAGCTGGGGATGATGGTCACGACGAGCTTGCCCGTCATCTGCGGCCGCGACGCCACGTCGAAGGCGGCGGTCAGCGCCGCGCCCGAGGAGATGCCCACCGGCACGCCCTCGATGCGGGCGCACTTCCTGGCCATGTCGAAGGCGTCCTCGTTGCTCACCTGGATCACCTCGTCCATGATGCCGCGGTCGAGGATCGCCGGCACGAAGCCGCCGCCGAGGCCCTGGATCTTGTGCGGCCCGGGCTGGCCGCCGGACAGCACGGGCGAGCCGGCCGGCTCGACCGCCACCATCCTCACCGAGGGCTTCCTCGCCTTCAGCACCTGGCCGACGCCGGTGATCGTGCCACCGGTGCCGACGCCGGAGATCACGACGTCCACCGCGCCCTTGGTGTCGTTCCAGATCTCCTCGGCGGTGGAGACGCGATGGATCAGCGGATTGGCGGGATTCTCGAACTGCTGCGGCATCACCGAGCCCTTGATCTCGGAGAGCAGCTCGCGCGCCCGGGCCACCGCGCCCTGCATGCCGCGCTCGGCCGGGGTCAGCTCGAGGCGGGCGCCCAGCAGCACCAGCATCTTGCGGCGCTCGATCGACATGCTCTCGGGCATCACCAGGATCAGCCTCAACCCCTTGGCCGCGGCGACGAAGGCGAGCGCGATGCCGGTGTTGCCGCTGGTGGGCTCGATGATGGTGGTCTGCGGCCCGATCAGTCCCTTGGCTTCCAGCGCCTCGATCATGGAAACGCCGATGCGGTCCTTCACCGACGCGATCGGGTTGAAGAACTCCAGCTTGGCCAGCACCTCGCCCCTGGGCTTCAGGAGCGCGCTGAGCCGCGGCAGGCGGATCAGCGGCGTGTCGCCGATGGTGTCGAGGATGGAATCGTAAATCTTGCCGCGGCCGGCGCGCTGATAGCGGGCGGCGTCGTACTCGTGCGAGGCTGTGTCCATTGAGCGTCCTTCGAGGGCGAGAGCCGACCCCGCGCTAGCTAACTTAGGCTCTGGCGGAGAGTTTGGAAACGCTCAGGCCGACACGCTCAGGCCGACACGCTCAGGCCGACACGCTCAGGCCGCCGCCTCGGCCGGCGCTGCGCCCAGGAGCAGGGGTTCCAGGATCTGCGCCGCGATCTGACGCACCACCGGCACGGCGACGCCGTCCCCCGCCAGGCGCAGGGCGGCGTTCGCCGACGCCGGCAGCCGGTAGCTCTCCGGCAGGCCCATCAGCCGCGCGGCCTCGCGCGGGGTGATCAGCCGGCTGCGCACGGCGCCCTGGTCCACGACGACGACGAACTGTCTCGAGGAGCCGCCGGCCGGCGTCCTGAGGCACCCCGCCAGCCCGTCGAACCGCACCTCGGCGCGCTGACGCCCGCCGCGCATGCGCCTGAAGACGGCGCCCACGCGGCGCTCGCCCGATCCGATCGCCGCCGCGAGCCGCGCCCGGTGCAGATCATCCATCATCGCCAGCAACGCCGCGGTCTTCTCGTCCGAACGCCAGACGACGGCCCCGTCCGGCTCCAGCAGCGTCCCGAGATCGAGGTTGCGGCGCGGCGGGTCGGCCAGTCGCCAGTCGATCCAGCGCGCTTTCAACGAAGCCGGCAGGCGCGCCTGGGCGAGGCGCACGGCGCGGCTCGCGCTCGGGGCGCCGGCGAGCCGCCCGGCGCACTCGAGCGTGGCGACGATCACCGCCCTCGGACGCGAGTGGGGCAGGAAGCGGGCGGCATCGACCTCGAGCGCGCCGAAGCTGTAGCCGGCGCCGGCCAGGGCGGCGCAGACCGCCTCGAAATCGCGGCCGCCGTGCGAGGTGAACAGGCCGACGACGTTCTCGAGGACGATCGCGCGCGGGGCGCGGCCCTGCGCGGCGAGCGCCTCCATCAGCCACCAGAAGCCGAAGAAGGCCGACGAACGCGCGCCCGAAAGCCCGGCGCGACCGCCGGCGAGGCTCAGATCCTGGCACGGGCTGGAGGCCCAGGCCAGATCTGCGCGTCCCGGCAGGTCGTGCGGGCGGAGATTCCACACGTCGCCCGCATGCAGATGCTCGCCGCCGAAGTTGTCGCGATAGGCCCCGGCCTTGACGGCGTCGAAATCGTTGGCGAACCGGCACTCCCACGCGGCGCCCAGCCCAAGCCGCGCCATGCCGCCGCCGGCGAAGAACTCGTAGAAGGTCAAGGGTGCGCGACTCATCTGTCGCGAACTCTGAAGCGATTTGCGCGCCCTGTCTCTGGCCCGTCGGGTCGTTCGAGACGCCCGCCGTCGCGGCCTCCTCAGGCTGGCCAGGAGGGTGCGGTCGTGATCGCGTCATGGCGAGGAGGGACGCCTCTCCGCGTCTCGAACCACGCAAGCCGGGCGCCGCCATGCCGGCCGCTTTCCGGGCCGCTTTCCGGGCTTGGCGATCCAGGCCTTCGGCCGCACAATGTGACCGGCGATCAGGCAGCCTGAAGGGAGACGGCCATGGAGCGGCCCTATGATCTCGTCGTGCGCGGCGGGCTCGTCTACGACGGCACGGGCGCCGAGGGGTTCGAGGCCGACGTGGCGGTCAGGGACGGGCGCATCGCCGCCGTCGGGGAGGTGCGCGGCGCCGGCGCCGAGGAGATCGACGCGAGGGACAAGATCGTCGCGCCCGGCTTCGTCGACATCCACACCCACTACGACGGCCAGGCGACCTGGGAATCGCGCATGCAGCCCTCGTCCTGGCACGGCGTCACCACGGTGGTGATGGGCAACTGCGGCGTCGGATTCGCGCCGTGCCGGCCCGAGGACCGCGACCGGCTGGTGCGGCTGATGGAGGGCGTCGAGGACATTCCCTTCCCGGTGCTCGCCGAAGGGCTGCCATGGAACTGGGAGAGCTATCCCGACTACCTCGCCAGTCTGGAGCGCCGCCGCTTCGACATCGATATCGGCTCGCAGTTGCCGCATGCGGCGGTGCGGGTCTTCGTCATGGGCGAGCGCGGCGCCAACCGCGAGCCGGCCACCGGAGCCGACATCGCCCGCATGGCGCAGATCGCCAGGGCCGCGGCCGAGGCGGGCGCGTTGGGCTTTTCCACCTCGCGCACCTTGAACCACCGCACCAGCGACGGCCAGCCGACGCCGACCTTGACCGCGGGCGAGGACGAACTCACCGGCATCGCGCTGGGCCTCGCCGCCGCCGGCAAGGGCGTGCTGCAGTTCGTCTCCGATTTTGCCGACGAGGCGGCCGAGTTCGCCATGCTGCGCCGGGTGGTCGAGCGTTCGGGGCGGCCGATGTCGTTCTCGCTGGTGCAGAGCCCGGTAAGGCCCGACAACTACCGCACCCTGCTGGCCGCGGTGGACGATGCGGTCGCCGCGGGCCTGAAGATCAAGGCCCAGGTCGCCGCGCGCCCCGTCGGCGTGCTCTTCGGCCTTGAGCTGACCATGAACCCGTTCAGCCCCTGGCCGGTCTACAAGGAGATCTCCAGGCGGTCGCTGGCCGAGCGGGTGGCGCTGCTGAACGACCCGGAATTCCGCGAACGCCTGCTGTCGCATCCGCCCGAGGGCCGGGTGCGCGGTCGCTTGCGCGACTGGACCAACATGCATCCCGTCGCCGGCCTGCCCGATTACGAGCCGACGCCCGCGACCTCCATCGCCGCCATCGCCGAACGGACCGGCAAGGCGCCCGAGGTGGTGGCCCTCGATCATCTGGTGTCGCAGGACGGCCATTCGATGATCTACGTGCCGGTGCTCAACTATGCCGAGGGCTCGCTGGAGCCGGCGCGCCAGATGATCGGCCATGCGCACGCCATCCCGGGGCTTTCCGACGGCGGCGCCCACGTCGGCACCATCTGCGACGGCAGCTTCCCGACGACGCTCCTCACCCACTGGACGCGCGACCGCACCCGCGGGCCGAAGATACCGCTCGCCGACGTCATCCGCCTGCAGGCGCGCGAGACGGCGCGGGCGGTGGGCCTCGACGATCGCGGCGTGCTCGCGCCCGGCTATCGCGCCGACCTCAACGTCATCGACCACGCGCGCCTCACCCTGCATCCGCCGCAGGTCGCCTACGATCTGCCCGCCGGCGGCAGGCGCCTGCTGCAAAGGGCGAGCGGCTACTGCGCCACCGTGGTCGCCGGCGAGATCACCTACCGCGACGGCGAGGCGACCGGCGCTCTGCCCGGCCGCCTGCTGCGCGGCGCGAGGGCGGCGCCGGCGGCGGCGGCGCGCGTCCCGGCGGCGGCGGGATAGGGCGCGTCCAGTCGCCGGAACATCGGTGGCCTGGATTTGACAGGGCGCGCGCCTTCCCCTATTGCCGCGCGCTCACCCGAGCCTGACTTTCGGAGCCCGTTCCCCCGTGAAGCGCACGTTTCAGCCTTCCCGCCTCGTGCGCAAGCGCCGGCACGGCTTCCGCTCGCGCATGGCGACCAGGAACGGACGCAAGGTGATCGCGCGCCGCCGCGCCCAGGGCCGCAAGCGCCTGACGGCCTAGCGGCGCGATCCAGCCAAGCCGGAGGGGGCCACGCGGTCGTCGCTGCGACCTGAAACGTCCCCAGCCGCCCCGCCCCTCGAACGGCTGAGGAAGCGCGCCGATTTCCTGGCGGCGGCGAAGGGCCGCTCCCTGGCCAGGGGCGCGGTGCTGACGCAGGCGCGGCGGCGCGGCGACGGCGAGGCGCGGGTGCGCCTGGGCTTCACCGCCACGCGACGGATCGGGGGGGCGGTGGAGCGCAACCGCGCCAGACGGCGCATCAAGGAAGCCGTGCGCCTGGTCGCGCCGGGCTTGGTGGTCCCGGGGTGCGACTATGTGTTCATCGCCAGGGCCGGCGCCATCGCGCGCTCTTGGCCGGCGCTGCTTGACGACGTGAAAAGCGCGCTGATAAGGCTCGCCGCCGATCTTTGCGCCCCTGCGGGCGAAACCGCGGCGCCGCCCCCCACGTCCGCCCCCGCCGCAGCCCATGAAGAACGATAACCGCAACTTCCTGATCTTCGTCCTGGTGCTGCTGCCGCTGCTGGTGCTTTACGAGCTCTTCGTCGTCGAGCCGATCCAGAAGAAGCATCAGGCCGAGCAGGCCCAGGCGCAGGTTCAGGCGCAGGCCGCGGCCGCGATCGCCAAGCAGGCCGGCGTGCCGCTGGGCGCCAACGGCCAGCCGGTCGCCGTGGCGCTGCCGCTCGCCCGCGCGCTCGCCGCCTCGCCGCGGGTGGCGATCCGGACCCCGTCCCTGACCGGTTCGATCGGCCTGCGAGGCGCCGGGCTGGACGATCTCTTCCTGTGTGGGACCAACCCGCGCCCCGGCGATCCGACCTGCTATCACCAGAGCGTCGCCGCGGGCTCGCCGCCGGTGGACCTGCTGCGGCCGCTGGGCGCGGCGGACGCCTATTTCGCCGTGCTCGGCTGGCAGGGCTCGAACCTGACCGGCCTTCCCGACGAGGACACCCTGTGGACCCAGGCCTCGGCCGGACCGCTGACCCCGGAACACCCGCTGGAACTGACCTACGCCTCGCCGGCGGGCCTCCTGTTTCATCGCCAGATCGCGGTGGACAAGCTCGATCTCTTCACCGTCACCGACACGGTGCGCAACCAGGGAGCGGCGCCGGTCACCATCGAGCCCTACGGCTCGGTGCAGCGCCGCGGCCTGCCGCCCGACCTCGGCAAGGTGAACATCGTCCACGAGGGCGCCATCGGCGTGCTGGGCGGCACGCTGCGCGAAGCCAAGTACGCCGCCTGGAAGAAGAGCGCGGCGACGAAGCAGGGCGTCGCCGATCAGTACAGCTCGACCGGCGGCTGGCTCGGCATCACCGACAAGTACTGGATGACCACCTTCATTCCGCCCCAGAACGAGCCCGTCCAGGCGCAGTTCCGCGTGACCCAGCCCGGCGGCCTCGTCGATGACTACGAGACCGCCTACACCGGCCAGCCGCGCCTGGTCGCGCCGGGCGCCACGGTCAGCGAAGTCACCCACGTCTTCGCCGGCGCCAAGGTGGTGGCGACGCTGAACGCCTATGGCCAGGCGCTGCACGCCCCGCATTTCGTCAAGGCGGTGGACTGGGGGATCCTCGAAGTCCTCACCAAGCCGATGTTCGAGCTCCTGGACTTCTACGCCCGCCATCTGGCCAACTTCGGCCTGGCCATCCTGGCGCTCACGGTGACCATCCGGGTGCTGCTGTTCCCGATCTTCAACGCCTCCTACGCGATGTCGACGAAGATGAAAAAGGTGCAGCCTCAGATGAAGGCGCTGCAGGAGAAGCACAAGAACGACCAGCAGGCGCTGCAGAAGGAGACGATGGCGCTCTATCAGCGCGAGAAGATCAATCCGGTCACCGGCTGCATCCCCATGCTGGTGCCGATCCCGGTGTTCTTCTCGCTCTACAAGGTGTTCACCGTCACCATCGAGATGCGCCACGCCCACTTCCTCTGGATCAAGGACCTGTCGGCGCCCGACCAGACGACGATCTGGAACCTGTTCGGACTGATTCCCTGGGACCCGTTCACCAATGGCGTCGTGGAAGCGGCGATGCACCTGCCGTTCGTCGGCGGCATCGTCGGTCTGATCATGCACCTGGGGGCATGGCCGATCATCTATGGCGTGACCATGTGGCTGACCCAGCTAACCGGACCGCCGATGACCGGGGTGGATCCCACCCAGCAGAAGCTGCTGCGCCTGATGCCGTTCATCTTCATGTTCCTGTTCACCCAGTACACCGTCGGCATCGTCATCTATTGGTCGTTCTCCAGCGTCTTCACCATGACGCAGCAGTACGTGCTGATGCGCCGCTTCAAGGTTGACAATCCCATCGACGCCTTCTTCGCCAGATTCGCCCACAAGGCGTCGGGGTGAGCGCGGACTTCGGGCCGGCCGAGATCGAGGCGGCCCGCATCCTGTTCGCCCGGCCGGTGAGCTTCCTGATGGGAGCGGCGCTGATCGAGCAGCTGCCACCCCCCGACCTGCCCGAGATCGCCTTCGCCGGCCGCTCGAACGTCGGCAAGTCCAGCCTGATCAACGCCCTCGTCGGCCGCTCCGGCCTGGCGCGCAGCTCCGGCGATCCGGGCCGCACGCGCGAGGTGAACTTCTTCGTGCTGGACGATCGCCTGCGCCTCGTCGACCTGCCCGGCTACGGCTTCGCCAAGGCCTCGCGCGGCGAGACGCGGCGGTTCCAGAACCTGGCGCGGGCCTATCTGCGCGGCCGCCCCAACCTTCGCCGGGTCGTGCTGCTGATCGATGCGCGGCACGGTCTGAAGGCGCCGGACGCTGAGGCCATGGACGCCCTCGATGCGGCCGCGGTCTCCTACGAGCTGGTCCTCACCAAGGCCGACAAGCGCAGGTCCGGCGAGGTCGAGGCCGAACTCGCCCGGACGCTGCAGGCGGTGCGCAGGCGGCCGGCGGCCTTCCCGCGGGCGCTCGCCGCCTCGGCCCACGACGGCCAGGGCCTGCCCCAGCTGCGCGCCGAGATCGCCGCGGCCGCCCTGGGCGGGTCCGCCGGGGCCGCTTTCGAGTGACAGAGGCGGGGCGCTTCGTTATCGAGCGCCCCGATGAACCAGGCAACCGCCAGCCGCGAGGAGCAGGGCTGGGCCACGGCCAAGACCCTGGCCGAGGCCCTGCCCTACATCCAGCGCTACGATCGCGAGATCGTGGTGATCAAATATGGCGGCCACGCCATGGGCGACGAGCACCTGGCGCGCCTGTTCGCCGCCGACGCGGTGCTGCTGAAGCTGCTCGGCCTGCACCCGGTGGTGGTCCACGGCGGCGGCCCGCAGATCTCGCAGATGCTGGAGCGCGCCGGGGTGAAGTCCACCTTCGTCGACGGGCTGCGCATCACCGATGCGCCCACGATGGAGGTCGCGGAGATGGTGCTGTCGGGCGCCATCAACAAGGAGATCGCCAACTGGATCACCCTGGCCGGCGCCGAGGCCGACGTGCGCGGCGTCGGGCTTTCCGGCAAGGACGCGCGCCTGATCACGGTGGAAAAGGCGACCCGGACCCGCCGCGGCCCGGGCTCGGACCTGGAGGAGCCGGTCGATCTTGGCTTCGTCGGCGAGCCCACCCGCGTCGATCCTAAGCTGATCACCGCCCTCATCCGATCCGATGACGACTACGTGCCGGTGGTCGCCCCGATCGGCGTCTCGGCCGAGGGCCAGACCTACAACATCAACGCCGACACCGTGGCCGGCGCCCTGGCCGGCGCGCTCAAGGCCAAGCGCATGATCCTGCTCACCGATGTCGCCGGCGTGATCGGCGAATCCGGCGAGCTGATCCGCCAGATGAGCGTCGCCGAGGCCAGGGGCGCGATCGCCGCCGGGATCGCCACCGGGGGGATGATCCCCAAGCTGGAGACGGCCATCGCCGCCGTCGAGGCCGGGGTGGAATCGGCGGTGATCCTGGATGGCCGGCGGCCGCACGCCATGCTGGTGGAGCTGTTCACCGAGCACGGCGCGGGCACCCTGGTGCGGGCTTGACGAGAGCGCTGGCGCCTCGCGCGTCGAGGGGGGACGCATGACCGAGATCAGCCT
>Ga0307374_10010180_pt1 | contig 13704 bp, 17 predicted proteins | sample OX3MG_FD_202532 | JGI IMG/M metagenome (GOLD analysis project Ga0307374, IMG submission 202532) | Soil microbial communities from Risofladan, Vaasa, Finland - OX-3 | ecosystem: Environmental > Terrestrial > Soil > Coastal area > Acid sulfate soil | place: Finland: Risofladan, Vaasa | collected... | reverse complement strand
GAGCAGGATGTGCCTGGCATATCCTGCTCGTCCCTGTCATGCTCACCGTGGCTGAGCATACCTGAAGCCATTCCACGGTGAAAACAGCATGGCTGTGCTGGATGTGCGCAGCACATCCAGCACAGCCATGCTGTTTTCACCGTGGACCGAGCTCAGGCTGGCCAACCGCCGGCAAACCCGCGGCATCGCCGCGCCCGGGGGTTAGCCGTTCCACCGATACTCTCACCGGCGTCTCAGCCCCCCTGCGTCAAAAGGGTTTACGAATGTCTCGACGGTCCGATATACTCTTCTCCATCATTCTGCCAGCAGACGCGGCTCGACCGCTCCGGGGAGAGATGCTTGCCCACGTTAGGTCAGGCGCTGGCCGATCTTCGAGAAAATCTCTTTGTTGGCCGCCAGACAGAAATCGCCGGCTTCGAGCGCTGGCTCCAGGAAGCTACCGATCCGCCAACTATCCTTAACGTCAGCGGCATGGGCGGCAGTGGCAAAACCGAGTTGCTCCACGCGTTTCTGCGATGGCTGAGACAGTCCGGCATACCGGCCTGCTACGTCGACGGTCGCGCGGCTCGCTCGTCCGAAGCTGATCTCGCGGCTGCGTTGGAACCGGCGCGGCGGGCGCCGCCTTCGAACGACGGACGCCCCTCGATGATTCTGCTGGTCGATACCTACGAGGAGATCGGCGCGCACGACCCGTGGTTCCGTGAGACCTTCCTCAGCCACCTGGATGCGTCGGTCCGAGTGGTGCTCGCCGGTCGCTTTCCCATCGATCGCCTCTGGATGGCCGCGGGAGGCTGGGCGCAGCTCATTCGACCGCTGCCGATCGGTCCTCTGACGGAAGCCGAGACCCTCGAGTACGTGCAGCGGCGCGGGATCCACGACACGGATTTCTGTGCGCAGCTCTGGGCGTTCACCCACGGCCACCCTCTCGCCACGTGTCTGGCGACCGACCTGGCCCTGCGGCTGGGAATCCGCGCGTTTGCCCTAGCACCTCAGCGCTATCTGGTCTTGCAGGCTCTGTCCGAGCAGCTCCTCGACGAGGTCGAGGACCGGCAGTTTCGCGATCTCCTCGAATCAGCCGCGCTGGTCCGGCAATTCGACGAGGAGATGCTCGCCGCGCTGCTGGGCCAGGACCGGGCCGGAGATGCCTTCGAGCAGCTCAGCCGTCTCTCGGTCGTCCGACCGGTCGCCCACGGCCTGGCGGTCCACGACGTGGTCCGACGCGCCCTCGCCGACGAGTTGCGCTGGCGAAACCCGGGGCGCTCTGCCGAGCTGCGCTCGCGGGCTCTGTCCTTCTACTCGACGCGGTTCCGCGCCGCCTCCCCCGACGATCGCCACTGGCTCGTCGCCGACTGGCTGTCCTTTTCGACACGGGCCCTGATTCAACACTTGATGTTCGACCAGGCAGATCCTGCCGAGATTATCGTCGCGCGGGCCAGGTCGGAAGATCACCCGGCGATCCGCCGCCTCCGCGCCGAGCGTGCTGTCAGTCAGGCTGCTCGCCAATGGACGATGATCGACCGTGTCGACGACCTGGAGGCGCTCCTGGGAACGCCGCTAGCCCGCCTGATGGTTGCCCGCACCTGGGATGGCGAGGTGGTCGGCTACTCGACAGTGATCCCTATCTGCCGGGCAACTCTCGCGCTCCTGCTTCGGAACGAGCCCGCCGCGCGCATGCTCCGCGAGCGTTTGGAACCCGCGCAGCTCGCGGACCCGCCCGCCTCCGCGGATGACGCCGATACCTTCGTCGTCTGGCACCTGGTCCCAGGCGAGAACGGCCCCTCGTCGGTCCAATCAGCACTCATTCGCGACTGGATCGGCCTGTTCGCTCAAGGCAAGCGCTATCTCGCCCTGACCGCGCTTCCCAGCCACCAGGCATTCCTCACGACGCTGGGATTCCGACTGATCCCATCGGCATGCTTCGACGATTACCATAGCGGCCATCCCCTGCGTGGCCTCGAGCTCGATCTCCGCTCGATCGGCGCGGAGCGCTGGGTCCAGGCGGTGCTGAACGGCGAGTTGCCGATCGATCCCACGACCAACCTCTCGCTCGATCTTCAACCAGCGGTTCAGGATGTGCTGTCACACTGGTCCGACGATGCCGCGGTGTCCGCATCGCGGCTCCTTCGTTTTGCCGACGCCGGGCCGGACTCGCCACAGCGCGACCGCGCGATCGCCGTGCGCCAGCTCGTCTGCCACGCGTTCCACGAGGCGCTGGAAGCCGCCCCGGAATCGGGCCGCGACGTGTTGCGCGCCCTGGACCTGGCCTATCTCCAGCGATCGACCAGCCACGAGCGCGTCGCGGAAAGGCTCTCCGTCTCCCGGTCGACGCTCTACCGCATGCTGCACCGCGGCTGCCGCCTGCTGGCAGCGCGCATCGCCGACAGTTCTTGAATCAGCACGAGGAGGATTGACTCGATGGAACGACGCAAAGTTGTTGTCACCGGCGCGGCCGGTTACGTCGCCGGACGGATGCTGCCCGCGCTGCGCGAACGCTACGACCTGACGCTGCTCGACGTGACGACCCGTGACCGTGGTGGCATCGACGTCCCCGGCGTCGCCGTCGTCAACCTCACCGATCCCCAGCGGGACAGCTACCGTCACCACTTCCACGGCGCCGACGCGGTCGTCCACTGCGCCTTCGTCCGTGCGAAAAGCGCCGACGAGCGCTACGTGGCCGAGCGGACCAACGTCGACATGGCCTACAACGTCTATCAGACCTCGCTGGAGGAAGGCGTCCGGAGGGTTGTCGTCTGCAGCTCGAATCACGCCGCCGATTACTACGAGCGGCTGATCTGGGCCGACCGCTGGGATACCGTGACGCCGGGGACGCGCCCGCTCTCAGACAACTTCTACGGCTGACCATTGCTGACAATGCGATCGAGCACGGACTCCCGTCCCCCGGCGACCACGCGCAGCGTCGGCCCCTGCCCGTGGTTGCTCGTGAAGGCGGCGTGGAGCAGGTCCCCGAGCTCTTGCATCGGCCAGACTTCCCAGCGGGCGCCGTCCTCGCTGACGACGACGCGATCGACGAGCTCGGCCAGCTCGAGGGCGAGTCGCTCCGGCTCCTGACGCAGCAGCGGCAAGAGCGAGCGGAACTGGAGCAGGTTCGCGTACCAGCGATCGAGGGCGGCATCGGCGCCCAGGTCGCCGTCGCCGAGACCGGCAAGCTCCGCTGTGGCCGTGGCGATCGCGCCCTTGTACTCCTCGGCCTTGGCGGTGTAGGCGGCGATCGAGATCACGCCGTCGGCGAGAAGATCGTAGGTCGTCGAGAGGCGCTTCTGGTGGAGGTCGACCGTCGCTTCCAGGCGCTTGCGCTCGGCGGCGACTTTGCGCTGCTGCTCGCGCGCCTCGGCGTGCCGCTCCTCGAAAGCGATCGCGATGGCCTCGGCGGGAATCTCCCAGCCGGAGACCACGTCGAGCACCCAGGTTTCGAGCGCGGCGGCCTTGACGGTCTTGCAGGATGTCTTGGCGCGCGCGCTCGCCGTGCAGCGGTAGTACCGGGGCGATTCGCTGCCGTCGGTCGGGACCCAGCTCGTTTGATGATTGTGGCGCTTGCTGCCGCAGGCGCACCAGACCAGCCCTTCGAGCGGGAACGCCGGCCGATCGCTGCGGCGCGTCCAGCCGATGCTCCGTCGGGCCAGAGTCCGCTGGACTTTCTCCCACAGCTCGGGCGCGACGATCGCCGGGCAGGCCCCGGGGACCTCCATGCCATTCCAGACGAGCTCGCCGGCGTAGGCTGGGTTCTTCAGGATCTTTTGCACGGTCTGGGCGCAAAAGACGTGGTCGCCGATGCGCACCCCGGCCGCGTTCAGCGATCGCGCGATCGCGTGACAGCCGATCTTGCCGGTTGCGTAGCGCTCGAAGATCTGCACGACGAGCGGCGCCTGGGCGGGATTGACGCGTAGCCGGCCTAAGTCAGGCGAACGCGGATCCTGCACCAGCTCATAGCCGAAGGGCGCGCGACTCGGCCAGCGGCCCTTGTTGACGGCGTTCTCCATGTTCGGGAGAACGCGCTTGCCGATCTTTTGGGACTCCTCGCCGGCCTGCCACGCCTTCACCATCATCAGCAGATCGTTTTGGGCGACTTCAGGCTCGTCGGTCGCGACGACCCGGATACCGACCGCCTTGAGCGCGTAGAAGCGGGTGACAATCTCCGGCGTCCGTCGGCCGAAGCGGTCGAGGAACTGTACGACGACGACGTCGGCCTCGCCGGCGGCCAGGTCGGCGAGCATCTTTTGGTACTGCGCGCGGGAGTCTTTCCGGCCGGAGACCGCGTCGACGTAGACCTTCCCGGGGATGGCGCGATACTGCTTGCACCAGCGCTCGTAATGGTCGCGCTGGGTGCCGAGCGAAAGATGGCGCTCGCCGGCCTGTTCTTTCGTCGAGACACGGGCGTAGAGGATGGCGCGGGCGTACTCCGCGGCTGGGGCGTTCGGGTCGGCCTCCCGGTCTTTGCGCGGGGCCTTGTCAGGGGACACGTTGGAACGTAGACTCGTGCTCACGAAAGCCTCCCATTCGGTTTTCGTCGTGCCCCGGGCCGCTCGTAACGGCGTCGGGGCTTCACTGTTTGATGGCAGATTACTTCGCGCCCTTCGCCGTGTCAAGACGCTCGACGAGACGCGCCCGGCGCGCCGACGTCGCCGCCGCTGTGCCCGCCTGGCACAGGTCCGGCGCCGGCCGGCCGACGAGTCCCCCGGTGGGGAGCCGACCCGGACGGCTTCTCCACCGGTGGACTCGTCGGCCCCGTTTTCAGCATTTCCCCGAAGGCCGTCGCGTATCCCTCCCTCAACCGGGCGTTGACGACGTGGGCGTACCGGGCTGTCGTTTGAGGCGATGAATGCCCCATCAGGAGTTGCGTCAAGCTCAGGTCCCCGGTCGCACCGAGGACGGCCGTTGCGTAACCGTGCCTGAAAGAGTGGGGGCTGAGGAGCTGAATTCCCAGAGCTGTGCAGCTCCTCCGGAGCATCGTTTGCACGGACCTTGCGGTGAGCCGCGGCTCGGCTCGGGGGTCCGCCTGCTGGCCGGGATGGGTCCCCAGAAAGACCGCGGGCCAGTCGTCGCGGCGATCGCTTAACGTCGCCCGAAGCAGGTCCTGACCGGGGAGGCTGAGATAGCAAATGCGGACCTTACTGCCTTTTCCCACGACGTTAAAGCTGAAAGTGACTTCCTTCCCCAGGCGCGCCAGCGGGAATTGCTCGCGGTCCAGGCCGAGCAGCTCGGAGATCCGAAGGCCGGTCAGGAACAGGAGGCCGACGATCGCCCGATCGCGCCGGCCGCGCACGGTGTCGCCCGCGAGGTCGCCGACGAGCGCGCCGACGTCCTCGGGCCGAGCCCAGTTGCGGATCGCGCCGAGGTGCGTCGCGGGGACCGGCACGCGATCGCGCGACATCACGTCCAGGTCGGTGTAGAGGCTGGTCCATTTGAGCAGCGAGCGGAGGACTTCCAACTCTTTCGCGCGGGTCGTCTCGCTGAGCGGGCCGTTTCTCCCGGTGACGTCGTTGCGCAAGTACCGGCCGTAGTCGCGGGCGTGACGGCCTTTCAGGTCCGAGACACAGGCCACGTCGGGCGCACACTTTTGGCGCCACAACTCAAAGCGGCCCATGGAGAGGCGATAGGTCGAGATCGTCTTGGGCGAGCGGTTCAGGTCCTTCAAGCCTTCGAGCCATTCCTGGCAGTCATTCCAGAACGTCGAGTGCGTCTGGCCGGCGCGATCGGCGAAGCTATCCGGAGGCGGGGCCAGCAGAAGATGTTTCGGGTTCACGCAGGCCGCCGTCGCGCAGCTCTGCCGGACGATCAGACCGGGTGCGATGGGACCATACGCGAGCCTCCAGGCGACACGTGTTGCGAGATCGACCACTCCGGCACCCACGTAGAAATAGCCACGGCCCTGCACGTCGAGCTTGTTGGTCCACAGCCAACAGCGGGGAGTCCGTTCGACGTGCGACCAGAAGCGCGCTGCGAAGGGATCCAGGGCGGCCAGCTCGCGCGTCGGTTGCGCGACCGGGAGCGCGCGCTCACTGGGCGCGAGAACGGGAACGAGAAGCGTGTTCATTCAAGACTCCTTGTCGTCGGTGCCCGGCTCGCGCCGGGCGAGTCCGGCGTAGAGAATCGCGGCGTCGGGCCAGCCGTCGAGGTCCTCGGGGCCCCGCGGCCAGGTGCGGGCGAGCGCGTAGCCGATGAGGAAGCCGGTTTGCAAGAGCTCCACGACCAGGTCGCCGACCAGGTCGTCGGCCCGGATGAAGAGCTTCTCGTCGAGGTCCCACTCGCGGAGGATCCCGTCGAGCTGCTTCCGCGGGCGCTCGCGCTGCTCGGGCGGGATGCGCGCGTAGGCAACGAATCCCGCGTCGATCAGGAAGCTCCGCCAGCTTTCCTCGGCGTTCCTGAAGTTGTCCCAGATCGTCGGCCGTCGCGCCGGCTCGTCGGGTCGCGCGTCGTCGTCCGGTTGGTCCGGCTCCGTTGCCATGGTCTTCTCCCCTCTGGGCTGGTGGCCGTTGTTATTTTAGTGAAGTGACGGCGTAATGATAACGCTAAGACGGTTTCCGAGTCAATACGCTTTCATAACGCCCTTTACTATTGCGTCATTCAGCCGTCATTGGGTAGACTCTCGGCAGTCATCGTGCGGAGCGGGGAAAGGTGAAACTTCCGGGACTGAAGGCAGCGCGCGAACACGCGCTCTTGAGTCAAGCCGAGCTCGCGGCGCGATCGGGCGTGTCCGAGGTCACGATCAATCGTCTCGAAAGCAGGGCGAGAGAGGCGCGGTTCTCCACCGTTCGGAAGCTCGCCGAAGCGCTGGGAGTCGCGCCGTCAGACCTGATGGAAGAAAGCGGAGGCTCGGCGCATGGAGGGCGATAGGGTCGAGCTTCGACGCGCGGATCTCGAGGACCGACCGCTGAGGTTTCCTGCGGCCGTCGTTCGGGGTATTTGGGTCCCGTCCCATGAGCGGACGGTCGCGCGAGAAGGGACGTGGCCCGATGAGTGAGAAGCCGCCCACTGGCCCGAAACTTTCCCCCGATCTACAGCTCGTCGTGGGCGTCGCGGGGATTGTTGTGGGCATCGGCGTGCTTCAGAGCGCCAGCGCCAACTACGTTTTTGGTCTTCCGCTGGCGATCGGGGGCCTCGTGCTGATCGTCCAGGGACTGATTGACTACGCGCGACGGAAGCCGTAGATGGACGAGACGTGAATGCGACCCGCGCGAATCGTGGGACGGTGCTCGCGGCGGCGCTTGCTTTCGCGGGCGGCCTGGCGGTCGGGATCCTCATCAGCGCGTTCGTCGTTGAGCCGCTAGGCTTGACCGGACGGCCACCGATTTCATGCACAGATGCGACCGGCAAGATCGCGCCGGGGGTGCGCGAGGCCTTCATCCGTCTCGACAACACCTTGACCTATCCAGCGTACCGCTGCTTCGGACCCGATGCGGACGGGGCCCAGTGGGTCGTTCTGTCCTACGGCGTTGGTGGGCGCGAACGCGCGGCGGAATATTATGTCTCGCGCAATGGGACAGTGGTGCCGGCGGACCAGAACGCGGTCTTTCTGATGACGGTCGCTAACCGGAGTGTCCCCTGACGGCCAAAAAGAACCCCTACGCGGGCGACAGGAGAGGCCCGGCGAGCTCCAAGCTCGGTCAGGGGCAAGTGTTCGCCCCGGAGCAGTCGCGCGCCCTGGTGGGCGTCCGCGGGAAGAGACGGCGCCAGGCCGCGGAGCTGGCCGAGCGTCGCGGCGAGAGCGAGCGCGTCCCGGCGCTCGGTTGGCTTAAAAAGCCCGAGGTCGACGTCGGCGACCCGGGCGCCGGCCGCGGTCGGCTCTCTTTCGCGCGTCATACCGGCCGGGCCCTGCGCGATGCGTCGGAGCGTGGCGCGTTCAGAATGAAGGCCCGTTTCGTCGGTCGCCACGGCCGACGAGAGCCAGCCGATGGACACGCCCGCGCGCCGGCCGACGTCGGCAAGACTTCGGTCGGGGTGGAGCTGCACCAGGCGCCGGGCTTCGGCCTGGCGGTCGGCCAGAGTCAGCGCGCGGCCGGAGGCCGGGCGGAGTCCACCGTTCGAGACTTTTTGTTGTTCTCAGCCACGCGACAAGCCTCCCCGGAGGTCGAAAAGGAGTCCGCCGGGCGCGTTTTGAGCGTCTAAGCGCAACGGTACCCGTACCGGTTGCTCAGGACGCGCCGAGTCGGGCGTCCTTTCTTCGCCGGCCGGTGCAGCTCGTCTCCCTCGGCCGGTCACTGGCGCGCCCGGATCAAGGCGAAGAGGGAGATCGCGACTTCCGCGCAATCGTCCAGATGGCCGGCCAGCGTCTCGAACTGGTCGCGCCCGGGTTCCCGGTCCAGGACGAGTCGGGCCGCGGCGTTCGCGCTCAGGGCCAGCCGCGCCATCCCCCGGTGCAGCTGATCGAGGTCCCCGGCGCCCAGCTCGGGTCGGCGTCGCCGGCGCCGCCCGACCAGGAAGCTGAACGGCGCGTGCGTCGTCGCCCGAGAGACCCGGTGACGGTGCGTATTTGGCGCGGAATAATCCGCGATCGCGTCGCCCACCATTCCCTCCCTCAGCTGGCCGGCGCCGGCGTGGTCGGCCGGGTCGCCAGGTAGAGCAGCAGGAGCGCGAGAGCGCCCAGGATACCGAGCGCCGCCCAGTCGGGGCCGGGTGCGCCCGGATTGCGTCGCTTCCGGCGTCCCTTCGGACGTTCCCGGGCTCGCAGCGCGCGGACCTCGCGATCGAGCGTCGCCAGGCGCTCCTTGTCGGCGGCCGCGCGGTGCAGGGCGGACTCGAGCTCCTGGTCGTTGGCGTAGCCCAGCTGGTCGGCGAGCTGGTCGAGAGCGTACTCCCGCCTGATGTAGGTGCGGCCGTCGCGGACCACTTTCGCCGTCCGATACCCGCCCGGTGGGTGGGGCAGATAGTCGCGCGCGACGGCGAGCGGGATCAAGCCGGACTCCGAGCGCGCCTTGCCGTGGGTGCCCAGCAGCGGCGTGTAGGGCGCCGCCGGGTCCTCGCGCAGGTACTCACGCAGACCGTCCCGCTCCTGCACCAGGCGGTCGACGCGGTCCCGAGCGCGCGTCACACGGTCCTCGCGCTCGACGAACCGGCCGAAAGATCGCGCCTGCTGGCGGTCCGCGGCCGACTCGCCGCCTTCCCGACGCTCCTCCCGCTCGCGCCGGACGTAGGTCTCGTCGTAGCCGCGACTCCCCCGGATCGGGTGGATCACACCGCCGGCGTCGGTGTAGCCGTCCAGGTTGCGCAGCGCGATCCCCGCGTCACGCGCTTCCTCGCGCAGCCGCCTGGCCGCGCTGTCGGCAGCACCGCGCCGCGTCGGGTCGAACGGGACCCGCCGGACGGCCCCCTTCTGCCCCGGTACCACCAGCTCCATAAATGCGGTGGAGCGGCCCAGATAGCGGACCGGCCGCGTCCGCACCAGACGCGCGGCGGGCGGGTTGCGGCCCCGACGTCGCGCGCGCTGACCGGCGAGGGTAGCGGCCAGGGCAGCGCGCTCTCGCTCGCCGCGTGGCGAGTTGGTGAGCCACTCCCGATAGCCGGCGGAGTCGCGGATGGGGCGACGGCGCCCCGCGTCGTCGGTGTAGAAATCGACGTTGCGCCGGCGTTCCCGATGGGCGCGCGCGTCGGCCGCGGCTGGCCCACCAGGGGCCACGAGCCGAAGATCTGGTGACACGCCGTTGCCTCCTAGCCCACGATGCCGCGGGCATCGACGCGGTACCTGCTGCGCGTCCCGACTTTGAGAATGTGTACGTTCTCGCCGTCCGGGTCCGTCACCAGGATCGGTCGGGCGTCGCTCCGAGGATAGCCGCGGCCGCGGTCGCCGAAGCGATGCACGCGGGGCGCATCGTCCAGCCGCGAGCCGTCCGGCGCTTCGTAGGTCAGTTCGTCCGCCTCGCCGACGACGACGGCGACCTTCCCGCCCTTCCACCAGCGGGGGCGCTCGATCTCGACGATCTCGCACTCGTCGACTCCGTGCAGTCGCCGACAGAGCCGCAGCGCGCGGTCGAGCTCGCTCATCGTCCCAGCTTGACCCGGAGGACCTCCGCGAAGCCCCGGCCCGCCAGCACCGGGCCGAAGTCGAGAAGCAGCTCCGCCTCGCGGCCCGGCTCGATCTCGCGACTCAGCCGGTCCACGCCCGCGGCGATTTCGCCGAGTGGACCCGCCCAGAGGGCTCGGTCGCCCTCTCCCTGCCTGGTGTCGCTCAGCATGTCCTTCCCTCCGCTCCTAGACCACGATCTGGACGGTCCGGTGCGTGTCCAGCCCGAACCCGCCGTGGCGTTTCCCGCGGTAGCCCTTGGGGCCCTTCCCCTGGTGGGTCCCCTGGCCGGCCGGGCCGGTCGAGCCCTGGTAGACCAGGACGACATATTCGATCAGCAGTCCCGCCTGCACGGTCCGCAGGGCATCGGGCCCGGTCGCCTCGATCAAGGAGCCGGCCTGGGTGACCCGAATGTCGTCCGCGAGCACCGCCTCGATCAAGGAGCCGGCCTGGGTGACCCGAATGTCGTCCGCCATCTAGGCTAGCCCCACGCCCATCTCCGCGGCCAGGGCGTCGGCCAGGGTCCAGGCGACGCCGGTGTTCGGGTTGAGCAGCCAGCGGTTGGCGATCCGACCGTAGGACGTGGGCAGGGCAATCGCCGCGCTCGCGTAATCGGTCGCGTGGGTGTAGACGTGCAGCTTCCCGTTCTGGGGCGCGGCCTGGGTCAGGACCTCCGCGTCCACGCTCACCGCGACAATCGTGCTGCCGGTCGGGACCACCGGTTCCTCGGTGCCGGGCGCGTAGCTGTCATAGGTCGCCGCCGTGCTGGTGTCGTTGTAGTTGGTCGCCGAGTCGGAGGGCGGCACCGGCTGGACGTTGGCGAGGTTGGTCCCGCCGACCGCGGTGAGGCCGGTGATGTGGCCGGCCGAACCGGGACCGGCCCGCGCGATCCGAATGTCCTGGGCGTAGCCGTCCTCGGCCCCGCTGGCGTCGTTGACGTTGACCAGGGCGTCGTCGAGGTAGATCTTCAAGGGGGCGAAGTTAGATGCCCATTGCCCCGAGGCGCCGAAGCCGACCGCGTTGATCGTCGCCGGACCGGTCCCCAGGGTGTTGATCCCGCTGGCACTCGCCATCGAGGCGCCGTTCACCTTCACCTCGACCGCCCCGGTCGCCCCGTTGACCAGGTAGCGGAACTGGATGAGGTAGATGAAGTCCGCGACGGTCGGGAGGCTCTGGGCAGCGGTGGCCAGGACGCTGTTGTTATCGGCCCGAAGGACCCGGAGGAAGCCCATGCCATCGAGCGTGACGTAGCCGACGATCGTCGCCACACTATACATCGCCATGAGCATGCCGCCGTGGTTCGCCGGCGTCGGCTGGTTTTGCATCGTGGCGCTGCTGACGAAGCCGATCCGGGCCTGGGCGAAGACCTCGGCGTTGGCGGTGAACGTCGGGGTGATCAGGCCGGTAAGGAAAGCGTTAAAAGACCCCGACGCGGTGGTGCTCGAACACAAGTACGAGTTGGCCCCGGTCACCTGCGAGGTGGTGTCCACCGAGGGCGTTCCAATCTGGGTGTTGAACGCCTTGAGGTCTCCCCGCTCCGCCCCGTCGCTCGTAAAGACGCGACTCATCGACAATCTCCCTTTCCCCGGCTTGACCGGGCGATCACTTAGACCTTCCCCAGCTCGTGCAGCCGCGCGACCAGTCCCCAGATCACCGGGCCACCGATCGCGATCACGTACGGCCAGAGGCTCCCACCCGCGCCCGTGACCCCGCAGAAACCCGACGTCGGGCACGGCTCCCCGTTCGGGCAGATCGTCCCCGGGGTGCAGGGGAAGAGGCACATCCCGTTGACGCACTGGGCCGGGGCCGGGCAATTCTGGGGCGAGCAAGGGGCCACGCACACCCCGTTCTGGCAGACCGCCGGCGGCGTGCATTGCCCGTTCACACAGGGCGGAGAGCAGGTCCCGTGGACGCACTGGTTGGGGGGTGGACAGGTCGTGGGCGAGCAGGGGCCGATACACACCCCGTTCACACAGGTCGCCGGCGGCGCGCAGGTCCCGTTCACGCAGGGTGCGAAGCACATCCCATCAACACACGAATTCGGCGGCGGACAATTCGAGGGCGTGCAGGTCGGGATCGTCGCCGTCACGACCAGGTTCGCGTTGATGTACCCCACCAGGTCGGCCACCCAGCTCGCATCCCCCAGCAGGGCGTTGTGCCAGTGGAGCCAGAACTGGCCCGGGTTGGGCTTGAGTCGCAGGTAGACCGGCATCCCGTTCCAGGGTTGGCCCGCCGCCGCGACCGTGGCGAGGACCTCGGTGCCCGGGGAGAGAATCAGGATGTCGCACCGCGAGGCCACCAGCCCGAGATTGAAGCCTCCCTCGAACTGCTGCACGCCGGTGCTCCAGCCGACCGTGAGCGGGTCGCTGCCGGTGGGGACCACGTCGCCGCCCTCGGCCCCGAAGAGCGTCCCGTAACAGTTTGCCGACAGGATCGGGATGACCCCGTTGGCGTCGTCGCTCTGGGTGAAGATCGGGAGCTGACGGAGCGTCCAGAGCTGGCCCATGAGCGTGCGCGAGGTGGGCGTGAAGCCGTCTCCGCCGGTGGGATTGCCGAGGAAGATGGCCATGTCGATCGCCCCGATGGGTACCTGGCTGAGGTCCGTGATGTGCGTCTCGTCGATCACGGTGTGCCCGAGCGCCTCCAAGGGACCCGCGAGCGCCTGGAACGCCACGAAGCTCGGAGTCTGGAAAATACCGATGCGGGCCATGCCTTCGCTCCCTGGCCGATACAACCGTCGGCCCCGGTGCTCGTCTGCCCCCGTGCCGGGGGCACGTTTCCGACAAAAGAAAAGCCCGCCCCACGCTGCCTCTCGACAGTGTTTTGGGCGGGCGTCTCGACGACGGCGGCCCGGTCAGTCGGTGGCCCGATCCGGGGCACCGACCCGAGTCCTACGTGACGCGAACCCGTACGTCCGAAGCGGGTGGCCCGGTGCCACGGGATTCGGACCCGCTGCTATACTAACCCTGCGCGACCCACGCGAGGTGCGAGATATGACTAACCCCAGCTGGCGTGCTCGGCCCGAGGAAACCACGCTCGGCGACCTGCTCCGCCAGGCGATGACCGACCAGGTGAGTGCCCGGACAATGGAAATCCTCGATCGCCTGCTGTCCGACCTCGACGACGACCCGCGCGGCAAGCTCCAACTGGTCGGCATCTTCGGTCGGCCGGACCTCTTTCGCATGCTGCTCAGCGCCACGGAGCTGCTGGCGAGCGTCCTCGAATTCATTCAGAACGAGACGAGCCACATCTCGACGGACTGACCTCACCCCGGCCTCCCTCAGCTCATCCGAGTCATGGAGATTGGCGCCTGGGTCTCGGGCCCCACGAAGCGCACGACCCCCGGCCAGACCCTCTCCCTCAGCGGCGAGCGTCGGACACAGGTCGGCGGGGCGAAACAGGATCCGGGATCGCTGGGATCGTCACACCCGAAGATCTGGAGCACCACGTCGCCCAGGCCCGGCTGCGCGACCTCGCCGGCGCACATCGCGACGACCGGCCGCCCCAGCAAGTCGACGGCGCCCCACGCGTACGCAACGAGCGGGCCGAGGGTCCTGAGGCCCCACGGCGAGCGTGTCACCGGACCCGGCCCCACCGGGTACCATTCCTCGATCGCGTTGGGCCCGAGGTGCTGGTAGGTGACCTCGCTCTGGTAGACCGCGACCCCGGCCTGGACGATCCCTAACCAG
>Ga0307374_10010175_pt1 | contig 13706 bp, 9 predicted proteins | sample OX3MG_FD_202532 | JGI IMG/M metagenome (GOLD analysis project Ga0307374, IMG submission 202532) | Soil microbial communities from Risofladan, Vaasa, Finland - OX-3 | ecosystem: Environmental > Terrestrial > Soil > Coastal area > Acid sulfate soil | place: Finland: Risofladan, Vaasa | collected... | reverse complement strand
GATCGGTAAGTCGTGGGGCCTAACTCTTACGGCGCTGTATATGGCGTTCGTTATTGCACCCGTTGTAGGAAGCATAGGCCCTTCGCCGATTCCTTTTGCGCCGAACGGTCCGTCAGGAAAGGGGGTCCCTCTCCAGCTAACAGTTATCTCAGGTGCGTCCTTCGCGCCAGCTATTTTGTAATCAGCTAGCTCTGGATTGACCGCAACTCCATTTTCAAAGACGAGCTCTTCGAAAAGCGTGTTGCTGAAGGCCATAAAGGCTGCTCCTTGCACCTGTCCTTCAAGTAGCATTGGATTTATTACTGTTCCAGGATCGACAGCGAGGCAAAGACGCAGAACCTTTGTCTGCCCCGTTTCAATGTTGACTGCTACCTCTGCAGACGCAGCAACGACATCATAGAACGCGCACGCTCTGTCAGTCGTGCACTGTCCATCTTCTGGCCTCAAAGCTCCCGCCGTTTGATACCATGTGGCAGCTCCAATGAAATCTCTGACGGGGGCAAAAGCGCCTCCTCTGCTAACTCCCTTAACAAACAGGTCGTCTATAGGAATCAACTTGTCTGGATTCCGTTTGATGTAAACTGTACCATTCCGGACATCAAGATCTAAAGGATCGGCACGTAGAATAGGGGCCGCTCTTTCAACGATCTGTTTCTTCAAATCGAGTGTTGCAAGTCTGACAGCGTTTCCGTCGTTGTATGTCTGCCTTGTTGAAAACGCTCCGTCCGAGAATGGCGTGATGTTTGTGTCTGGCATGGAGACACGTATCTTCTCAATCGGCATTTTCATCACTTCGCCGGCTATCTGACCCAAGACCGTTAGCGCTCCGGTGCCCATATCGACTGCGCTCGCCTGCACATTCAATGTTCCACCAAAGGAATATTTCACTACCGCAGATGATGCAGTGGGCGCAAAAGACCATTTGTGACCAATTGAAATTCCCTTACCAAATCGCCACGGACCTTGAGGTGCGGTTTCGCTTCCCCAGCTGACCATTTCCTTCGCTTTCAGCAGTAGCGCTTTGTGTTCAGTACTCTCAGTCATCTCTCCGATTACATTCCTATCTCCTTCGTTAAGCAGATTCTTCAGCCTGAATTCTATTGGATCCATGCCCAACCTTTCGGCAAGTATGTCCATCTGTGACTCAATTGCCCAGTTCACTTGCATGGCTCCGAACCCGCGGTACGGGCCACCGGGCACTCTGTTCGTGTAGACTCTGAATGCATCATACCAGAAGTTGTCGGTCTTATAGTGTGAAATTCCACAAATGCTGGTCTTAGCCTCGTTCACACCCATGCCTCCAGAATATGCGCCGCCTGAAATGTAGCTCGTGACCTTTCTTGCTTGTATGCGTCCATCCTTCATGACGCCGTCCTTTACTGTAATTGCGAATGGCTGTCTTACACAAGAGCAATCAAATACTTCCTTCCTCGTCAGCGCCAATTTCACAGGTCTTCGACTGTGTATTGCGAGAGCTGCAGTAATTGGGGCAATCACAGACAAGAGTTTTCCTCCGTACCCGCCGCCGACATGCGGAACGATCACATTGATTTTCTCTGGGGGAATTTGGAGTGCCTCGCTCAATTCATTCCTCAGCATAAATGGAACTTGAGTTGAGTCCCAAACTGTAATTGTTCCATTTGGCTCGACTTTCGCGATGCTGACAACAGGCTCCAATTGAAAATGCTGGACAATGTTTGTTTGGAAGGTATTCTCCACCACCAAATCACATTTCTCGCACGCCGCATCAAAATCACCTTTCCGCACTTTGAAGTAGGCATGCAGGTTTGGAATTCCAGCGTCGGCACCAGCGTACTTCGCACTATAGCTCTTAAGGTCAGGGTGTATGACCACAACAGGATTCTTTTTCATTGCCTCTTCCGCCTCGAAAATAGCTGGCAAGTCCCTGTACTCAACATCAATTAGTTCAAGGGCTTCCTCTGCGATTTCAGCCGTGTCGGCAGCAACAGCTACCACTGGATCGCCCACATATCTCACTCTATCAACAGCCAAGACGGGAGTGTCCTTGACAAGAATCCCTCTTCGGATGTTGGGAAGATCTTTGCCGGTGATTATCGCTCGTACCCCTTTCAACTTCATGGCCCGACTCGTATCGATTCCAATTATCTCTGCATGTGCATGGGTGCTTCGCTTTATCTTTCCGAATATCATGTTCGGAAGATGCATGTCATATGTGTAGACCGCAGCGCCGGTTACTTTCTCTCGAGCATCTGTGCGCGTCACAGATTTCCCGATGAGCAAGTAAGGTTCCTTGAGTTGCTGAACTTCTTGCATTGACATATGCTGCTCTACCTAATTACTTCGAATTTTTCCTAAAGCGTTGTGTAAACAATTCCTCGTCAACGCGGGAATTATAGTCCTCTTGTATTTGGATGAAGCATGAATGGAAGGAGAGGGTTCGAAATCGACGGCTAGGTCAGCAGCCTTCCTCACTGTGGGCTCATCTAGTTTGGAACCGACCAAAATGGACTCCGAAGCTTTGCACTCATGATATGTAGCGCCAACTCCGCCTAACCAGATTCTGGAAGTTTGACAATTCCCTGATTCATCGAACGAGAGGGAGGTCGCTACATTAACCAAAGCAAAGTCGGAGGCAGTCCTCCCCAGCTTTATGAAGGCAGCCGAAGATTTACCCTTCGGTTTGTGCAATACTATTTCAGTCACAATCTCGCCTGGTTCTAACGCTATAGCTAGAAAATCGGTGTAGAAATCTCGAAGCGGAAGCATCCTTTGCTTCCCCTTACTCACAATGTTGACCTCGGCATCAAGTGCAAGGAGAATAGCCGGAAGGTCAAAGAAGGAAATTGCTGAACAAATCTCGCCTCCCACTGTCGCTACGTTCCTAACCTGCGAGGGCGAAATCTCTCGGGCTGTTTCGGCAATTGCGGCATAGAGTCTATCATTCGTCAGAATTGTCGAGTTTGTAAGTTCTGCAAGTGTTACGGTTGAACCTATGTGCAATTCATCACCGCGCAGCTCAAGTCTGTCGAGGCCAGCTCTCGAAATGTCAATCAGAATCTTGACATCAGGAGCAAGACCTCTTGACGCGAGTTCAAACATTGTAGTATTGCCGGCCACGACTCTGGACCCATCGGGATTCGCTGCAATGATGGAAAGAACCTCGTCCAAGTTCTGAGGTATCAAGAATTCTTCGGGAGAGTACATGGCATTTGCCCTTCTTTCAGAATATTTATCTTTTGACAGGCCATGGGGTCGCCTTCGAGAACTTAATACATCAAGAATTGAAAGGTTTGCAGTTTGCGGTTTCATTCGCGCTCGGCATACAGATGTTCGCCGGCGCACATCTTACCTGTTTCAACAAATTTTCCAAAACAATATGCCCGGCGTAAAGCGTAAATTGAGCTATCCAAAGGCTCATGAAATGATGAGTTCAGAAAATTCCCTCAACGAATTGATTAGACTAGCTTCGCGCGCTAAAATCTACGATCTAGAACCGGTTAGGTATCCGGGGATGCCCTTCTTTCCAACTCAAGCTCCTGGTTACATGTACTTCCTGCATCGGCGCCACTCGGATTCGCAAGCCGATTCAGGTAAACATTTGACTAGTGGGACCTCCGGAATGATAAATTCTGCAGATCATGTCGGTACCCATGTAGACGCGCTATGCCACATTGCTTACGAGGGAAAGCTTCTTGGGACGACTCCGGTGACGAATGACTTGGAATGGCGTCATGGGTACAAGAAATATGGAGCGGAGACACTTCCACCGTTGATTCTTCCAGGTATAATGCTCGATGTTCCGGCATTGAAAGGTGTTGATGTGCTACCTGAGGGATACGCCATAACTGTCGAAGACATTGAGGATTGTTGCAAGCGCGAAAATGTCAACATTGCCAAAGACGAAGCAGTTCTAGTTAGGACAGGCTATGCTAGATTTTGGAAAGAACCAGTAAAGTACCTACGGGCGGCGGGCCTATCAAAAGAGGCTAATCAGATGCTTGCAGACAAGGGAGTAAAAGTAATCGGCGCGGACAATCTGGCAATAGATCCCTCTGTTCCTTCCGAACCTGGAAAGGAGAGACCACATCACGCTCATGAGTATTGTCTCCCACAGAAGGGAATATACCTTCTCGAAACCATGAGCTTGGAACCTCTTTCTGAGGATAAATGTTACAGATTCCTACTTGTGTGTCTACCTCTAAAATTCCAAGGCGCAACTGCAGGTTGGGCTCGTCCTATCGCTATGCGCCTTTGATTGCGAGATAGCTATAATCTGAATCGAATCTTTGAAAACTAAAGGACGATTCGTAACTCGAATATGCTCGGCTAGTCATTATTCTAGAATTCGAACAATTTTCCAGCTGGCAGTGCGTCGTGAACGCCTACAGCTCGGAGGCACGCCCACATGAGTGCTTGGTTTGCGGCAATAACTGGTTTCCCGTAATCCTTTTCGAACAAGTCAATGACCTCGAGTGTCCTTAGGTTCGAATTATTCAAGACAATTGCATCTACATCGTTACTATATGCTTGTTTCATCAGTCGATAGGCCGATTCTGGAGGTTGCGAACTTACTAAGGTGTGATGTGTTAGACCCAAGTGCTCGACCTTCTTTACTGTGATTCCATTATTCTCTAGATGGTTCTTCACTGTCGCTATCATCGATGGCTGGTTGAGCGGAAGACCTATCGAGACCGTCTTCGCTCCGAACTTTTTTAGAGCACTGAGCACAGCAGTTGATGCGGTAATTGCAGGTGTGCCTCCAACAGCCTTGGAAATAGCTTCATCGAGTGGCACCGCTGCTCCTCCGGGAGATAACGCAGAGCCTGAACCGTGTGCTAAACCAATTACATCTACGCGTATTGTTTCGTCAGACCCAGCCAGAAGTTTAGCACAATTCTCGACATTCTCGATCATCTTTCTTCCAGCTTCAGGAGTCCCAGTTCCAGCATAGGGAACACGCGTGAAATGCGCAGAAACTCCCTCGGGGAGCATTTTGTTCGCTTCCATTTCGATTACTGCATTCGGTGACGCAACAATGAGACCTATCCTTCCTCTCCAACCATACAAATCTGATTCACTGACGAAATTATTCTCGATAAAGATAGAAACGTATTTCTAGAAAGATTTGAAAGAAATATTGGAACAAGGGTTAAATACCACCACCAAAACTGCTCAATCATGTTCACGCAAAGGCGAAGGAATGCCATATCGGCGGTAATAGCTGTTCTCGTTGTTCTCGTTCTAGTCTTGGGCGCGGCGACTGCGTACTTTGCCGTGCAGACACCTGGGTCCACTAAAACGGTTACCAGTACTGTAGGCGGAAGTGCCTCTACCGTAACTGTTGGAGCGGGCGTTACTGTGACGAATACTGTAACTAACACAGTGTCAGGATCAGGAAGCTCTGGATTAGGAAATTTGACGGCTTTGGCAAAAGCGGAGGGTGGCACTCTGACGATTTACGGACTTTTACCCACGAGTATATTCAGCGCTGATGTCCAGGCGCCTTTCAATGCGATTTATCCTTGGGTGAACATCAATTACATCTCAACCAACACAGGTGGAGTTCTCTCGAAGGTTTCACAGGAGGAGAGTGCTGGCCATGTTGTTGGTGACATTGTTTCTTTGCCTCCACAGGCTTTTCTTAACATCGGCCAAGGAAATCTTACCTGCTGGAACAATCCATCAATGCAGACAAGCGGATGGCCGAGCAATACAATACCGGCTGGGTGGGGTTGCTATCTTTCACCATTCCAGAGCGGCTTGGTAGTTATCGCGTACAACACTAAACTAATGACTGCGGCAAATGCTCCTACGAGCTGGCTTGATCTTGCCAATTCGAAGTACAATGGCATAGACGCTATCTGGACGCCGACAGCAGGAAGTAGCTGGATAGCTCAACTTGACGCAATGAAATACACATTCAACATGTCCTCGACTTCGTGGCAGGCCTATCTCACTGGGATTGCTAACACCAAACCGGTGGCAGCCTCCGATTTCGGCAGCGCTTACACTGACATGAGTACGGGAGGCGCTTCAATATGCGTCTGTCAAATGTCTGATGTCGCTGGTGGTTTGAAGAGTGGTGCACCTGTGGCTATCGACTGGAACGTGCCACAGATTTACCAATTCCCGAACTTCTTGGCAATGCCAAAGGGTGCGCCGCAACCTTATACTGCACAACTGTTCATGGAGTGGGCAGCTGGTTACGGAGGTCAGAGTTCGCTAGCTCAAGGAACAGTGCCGATGTTTCCAGGACTCTTGCCAACCACTTTGGCAGCGGAAGGCATAACGATTCAGGGAACCCATACATTTGTGTCAACTGTAGGACCTGGTTACATGAATCTGGCCAACTATACAGCTGCGAATGCCATAATCACTGGCATAATGGGTTAACTCACCTCTCGCAGCTGTGAGTAATGTTCTGATCTCTAGACGGCATAGGCGGTAATATTGGCAACGCTACTTAGGAGGTATACTCTGGCGAGATGCGGTACAAAGTAGCCTTTTTCGTAGCCATAGTAGTCGCAATAGTATTTGTAACACCTCTTATTTTCGTTGAGGTTCTTTTCACTTCGGCGAGCTCTTTCATCTCAACTCTCTCAAATCCAAAACTTCCTGGACTTCTGTTCACAACATTCTATCCTGGAATGATCGCGTCAATTATCTCCACGGGATTCGGCCTAGTTTACGCCTGGATAGTACACAGAACAGATGTCCCGGGCCGAAGAATATTAGCGATCCTTCCTTTTCTAGGGCTGACCACGCCTGCATTGGTTAGGGCTATTGGGCTCTACTTTCTCTTTCACCCTCACGTAGGCCTGGTCAATGTCCTGTTCATGCAATTCTTCGGAGTCAACTTCCCTCTCTTCAATGTCCTTTCTGTCAATGGGTTGATTCTTGCTAACGGAATAGGAGGCTTTCCATTTCACTATTTGCTCTTGACAGCCGCTATTCGCACATTTGACCCAAGGCTAGAGGACAGCGCTAGGATAACTGGTTCCTCGCTATTTCGTACTTTCACAAGAGTCACCATGCCGGCATTGATTCCGGCATTGGTGGTAGTCTACATCCAAGGAATCATAATCTCCGCCTCAGCCTTTGATTACGCGTTCATTTTCAGTTCAGCCACGTCTGGAGGATTGAATGTCTTGGCAACTGAGATCTATGACGCTGTCGCAGAGAACATCCCGCCCGAATATGCATTTGCGGCAAATCTAAGCTTGATCTATTTTATCTTCACGATTTGCCTTGTTTCGATTTACATTTACTTCGTTCGAAAGCAGAGATATCAATCACAAGCTTCCGGTTCGGATAGATACACTAGGTTCACGCTAAGCAGGCGAGGAAAGGCTATTGCGCTTATTGTCTGCGCTGTCATACTTTTCATAGCTATATTCATGGTGCTGGGCATAATATTTCTCGTATCGATACTGCCCAGCTTCGCCTATGGCGCGTCTCTGACGGCCTTTACGCTTTCGAATTATACCACTCTTCTTTTGACCAAAAGCTTCCCGTTCTTTTGGATTGCACTCAAGAATTCATTGCTCGCTGCAACGGTCACTGCGCTAATCACCACATTCCTTGCTCCGATCATAGTTTACGCGATTTATAGGACGAACAACAGGTTTGCAAAAATCCTCGAATACTTCAACTTCATTCCAGTGGCGATCCCAGGAACCGTGTATGGCTTCGCGCTGCTCGTAATGTTCTTGCGAATTCCTCTTCTCGCCGATCATATCTATAACACAATATGGGCTCCAATAATTGCCCTAGTTATCGTTTGGTTGCCCTTCTCCATAAGGCTGCAGAGCGGCTCCGCGATATACATCAAAAAAGAAGCGGAAGAGGCAGCATTCGTTTCTGGCGCGAGTTGGTTCAGAATGGTCCGAACAGTGTTTGTTCCAATGCTTTCCGCAGGGGTGTTCGTGAGCTTCGGGTACGTCTTCGTAGATTCTTTGCGTGATCTTGGCGCAATATACCTATTGGCGACCGGATCTACGTACCTTTTGCCTTCATTCCTAGCGGACGCGTTCACCTCCACCGCCGCGAACTTCGGCATAATGTCAGCAACTGCAACTATAATGACTTTGATCGCAGTTGTCGCCGTAGTTTTGGTTGATAGAGTCTCCGGTGGCAAATTCCTTCTTCGTGCTGATGACTAAAGCAAATATCCCATTGTATGCTTAATGCCATTTCTCACATTAGGTTTGGTCTTCGATGTTTCCGATAATTGAAATGTTCGGTCCGTTCAATACTAACTGATTGAATTACGATTCAGCTTTAGCTTTTTCAGTTATGCAAGCTGCGAACTGATTTGCCATCTTCGAAAATTGATTCTTGATAATTTGATTCACGAGCCACTCGAAAGAGCCTCGCGCATTCATGTCTGCAGTAAAGACGACCTTGGTGTTATCCGCTGCTTGTTCGATAAGTTCAAGTTTCCAAGTGCCTGTTATGTCACGATCGGAGCTTTCAATTTTCACGACCATTCTTTCGGGCTCAACTCTCTCGATGATTTCGGCATTGGCGTCGATCCTCTTTGATATTATTCCAGCGCTTACCTTTAGTCTCCATTTCGAGTTTTGCGGACTCAGTATTTCGACTGATTCGCAGCCGGTAACACAGTTCCCAACTGCCTTTAGATCGTTCAACAGATTCCAAAGTTTTCTGCGTGCAACAGGTACGATAAACTCCGTAGTTGTGACTGGCGACTCGTTCACCTCCTTGATTACTTCATTCTAGGCGCGTGGGAAGCCAAAGATTTCTTAATGTAGTAAATCAAATGAATACGAGATATCATTTTACATCAAGCCGATCCAAGGTCCGATCCTTTTCAGAAAAATTCAGTTGTCTAAACTTTTCAGCAACCAATTTCTTAATCTCGGGACGTGCGCTCACTACAACAGGAAAGTCTTTGATTTGGGAAAACGGTCGACAAGCATCAATCACCGCTCTTGAGGCGCTCCATTCCTTGGAGTCGCGAGGCGCAATGGGATCGAGTTTATTGTTAAAGGTTCTTCGAATGATATCGATTCCCGTCTCTGGATTTGACCTCGTACCTATCGCCCAAACAAGTTCCTCCAGATTCATCGGGTCGATATCATCGTCAACCACAACAACGTACCGCCCGTTGCCCGTAGCAGCGACCTGAGTCTGAGCTGCTATTAGACCCGCTTGGGTAGAATGGCCTTTGTACACCTGGTGGATCGAAACTGCAATTAGAAAATTGACGGCAGCAGCTTCATGAAACCAAACGCCTCTTACTTCAGGTATACCTGCGGCAATCATTTGATCCTTAACCATCATCGATTTCATGACAGATGAAAGCAGAGTGTAATCATGAGGTGGTTTGTTGTTCATTGCACCCAGGATTATAGGATCATCCCTGTGGTAAACTGCTGAGACCTCGATTATTGTCTGGTTTTGCCTCCCTGAGGTGTAATATCCAGTGTACTCTCCGAAAGGACCCTCGGGCATGGTCTTGTTAGGAGGTATGAAGCCCTCAATTGCCAGCTCGCTTGATGCTGGAATCGGAAGACCCGTTACAGCACCGTTGATTACGTCGATACTTCTTCCCAGAACTGCCCCTGCATAGTTGTACTCGCTTATCCCAAACGGAAGTGCGCTACTTCCGGCAACGAGCATTATCGGATGGTGACCAAAAGAAACGGCGACGGGGCAAGGTTTTCCCTGCGCGTGATACTTGCGCATAATTAGGGCACCATGGTGACTTGGACTAATATAGATGCCCAGAGTCTGCTTATCATGAACCATGATTCTGTAAGTTCCAAGATTAACTAGATTGGTTTCCGGGTCACGAAGGATCACGATATCTCCAGTACCGAGGTACCTTCCTCCGTCCAATTCATTCCACAATGGTGCTGGAAACTTTAGCAGATCTATTTCTTCTTGATTTGCTGAATTTTCGAGAACAGGTCCATCGGAAACAACCTTTGGTGAAAAGCTCCGCTCTTTCGACAGCCATTCCGAATGCTTTCCCTCAAGAGAAGTGAGAAGGTTCCTAAGTGAAAACGGTTTCATCCCAAGAGTCAGGCTAAGTCTCTCAGGGGAGATAGTTGCACTGATCAAAACTCTGAAGCCTTTCTTGTATCCCTTTATCTCATCGAAGATTATCGCAGGGCCTCTTTTTTGGGCGTTGATTTCGGCAATAGCTCCTATTTCTAGTTCTGGATCCACACCATTAAGCGTGAGAAGTTCGTCCGATTCGTTGACTTGCTGAAGCCAGTCGCGCAAATCTGGCTTGGCATTCAATTGCCGCTGTTTATATCCCAAACTCATGCCGTCAAGTCGTCCATTGCTTTCTCTTATTCCTTGCTAATCTATTCACAAAACTAGAATCCGAATAGATTTCCCAACGAAATTGTCTCACGACTATACAGCCAAATGTTTTCGAGCTGCGGGAAATAAACGCTGGCGCATCAGAAAGACTCAAGGTGACTTTCTGTATGCTGCCCGTAGTCCACTAGATTTACAATTGACTCTTTATTTAGTAATTGTGGAGGCCAAGGGACTCCGATACTGCTCTAGGGGAACTGCTTGCTCCTCGTACTCAAGAGCTAGACCCATCGGTCCCTTCGCCGGATGCTTTAGAGCGATCCCGCGTATATCGCTTAGACTTTCAATTGCCTGGCTCGCCATGTAAGCTTCGATTCCATCATTCAGCTCTTGGGCTAACTTGACATTCCGATATATTGCGCGACAAACACCAATGACAGTTGCACCAGCCATCGTCATAGCTATGATATCTTGAACGGTAGTTATGCCCCCTGCGCTCAGAATAGGTTTTGTGGCGGCATGTGCGAGTGCCATCGTATTGCCTAGAGTAAGTGGAACCAGGGCCTCTGGAGGTGGATTTTTTGGATATGTGAAGACTCTTCCACGATAAATATCGATCCAAACCGTGTCAGGAATTCTCGAAGTGTGAATAGAAATACCGTCGATCTTTGTAGTTTCCTCGATGGTCCTAATCGTCTTTGGATCTTCTTTCGCCCACTTTGCGTAGAATGACTTTGGTAACAGAGGAATGTCAACAGCTTCTTTGGCAGCTTTCATGGCTGTCATAGCCCTTTCTGCGTTTTCAGACCACCACTTTCCAAGATGATCGTAACCCTTCCCAGGATGTTGTTTACCTCGGAATCCTGCGGCCGTCGAACACACAAGATCCATGTGAACCGCACTTGCACCCGCTTTCTCATATTCACTTGCCATAATGGCGCCCTCTTCAGGAGTCCTAGGGGAGAAGCTTCCAATGATGTGAGCACCAAGCTTGTCCGCGATCGGCTTTACTTCCTTAATGTACTCCGCCATTCGCTTGTAGCCTGGATTAATTAGCGCCTCAGAGCCGTCCATTCCCTCGTCCCAGTAACAACGCGGCCTAGGACTTTTGTCCCAAGGCCTCGGCCATGTAGGCAAAGGTTCCCACGTAGCCGATTTGGTAATGACAGCCGGGTAACCAGCTTTTAGAAGACGCTTTAGACCAGCGGGACTTAGGGCATATCCTGCAGAGTCTGCGAGAAAAGGACCCTTTAGAGTGAGACCCATGAAATTAACACTGAGATCGTAGTCGGCCATGTTTAATCAAACACCTTTTGTGCACAGCCGATATAAAAACATGGATTCATCTTGCGACAAATTCGAAGTCGAAAATTGCTTCAAAGAACCACTGGAGAGGGCGATATTTCAATAGTGAAAAAATGTTGAGATTTGAGTTTGCCAAGGGAATGCGAAACTATTGGCTAGGCACAAGCCGGTGGAAGTCTTTGTTGCGTTGTCCTCTTCAGTTTCATTAGTTTATCGATCTGTCGGTGTATTACTCTCCTGTACTGTTTGAGAATCTCGGAGACTATCCATTCATCTGCATCTAACGATTCAATGATATCATCCTCTCTGATCATGCAAATCTTGAGTGATGCGATGTACTTTGCCAGAGCTCTGTCAATAGCAAGTCTACGATTCTCTATTGAATTGAACAAGGTGGCAGGTTCATCATCAATCTTGTCCAACTGCTTGAGGCGTCTTACTACTTGCCTGATTTCACTTTTCGTTACTTTTCTCTTCGCAATGATTTGAGAAACACTTGCCTTTTGCTTTTCATCAAGCGACAGCAATTCTTGGGCCGCACTCACCGTTGTGTGCTCGCAAACCAATTGCTCCTGTACTTCCATTGGAAGGTCCAAGAGCGCTATCCTCCTGCTGACAAAAGAATGGCTCTTTCCTATCATCTTCGCTAAAACTGAAATCCCTCCATAACCATACTCATCAACATATCTCTTGAGTGCCGCAGCTTCTTCGATAGGGTTGAGAGTTCTCCTCTGGAGATTTTCTACTAGCGATATCTCGTAAGCTTCTCTATCATCGAGTTCTACCACTTGGCATGGAATGTTGCTCAGCTTGAGTCGTCGGCATGCTTCAAACCTTCTGTTTCCAGCGACGACTTCGAAACCTCCTCCATCGGGTCGTATTATGATTGGCTGGAGTAACCCTTTTTCCAATATTGAGGCCATCAATTCTTCCGTTTCGCCCAAATCTTTCCTCAGCGGACGCGCAGAAAGGTGAATCTTTCTTGCGTTGACGTTCTCCACGACAGCCATAACGGCATTTGAATTCAAGTTACCGCGACAGTTCAATTCCGAAGTGGTCTGATATCTATATTGCTGTCATTGAAGTTAATGACCGGTTTCCCCAATTATGTTTGCATCATTTTCCGCAACTTTGCAGCGCAGTTTTTCTTTCGTAACTAGGTCTTGCGTTTTGCTATTGGCAATCAATGGATTCGAACAAGGCTTTTAAAGTAACAATCTTCGAAAGTCATCGTTTTCAGTTGCAACCAGCTAGCGATCTGAGGCATTGGCTTGATTTCTTGCAAGATGACAATGATCTGTGGATCATTGAGGATGAAGTAAAGCCAGAGCCAGATATCGGAGCAATAGGCAAAGCAATTTCTGACACGCAAGGTCCGGCTGCTTTGATAAAGAACGTCAGAGGTTACAAATCACCTCTAGCCATTGGAGTGCATGGAGCGCCTAGGCGCGTCGCAAAAGCTCTTGGCCTTGAAAAAGATGCAAACAATGATCAGGTGATTGAAGCTTGGTCTCGAGCTCTTTCTAGATATCCCGTCAAGAGTGTGTTGCGGAGCGATGGCACCTGCAAGGAAAATATCGTAAAGGGCGACAAAGTGAACCTTTTCGACTTTCCTCTCCACCGTCTGAACAGTATTGATGGTTCATTTTTTATTAGCAAGGGTTGTTTGATATCCAAAGGTAACGATAATGACATTGTTAATGTCGGAATCTATCGAATGATGGTACTTGGTAAGAACAAAACTGCTATCATGATGCAATTCGATCAACATGCTGCTAGACATTTCGTTTCACAGGAAGAAAAAGGGAAACCTCTTCAGATATCTGTCTCGATTGGTAATGAACCAGTTCTACCGATGGTCGCCGGAGCGAAGATGCCATATGAATGGTCAGAATTCGATGTTGCGGGCGCCGTTAGAGAATCACCTTACGAACTCACGAAGTCCGAGACAAGCGACCTACCCGTGCCGGCTCACGCGGAGATCATTCTGGAAGGAGTAATTGAACCACATCTCAGAGTCTTTGAAGGACCATTTGGGGAATTTCCTGGAGCGTATACTGGTTACTTTTATGCACCAATCTTTACAGTGAAGGCAATCACTCACCGGGATAATCCAATCTACG
>Ga0307374_10010174_pt1 | contig 13709 bp, 8 predicted proteins | sample OX3MG_FD_202532 | JGI IMG/M metagenome (GOLD analysis project Ga0307374, IMG submission 202532) | Soil microbial communities from Risofladan, Vaasa, Finland - OX-3 | ecosystem: Environmental > Terrestrial > Soil > Coastal area > Acid sulfate soil | place: Finland: Risofladan, Vaasa | collected... | reverse complement strand
ACTCCGTCAGGAGTTTTTATCGATTCAAATTGAACCGTCACTGTTCCCTGAGTCTCGTTCAAGTCTATGACCATGGGACTAGTCACAGATATATAGGAGGCCATGTTGGTCTGATTGCAGATAAGCACGGTCGGGGCGGCCCGCGCGATCTGACCCGCAGTTCCCAAAACGATTATGCCCAGAAAAGCGCGCTTAAACATGACTTCCCCAACCGCGACGATGGAATCGTATTCGATGTGATTGTCGTGGGCAAGGTAAATAATTCGGGATTCTCCACGTGACCACCGAACCGGCGTGAGTGCTCGTGATGTGGTTATTTTCGCTGGCATTTGGACGGTATCGGCGGATATGACGCTTTATAGGCGCGGCCGGCTTCGCCTCGAATTCGGCAGCCTTGACCAAAGGATTGGGCTCCAAGCGGCACCGATGTCACATCCGTTCATCGAACGACTGATCGGGACGATCCGGCGCGAATTTCTGGATCACACGTTCTTCTGGAATTCGATCGATCTTCGCCCAAAGCTCGACCAATTCCGCACCTATCACAACGTTGCTCGCGTTCATCGCTCGCTCGACGGCGCGACGCCCGCAACTTGCGCCCGACACTCGTCCCCGTCCACAGCGAATCTTGCATACTATGCGGGGAAACACCGTTGCAGTGGATTATTCGAAACTCCCGTCGCGGCATGAACAGCAATTCGCACCCAACACGGCAGATTTCGCGGGAACATTGAGCCCCGTTCACGCCATCGACGTCAGGCGACCGGCGCAGCCTGCGAATCACGCAGCAGGCAATCTTGGAGGTCCCGCACCGAGAGCGGCCGCGCCAACAGATACCCTTGTACTTCGTGGCACCGGCGCTTGCGCAACCAGTCCAGTTGGCCGGGCCTTTCGACACCCTCGGCCGTCACCGTGATGCCGAGTCCTTCGGCGAGCGACAGGATCGCCGTCGCGACCGCCCCGTCGCCGGCGGACCGATCGACATTGCGAACGAATGCCTGGTCGATCTTGATGCGGTCGGGCGGGAATCGCGTGATATAGGCTAGCGAGGAATAGCCGGTCCCAAAGTCATCCAACGCAATGCGGCAACCGAGACCACGCAGTCTCTCGAGTGCGGCTCGTACTTTGCCAGAATCCTTGACCAGCAGTGACTCGGTGATCTCAAGCTCGATCAGCGAGACCGGTATTCCGGCAGCCGCCGCTTCGGCCTGGAGGATCCGTACCGGATCCGCATACAGCAATTCCTTGCCCGACATGTTGAGGGCCACCGGCAAGGTGATGCCCCGGTCCAGCCAGTCGCGAACCTGTCGGCAGACGGCGCGCATGACCCAAGCGCCCAGTTCGATGATCAATCCGCTGTCCTCGGCAATTTCAATGAACCGTGCCGGCGGTATCTCGCCGTGTTCCGGATCGCGCCAGCGCAGCAATGCCTCGGCGCCGACGATTCGGTTGTCGCGCAATCGGAATTTCGGCTGGTAGCGCAGGTATAGCTGGTCCGCGTGGATCGCACGGCGCAAGCGTGCGTCGAGATCGAGCCAGCCGCGCAGGCGGCTGCTCATGGCCGCGGAGTACGCGACCACCAAACCCGCGGCTGATGCCCTGGCCTGATTCATTGCCGTGTCCGCGTTCTTGACCACGGTCTCGACATCTGCTCCATCGTCGGGATAGATCGCGACACCGACGCTCGGCGCCGAATAGAACTCGAGCTTGTCATAGACGATCGGCTCGCGCAGCGCCGCGGCACACGCCGCGGCGATGTCGGCGGCGAGCGCTCTTGCGTCGGCACCCCGAGCCATGATCACGAATTCGTCGGTGCCGAACCGCGCGAGAAACACGTGTTCGGGACGCGCACGAAACGATTCGACGACCTGCGCGAGTTTGGCGGCGAATAATCGCAATACGGCGTCACCGACCGAGTGCCCAAAGGTGTCGTTGATCCGCCTGAGGCCGGCGAGATCCAGGTAGATGACGGCTGCCTGCTGCCGCGTTCCGGCCTCGGCGAACATTCGCGCGGCCGTGTCCATGCAAAGTTGCCGGTTCGGCAGACCCGTCAAGGTGTCGAAGTGAGCCAGCCGTTCGATGCGTTCGGCGGCCGCGGCGTTACGCCGGATGTAGGCAACGCGTCTCGGCAACAAGTCCCAGTTGACCGGCTTCGAAATGAAGTCCGTCGCACCGGCATCGAAGGCACGGGAAATCGCCGCAGCATCCTCGTGGCCGGTCACCATGACGATCGGGACCGTCGCGAGCCGCGGCTCGGCGCGCAAACGCCGGCAAACCGCGTAACCGTCCATGCCAGGCATGTCGACATCCAGCAAGACGATCGCGACCGACTGGGACAGCGCCGCACGCAGCGCGGCGACGCCGTTGTCGAACGCGAGGGGCGTTAGTCCGGAAGCCGCCGCGGCCTCGGCAAGCAGCAGGCGCCCGAGATCTTCGTCGTCGGCAATGATCGCGATCGGCGCGGCCGGAGCGTCGTCGTTCATGCACTCACCCTCATTTGTAGACGCATCAGTTCCTCGAGCAATGCGGGGTGCGTCGCGCAGAGCCGCTCACACAACTTGTGGGCGTGCTCGCCCGCTGCGGCGACACAGTGCTGTTCCAGGAGGCGCACGGCACGCGCGAATGCAAGTGCGCCGACGTTGGCCGCGCTCGACGCCAGCTTGTGGCAGATCGCGGCCGCGGCGCCGAAGTCGCCGGCTTCCAGACTCGTCGCCAGAAGGGTGATGGCCTCCGTCGATCCCGCGCTGAACAGGCGGACGAGTTGGCAATACAAATCGGCATTCTCGCCGCCGCGCAGCCGGCGCAAGGCTGCGACCGTCGCCTCATCGACGACGGTGAGTTCGCCCGGGGGCGCCGGATCCTCGGCCGCCTTCGCACCGGGAAACCATCGGCGCAGCAGATCGGCGCACTGGGCAAGTGTATAGGGCTTGCTCAGCAGGTCATCCATACCGGCCCCGACGCAGGCGTCGCGATAGTGATTCGCGTCATGCGCGGTCAACGCGATGATCGGAACACGGCGCTCCGCACCCTCCCGCTGGCGAATCAGTCGCGTGGTCGCGTAGCCATCCATCGCCGGCATGTTCAGGTCCATCATGATGAGGTCGAACCGCTCGGTCGCACTGCGCGCAACCCCCTCGCGGCCGCTGTCCGCCCAGACGCAGGTGCAGCCAAGCGCCGATAGATAGCCCTGTGCAACGGCCGCGTTGACCGGCTCATCCTCGACGAGTAAGACGTGCGCGCCCACGGCGGGCAAGCGGTTCGACGCCAAGGCGTCCTCGTCCGCGGGCGGCATCCGCACGCCGCTCGCCGCGGCCAGTGCACGATACAACGCATCGCGATGCACCGGCTTCGGTACGACCAGCCGAGGGTCGATCGTCACCCCGAGAGTCGAGGATTGCATTTGCTCGGGCGACGCGACCGTCACGAGTCGCGCGCATCCGCCATGCGCGATGCGCAATAGCGCCTTGACGAATGCGCCATAGGTGCCGAAGTCCGCAATGACGAGATCCGGCGTTGCTGCGTAGAATTCGGGATCGTCGGAGTCATGCGAGGCAACGACAAGTCCGAGCGCCGTCACGTGGCGCGCGAGCGATTCCGCCAGCGCCGGCCGTCGCGTTAGGATGTGCACGCCGCGCCGCTGCAGCGGGCTGTACTCGCGGGTCTTGGCTTCCTCGAGTATCCGCAGCGGCAACCGCACTTGAAACGTTGAGCCAACATTCGGGCGACTCTCGACGGTAATCGTACCGCCCATGCGCTCGGCGAGTTCGCGGCAGATGGCGAGCCCCAGACCGCTGCCGCCGTACCGGCGTGTCGTCGATTCGTCGGCCTGCGTGAATGGCTCGAATATCTTGTCGATCGCCGCTACATCCATGCCGACTCCGGTGTCGGAAACCGTGATGCGCGCAAGCAAGCCGTCCGGCGCGGCGCCCTCCAGGTCCGCTTTCACGACCACCTCGCCGCGCATCGTGAATTTGACTGCGTTTGCGACAAGATTCATCAGAATTTGTCGGATCCGGAGCGGATCGCCGGCGAGCGTTTCGTTGATCGCGGGCGGCGGACATACGATCAGCTCGATGCCTTTGGCCGCGGCCGTGCCGGTGTACAGCGTCGTGCATTCTTCCAGCACCCGCACGAGGTCGATCGGCAGGCACTCGAACTCGGCCTTGCCGGCCTGCAACTTGGAAAGATCGAGCAGGTCGTTGACGATTTGCAGCAAAACCTGCGCCGAGGAACGAATCGCCTCCGTCATGCCCGCTTGCGCTGCGGCCAGTGTGGTGCGGGACAACAATTCGGTCATGCCGACGACGCCATTCATCGGCGTGCGCAGTTCGTGGCTCATTCGTGCGAGGAAATTTGTCTTTGCCAAGGACGCCTCCGCCAGTTGGCGGTTGGACTCGACGAGTTCGCGGGTACGCAGCGCGACTTCCGACTCCAGGCGCTTTTGCGCGCCGACGATGCGCCGATTGTTGGCGCGCTGCATGCGCAGCCGGTAGCCGAGCAACAACAGAGCGACCACCGCATAAAGCGCGTAGGCCCACGCCGAACGCCACGGCGCCGGATCGCGGTGTATCGTCAAGCGCAGTGGCGGATCGCTCCACACGGAATCGGCGCCGGCCGCGCGCACTTCGAGCAAATGGTCACCCGCATCGAGGTTGGTAAGCGTGACGCGCCGCTGCGTATCGAGGTCGATCCAGCGGTCGGATAGGCCAGCGACCCGATACTCCAAACGGTCGCGCTGTGGAGCGGCGAAATCGAGCACGCTGAAGTCGAGCGACAGAATGCTCGCGCGATAACCGACGCCGATGCGATCGAGCCGCCAATACGGCGTTTTGCTCGCGACCGGCACGCCGAGGACGTCGAGGCCTGTCAATGCGATACGCGGCGCACGCTTGCTGTCGACGAGCGTCGTCGGATCGAAGATGTTGAAACCACCGGGTCCGCCGAAGCAAAATCGGCCGTCGCGGAGCCGGTAATAGGCGTTGTAGTCGAATTCCTCGCCTTGCAGGCCATCCTCGCGATAGTACGATCGCACTGCGCCGGTATCGGGGTCGAAGCGCATGAGGCCGGAATCACCGCTGAGCCATATGCGCCCCTTGTTGTCGCTCAGTACCCCATAGAACGTGGCGCCCGACAGTCCCGGCCCGTGCAGCGCCGATCGGAATTGGATCGTATTCGGGCTGGCGGCCGAGCCTACGGCCTGCGCGAGGCCGCCGCCGTCGGTTGCGACCCAGACCCGGCCCTGCGCGTCGACGTCGACCGCGAACACGGTATTCGAGGCCAGTGACGTCGCCTTGGACGGATCGTGTCGATACACGCTCACGACGGTTCCATCCGACCGCGCGAGATCCAGGCCACCGCCGTCGGTGCCGATCCACAGGTTGCCGTGTGTATCCTCGGCGATCGCAGTGACGCTTGCCGCGCTGATCGCGCCGCGGATGGCTGCGCCGTAGGGAAGCTGGCGCACCAGGCCGCTCGCGGGGTCGATGACATTCGCGCCGCCGCCGTGTGTGCCCACCCAGATCCGGCCATCGCGGGCTTCGTACATCGTCATGATGCCCGCGTCGCTCAGACTGTGCGGGTCGCCGCGCTTGACGCCGATCGACTCCAATCGTCCGTTCGGCATGAGCTTTTTGATGCCGCTCGCCATCGTGCCGATCCAGAGCGCGCCGTGGCGATCCGTGCGCAACGACATCACGCGCGTATCACCGAGCGCGTTGCGCCGCCCGGTGAGCGCATCGATATTCACAGCCGTATCTCTTTCGGTATCGAATAGGTCGAGCCCGCCGCCCATCGAGGCGATCCAGACCTTGTCGTTCGGTCCGTCGGCAAACGCGGTAACGAGCTTGCCGGAGAGCCACGCCGGGCGATGGCCGCCGAGTTTCCAGCTGTCCGGGTTCCAGCGGCTGACGCCGCCCGCCCGCGTGCCGATCCATACCACGCCGGTGGCGCTCTGGTACAGCGTCAAGATATAGGAGTCGCGCAGCGACGTGGCATCGCTTTGATCATGGCGATAGTGCGCAAATTGGCCGGTAGCCCGGTTCAGCAGATCCAATCCGTTCGTCGTGCCGACCCACAGGTGCCCGGCACGATCCTCCAGAATTGCGCGAACGTCATCGCTGCTCAAGGACGCAGGTCGTCGCGCGTCGTGACGATAGACCGCAACGACGCGGCCGGATCGATCCATCCGGTCCAGGCCCCCGTCAAACGTACCTATCCAAAGCGCGCCACTGCGATCCTCGAGGACTTGGGAGATCTGATTGCCGCTGAGGGTATGAGGATCGCCGGGGACGTGTCGAAAATGTACGAACGTCCTGCGTTCCGGCTGCCAGCGATCCAGGCCCGCGTCGGTACCGACCCACAAAGACCCGGAACGATCGAGTGCCAAGGAAAATATGTCGTCGCTGGCGAGCGATCCGGGATCATGCGGATCGTGGCGTAAATGTTCGATGTGTCCGGACGCTGGATTCAATACGTCGATGCCGGCATTTTCCGTGCCGACCCATATCCGTCCGCGCGCGTCCACGAGTACCGCGCGCGTCGCATCGCTCGCGAGCGATGCGGGATTCGCTGGATCGTGACGGTAGACCGTGAAGCTATCGGTCGACTTGTGCCAACGCGCAAGTCCCCCGTCTTTGATTGCGATCCAAAGATCGCCGCCTGCATCTACGGCGATCTGCCGAATGAAATTTCCGGGCAGACCGCCGGGGGCGCTGCGCGAGTATGCATAGCGGTGAAGTTCGTGACCGTCGTAGCGAACGAGCCCCTCTTCGGTGCCGAACCACATGAAGCCTTCTGTGTCCTGGACCACCGTCATTACGCTGCCTTGCGGGAGCCCGTCCGACGTCGTCAGGGGCTCGAGAATCAGCGGCGGTGCGTCGGCTGCGGCTGCAGTGACGAACCTGGCCGCGAACAACAACAGCGCGGCCATCCATCGCCATCGGCAGTTGTCGGCATGCGCTGGCCTCATCATCGGCCAACGATGCCCGAACTCGGCCATCGATTATTTGACGCAATTACAATACGTGCGACGCGCGGCCCGGATATTGCGCGACGCACTTCACACTCCGGCTATTCGTTCGGCACCCACGGCTCGATCGACGCCGGCCTCGTCGCAACGGCCTGCGACCCGTCGGTGCCCCACCATGGAACGGATTTGCTCCAGGTATAGCCCTTGGACCATGTATACCCCTTCGTCCAGGTGTAGCCTTTTGTCCAGGTATACCCCTGAGTCCAGGTATACCCCTGAGTCCAGGTATACCCCTCGCTCCAGGCGTAGCCTTGGGAGCCGTCGTACGCCGCGGACCAGGAATAGCCATCCGCGTTTTGCGCCGCTCCCCATGACGATCCAGACAAGTTCATGATGTAGAAATTGCCGTTGGCGTCTTCGTTCGCCGGGCCGCCGAAGTGCTCGGTGCCGGCCAGGTCGGCCGCGACGTCGAGCCCGCGATTCGCACAGCCGGTCATCGAACTGTCGACCGCCGAGACGGCGTTGATCAGGCCGGCCCCTTGCTGAAAGACGCTGTAGGCCAATTTGCCGGCCATCGTCACCGCCGGCCGCGACGATGCCAGAAGTCGGCACTTGACGTCATCCGGCGAAAGCGTGGGGTCGGACTGCAACATCAGCGCGACGACGCCGGTGACGACCGCAGCGGCCTGCGAGGTGCCGGACATCGTGAATAGTTGCGCCGTTGGGGACATGGAGCCGGGGTCGATGTTGGCCAGATAGCTATCGCGCGGCATCGAGGCAACCATGTGGCCGCCGGGCGCCACTAACTCCGGCTTTACGAACCCTTCGTAGGTTGGTCCGGCGGATGAGAACGACGCGAGGCGGTCATCTTGGGAATCGTATGGCGTGTAATTGTCGGTCAAGGCCCCCACGGTGATGACGTACGGCACGTTACCCGGCACGCCGATGGTCATCGGAGCAGGCCCTTCGTTGCCAGCCGCCGCCACGACGACGATGCCTGCGCGCCACGCGGCCATGACCGCTTGATCGAGTGGGTCGTCCCAGTAATTGGACTCCGGGGGCGCCCCGAACGACAAGTTCAGGACACGAATGTGATATTTTTGTTGGTTCGCGACAATCCAGTTGAGTCCGGCAATCACGTCGCTGTAGCGGCCGGCCCCAAGTCCGTCGAATGCGCGCACGATGACGAGGTTCGCCTGCGGCGCAATGCCGAGATAGCTACCGGACAGATTCACGGCCCCGCCGGCCGCGATCGACGTCACGTGCGTACCGTGTCCGTAGGCATCGCCGCTGACCGGGCCGGAACCCCCGTTGAGCACGTCCCTCGTCGCCAGAACCCGTGCGCCGAAATTTTGCGCCGGGTCCTCCCACAGGCCGGTATCGAGCACGGCGATCGTCACGCCACGGCCGGTAATCCCGGCCTTCTGCAGTACATCGGCGCCGACGAGCATCGGGTAGTTCGTCTGGTACAGGAGGATCGGCGTGTTCACGCCGGTTCCATCCTTGGGCGTGGTGGCGCTGCTGGTTGTGGCGACCACCGCGCCTGTCACCGTGGACACGACCGGCACGCCACCCGCCGCGACGAGCACACCGGAAGTGGTCCCGCTGAGGCCCGAACTCACTGCGCCGAGCAGCGATCGCGTGGTCAGCGCGCGGTCGGCAAATAGGCGCACACCGCGGGTGGCGCGCAGGCGCCTCGCCTGCTGCGGCGACAGGCGCGCCGTTACGGCATCGATGATCCCGAGGTCTTGCTCCACCTTCGCCCCGGTCAAGAACACCGCGCGCCGCGCGGCGCCCACGCTCGCCGCTTGCACAAGATAGGGCGAGACAACAGGGTGAGCCACCGCCGCGGTCGTCAGCGAAATCAGCGCCGACAGGAGTATTACGCGCGCATTCATGAGGCATCCACCTTTTTGTTCGAAATCACCATCGCGGAGCGGCCTGAGGCGCATTACACCGCCTCGTGATTCAATCGACAGTCGAGCGGCGCGCTGTCGCCGGCCCGGCATTTGTGACGCACCTCACATAACGGGCGTGTTAAATCGGCTTGCGGCCCGCGGCGCGGGCACCGATCGAGCGCAAGCCAGGAGGTGCGGTCCGCAGGGTGTCGACTTTTGAAGCACCGCTGCCGTGATAAAAATCACCACTCCCATATCCGCAGCCCAGGTCGAGCAGAGCCTGATGCAAGTCGGAGTCGTCGACGCCGATGGCGATCGGCGTCAGCCCCAACGCGGTCGCGGCGCCAAAGCCCGCGCGGCACACCTTGAGCGCGACCTCGTCGCTGCGCAGGGTGGTAACCCAGGCACGATCGAGCTGCAAGCCCCAAACCGGCGCACCCGCCAACCGGGCGAACGATCCCATGCCGCGCCCGACCTCATCGACCACGAGCCTCAGGTTAAGCCGGCGCAAACGATCGAGCACCCCGCTGTTCATGGCGACGAAACTGTGCTCCGCGATCCGCAATTCCAAACGATCCGCGGGTACGACGCCGTCCGCAAGAAGGCGGCCGATGTCATCGACGAATGCCTCGTCCAAAAGGTGGGTTCTCAGCGCTCCGAACGAAATGCGTACGTCCGCGTCCAATTCCGGTGTGAGCGCGAGGAAGTCCTCGCGTACACGCCGCAGCATCGCGCGCGACAATTCGAGTGCGTTGCCGGTGGCCTCGGCGACGCGCAGGAATTCGGCCGGCGCCACTTCGCCTCGCAACGGATGCAACCAGCACAGGTATCCCACCCAGGCAACCAGGCGCCCTGTGGCCAGTTCGTACCTACCCACGTAGCGCAGCCCGATGTCCTGGTTCGCGATCGCATCGCGTAGTTCCGTCGCGATGTCGAGCCTCGCGAGAGATCGTAGTCGCATCGTATCGGTGTAGAACTGGACGCGCGTGGTTTCGGCTTGACGCGCTTCCGCGACCGCGGTGCGCGCCATGTCGAGCAGAGCTTGCGGCGTCGGCGCGTCCTGGCACAGGACGGCGACACCCGCATACGCTGCCAGGTGAAAGGTCGCGTCGCCGATGGCGATCGGGTCGCGCAAACTGGAGCAGATGCGCGCCACACAAGCTTGTATCTGGTCGCGATCGCCGGTTTCCATGACCAATGCGAGGAGATGCTCGCTCAATCGGCCGACGTGCCAGGCCGGGCTGTCGTCGGTCCCGCCGGGGGACTCCGGGGGTAAGCGCTCGAGGGCGGCACTCAAGACTTGCTCGGCTACTTTGGGGTCGACGATACGGGCAATGTCTCCGACACCGTCCAACTCGATGACGGCGATCGAAGCCGGGCGCTCGCGTATGGCGGCCGATGCCAAGGTATCCCGGCAGCGCCGCAGATATCCGCGCCGGACGAGACGCAAGCGACGGTTCGGGACCGCCGATAGCCATGCACCCTCGCAGGCATCTTCCTTCAGGGCGGCGCGTATGACGCAGATCGCACGGTCAGGTCGCAGCGCCGATACGCGCATCTCGAAGTGGTGCAGGCCATCGGTAAATCGTCCGTCGAGCGTCGCACGCAGCGCGATCGCCTTGCGCACATACTGTTTGACGATCGCCGCGACCGCCTGCGGCCAAATGCGATCGACCTGTTCGCCCTCGGAAAACTTTGCCGGCGCTAGCGTACCCACCCCACGGCCCCCAAAGTGGCCCAAGACGACGCCATCGCGGCGGACCAGAATGACGAGGTCCGGGAGCGCGTCGATCAAAGGAATAATGGCATCAATCTCTCGCATGATTGCCAATGAAAGCACCAACGGCGAAGCGAAATCCTAGAGCCAAGTCCGAATTTGCCGCCATTGCCGAACGAAAGGCCACGAGGGGCATCGATCAGTTTTGACTCGCCGTGTCCAAGCGACATAGGGCACCGGGCCCGCATGTTTCGTGCGAGTGCAGTGTCAGAAACGCCTTTCGTGCAGGACGAACTCATCCCCCCGAAGTACGCCCTCGATTTGCTGCGTCGGTTCCCCGGGGTGTGCTCCGCATTTATGCGATTCGCGCAATTGAGAGTTCGCGTAGCGAATTTGGCATTATAGACGCGTGTTCGCGCTGTTCCGAATCGTCCTGCCGTTATCGACGGATCTGGCAGGGATTGTGCCTCTCGCCGTCCGGCGGCAACGCGCCCTGGCCGCGGAGATCTCGATGCGGCACCGGCAGCCCGCCTTATACGTGGAACGCGGCGCGAAGCCGCGGCGCATCGATCCAGTTACACGTGTCAGACTCGCATTGCTCTTGCTCGCCCACCGGGCCGGCCAAGAGGCGATCTGCGTTGGTCGACCTTCTTGCGCCTACACGCCCAGGGAATCATTGCCTGCGATTTCTCAGGTCTAGTAACCGCCGCGATCCGGATGCTCTACGTATTCGCGGTCATCGAGTACGGCCGTCATCGCCTGGTTCACGTCAACGTCACCGCACATCCGACGGCCGCCTGGACACTGCAGCAGCTGCGCGATACCAATACCTGCTGCATGATCGCGATGGCATTTTTGCCGCGCACCTCGACGAATCGGTGAGCCGCCTTGGCGTCGAGGTGTTGAAATCGCCGCCGCGAAGGCCGAAAACGAATGCGATTGGCGAGCGTGTCATCGGCACGATCCGCCGGGAGTGCCTCGACTGGTTCATCCCGCTATCGGAATCGCATCTACGCTCGATACTGCGAACGTGGGTCGGCCTTTACAACGCTGGCCGGCCACACATGGCGCTCGGGTATGGTGTCCCTGATCCTGCATCCGCGGTGGCGACGATAAATCGGCTCAAATCACGCCACCGCCGCGGGGAGCGGTACTTCGTGCGCGCGAAATAGATCCTTGTCGGACTGCATCACGAGTACTTTGTTGAACCAATGACGGCCTGATCGAGTTCTTGCGGACGACAAGGGAGCAGAGCATTAGGATTGAGCCTTTCAATGATGGCACCTCAGTATCTGTTCGGGCGAAGGATATGTCTTGAAAGACCCAAAGCTGCCTTCCACGGACGTCGGCGTCCGAGCCTCCCATTGGTCAGTCGGAAGCGGCCCGACGGGGCGATGGCTTGCATCGCACAGTATAACCGGCTATATTGCAGGCTATATTGCAAAGGATGACCATGAGCAATGCGGCACAGAAGCGAGCTCTGCATAACTATCGCTCTCGTCTGACGGAGCGCGGAATCGCGCGATTCGAGGTCCTTGGACTAGATGCAGATCGTGACCTGATCCGCTCCCTTGCAAGGCGCCTTGCCGAGAACGGTCCAGATGCAAAGCGCATTCGCGCGACCGTCGGTCGGACGATTGCAGGCGATCCGCCGAGGAAGGGTGGAATCCTGGAGGCGCTCCGTCGTTCGCCGCTGGTTGATGCCGATCTCGAATTCAAGCGCTCCCAAGGGGCTGGACGCAAGGTCGATTTGTGACCCGCTATCTCCTCGACACTAACATCATAAGCAATGCAACGAAGCCGGCACCGTCCGAGTCGCTAATTGAATGGATGACGGAGCAATCCGACGACGATTTGTTCATCTCGTCGCTGACTGTCGCTGAAATCCGGCGCGGCATTCTGGACCTGCCGAGAGGGAAAAAGCGCGATCGGTTAGACGCGTGGTTCGCGGGCCCGGACGGGCCGCAGATCCTTTTTGGTGGCCGGATATTGCCGTTCGATGAGCCGGCGGCCTTAGCCTGGGCTCGCCTCATGTCGGAGGGCCGCGCCGCCGGGCGACCCAGAAACGACCTCGATATGATCGTCGCCGCCATCGCCGAAACAAACGGGTGCATGATCGTCACGGACAACGAAAAGCACTTTCCCGGCATCAAAATTATCAATCCGTCGCGAACGGCAAGGTGAAAGTTTCACTTTTGGAAGCCCCATGACCGATTCGACTCGACGCTATCCATCCGACTGAACCGACAGTTTTGACCCTGACCCGCCCGTGGGGTGCGAATTCGTTAAGCATCGCGTGAGACACCGTATACGGGCAGTCTTGTGCTGACCGGTATCCCTGGTAGCCTGCCTCGACGATGCGTGATTTGCTTCTTCTCGCCGTACATCTGTTCGTCACTCTGGCCAAGGTTGCTGAAACACCAACTAATCGTCAGCGGCCGTTCCCGCCGACGGGCACCGCCCCTGACCACAATTGATTCGTGTTCGGATCGACGACGTTGTTCGTGCATCCCCGACGAGTCGCGAAGCTCGCCGCGATTCTCAAGCCAGCGACGTTGCTGCGATTCAACAAGGCGCTGGTCGATGGGAAATATCGCCGCCTGTTCTCCTCCGCCGGAACCCAGCGCAATCCCGGACCGAAGGGTCCGCCCGAGGAGGTCATCTCGGCCATCCTCGAGATGAAGCTTCGGAACCCCAGATTCGGCAATCAACGCATTGCCGAACAGATTTCGCATGCATTCGCCGTGCAGATTGATAAGGACGTCGTGCGCAGGGTCCTCGCGACGCAATACGACCCAGATCATCCGGGCGCCTCGGGTCCGTCCTGGCTCACCTACCTCGCACAGACCAAGGACAGCCTCTGGAGCGTGGATCTGTTTCGTTGCGAGTCGATACTGCTCCGCAGCCATTGCGGTTCTTGTGGTCATCGATGTGTTCACCCGCCGCATCATCGGATTCGGTGTTGGCGGCGAATACATCGACGGTCCAGCGGTGTGCCGCATGTTCAATCAGGCTATTGCCGGCCATGCGTCGCCCGTTCGGATCAGCACGGATCACGACCCGTTGTTCCGATTTCACCTATGGCTTGCGAACTTGCGAATCCTCGAGATCGAGGAGATCAAATCGG
>Ga0307374_10010173_pt1 | contig 13710 bp, 14 predicted proteins | sample OX3MG_FD_202532 | JGI IMG/M metagenome (GOLD analysis project Ga0307374, IMG submission 202532) | Soil microbial communities from Risofladan, Vaasa, Finland - OX-3 | ecosystem: Environmental > Terrestrial > Soil > Coastal area > Acid sulfate soil | place: Finland: Risofladan, Vaasa | collected... | reverse complement strand
GTCAGCGGTGCTCGGCGTGCGGCCCGATTTCGCGCGACCGAGCGAGCGGCTGTTCGCTCTCTACGCGCGGCATCGCTACGGAGTCCCGGACCTCCTCTGCGGCATGAAGGCCTTCTCGTCCGGCGCCGTCGAGCGCCACCGCACCGCGCTCGGACGACCGAGCATCGGCACGGGGCTCGCGCTCGCGTGCCTCCGGGCGGGAGAAGCGGTCGAGGTCGTCGCGGTCCCGGTGCGTGCACGCGAGGGCCCGTCCCGCTTCGGAGACAACCTGTCGGCCGAGATGCGCGTGCTGCGGGCTCTTCTCGACGCGGTCGTCGCCGACGAGACGGACCGGCCCCGCCCCGCCGCGCTCCGCCACTGCGGCCACCGGCGCCGGGTGTCGCCGGGCGACTCGCGGCCGCCGATGCGCGGGCGCGGCGCATGAGGGTCGCCGACGTCGTCGCCCGGACGCTCGCCGCGCACGGCGTGCGCGACGTCTTCATGGTCACCGGCGGCGCGGCGATGCACCTGAACGACGCGTTCGCGAGCACACCTGGCATCGACGTCACGTGCTTCCACCACGAGCAGGCGGCCGCGATGGCCGCCGAGAGCTACTACCGCACGTCGTCGCGTCTCGCGGCGGTGAACGTCACGAGCGGTCCCGGCGCGACCAACGCGATCACGGGGGTGCTAGGGGCGTGGGACGACTCCCTCGCGATGGTCGTCGTCTCGGGCCAGGTGAAGCGCGAGCACCTCGCGTCCGCGACGGGTCTCGGGCTTCGCCAGCTCGGTGACCAGGAGGTCGACATCGTCTCGATGGTCTCGGGCATCACGAAGTACGCGGTCTGCGTGACGCACGCCGAGACGGTCCGCTACCACCTCGAGCGAGCGATCCACCTCGCGGAGCACGGCCGACCCGGACCGGTCTGGATCGACATACCGGTGGACGTCCAGGGCGAGCTCGTCGAGCCCGACGATCTCGTGGGATACGACCCGGCGGAGGACGCCGCGACGTCGCGCGGTACCGCGGACGTCGGCGCCGCGGTCGCCGAGGTGCGCGAGCTCCTCGAGCGCGCGGAGCGGCCCGTCGTGTACGCCGGTCCCGCGATACGCACCGCCGGCGCGCTCGGCGCCTTCCACGAGCTCGTGCCCCGGCTCGGCTTCCCCGTCGTCACCGCCCTCAACGCGCACGACCTGCTCGACCACGCCGACCCTCATCTCGTCGGGCGACCGGGGATCATCGGGGACCGCTCGGGCAACCTCGCGGTGCAGAACGCCGACCTCGTCCTCGTGCTCGGGACGAGGCTCAAGATCGGCCAGGTCGGCTACGACGCCGCGGCGTGGGCGCCCGCCGCGCATGTCGTCATGGTCGACATCGACCCGTCGGAGCTCGCGAAGCCGACGATCCACGTCGAGACCCCGGTGCACGCGGACGTCCGCGAGTTCCTCGACGCCCTCGTCTCGCGCACGCCCGTCCGGCACGACGGCCGCCACGCGACGTGGCTCGCGTGGTGCAAGGAGCGGAGCCGCCGCTACCCGGTGGTCCTCCCGGAGTACTACGACCAGCCGGGGCCGGTGAACGTCTACACCGTCTTCCCGACGCTCTTCGAGCGAATCGGCCCCGACGACATCGTCGTCGCCGGCAACAGCTGGGCAGGCAACGGCGCGGCGCAGTGCGCGCCTGTCCGGGCGGGCCAGAGGCTCTTCAGCAACTCCGGCTGCGGCGCGATGGGCCACGACCTCCCGGCCGCGATCGGCGCCGCGATCGCAGCGCCGGGCCGCAGAGTCGTGTGCATCGCAGGCGACGGGAGCCTGCAGCTCAACATCCAGGAGCTGCAGACGCTCGTGCACCACGCGCTCCCTGTGACGATCTACGTCCTCGACAACGGTGGCTACGACTCGATCCGCAAGACCCAGCAACGCTTCTTCCCGGACCACCGCGTCGGCTTCGACACGGCGTCAGGCCTGAGCCTGCCGGACATGTCGCGGATCGCGCACGCCTACGGGATCCCCTTCCGGCGCGCCGAGAAGCTCGCGCAGCTCGTCGACGCCGTCGAGTGGGCCCGCGAGATCCCCGGGCCCGCCGTCGTCGAGGTCGCCGTCGACCCCGCGCAGGAGTACGTGCCGAAGTCGACCGCCCGCATGCTCGACGACGGTCGACTCGTCTCCGCGCCGCTCGAGGACATGGCGCCCTTCCTCCCGCGTGACGAGGTCGACGACAACGTCGCACCCGCCCGTGGAGCGCTCCGCACCGCGCCGGCGCACGCCGCACCCGCCCGCGGCGCTCCGTCGAGGTAGGCCGGCCGCCGAGGACCGCCGAGGACCGCCGAGGACCGCCGAGGACCGCCGTCGCCGCAGGCGACGCCTGCGGAGCGCGCGGGCCACGACGGTTCGGCCCGCCGGAATCTGCTCAACGGGTGGCGAGCGGCCGCCGTTAGCTCGGCCGTGCACAGCACGAGCGGGACCGTGGCGCGCGCGGGCGCGGATCACTCCGGTGGGCGCCGATGAAGACCGGGCAGAAGATCGGGCTCTTCGGGGTTCCTGCCGCCGTCATCGTGATCATCATCATGCTCGTGGTGCCGCTGCCGTCGGTGCTGCTCGACCTGCTCATCACCGTCAACATCTCCGCCGCGCTCGTCGTCCTCCTCATGACGATGCACGTCGACAAGGCGCGCGACTTCTCCGGCTTCCCGTCGCTGCTTCTCGTCGCCACGATGTTCCGGCTCGCGATCAACGTGAGCGTGACCCGACTCGTCCTGCTCCACGGCTACGCCGGATCGGTCGTCCAGAGCTTCGGGAGCTTCGTCATCGGCGGGCAGATCGTCGTCGGGATCGTCGTCTTCCTCATCCTCATCATCATCCAGTTCGTCGTCGTGACCGCCGGCGCGGGGCGAGTGTCGGAGGTGTCCGCGCGGTTCTCGCTCGACGCGATGGGACCGAAGATGCTCGCGATCGACGGGGAGCTCAACTCCGGGCTCATCGACGAGGCCGAGGCGAAGCGCCGGCGCCGCGAGATCGACGAGACGTCCGAGTTCTACGGGAACATGGACGGCGCGAGCAAGTTCGTCCGCGGTGACGCGATCGCGGCGCTCATCATCACCGTGATCAATCTCGTCGGCGGCTTCGCGATCGGCGTGATCGGCCACCACCTGTCGGTGAGCGCGGCGATCCACACCTACTCGATCCTGTCGATCGGCGACGGCCTCGTATCCCAGATCCCGGCGCTGCTCCTCTCGATCTCGACGGGCCTGATCGTGACGAGGGGAAGCACGGGCGACGACTCCGACTTCGGCAACGACATCGTCGACCAGTTCCGCGCCCAGCCGCGTGCACTGCAGATCGCAGGCGTCGCGATGATGCTCCTCGCGATCATCCCCGGCCTTCCTCACCTGCCGTTCTTCATCATCGGCGGCCTCCTCGTCCTTCTCTCGACCCGCGCGCGGCGCGCGACGCAGGCGCGCCTCACCCGCGTCGCGCGCGAGGAGCGGGAGGCAGTCGTGGCGCCCGCGACCGACACGCCTCAGGCGCTCGCGAACGAGATGCGCTCCGAGCGGCTCGAGCTCGAGCTCGCGGCCAACGTCACACCCCTCGCCGACGCCGCTCACGGCGGCGACCTCCTCGAGCGCGTGAGGGGGCTGCGTCGCAAGATCGCGCTCGAGCGCGGCTTCGCGATCCCCACCGTCCGGACCCACGACAACATCAACCTCCCGCCGAACACCTACGCGATCCGGGTGAACGGCGTCGAGGTCGCGCGTGGCGAGGCCCACCCGGCCCGGATGCTCGCGATCGGCCCGGGGATCGAGGTGCTGAGCGGGATCTCGACGACCGAGCCCGCGTTCGGCCTCCCCGCGAAGTGGATCCCCGCCGAGACGCGCGAGCAGGCCATAGCCGTCGCGGGCATCACCCCGATCGACCCGTCGTCCGCGATCATCACCCACCTCGCCGAGATCGTGACCCGCCACGCGGCAGACCTCCTCTCGGTCCAGCAGGTCCAGATCCTCCTCGACGCGGCGAAGGCGACCGATCCGGCCGCCGTCGAAGAGCTGAAGCTCGCCCAGGTGTCGCTCGTCGAGCTGCACAAGGTCCTCGCGTCCCTCGTCGACGAGGGCGTGCCGATCATCGACTTCGTCCGGATCGTCGAGGCCGTGACCGCACGCTCGCGCCAGCCGAACAAGAGCCACGAGGCGCTCGTCGAGGCCGCGCGCACCGCCCTCGGCCCGCTCATCACCGCCTCGCACTCGCGCAACGGCAAGCTCGCGGCGATGACCGTCGACGCAGCTTTCGAGCAGCTCCTCGTCTACAGCCTGCGGGCGACCGACCAGGGCGCGGTGCTCGGCGTCGATCCGCAGGTCACCGAGCAGCTCGTCGCGGAGGTGCGCTCGCTCTACGACGCAGGCAGCCGATCAGGACGCGAGCCGGTGCTCGTCGTCGGCTCGGCGCTGCGGCCTGCCCTCGCCCGGCTGTTCGCCGCGGCGATCCCCCGACTTGCCGTGATGTCCGTGAACGAGATCGGGCGGCAGATACAACTCGAGCGGATTGGAGTGGTGACTGGTGTCAGCGCAACCGCGGGTATTTGAAGGCCCCGACCCCGAGAAGTTGCTCATCGACGCCTGGAGCGTCCACGGGACGGGTGTGCGCATCAGCGAGCCCGCGTGCGTGCGCAAGGGCGGGGTCTTCGGATTCTTCCAGAAGCTCCACTACCGCATCGAGGTGCTCCCATCCGTCGCGGCGCGCCCTGCCGTCGCAGCGCGCCCTGCCGTCGCGGCGCGCCCTGCCGTCGCGGCGCGCCCTGCCGTCGCGGCGCGCCCTGCTGAGGCGGCGAGCCCGGCGAGCGCGCTCGAGCGGCTCGTCGACGAGACCGAGGACGTGTTCGAGATCGCGGGCGCGCCCCGGCGCTCCTTCGACGAGGTGCTCGACGGCGTCGCGAGCGCGCTCGGCGACGACTTGGCGACCTTCGCGTCCTCTGGTCTCGCGGGCTTCGACACCGACCCAGCGCAGGCTCCCGAGCCCGTGACGGACGAGATCGCGTCGCCGCCCTCGGCCGCGGCGCCGAGCGCAGGGGCTTCGTGGCGCCCGCGCCCGCGCGACGAGCGGACCGAGCATCCCCTCGACGACGTGCGCCGCTGGGCGGCCGACCGAGCTGTCGACGACCACGTTGCACTCCGCGCGGAGACTGCCGGGGCGCCGCCCGCCGGCGCAGCCGCCACGAGCCCGCGTACCGGCCTGCCGGAGCGTCACGCCGAGCTCCGGGCGGCGGGCCTGCCCGCGTCCCTGCTCGCGCGTATCCCCGACGGCCTCGGCCCGGCGGAGGCCGTCGACGCCGTGCTCGCCATGCTCCCGGTCGCGCGCCCTCTCCCCAGCGTTGCTGGTGCTCTGATCGCCGTCGTCGGCGAGCTCGGCCGCGCGCTCGAGGTCGCAGGCACGATCATCGAGGATCTCCGCCTCGAGCGGTCCGAGATCGCGGTCGCGTCGCCGGCGTCTCCCGGGTTCGCGGTCCCGAGGCACCTGCTCGTCGCCGACGCGCGCTCCGCCGCGGCCCTCTCCCCGGGATGGCGGCGGGACGGCGTCGCGATCGTCGCACTCGACACGGGGGGCCGCCGGGACACCACGCCGTGGTGCCGAGAGATGCTCCGCGCGCTACGCCCGAGCGCGACCTGGGCCGTCGTCAGCGCGACGGCGAAACCCGAAGACGTCGCGGACGTGGCCCTCGGCCTCGGCGGCGTCGATGCTCTCGTCGTGGACGACCTCGGCGCGACGATCACGCCTGGCGCGATCGTTGGCGCGGGCGTCCCCGTCGCTCGTCTCGACGGCGAGCCTGCGACGGCACAGCGCTGGAGCGAGGTCCTCGCGGCCGCGGGTGACCACGCCAGAGGGCTCCAGGGCGGATGACGGCCGTGCCGGGGGTCAAACGCATCGAGCTCGTCGTCGTCGCGGCACTCGTCGTGTCGCTCCCCTCCTTCGCGGAGGCGTTCGACGGCGGGATCACTGTCGCTACCGCGCTCGTCAGGCTCAGCCTCGGCCTGCTCGTCTGCTGGGCGGTCGGCGCGATCGTGGAGCGGACGATCGACACCTATGCGCGCGAGGCACGTCAGAAGGAGATCGAACGCCGGGTCACACAGTCGATCGCCGCTCGCAACGCGTTCTGGTCGGCGCCTCCCGGCCACGACAACGAGCAGCCCACGAGCTGATCAGACTCTCGCGGGACGCGAGACACCGGTCCGTTCGCGGTGAACTGCAGGTCGGGGCGCCCGCTCCGGTAGGATGCGCGCCACTGCCCACCGACGACCCAGGAGGGACGGGGCTTGCTGGTCCTGCGCAGGCGTGCCCAGGAAGCGATCGTGTTCGACGGGGGGCTCGTCGTGACGCTCGTCGAGGTCGTCGACCATCAAGCGTGGCTGTCGTTCGCGGCTCCCTCGACGCCGGTGCCCGTCGTCGTCGCGCCGCTCGGCGTGAGCGGCGAGCGCGCGTGCGTAGGCGTGCGCTCGCCTCTCGAGATCGTGCCAGCGAACGGCTCGACTGCCGTGCGCGTCGGCGCGCCCGGGAGCGGCTCGGACGCCGTGCTCCTCGTGAACCGGTCCGTCGGTGAGCGCCTCGCGTTCGAGGGCATCGACCTCGAGGTCACGTCGCTCGACCAGGGCCGGGTCGTGCTCAGCGCGATCGTCCCGGGCATGGGCAGCGCGATCGGCGTCTCGGTGTTCTCGGTGTCGGGCTCGGAGGTGAAGATCGGCATCGCCGCGCCGGACGAGGTGCGCGTCTACCGCGAGGAGGTGTGGCTCGCGATGCGCAGCGCCAACGAGCAGGCTGCCGAGTGGTCCCCCTCCGACATCGAGTCCCTCGCCGGCACGCCGCTGTCGCCCGCGAACCCGCGATCTCCGGGCGACTAGCGCCCGGAGGCGGAGTCGTCCTCGCCCTCGGCCCGCTCGGCCGTGCGCCGGCCGCGAGCGGAGCCCGCGTCGACGGGCACGGCGACCCCGTACCCACCGTCGGCGAGCACGACCTGCGCGGCGCGTCCCGTCCGCCGGTTGACGACGATCGGCCCCATGAGGTTGACCGTCGGCGTCGCGCCGGAGCTCCGGGTGACGAGCGCGAGGATCTCGACGTCGTCCGCCGAGCTGAGACCGAGCGCGGAGACGTCGGCGTCGGGGATCTCGACGACGTAGTCGGCGAAGAGCGCACCCGGGGGGACGACGATGAAGCTGAGCCCGTCCTCGTCGAGCGACGAGAGCGCGGCGAACGGCGCGTAGGCGTCGCCGAGGCCGCGCACGCAGTACGCGCGCGACCCCGCGAAGCCGATCAGCGGCCGGTCGAAGTCGAGCGCACGCTCGCCGGCTGTGCCGTTGCGCACGTCGGAGACGGTCAGGGTGTCGGTCATGGTCGCGCCTTCTCGGGTCGACGAGGGATCAGAGGTACTTCACGAGCGAGTCCGACGACAGCTGGGACGTCGCGTACAGGGCCGACTGGTACGCGGCCTGCTGGAGCTGGAGGCTCGTCAGGGCCTGTGCCATGTTCGTGTCCTGGACGCTCCCGAGCTCCTGCTGGAGCGAGGAGACCGACCCCGTTGCCTGGGTCGAGAAGCCCTCGACGGACTGCTGGCTCGCGCCGAGCACGCCTGCCGCGGTCTCGGCCTGGTTGAGGGAGTTGTTGAGGTTCGTGAGGTCGGTGTTCTCGACGTTCGATATCGACGCCGCGGTGCCGGTCTGGAGGTCGTTCACGATCTGCTGGAGGACACCGACCGCGGAGCCGCCGCTGCCGGTGCCGAGCAGCCCGGTCGTCCCGGTGCCGAATACCTGCGGCCCGGTGACCGCGACGGGGACCCTCGTTCCCGGCGCGACCGTGCGTGTCGGGGCGCTCGAGTTTCCGAGGTAGTTGCCGTACGCGTCGTACGCCACGCTCGGGTTGCCCGTGCCGGCGAAGATCGGCTGGCCTCCCTCGTACTGGGTGTTGGCGAGGTTGAGCAGCTGGCTGAGGGCGCTCTGGACCTGTTGGGCGATGCTCGAGATCGTCGAGGAGTTGTTCGTCAGCGCCGCGCCGCTCACGCTCTCGACCGTGCTCTTCACGGACTGGAGCACGGAGAGCACGGAGCTCACGGTCGAGTTGCCGAGGCTCAGCCATCCGACGCCGTCCTGCGCGTTGGCCGAGTACTGGTTCGCGCGGGTGAGGCTTCCCTGCAGCTGGAGGATGTTGGCCGCCGCCGCGGGGTTGTCCGACGCGACGTTGAGCTGGTTGCCCGTCGAGACCTGCTGCTCGATCGTCGCGAGGCTGGCCTGGTCGGCCGTAAGCGTGCCGACCATCGTGCTCGTGAGGGCGTTCGGCGTGACGACGATCGGTGTCGTCGCCGTGATCGAGGTCATGGCCCGCGTCCTCCTAGACCGCTGCGAGCAGCGACTGCATCGTCGCGTCGATGACGGTCACGAGCTTCGCCGATGCCTGGTAGTTCGCCTGGTACTGCATGAGCGCGGTGAGCTGGGTGTCCTGGTTGACCCCCGAGACCGACTGCAACGCCTGCTGAGCCTGGTTCGCGACCGCGGTCTGCGAGGCGACCTGGGTGTTCGCGTACTGGGTGTTCGCGCCGATGCCCTCGACGAGGTTCTGGTAGGCGAGGTCCGGGCCGGTCGGGGCCGTGCCGAGCTCCGCGAGCGCCTGCGCGTTGGAGCCGTCGTTCGTGCCGATCGGGCCCGTGTTCCCGGCGTTGGGCCCGGCGGCGGCGATGAGCGCCGGGTTCGTGACGATCGCGGGGTTCACCTGGATGCTCGACGCGGTGACGGCCCCCCCGCTCGACGAGGTGAAAAGCGGGCCGCCAGGAGCCGGTGCGACGACGGGCGGACCCGCGCTCCCCGCCGTCCAGCCTGCCGCGAGCTGGGTGTTCACAGTCGTCGCGAGGCTCGAGGCAACCCCGTCGAGCTCCGACTGGTACTGGGGGATGTACTGGTTCACTCCCGCGAGGAGCCCCGCGAGCGAGCCGCTGCTCACCGGCACCGCGACGCTGCCCGGGCTCGCGACGACCGACGTCTGCCCCGCGCTCGTCTGGGTCGCGAGCGTCGAGAACTGGCTCCCCTGGACGATCGTCACGCCGCCGATCGCGACCTGCGCAGTCCCGTCCTGCTGCATGCGCACGCTCACGCCGGCGAGCGAGGACAGCTGGCCGAGGACGTTGTTGAGCTGGTCGGAGAGCTGGTTTGGGCTCTGGCCTCCACCTGAGGTCTCGACGATCGACTGGTTGAGCGACGCCGCCTGGCCGAGGAGCGAGTTCACCTGGCCGATCTGGGAGCCGATCTCAGAGGAGGTGTTGGACGCGAGCTGGCCGAGCTGGGTCGAGGCCTCCTGGAACGTCGTGGCGAGACCCTGCGCCATGTCGACGATCTCGGTGCGCGGCGCGGGAGTCGACGGGTTCTGCGCGACCGCGTCCCACGCGGACCAGAAGTTCGAGAGCTGGCCCGCGATGCTCGAGTTCGTGCTCGCCGTCGTCGAGGAGGTCGAGGCGGACTGGCCGAGCGGGAAGACGTTCTGTATGCCCGTGAGCACCTGCTGGAGCGCGCTGAGGTTCGACAGCGAGCCCTGCGCCTGGCCGTTGTTCGCGCTGAGCAGGGCGTTGCTTGCCTGCGCGACGGACGTGACCTGGACCCCGTCGCCGACGCCGAGGGTGTCGCCTCCGGGCAACGCAGCGAGCTGGACCGACTGCGCGACATAGCCCGCAGTCTGGGAGTTCGCGATGTTCTCGGAGGTGACGTCGATCGCGGTGCGCTCGGCGTTCAGCCCCGAGACCGCGATGGACAGGCCGGCGTTCACTACGTCAGGCCTTCGTGTTCAAGATGTTCGCCGAGCTCTGCGAGCTGACGGGTGCCCCGCTCGCGTCGTAGGCGGTCGTCGTCTGCACCCCGAGGAGCGATAGCGCGGCCGACGTCGCGAGGTACCCACGCGCGAGGAGCTTGCGGTTCTCGCCGCACAGCGCGCTCACGCGCTCGACGGAGCGCTTCAGCTCGTCACGACCCTGTTGGAAGATGTAGTTCCACGGCTCCTCGACGGCCGCGGCGACCTCGCGTAGCGTCGACTCCGGCGACAGGTCGCGGGCTGCCGCGGCGGCCGACAGCGCGACCCGGAAGTGGGCGTCGCACTCGTGCACCTCGTCGATCGCGGCCTCGAGCTCCTCGGTCGTCTCTGAGACCCATGTGGTGCAGCCGCCGGAGAGCATCATCTGCTGCACCTCGAACTTGAAGCGCAGCCGGCCGAGCGCGTCGGTCTGGGCCGCGATCGCCGTCGCGAGGCTTTCGAGCGGTGTGTCGCGCACGAGATCCACATCCTCCATCATCGGCACGCGGCCGCACGGACTTGAGCAAGTCGACCGGTCGATCTCCGCCGGCGTCGCGCGCTCACTGGACCACAAAGCTCGTGAAGTAGATCGCGGAGACCTGCTGGGCGCCCTCGGTCATGCCGAGCTCTTGTTGGATCGCCTTGAGGATCTGCTGCTTGACGAGCACGCGGCCGTGCACGGAGAGCAGCATCGCGTAGGACTGCGAGCCGATGATCTGCACCGCCGTGTTCATGATCTCCGACGTGTCCTTCGTGACGATCTTCGTGCTACCGACCTTCGTGAGCTGGAGGCTCATCGCGATCTGCGCGAGATGGCCGTCGGGGAGGTTCGTCGTGACCGAGGTCGGCAGGTCGTAGATCGCCCCCGCCGGCACCGGGTCGTGCGGTCCGTAGTGCGGCTTGACGACCTTGCCCTTGACGACGTAGCCGACGAGCAGCACGAGCACGGCGAGCAAGATCGGCTTGACCGGCTTCTTCTTCTTGCCCCCGGCCTCGCCGCTGTCAGCTTTGCCCTTCTTGGCCTTTCGGCCCTTGACCTTGGCCTCGGCGTCAGCCGCGGGAGCAGCGACCGGCCCGGCCGCGGGCGGGCGCATCCCCGCGAGCCGGCTCGCGGCGGCCTGCGCGGCGGGCGTGCTCGGTGCGGTGCTCGTGTCTGCCATCACTCCTCCTCGGTCGCTCGACGGTCGCTCGTCACTGCTTGATCCCGAGGATCACGACGTCGATTCGGCGGTTCTTGGCCTGGTTGGCCGCGCTCGTGTTCGGCGCGGCGGGGTGGGTGTCGCTGTAGCCGCTCGCGGACAAGCGGGTCGCGGGCACGCCGTCGACGACGTTCAGCCGGTTCGTGACGTTCGCGGCGCGTGCCGCCGACAGCTCCCAGTTGGACGCGAACGGCCCGCCGGTGATCGGCTCGTTGTCGGTGTAGCCCTGCACCTCGATCACGTTGGGCTTCGGGCGCACGACCTGCGCGATCGAGTCGACGACCTGCTCACCTACGGTCCCGAGCGACGCGGAGTCGGTCTGGAAGAACACGCGGTCCGCGAGGATCTGGACGACGACGGAGGAGGTCCCGAGGTTCACGTTCGCGTCCTTCTGGAGATGACGGGCCGTGAGCAGCTGCTCGATCTGGTCTGCGATGGCCTGGAGCTGGCGCTGGTTGGCCGACGCCGCTGCGCTCGAGGTGCCCTGGTTTGGCGAGGTGCTCGCGCCGCTCGGCCCTGCGATCGTCGGCGCGGAGAGCAGTCCGTTCCCGCCGGGGAGGTTGACCGCGGTCGGGTTGAAGGTCTGGGTGAGGCCGAGCTTGAACTCGAGGAACTTCTTCACGCTGATCGAGCTCATCGCGAACAGGACGACGAAGAGCGCGAGCAGGAGCGTGATCATGTCCGCGTAGGTGAGGAGCCACCGCTCGGAGTTCTCGTGCTCCTCGACGTGCCCGCCCTTGTGGCGGCGGCGCGCGGTCGTGCTCATGCCGCCGCACCCTTCTCGTCCGGGCGGTTGCGCATCTCGGGCGCGAGAAACGACTCCATACGGGTACGAACGAAGCGGGAGCTCGCACCGTTCTGGATCGCGAGCAGGCCCTCGATCTCCATCTTCTTGATCTGCACCTCGAGATCGCTCGCCCGCTTGAGCTTGTTCGAGATCGGCAGCCAGACGAGGTTCGCGGTGAGGACGCCCCAGAGGGTCGCGGTGAACGCCGAACCGATCGCGGGGCCGAGCGATTGGGGGTCGGAGAGGTTGCCGAGGACGTGCACGAGGCCCATGACCGTGCCGATGATGCCGAGAGTCGGGGCGAAGCCGCCCATGTCGGCGAAGACCTTCGCGCCCATCCTGTGGCGTGCCTCGGTCGACGCGATGTCGTTCTCGAGGACGTCGAGGATCTCCTCGGAGTTCGTCCCGTCGACCGCGAGCTCGATGCCACGGCGGAGGAAGGGATCTGCTATCGAGTGCGTCTCCTTGTCGAGGGCGATGATGCCCGAGTTCTTCGCGATGCCCGCGAGCCGGGACATCTCCTGGATCGCGACCTCCATGTCGTACGCGTCGCCCTTCGTCGCCCGCAGCAACTTCGGCTTGATGCCTTTCAGGTCGGACTTCATGTAGCCGGCGGTGGCCGCGAAGAACGTCCCGCCGAAGACGAGGAGGAGCGGCGCGGGCTTTATGAGCACGGCCGGGCTGCTGCCGTCGAGGACCATCGCGACAAGAACGCACATCAGCGCGCCACCGATCGCCATGGAGGTCCAGGTGTCCTTCACGGCGCCGGCTCCTCGTGGCTGTCGTCGGACTGCACGATCAGGCGAAGTGCCGTGTCCTTCACGATCCCGTCCGCGACAGGCGGCGTGTGCGAGTCGCCGGGCATGTGCGCGGCCATCGCCTGGACGATCGCGCGGTCCTCTCGGTGGAGCCGCACGACCTCGTCGATCGACTCCTTCACGATGTAGCTCGTACCGTTCACGAGCATCACGTGCGTCTCCGGGCCACCGTCGACTCGCTCGACGAGTGAGCCGTTGATGGCGATCGCGCCGCCCTGGACGTTGTGAAGCGTGATCATCGCCGGGTGCCCTCGGAGGGTGCGCGCACCGATCGCAGTTCCATGCTGAAGCTATCGGCCGGTCGGACGCCCGGCTTGAGCGACCGCTCGCGGCTCGACGGCCTCAGCGGCCTGTCGCGTAGCCCCTCAGGCGTCTTTGGCGCGCAAGGGGCGGAGGTGGCGCCGGCTCGAGGCGCGGCGAGAGCCTCCCTCCGCACGGGCCGAGTCGCCCGACGACACCCCGCGCCCCGCGCGGGCTTCGCTACCGGCGACGTGCGACGGTCCGGCTGTCGAGACGCGCGCGGCCTCGAGGAGCACCTCGGCCGCGACCGGCCCGTTGGTCGGTTCGAAGGTCGCGCGGCCGACGAGGTAGGTGCGCGCCGGCGCCCCGACGGCAGTCCCCGCGCTCGTAGCGAGCTTGTCCCCGATCCAGCCGACGACGATCTCCGCCTGCTCCGCGTCGGTGTCCGGGAGCGCGACACCGAACTCTCGATCGCCGACGCGCGCGACGACGTCCTCGCCGCGAAGCTCCGTGCGCAGCATCCGCGCGACCCGGTAGACCGCCGCGGGGTCCGGTGCTCCCGAGCCTCGGCGCGCGCCGTCGGCCTCCTCGATGCGGATCGACAACACCGTCGCGCACTCGCCGGAGCGGCTCGCCCGCTTCACGACGTGGTCGACGACGAATGCGAACGCCCCGAAGTTCATCAGTCCCGTCTGGTCGTCTCGTGTCGTCACGACGTCACACGCCCTTCATCGAGTCACACACCACGCTTGTCGGAGGTAGCTGCAGCGATCGCCCGGTCACCGGGCTCGCAGGCGGCCGCGGTCACAGTCTCACGAGTGACAGCGTCACGGTGTCACGAGTGACAGCGTCACGGTCTCACGAGTGACAGCGTCACAGT
>Ga0307374_10010172_pt1 | contig 13711 bp, 16 predicted proteins | sample OX3MG_FD_202532 | JGI IMG/M metagenome (GOLD analysis project Ga0307374, IMG submission 202532) | Soil microbial communities from Risofladan, Vaasa, Finland - OX-3 | ecosystem: Environmental > Terrestrial > Soil > Coastal area > Acid sulfate soil | place: Finland: Risofladan, Vaasa | collected... | reverse complement strand
ATTGCCCCGCCACATCGAAATCGACCTCTCCATTGCGCCTCTCTATTTGCGTGATGTTGTAATATAATGCCAGAATGCAGCCAGATCATCATCATGAAACAGATGTACACGGTTGCATGTGCATTATAACAGAGGAGCGCGATCATCGCAACAATGGACGCATCCGCCGACCAGGCGCCGACTGTCATCCACCTGCCATTCAGAACGCTGCTCGTATTGTGCGGTCCGGCAGGCGCGGGCAAAAGCACGTTTGCCGCGCAGCGTTTCAGCTCCACCGTCGTTGTTTCGTCGGATCATTGCCGCGAACTGGTCTGCGACGATGCGAGCAACCAGAATGTCAATCGCGACACTTTCGATCTCTTTCACTATATTATCAATAAACGCTTGTGGAATGGCCGCTTCACGGTAGCCGACAGCACGGCGCTGCGCGCGGAAGCCCGCCACACACTGCTGGATCTGGCGCGCCGCCACGGCTATTGCGCCGCCCTCCTGATCTTTAAGGTTCCAGAAAGCGTCACCAACGAGCGTAATCAGAGGCGCGCGCGCAGCGTCGAAGCCCCAGTACATTCCTATCACGCGCGTTTGCTGCAACAAACGCTGCTCGAAGCGCCCCACGAAGGCTGGGATAGCATCGTTCTTTTAGGTGAAGATACGCACGATGTAGTAGTCAAAATTGCTACAGGGGTATAAAATCGGTACACAATGATCTATAATGATACATGATTAGTGATCATGATACCGCGATGTTTAAGAGAACATGCGTTGCTCCTGAGAAAGTGGGCAGAGATCGATGAATCGCCAGCAACCTGAATATGATTATCCTTTTTATAACAATGCTGCCAGTTATAACGATATCACCGAACCGTTAGTAGCGCACATTCTGCCCAGCGCGACCGGCCCGCTGCCACCGTTCACCTCGCTGCCCCAGCAAACCTGGGGAGAACGCACCACACACTGGCTCGGTCGTTTTCTCACATCCATCGTCAACAAAGTCCGCTCATTGCTGGCGCTGGCCTTGCTCGTGGCCTGGCTGTTGCTCGCGGGCCGCTTCCTGTTCATTTTCTTCGCGCTCACTCACAGCCTCTTCTCGCAATGGGTCTTCTACGCCGCGTCCCCATTGATGCTCCCGTTCAACAACCTCATCCCGGCATTCTCCTACAACGGTCACACTATCGACATCTCGACGCTCGTTGCAATGGCGGTCTCTATGGCCGCGGCGCTGATCGTGCGACGGTTCTTGCGGATATTGGTGGCGGGAGAGTAGTCTTTAACCTATAGAAAGTTAAATAACGCGATATGCAAGTATTCTTGCCAAAGAAAGGGTCCATGGGGTCTACTCTTTTCAGAAGTATTGCAAGTTTCTGAGGAGGGACGCCATGAACCTGGACGACTTTATTATCACTGGCTTTCGGCTACATGCAGCCTCCCAAAGTCCCGTGTTGGGGCGGGTCCGGTATCTCATTGACACCGTCTTTGGGCAACCGACTGATCGGTGCCAGATGAAGCGAGTCTGGGTGCGTGATTTGTGGCATTTGCGCAACCGCCTGGTGCGCTGCCTTTTGATACATACGGTCTGCTTTTTCCTCAATCAGCATCAGGTAGCTCCTTATCTCCAATTTGATCGGCTGGTTGCTTAGAAAAACTTGCACATCGCGTTAATTATGGTATGACGACAGCGCGCGATCTCAAGTATGCTGATCAGAAGTGGATACGGCGCTATCTCACCGTTGTGGGCGAGCGGCCAGTGCTGGCTCACGAGCGCGATGAGCCGGCTGGTCATGCGTGCATAGGACTGCACCAGTCCAGGGAGCCGCTCCGTGAAAATCTTTCGTGGGCAACCAGGGGTGCGACAGATGAATTTGCGCACGGTCAGAGCCAGGATCACATTGCGGCCAGCACAGGGCAGGTCGGCGACTGTTCGTTGATACTGCCCATGAATGCGGTCCGAAAGCTGATGACACTCGGGACACGGCATGCTTGCGGTATGACAGGCCAAGTGTACCGCGAGTTCGCTGGCACTGGGATGAACGGAGGCGATCGCCATTCCGGCTGGCAGGTGGAACACCGATGTGAAGAGAGCCATCTCTCTGGGTCCATGGTGAGTATACTCCTGATAAGTGAAAACTGATACTATTGTATCACCAATCTGAAACATTTGCAGCAAGTAAGCTCACTTAATTTGGGGGAGAGCCTTGGTTATTATCTCTCAACAAAGCGCTCCTCTCTTCTGCTCATCTCGTCACGCTTTTCGTCTGCCTGTCCTGGCCGCGCATTGTTGGAGAGAGCAATCCTCCAACCCCGGCGAAGACACATGCGATACCAGAAAGGCCAATGACCACGTCAGGAGCGAGATATTGGAGAAGGAGTCCGCCCACCACTGCTCCAAATGGAGCCGCAGCAGTTGTCAAGGCAAGACGTGTCCCAAAAACCTGCCCTCGCATGGAGGGCTCGATCAGCCGCTGCAACAGCGAAGCTTCCGGTCACTGTAGAGAGGCAACGCTGCTTCCAGAGGGCCATAGGAGAAAAAGAACACCATTGATAAGCTCGTGAGCAAACGCAGCTCCCTGGTACGAAGGAGGAGAGCAAACGCCAGCAAAGCCAGAGCAGAGATCTGCCAGAGCTGCAACATTCCTGACCATGAGAGTACCGGAATAGTGCCAATCAGCAGGGTACGCGCGCAGTTGTCAATCCCCATCACCACACGAGGCTGCCAGCGATCCAGGATCACTCCAAGCAGCGGTACTGTGACCATGCTCGGAAGTTGAAAACACAGCAAGACCAGGCTGATCGCTACCCCGGACCCGGTGAGCTGCAAGACGAACCAGAGCAAGGCAATGGTGGTAAACTGATCTCCGACATACGAGATGCTTAATCCCAACCATAAGCGCAGAAAGGCCGGGGAACGCAATGGGCTACGAGCGACCCTCAATTTGAGGGAATTGAACACGAACAGGCTCCTTTCCATGACATTTCACCCTCTGTTGCCCGCCGCTCGGCCACCTGGTCTGTTACAAATACTGACTCGTCAGCGAATGCTTGGCGCCGAGTAGTTCTCGCGGTGTACCCTCGAAGATGACCATGCCGCCCTTATTGCCGCCTTCGGGACCCATATCAATGATCCAGTCTGCGTTGCGAATCACATCGAGATGGTGTTCAATCACAATCACGGTGTTCCCTCCATCTACCAACCGGTTCATGATAGTGAGCAGGCGACCAATATCTGACAGGTGCAGGCCAGTTGTCGGCTCATCCATGACATAGATACTGCCCTGCTTGTGAAGTTCGCTGGCCAGATTAATGCGCTGGCATTCTCCGCCAGAGAGGGTACTCAAGGGCTGGCCGAGGGTCAGGTAATCCAGGCCGACGTCGCTCAAAGCCTGGAGCTTTGACTGCACTTCTTTCATCTTCAAAAACGCTAGCGCCTGGTGAACGGTCAGGTTCAACACATCAGCAATGGATTTCCCGTTCAAGGTGTAGGCCAATACCTCGTCCTTAAAGCGTTTCCCGCCGCACACTTCGCAAGGAAGCTTGACCCCCTCAAGGAAGCCGAGGTCGGTGTAGGTAACGCCCAGACCCTGACAGTTAGGACAAGCCCCCTTTGAGTTAAAACTAAACAGACCAGCGTCAACGTGGTTGACTGCCGCGAAAGCTTTGCGCACGTCATCCATGATGCCGGTATAGGTCGCGGGATTGGAGCGACTGGACGTACTCAGGGATGCTTGATCAATCACCACTGCTTCCGGGTGCTGACTGAGAAAGGCTTCAGTGATTAACGAGCTTTTGCCTGAACCAGCCACGCCAGTGATGACCGTCAGCACGCCCGTGGGAATATTCACGGTGACATCCTGCAAATTATTCACCGTCGCGTGGACGATTGGCAGCGCCCCGGTCGCCTGGCGAAAGCTCTCCTTCAGCGGCCTCTTCCGCAACAAATGGTTGCCGGTCAGCGTATCGGCCTGGAGCAGACCGGCGAAATCGCCTTCATAGACAATCTTGCCTCCTTCGCTCCCGGCATATGGTCCCAGATCGACGATGTAATCGGCCCTCTTAATCACATCAGGATCGTGCTCGACGACAATGACCGTGTTCCCTTTGTCGCGCAATTGTTCCAGGAGTTCGTTCAGACGATGGACATCGCGCGGGTGAAGTCCGATGCTTGGCTCGTCAAAGATATACATGACATCCACGAGGCTGCCGTTGAGGTTCTTGACGATCTTGACTCGCTGTGACTCACCCCCGGACAGCGTGTCAGTTACACGATCCAGGCTCAGATACTCCAGGCCAATATCCACCAGGTGCTGGAGCCGCTCGGTCAGGGTGCGAACGATCGGTGCCGCTGCCGGGTCTTTGAGATCCTTCACTACTTCCAGCAGCTCATCAACCTCCATCGCCGATAGATCGGCAATATTGTACCCATTGATCCTACAACTCAGTGCCGCTTGATTGAGCCGGGCGCCCTTGCAAAGTGGACAGGGGCCGAGCTTCAAAAAAGGCTCGACCTGTTGCCGTATACGAGGCGAAAGCGTCTGGATGTCCCGCGCAATGAACTTGCGATTGAATTTGTACACCAGACCCTCATAGGTGTTGTACGGCAGACCCGTATGTTTGCGCGGTTCGCTGTAGAGCAGCAGGTCCAGTTCCTCTGATGTATAATCGGTGATCTTCTTGTCGTTGTCGAAGAAGCCAGAACGCGCATACAGATCGCGTTCCAAGCCGACCAGTCCTGGGGCGATGACCGCTCCCTCGTTCAGGGATTTTGTTTTGTCGATCAACACCTCCAGATCAACCCTGATCTTGCGACCAAGTCCGTTACACTCCATACATATGCCGGCGGGGTCGTTGAAGGAAAAGGCATTCGCATAGCCCACATACGGCTTTCCGAGCCGCGATAAGAGTACGCGCAGCACGGACGCGATGTCGGTGGCTGTTCCCACGGTCGATTGCGATCCGCCCCCCAGGCGTTTCTGGTCAACAATCACCGCCATGCTCAGGTTCTCAATCGCATCAGCGTCTGGTTGGGGATAGCGCGGCAGGAAGTTGCGAATGAACATGCTAAAATTCTCGAACAACAGCCGTTGTGCTTCGTTGGCAATGGTGTCAAACACCATTGAGGACTTCCCCGAACCAGACACGCCGGTAAAAATGGTGATTTTACGCTTGGGCAGCCTCAGCGAGACATCCTTGAGGTTGTTCTCGCGGGCGCCACGAATCTCGATATATATTCTTGAACCATGCTGATATCTGTTCCCTCCGGATCTTTTAACCAGGCTTTACCTAGTTTCCGCTGTCGGAGCGCCTTTGTTCAGGCCCTTCGCGTCTCCGCTCCTAGCTGTACAAAAGAGCAGTATACCACAGAAGGATTGGCAAAACTTCTTCTCTTTTGCCCTCTGGTACGACTCACCTTGCGCGTAAAGGACGTGAGTTCGGGAGAAGGTACACCGCGGGCCTGGCTGGAAGGCCAGGGTCCACCGACGGTTTCTTGATCCCGAACTGACGGGAGTTTATGAAGCGGACGCGACCTTGCAGAGAGAGCCGTCCGGGGAGCTTCAGTACCCGAAGTATCCCCACGGGGCGACGGCTGCTTCCTTCACGACGCCGCCACAGCGTTGCCCATGACCTCGTCCACCACTTCGCGAGACTGCACGATGAAGTGGAACGAGACACCCCGGAATCCCGATCCCTCAGAAGGGCCGACTTCTGCCCGTCGGAGAAATGTACCAGCGCCTTGACCATGGGCGGCCCAAAAGGGGGAACCATTCACAGCGTGAGGCCTCCTGAAGGTTTTTCGCTCATCATGTATCGGGGATGCTGGTGGATCTGTTTCGGCAGGCTGAACCGTTTTCTGGGCGTCCCGAACAGGCAAACACAAGGACGCTCTGATCGATGTTTCCACGTTTCCCGGACCTCTCTCTTACGGTCGTTGTTCTGAAGATGCCTTGGTGGCAAGGCAATCGGCGCGACGCCTCGAATGATCCAGCTTCGCGCCGATGTACCCGTCTCCAGTCGTCTGATCAGTTCTGACCTGCTCCCTGTCTGGTGGGAGCGGGGATCGGTTGAAGCGGTTGGTCACAGCGATCATGAGAATAATGATCGCCAGAAGAGCGCGGAGGCGACTAGGACTGAACCACCAGCCACCGGTTGCCATCGGGATCCTCAAGATCAAACCACTTGACGCCAGAGCCCGGGCCATACAGGTCATCCTTCACTTCGTTGACCTTGACGCCCTTTGCTTTGAACTCGTTGTATGCCGCTTCAATATTTGAAGTCGAGCAATAGAGCGTCATCGTACCCGGTTTCATGTGTTCATGCATCGTCGACAGAGTCAGAGAGGCGCCTCCTCCTGGGAGCGAAAGCGAGACCCAGTGCCGATCGCCTTGTCCGTAGTCTGTGGTGACAGACCAGCCCAATTGCTCCGCATAGAACGCTTTGGCCTTCGCCATATCGGTGACTGCCACCATCACCATCAGAAGTTTTTCATCAGCCATTGTCATAACCTACCTTTCACATGTCGTCAAACAGCGTGTTTTGTGTCCTTCTCGACTTCACCGCAGTCGGCTCTTTGAGCCAGACTCCAGTGGTGTTTTCGCGCGTCACTATTCTGACGAACCAGCGCGCAGAAATGTGACCGCTGGACGCGCGTATGCGGGAGGACCATTCGCGGCCCGTACTCACACAACCAGAAAAGCTTCTGCATTCCCTTTGCTTTTGTCAGAGATCATCCCCTGTCTCGTTCGGCGCCTCGCTCTCGGCACAGCTGCAACACCGTGTTCAACAGCACTTCTTCCTGTCCTGCTCCCAGCAAGCGCTGGCGAAATTCACACAGCAGCGAGAAGTCAAAGCCGGGATCGGTCAGTTCCAGACTCAGTACATACTTCCAGTCGATCCGCGTGCGCACCGCTTCGGCAGCCTGCCGATCACTCAGGTTCTCCATATACTGCATCACCGTCACTAGCGCCAGCCGCCAGGGCGCTTCTGCATACGAGCCACCAGCGGGATACAATTCCTTGAACAACTCATCGGTGTAGAGGGTTCCTGGCTCCTCTCGCAGATGCATGTACCGATTGCCTTGCGGCCAGATCGCACGCCCTACTCGCACTGTTTCTTCGGGTATGGTAGGGATGGCTTCCGGTTGCAGCGACATCAGCTTTCTCCTTCTTTCCGTGCGCTTCCTGCTCCTGGTTCTTTTCTCCGCTCTATTCTATCATTTCGCTCTCTTTATCGCTCTTTCCTTTCGCCAACAGGGTCAAAATCTCACGCGCACCCGCGACGACCTATCGCGCCCAGGGTTGGCCCGGCGGGCTCGGATGTGGTATGCTGCTGTTGCTTCATGCTTTTCTCGTTTCTGATGAACGGCTTGAACAACGGCTTGTGATGCTTCTAGCATGTCACATCGGCACGCGATTGGCACGAAGTTTTTGCTGGTCGAGGGAAAACTCCAGGGAAAATGGCTCACTTGTAAAGTGCCACTGTAGTGAGCCTGCAACAGTCTCAATACTAACACTAGAGTTGGAATGGCCTGGGAAGCCCGTTGGGGATTGAAACTGTTCTGGTACTCCATCAAGCCAGTCGTTGTCTTCAGTTGGAATAGTCCGGGAAGCCCGTTGGAGGGTCGGAAGTATTTTCCCATCGAAAGCGATCTGGGAAAGAATCCATCATTTTTATCACAAATTCCCAAAGGCAATGCAGCAGGACAGGAAGAATCGAGTGGCAAAGTGGGTAAGAGACTGTCTCTGACCAGTTTGCCTCGCAAACGGGGGTCTGAGAGACAGCAAGCCTTGTCTCAGGAGCAGAGGAATTGCTGCTGGGAAGGTCATCGGGTGAGCCAGGGGCGTGCCGCCGTCAGGCGAGGCGTGAGCGCAAGAGTAAGCGATTGGTGGTACGGGCGCGCTGCAAGGCTTTGAGGTTGATGAGAACGTAGGTGCAATGGTGCCTGGTCCACATGGTGCGGAATTCCCTCACATATGTCAATGACAAGCTCAGAAAGGAGGTGGCGAGAGATTGGAAAACGATCTCCTCGGCGGCGACCGTCGATGAGGCCGAATTTCAGTGAGAGGTGTTTGCCGAGAAATGGGATAAGCAGTATCCCGCCATCAGCAAATCCTGGCTCGTCTTACCCAACGGGATTCCCTCACATGATACCTTTGGAAGAGTTTTTGCGCGTATTGATCCGAAACAATTTGAAGCCTGTTTCCTGCAATGGATTCGAAGTGTCAGTGAGGAAATCAAGGGAGTCATTGCCGTCGATGGGAAAACGCTGCGCCGCTCTCATGACCGGGCCAAAAGGAAGAAAGCCTTGCATCTGGTGAGCGCGTGGGCGTCGGAGAATCGCATGGTGTTAGCCCAATTGGCGACGGAAGAGGAATCGAACGAGATTACGGCTATTCCAGTGTTGTTGCGCCAATTAGCCCTGGCCGGGTGTATTGTCACGATCGATGCGATGGGGACGCAAACCCAGATTGCTTCCCAGAGTATTGAACAAGGGGTGCCAGAGACATTTGCCCTCGCTCTCAAGGACCATTTTGCCCATGGCTCAAAGCTGCCTGGGATACAAACTATCTTCAGCGCATCTTAGAGGCGGTTCTTTAGGTGCGATTGCCCTGGGTTTTCCTAAAATTGTCTTGACTTTTGGTACCACCATAGTGAGGCACTGGATAAGGATACAAGATGAAGGATAATGATAACGACCGCGAACTGCTCTCCTTTTGGGCTTTTGGCGATTTACATTACCGCGACCGAATTAAATGGAAGGCCCTCCATACTCCACGTATGATGGTGATGTTTGACGATCTCCACTTGCTCTGGCACGAGAAAAGCTTACCATCATTCTGTGTCTCGCCGGGGGATATCGTGAATAATGGTAGTCCAGCAAACTATGCCTTTGCGAGGGCAGAGCTTCAGGATCAATTGGGCGAGATACCGTTCTATCCTGGTTTAGGAAACCACGAATTTTTGCCTGATTCTGATGATGATCATCTTCACGGTGAAAATGAATTTTGCGCCGCCTGGCAAAAGCCTGTTCGTTATGCATGGATGGAAGTCAGTATCGTTTGTATTATGCTTGACCACCCCAGTCCGTTTTATCCAGGTGGACGCGAACCCAACCCACACATCTTTTTTTCTGAAGAGTCACTTACCTTTCTGGATGATACACTGGCAAAGTATGCTGATCACCGGGCAATTATCTTCGCTCATTGCCCGTTACGAGATACGGTGTTGGATAGAGACCCGGAACGCAACCTGGACGATGATTCACGAGATACATTTTTCTTTGTCGAGAACTCTGAGGATGTGAGGTCAATTCTGGCACATCACCTCAATGCATCGCTGTACATCAGTGGGCATACGCATTCTGGCTGGAGATCGCCGCAACTGATTTTCACTGAAATACTTGGCGGTCATCCCATTACCCATGTCAATTTGATGTCTCCGTGGTATACGGGGAGAAAGCGCGGCCCACATCGCGATGCTGAGGGCAAGCTGCAATACGCGTCCGACGATCCGGATGTGCTGACAAGCTTTGCCTTCCAAGTCTATTCTCAGCATATCAGCATTGGCATACGGGATCATCTGGGAAAAGTATGGCTGGGGCAATGGGATGTACCTTTTTAAGATGATGCCGTAGTTGATGAAGGCAAAAGCAAACGATAACCCACCCCGTGAACTGTCTGGATGATATGCGGGTGCGATGGGTCTTCCTCGATCTTCTGGCGCAGTCGGCTGATGGTGGGCTTGAGCAATTCCGTCGCATCGCTATAGGCGAAGCCCCACACGGCGGTCAACAACTGGTGATGTGAGAGAACCAGATTGCCATTTTGGAGCAGATGCTCAAGCAAACGAAACTCAGTGGGAGTGAGAGAAATAGTCTCGCCACGCCGTACCACCAAATGAGCCGGAATATCCACCACCAACGCCCCAATACGGTAGACAGACTGCTTCTGATTTCGCTGATTAGTAGAAGGCATTTCAGCACGGCGCAGCATAGCGCGGATACGCGCCTGCAACTCAACGAAGCCAAATGGTTTGGTTAAGTAGTCATCAGCGCCAAGATCAAGGCCACGCGCTTTACTCGCCTCGTCATCGCGTGCCGTCAGCATGATAAGTGGAACATCGGATACCTCGCGGATGAGCCGGCAGGTTTCCCAGCCATCAAGTTTGGGCATACTCACATCTAATAGCACTAACGCCGGTTGCTCACGATCAAGTAGCTGTAAGCCTGCAATCCCGTGTTGGGCGGCAACAAAGCGATATCCTGCTTTTGTCAAATTGAGTTCGCACAGACGCAAAAGAGCAGCGTCATCATCAATCATGAGAATGGTCGTATTCATGTCCATAGGTAATACCCACCTTTTCATCCTCTGCTTTTTCTGGTAGATCATCTTCGACGGCACATAAAGAAAGAACAAAGCAAGCTCCCCCTTCAGGACGATTTTCTGCCCAGATATCCCCATTATGCGCTCGGAGTAATTCGCGAACAATATAAAGCCCCAGTCCATACCCACGAATCCCCTGAGACGATGAGTTTGTACCGCGTAAAAAACGCTCAAATATGTAGGTGAGTTGCTCTGATGGTATTCCGGGTCCATGGTCGATGATCTGAACCAGCACAAGCCCAGTTGTGTTTACAGCCTTCACTTCAACTTCAATTGGGCTGCCAAAAGGGGTATATTTATGTGCATTGTCCAATAAATTTCTCATAACAATTTCCAGTAAATCGTGATCAGCCCACACCAGAGGCTCTACTTGCGGGGTTCGCAAATGTATGATGCGTTCATCACCGGTCCACTCCACGCGCATATTATCTAAAATAAGCCGCAGGAACTGCACAATCGGCAGCGGTTGCAGGTGAATTTGCAAGCGACCCGCTTCGAAGCGAGTCAATTGTAATACTTCCTCCACCACCTGATTTAAGCGCCGTGTCTGCTGGTGTAGGATCCCTAACACTTCTTGATAGGCTTCATTATCTATTGTTGAATCCAGGAGGCTGAGCGTTTCAACGGAACCGGTGACTGTCGTGAGAGGCGCCCGTAGCTCATGTGAAACCATCGCGACAAAATCAGACTTTAACTGCTCCACGGCCTTCAGTTGTGAAATGTCGTGTATACCCACAACTATGCGCCGGGCTGATGCTTCATCCACAGAAGGCACTGAGGCGCAATTAACTGCAAACCAGCGTCGATTCCCATTGCGTAAAAATGCATATATTTCTATATTTGATTGTTCAGAATCCATTTGCGAGGCCCGCTTCAGAGGACAAATCTGCTCGTGTTCCTCTGCTTCCTCAGGTGTACTGCCCCGGCATCCGAAAACTTCCCAGCATGGCTTTCCTATGGCTTCATAAGACTGCCAACCGCTCAACCGCTCTGCCGCCGGGTTAAATTGAAGAATAGTGCGCTCTGCATCCACCAGGATCACCCCATCTGCGCTGGCATCAATAATTGCCTGAGTTTGCTGGCGTTCTGAGGCTAATGTCGCGATGGTTGAACGTAGGTTGAGGCGCATAGTGTCAAAAGCTGTCGCAAGACGCCCTAACTCATCCCTCTGTTCGATATGCGGATTCACATCAAGATCACCGTCAGCGATTGCTTCGGTCGCGTGTAACAGGATCGAAAGTGGTCTGGTCAGAGACCACATAATAATCAGCGCCAGGAGGATCGAGAGTGGAACAGAGAACGCAGTCAATAGGAGGACAAGTATGGTTGCCTGACTACTGTCCTGCTGGACCTGCGCCGCGACTGTAGCCGTCTCTCCCTGCTCCAGGGTTCGTAGTTGTGCGGTAGAAGCAAGGGTCTTGACTAAGAGCGGATCGAGTTGATTCTGCTCAAGTGAACGGGCTTGTAGTATCTGCCCGTTTACTACTAGAGACTGAATCTGTCTGGACAGAACGTCGCTATGCATAATGCCATCACTGAGTTGTTGAACCAAAGGAGTATCATTGACTGCGCCAGCCCTGATATCAACCGGCTCATATTTGAGCAACTCAGAACGTTGGAAGGTGAGTTGTTGGAGAGTAGTTGTCAGAGAGGCCAGGTAGCCTACCTGATCGCGATCATCGGCACTCACTAAGTTCCTTGACAGATCGCGTTGCTGGAAGAGCAAGGTGCGTAAGTGTCCAAGCGTAATAACTTCAGGCAGATCATGCGTATTCAATTCAGTTGTGTTGGCAGTAAGCTTGCTGAACTGTTGCACAGCCAAAAAGCCTATAATCCCGGTAAGCAAGATGATCACCAGGAAAGCAAGAAACAAACGCAAACCGATAGGCAAGAAAAGCTGTCTTCGGTATCGTTTCGGTTGAAAAGTTGTATCAAACTTGGATTTTTGTGCTGTATCCATCTTGGTTGCCTTTGCAAATGTAAAGATCAACAGATGTAGTAATACGCCTCACATCGCAAGTATAACAGATACCAAGAGATATCGGATAGATCCCATCCACGAATTCATGATCAGTATCGATGTCATCATTTCATAACCCTCCTTCCAGGATCATATGGTCTCGTGTTCTCATCTCCTGTTTGATACTCACTTTCATTGAGGGAGAGCCTTTCTGCATCCTCTTCGACTATGCACAAGGTGAGTACAAAACATGCCCCTCCTTCGGGAGTGTTCTCCACCCAAATATCCCCATTATGTGCTTTGAGTAATTCTCGTACAATATACAACCCCAGGCCATACCCCCTGCTCCAATCATATGACGTCTGTGAGCCTCGTGAAAAACGATCGAAGATATGTGGAAGTTGCTCTGCCGGAATACCGGAGCCGTGATCCAGCACTCGCACCTGAACTTGCTGGGTAGCAGACAATACTTCGATTTCAACCTCGATTGGACTGCCATGAGGAGTATATTTATGTGCATTCTCCAGGAGATTTCTCATCACAATCTCCAAAAGGTCTCGATCTCCCCAGATCAGGACATCGTCGACCGGTAAACGAAGGTTGAGCGGTCGATCTAGGGAGGCCCAATCCGCGTGAATTTGCTCAACTTGAGTGTGGAAAAATTCACTGACAGAGAGCGGCTGGAGATAAACTCTCAGACGACCAGCGTCAAAACGGGTTAATTGTAATACCTCTTCGACAACCTGACGCAGGCGCTGCGTTTGCTGATCAAGTATCCCTAACACTTCATGATAAGCTGCGTCATCGCTTGCGGGATCGAGCATTCCGAGCATCTCGACGGCTCCTGTCACTGTCGTGAGGGGAGCGCGTAATTCATGCGAAACCATGGTGACGAAGTCAGATTTCAATTGTTCTACTGCTTTGAGTTGTGAAATGTCATGTATACCTACAACCATACACTGCTGTTCTGTCACATCACGCGGAGAAAGGACATGAGCAACGCTTACTGTAAACCAGCGGCGCTCTCCATCACGCAAAAGGACATCTATTTCCCCCGTAGACTGTTCAGTTCCTTCTTGCAATACCTGCTTTAAGGGATACAGGCAGTCGTGTCCTTCCATCTCTTCAGAAGCTCTTTCATCGATCCCAAAAACCTCCCAACATGGTTTCCCGATCGCTTCATCAGCGTGCCAACTACTGAGCCGCTCAGCTGCTGGATTGAATTGGAGTATTGTACCGCGTTCATCCACCAGCATCACTCCATCAGCGCTGGCATCAATGATCGCTCGTGTCTGCTCTTGCTCAGCCGCAAGTTTTGCAATATTCGAGCGTAAATTACGACGCATGATATCAAATGCCGCCGCAAGTTGCCCAAGCTCAT
>Ga0307374_10010171_pt1 | contig 13711 bp, 11 predicted proteins | sample OX3MG_FD_202532 | JGI IMG/M metagenome (GOLD analysis project Ga0307374, IMG submission 202532) | Soil microbial communities from Risofladan, Vaasa, Finland - OX-3 | ecosystem: Environmental > Terrestrial > Soil > Coastal area > Acid sulfate soil | place: Finland: Risofladan, Vaasa | collected... | reverse complement strand
AAATCCATCGATCCCGGAGCGCTGTACACGAATGCGCTGGTCGATCAGGCCGCTCATCCCGAACCTTAAGCGGCATAAGTCCCCCGCCGTGGTTGACTGAGCCCATGAACCGATGACAGGCTGGCGCCACCAAGTCCTTGGGGGGAGGCTATGGAGTTCGGGTATTTTACGCTGAGTGACAATCATTATCCCGGCAACAGACGAAGTCCGGAAGATTTCGTGTTGCAGATCCGGGAACAGGCGATCCTCGCCGACGCGCTCGGATTCCATTCCGCCTGGATCGGAGAGCATCACTTCGATACGCTCGGAGTGAATTCCTGTCCAAATCTCCTTCTCGCCAGCATCGCTCCGGTGACGAAACGCATTCGACTTGCGCCCGCGGTTGCGGTATTGCCTCTGCACCATCCGCTACGCCTAGCCGAAGAATGGGCGACCCTCGATCTGATTTCAGGCGGGCGCGTCGATTTCGCTGCCGGCCGCGGCTACGACCGACGCGAATACGAGCCGTTCGGCGCCGATTTCATGAGCTCGCTCGAACTGCTCGACGAAGGATGCGAAATCATTCTGAAGGCGTGGAGCGAGCCCGGAAAGTGGTCCCATCGCGGCAAGCACTACGTCATCGAAGACATGTCGATCACACCAAAGCCGGTGCAGCGGCCGATCCCGTTCTATATGGCGTGTTTCTCAAAAAGCAGCTTGGAGATCGCGGCGCGCCGAGGATTGAACATTCTATTTGCGCCGTTCGCCGCCGCCATGACTTTCGGCGATCTCGCCAATGCGGTCGCACAATACCAGGCTGAATGCTCACGCGCCGGCACAAGACCCGGGCGCGCGATGTGCAGCTATTTCATTCATATCGCGGAAACGCAGGAAGAGGCCGAATACGGCCGCGAAGCGTTGATGTCATATTTTCGGCATTCTGTTCTGCCGGCTTTCCAGCAAATCCCCGGCAAAGCGCCTCCCACCATGCTCTACTTTCAAAAAATCGTCGAAATACTCGAGGGGATGACGAAAGAGAGTCTTTCCGACAAGTCAATCCTGCTCGGAACCCCGGCGACGATAATCGACACCTTGCAAAGAGTGGAGAAGGCCGGCGTCGAGGAGGTGATTCTCTACTTCAATGTGGGCGCCAAGCCGCACGCTCTGGTTGTCGACCAGATGAAGCGTTTCATGAGGGATGTGGCGCCCTCTTTCGAGGGATCGCATCGTCCCTTCAGCGCCGGCGGCTGAATTGATCTCCATCGCCGACCAGGGACAATGGAGCTCCTAGGTTCCGCGAGTTTTCGTCGAGCTTTCCGATCCGCGTCCCACCAGTCTGTCCCATTCGCCTCGCACGTCGCCCGCGAGCCGGTCGAAACTATTGTCGACCACGTTCCAATTCACCATGCGCTCGCCGCTCTGATCGGGGCCGGACATGGAGCTGGCGACCATGGAATCGTGGATATAAGCGGCGCCGATGGTGATCAAAGCGCCGAGGATCAGCCCTATTATCAAACGCATTGCGATCTCCAGAACCGGTTCGGATGAAACGGGCCGGCGCGAATCGGCTTCCGCTGTGGCCTGCCCAAAGGGCGGCTCGCCGGGTGGTGCGCAGGCGAGACGATCCAATCAGGATCTTATCCAGTGCATTTCATCTGATTGCAAGGTCTGGCCGGTCTTGACGGGCGAAGTCTCGGCGCCTGCCCGCGCTTGCTCCACCGATGATACGAAGCTCTGCAACGCCTGCACGAATTCGACGTAGGGCATCGGCGCGCCCGGCTCCTCGGCCGCCAGTATCGCCTCGCCGGACTGCTCCTTGCCGAATATCCGGGTTTGCCGGCGCGGCGAGCCAAAGTCCGCGTATTGGCTGAGGCGGAGGAGCTGCGTGGGATGCGGCGGGGCTCCGTCCAGCCGGCACATGAAGAAGAACGAGCCGCGCCGCTTCGCCAGCAGGACCGCGACAACGACTTCTTCAAGATCAATCGTGATCAGGTCGTTGGCGTCGAACTCCAGCCTGGCGAGGCTGTGGTCGCGGGCCATTTCGGCGAGCCTGATGCCGGCGCGCGAATATGAGACCATTTGGACTCGCCGCTCCAACCAGTGACATGTTTGGCCGCCGAGGCCCGGAGGCGCGTTGCGGGATCTCGCCAGTCTATCGCGGTGGAAGCACGCCGCTGTCATAGACGGCACTTGTCGCGGAAGATCGGCTTGACGGCATGTAGCCATTGCTACATTCCGTTCATCAACCAATTGGAAGAAAGGGAGGAGCCATGGCCGCCGGAGCGACATCCCCGCCTGCTTCTTTGGAACTGGAGCGGGCGAGCCTGGGCTCGCTGTTCCTGTGTTTCCTCAAGATAGGATTGACCTCATTCGGCGGCAGCGCGCGGGCGATGATGCATCGCGAGGCGGTCGAACGTCGCCGCTGGTTGCGGGAGCAGGATTTCCTGACGGGATTCGCGATCGCGCAGGTGCTGCCGGGCGCCAATCCCGTGAATCTCGCTCTCTATGTCGGCTTGCGCGCGCTCGGCGCCGCGGGGGCGGCCGCGGCGGTGCTCGGGATGGTTACGCCCGCCTTCTGTGTGATCATGACGATGGGGTTCATCTATCGCTCGCTCAGCGGCTACCCCGCGACGCATTTCGTGCTGGAAGGCGTGGCGGCGGCCGGGGTCGCGGCGACACTCGCGGTCGGCTTCAAGGTCGCGGCCAGAATGGAGAGGCGGTGGGTTCCGGCGGCCGTCGCAGCGGCGGTCTTCGCAACGGTCGGCGTCTTGCACCTGCCGATGATTCCCGTCGTCGCCATCGCCGTTCCCTTGAGCGTCGCGGCGGCCTATCACGCAGGGCGGGGTAAGCCCCATGTTTGAGAATCGTTTGATCGGCCTCATCCTTGTCTTCGCGCCTCTTTCCCTGCTGTCCTTCGGCGGCGGTCAGGCCATCATCGCGGACATTCAGCATCAGACGGTCGCGCACGGCTGGTTGACCGACCGCCAGTTCACCGATCTCTACGCGATTTCGCGCGCGGCGCCCGGGCCGAGCACCCTGATCGCGGCGCTGATCGGCTATCAGGTGTCTGGCTTCTTCGGCGCGGTGATCGCCGCGCTTGCGATCTACATCCCGTCTTCGGCGATCGTCTATGGGGCGTCGAGCTGGTGGCAGCGCCATCCTGGCTCCCCACTCAAGAGCGCGATCGAAAAAGGTCTCGCCCCCGTCGCCGTTGGATTGATCTTCGCCGGCGCTCTCGCCGTCTTGCAGGCGGCGCACGCAGGCGTGCTGGCGATCGCCACCGCGGCTGTATGCACCGCGATCCTCTATTTCAGTTCGGTGAGCGCTTATCTGGTCGTGCTTCTGGTCGGGCTGTTCTATATGGCGCTGTATCTCGCCTGAGCGTTCCGCAGGATGCGTCCGCGTTTATGGATGGACGTCTTCCGTGAACCAGTCGGTCGGCAGTTCGTGGCCGATTCCCAGTTCTTTGGCCCGCCGGTAGACCAGCGCCCCGGCGACGGCGAACTGGAATCCCAGCCCCAGATTGTTCAAGAAACATGTAACCTCGCGCTCGCTCTGGCGGCCCGGAGCGTGACCGGCGATCACCTGCGGAAGAGTCGGCAAGGCTCGGAAATCGATCTCGGAGGCGTTGCGCCATCCCTTTCCGGCCTCATCGTTTTCGGGAATGACCAAATCCTTCGTGGTGGTATGGATCGGCTTTGCGTCATGCGTATGCACCACGACGCGATCGGCCAGCCGCAGCGCCTCGGGTTCGATCTCCGGCCGTTTGATCGAGCTCACATGCAGCCCCGGACGCAGCCAATGAGCAAAGAAGATATTGTCGACGGAGTTGCTCGCGCACATGGCGATGTCGGCGCCATCGAGCGCCTCCTCCGGGCTCTCGACCGGCCGCACGTCGATTCCAAGCGTTTCGCTCATCTCCCGCGCAAAGCGCTCGCGATTGTCGCGATTGGGGCTGAAACAGGCGATTTCCTCGATCGAGCGCACCGCGCACGCGGCGCTCAATTGCGCGCCCGCCTGCCAGCCCGATCCAAGCAAGCCGATTCGGCGCGCCTCGGGGCGCGCAAGATATTTCACACCGAGACCATTGCATGCGCCGACGCGCACGCGCTGCATGACGCCGTCCGGCATGATGGCGAGCGGCTCGCCCGTTTCACTGGAGAACAGCAGAACCAGCCCTACCCACCGCCCTCCGGGCGCTGCCGGCGTCTTCTCCCGCCGCATCGAGTTTCCGACGCGCGGCCATCGAATAACGTCCGAGTTGATCCGCACCGCGCCGACGCCAAGCTGCGGCGCCACGCCGTCCATGGACTTCAAACTGTAGAGTGCGTCGGAGCCGGCGATCGGCGCCATTGTGTCGGAGCGCGTCCGCGACACCGCGCGCCCTTCGGCAAGCTCACGATAGGCTTGTTCGAGGGCGCCGATGCAATCGGACATTGTCAGCAGACGCTCGACTTCTTCGTTCGAGACAATCAGCGTCATTCGCCCCCCTTTGTTCGTGAGGCGAAACGCCTATGCGAACGCGGCCCTACAATCGCCATTTATAGGCAGCGCGCTCGTCGCCGCGGCTGCTTCTTATTTCAGGTGCTGAGCGAGATGCTTGTTCATTTCGAACATCGTGACCTTCTTTTTGCCGAAGACGGGTTCGAGCTTGTCGTCGGCCAGAATCTCGCGCTTGTTTGAGGGGTTCTGCAGCTTGTGCTTGCGGATGTATTCCCACATCTTGCTGACAGCCTCCGGCCTCGGCAGCGGCGCGCTGCCCACGACTGCCGCGAGCTGCGGCGAGGGCTGCAGCGGCTTCATGAAAGCCGAATTGACCTTCTTTTCGCCGGTCGTCTTGGCGGTCTTGGCCTTTTTGCCGCCCGCCGCCACTGCTTTCGCCATTTCGCTCTCTCCACCTTTATGCCCGGCCGGGCTTGATCCCGCTGCGCTGAACCGGCCCGATGGTGTAATGTTCCCCCCTCGCGCGCAAGTCCCGCCGTCTCGAGGAAGGCGCATCTCAGGGGAAAACTGCTGTTTCGGGCCCTATGGGGCCGCCCCGGTCGGGGCAGCGCCGCCGTGGGGCCCGTCCGCGCCGAGCGAATCGGCGCCCTGGCCCGGGCCTTTGTAGGCCTGTGGAGGCAGCGAGGGGCCGGCTGCGACGCTTCTTCCGGCGCGCCCGAGGACCGGCGCCTGCGCCCCAGAGCGCGCTGACTCGCCGGGCGAGGCTAGGTAGCGCTCCCCGTTCGGTCCGCTCGCGTCTCCGTGATCGTCTGATTTGGACGGTTTCGGCGAGAGAGCGACCGGGTGGACGGGCTCGATGGTCTGCACGGCGGCGGCCGGGCGGGCGGGCTTGCGGGCGCGAGCCGGCGGCGCTCGCCGAATCGGCGCTTTGCGCGCCACAATGATTGTCCTGGGCGGCGGCGCCGGTCCGAGTGCGGCCTCCAGGCTCTGCGACAGCGGCGCCAGTCCTGATGCACCCGCGCCCTCGACCGCGATCGGGCCGCCGCCGTCGATCTCCTGCGAGCCGATCTCCGCCAGCAGTCGGCGCAAATCCTGCGGACTGGTCAGGCTGAGGCCCTGCAGGAAGTCGGCCAGTTGATCGAGAGTCATGTCGGGACGACACAGCCGCACGCGGATTGAGGCCGGCAAGCCCCTGCCCGTAAGACTATCCATAGCCTTCTTCACGGTGGAGCGATCGGGATCGGCGTCGCGCAGATCGCCCACCCATTGCCAGGCGAAGACGCAGCGCAGCCCCGAGGAACTGCGTCCGATAGCCAGGCCGAAACGGCCCAGCGAGTTGAACAGGGGACGCGTGACGATCTCCATCCGCATGCCGGGAAAGCGCGAGAGGATCTCGCTGCGCACGCCCTCGGCGGAAGGTTTGCCGACCGAGACCCAGCCGGCCCGACGCCGGGCGCCGCGCTTGGCGAGCGTGATCTCGATGTCGTTCAGGGTCGGTTCGCCAGCCGGCCCGCCGATTGGGACGACTTGCCGGGCGCCGTTCGGATAGATGCGCTCGCGCACCTGCCCGGGCGGGCCCGCACCGTTCGGCAAGGTAAGAATCGCGCCGTTTGCTGCGGCCAGCGGAGGGATCAACGGTGCGGCGATCGGCGCGTCCACGCGGTCGAGAAAGCCGCCCTCCTGCGACTCCGCGGAACAAGCGCCCAGGCAAAGCAGAAGAGGAAAAAGAAACGCGGTTCTCATTGGCTTGCTCCTTCTCGGAGATGATCGGCGGCGACGATTTGTCTGATCCACATCGGCGGGCTGGAAAGCGGGCGGGGCGGCGCGGCCGGCTCAGAGGGCGGCGCCACGGCGGCGGGCGGCGCCGCTTGCGCTGCGCTCCAATCCCTCCACACGAGCGGGGGCGCATCGGCGCCAGCCAGGATCGGCGCGGCAGGCGCCGTCGATCGAATCGATCCGGTGGGGTCCCTGTCCCAGTCGCGACGCGAGGACCGCCTCCATCCCGGCGCAGGCGCCATGAATCGCGGCGAGGGACTCGCCGGCCTCTCGAAGTCCGGCGCGGGCCGGGGGAAATCGAGGCCGGACCGTCCGAAGCCAGGCGAACGCGGAGCGCTCATCGGATCATAGGATCGATGGTGTGGGCGGCGCGCCTGAACCGGTTGATCCTCGCCGTCCTTGGCGGCCAGCGTGCCCGGCGGGGCCGGCTGCGCCGAGTAGGGCGGCCAGGTAGGATCAGTCACGCCGTCCCAGCCGGGCAACAGGGTGTAGCCATATTTTTCATACGGCATGGGGCCGACGCCCGGCACGCGGCGAGCCACGAGCGGCCAAGGTCCGCGCGAGGGCTCGGGAAGATAGATCAGCCTGAAGTTCGGCCCGCGGTCCTGCCGGCTGGCGAAGACGCGCAGCGGATTCTGCGGAGCCGTGGAGACGGGGAAGACGGCGCGGTCGATTTTCGGTCGCGGCGGCCTGCGCGCGGCAGCGAGGTCGACGTCGCTCGGCTCGGCCGCGATCTGCGCGTCGCGCGCCGCCTGCGTGCTTTGCGCCGGTCCCGGGACCGTGAACTGCGCGAACCGCTGCGCCGGCCCGTGCCTCACCCCGGGAGGGCGGCGTTCGCACAAAGTGGGAGCGTGTCTTGAGCCGTCCGGAAAAATAAGATCAAGAAGCTGCGGAAACAAACCGTCGTATCGATTGATCAACGTATAGAAAGAACCCTTCTTGCCCAGGCGCAGCAGCGTGAGAGCATAGCCGCGCACGCTCGTCTCGTCAGGATGCCAGGCGACGGCTCTTTGAAACCATTCGAGCGAGACCTCGAACTGACAGCTGTTGTAGGCGTACCAGGCGAGCGCCTGCGCGCCTTCGCCCGATTGCGCATCCATGGTCACGCGCGCATAGCGCGCCAGCCTCTGCGCCGAGATTGAGCCTGGAACCGGCCTTGTCAGCGCTTTCGCCACGATGTCGACGAAAAAGATGTCGTTGTTCACGAGCGGCCGGCGCCACGCATAGGCCACTTCCTCCGCCTGGCGATCATAGCCGAGCGCGGCGAGCGAATTCGCCAGACCATGCGCGATCATCGCGTCGCCGCCGTTCGCCAGGGCGATCTTGAACCAGGACAGCGCGCGGTCGAACGCCTTGAGCTTGAAGAAATACCAGGCGACCAGACCAGCCTCGTTCGGCTGCGCGGAGCTCTTGGCGTAGGCTTCGAACGCATGCAGCTGATCGGCCGGAATGTCCTGCGTGCGCTCGTCGTGTAGATAAGCGACGACCCTCGCGCGGATGATGTCATTCATGATCGGCTCGTATTCGGGCTTACCGTCAGCGCCCCGGCGAGCCATGGCCAGCAGCGGCTCGACCTCGCTCATGGGCAGATGCGCCATTGCTTTTTGAAAGGTGGCGAGCCGCTCCTGTTCGTTGTTGTCGGAATTTAAGAGCGATGTGTAGATCGCCACTGCGCCGCTAGTCTGCTTGGCCTTGGCGTATGCGGCGGCGATCGTCCACAGGGTCTGCGTGTCGGCGCCCGCCGCGTCGTAGGATTTCGACTTGACGAACGTGAGGAGCGCCTTCCAGCGGCCTTGCCGCCAGAGCGAAGCGACGTCGTCGTGCGTGGCCTTGATGCGCAATTTATTTTCGAGATCGGAAGACGGACGCCAGCCCGGGCGCCGTTGCTCGCGTTGCGCGATCGCGGCGCGCAACTCGTCGAGCTTGTCGGCTGCAAACAAAGCCCAAAGCGCGCTTTCATCGCCCCCGCCCCTGCCGCGCGCCGCATAGATGTTCTTGGGGGGCTTCCAATTGGGATAAAGCGTCTGCAGCCGCCGCAATTCGAGCTCGACGCGCCGCGTCTGATTTTGCGAGGCGTAATATCGCAGCGCGCTCTCGTCCGGCCCGCGCGGATCGGGCTGGACCGACAATCGTCCGCTGTCGGTCCATCGTCGCGCCGAACCCGCTTGCGCGGGCGCATGGGCGCGCGGCGCCATGAGCAGCGGCGTAGGCGTCGCAGCATTGGCCCGACAGGCCAGGAGCGCGATCGCGCACGCCGCGAAGCTCAGTCGGCGAGGCATGACGGATACCTCATTTGCATGGCGATCAGCGACAGTATGTGCAGCGTCGCCGGATAATAATTCTCCGCGCCCTTGGGATCGCGAAGTTCGAGCGGGAACGGCCGCTTCTGGATCACGCAGCGCAGCAGCGCCGCCGGTGCGCGGTAGCCGGGTTCCGAAAACCGCCCTTTGTCCTGGCCGCTCTCGACATCGACGATGTCGAGGCCGTCTCCGCGCCGCGCCCAATCCACAAATGGCTGATAATCGCTACGCTCTCCGACGCCGGCCCAGGCCATGTAGAGGGGAATGCGAATGGAATTGTATGCGAAGGTCGGCTGAAATCCGGGGGCTGGCGCCGGAGCGCCCTCGCCCACGCTGATCCAGTCGCTCGGCAGGCGGCGCGGACCAAATCGCGCTTTGGTCAACAGGTCGAGGCCCCCTTGGGCCAGCTGCGACCAGTCGATCTCCGGCGCGACCAGCGGCAGGCGGGCGAGCGCCGGGTAGACCCAATAGGAGGGATTGATCACGTAGCGCTTCCCGTCCTGCTGCGCGAAGCCGCTGACGCCGGGAAGCAGAAGCATGGACTTGCCGGCTCGAAAGACGACGAGTTTGCGGCCGATGTCCACGGCGATGCGGCGCGCGGCCGCCCGATAGGGCGTGGAGCTCCAGTATTCGCCAGCTTCGGTCAGAGCCCATGCGACCAGGAGATCGCCGTCGGAAGCGTCATTGACGTCGGCGACGGGAGGCCGGTGATCTGGATCCCAACGCCATGCGAGCAGGTGGTCGTCGCGCACCATCAAATTGGCGCGCGTCCAACTCCAGATTCGATCAAAGGTCCCGCGGTCTCCGAAGGCGACGGCCAGCAGCATTCCATAGCCCTGCCCCTCGCTGTGGCTGATGTCGTTATTGCCGGTGTCGACCACACGTCCTTCGGCGGTGACGAAGCGCGAAACATACCATCGCCACAGCGAAACCTGTTTCATGACGCCCCCGAGGGGGATCGGCTTCGAATTCAGGTCGAGCGGCGGCGCAACCGCGGGCGTCGAGACCGGGGGCGCCGCGCTCGGCGACGCGGGCGCAGAGAAGGCGACCGCGGCGAATGAAATCCATAAAAAGGCGGCGCAGAGAAATCCTCTCATTCCTGCCTCCGCCCCACGTTGCGCACGAAGCACGCGGTCGATAAAGCCAGAGACAAGGCGGTCACCAGCGCCGCCAGCACGTATACTCCGCCGTTCAGAGAGAACCAGCTCGCTACGATGAGGCGGGTGTTCTGGAGCGACAGCGGCTGCGTGACGATCAGTCTCGAAAAGCGCACGGGCCGCGTGACCACCGCGCCGCTCGAAGCATCAAGCGCCGACATCCGTCCCGACAGCTTTCCCCATACGCGCGGATCGACCAGACACCCGACGGAATCGAAAAGCTGCGCCGACGTCGGCGCAGTCACCAGCGTCCAGACGTCCGGCGCGCGGTCCCCGAGGATATTCTGCGCGACGATGAGCGAGGTTTGCTGATCGATCGCGGAGCGCGCATGCGCGGGCGCGTTCTGCTCGCCGAACCAACCGCCAACTTGCGCAATCGCGAAACGCAGCACGTCATGGGCCGCCCCGGGCAGGTCGGTCATCCATTTGCTCCAGCGGGTCCTGCCCTTGATTCTGTGCGCCCATTCGCGCGCCAACCCAGTGGAGCGACGCTCGCCCCCGATCGAGCCCAGCGATGCGATCTCGCCTCCCACCGCGCGCTTCGGCGAGGAATCGAACGGCGTTTGTCCGGTGCGCGTTCGTTCCAGCCTGCAGGCGGCGGGCAGATTGCGCTGCAAAGCGCGGCGACGACTCTCCTCGCTCTGATATTTTGTCAACGTGGGGTCGCCGTCGGCGATTTTTTCGCTGAAACGATTGCGCCAAGCCTCGGCGACCGCCCTCGGGTCGAGCCCCACTGCGCCTACGAGCGAACGCCCGATCGCGGTGGCCGGAGCGATCACCAGCACGGGGCCTCCCTTGGCGGCCGGACGCTTCACGGTTAAGTGGAAATCGATCGGCTCGCCGGCCGCCACGGCCAGATGGGCGACGATGGTCGCGGCCGCCGCTACCGATTGCGAATTGGGCTTGGGCAGCCAGAGTTTCGGCTCTGCTCCCCCGCGCGCGTAAGGAAATCCGCCGGTCGCGGTCACGGCGAGGTCGGGCATGCGGGCGATGCGCGCGATCGGCGGTATGTCGATCGACGTCGAGTCCAGGAACAGGAAGCGATTGGCGCCTCGCGCCGCCTTCAGCGGATCGCAGTTGTGATCGCTCCGTTCGGGGAGTTGCGCCTCGATCTCGAATCGGTTGAAGCCAGGGCGCAGAAAGCCGAGCGGCACGGGAATGGTCTTGTCGCTGAACACATCGCCGCTGCGGTCAGGCAGCTGGAGGCTGCTGGCGTCGCGCCCGTTTACTTTGACAAGGACTTGCGCGCGACGCTCGAGGCCGGGCGCATACCCGCCGGCCAGGTGAATGAAAACCTTAGCGTAATCGGCGGAGTAGAAGTCCGGCGGCATGATCAAATCGAAGCTCGTGCGGAACATCCTGCCGCTGAACTCCTCGCTGCGAACGCCGAGATGGCGCAACGTGACGCTTTCTGCGCCTTTTATGCGAAAGCCGGGAAAGGCCCTCGCCGCCAGCAGTCCCGACCCCGTTCCCTCTGCGCCATGAGCGGCGACGATCTGGGCGAGCGCGGCGTCCACCTCGCTTTGATCGAGACCCGTCACGATGATCGTGGTGCGCAATTGCTTGCTCGCCGGCACGACCACGACGCGCGGTCCCGACACTCCGGCGAGCGGCATGTCGGGCATGCGTCGCGAAAGCTCGGCGACATCGCCGATCACCAGGTTAACGCCGTAGCGGCCGCCGGCGAGCGGACCGATATCGACGATCGGCTGTTCGAACCGCCCGACCAGCGAGATCAACTCGACGGCCCGCACCAGGCGATCGAGATCGTGAGACGAGGCCCTTTCCGGAAGCACCACACGAATAGGCAGGGCTCCCTCGGCGTCCGGAGCAAGCGCGGGAAGATCGCCAATGTTCGTCACTCCCGGATCGGCGCTCGGCAGCAAGAGTCCGGTCGAGGCGGGATCGATCTGCGTCCACAGTTCATAACTGGCCTTCAGCGAACAATCGACGCGATGACGCTGTTCTGCCGAAATCCTTACCGAGTTGAAACCCGGCTTCAGCAATCCATCAGGGATGGGGAAACTCGCTGTACGCTCGCCCGCCGCGGCCCGTATGTGCGTGATCCCGATCACGACGCCGTTGAGCGCAATCGACAGGACCGAAGCTTCCGGCATCACCGAGACCGCGGCCAGATAGCCGATCTGAAATCGCAGCGTGTCGTGGGCTTGATCGGAGGTCAGATACAGCGGCCACTCGGACGCGGCGATCTCGCCTGCCAGGCGAAATCCCTGAATATTGTTGGTCAAATGCCGGATCACGCTTGTCGCCGTCTTCTGCGCCGGCGGCCCGGCCGGCGCTTGGGCCGAGATCGGCGCGCCAAATCCGGTTACGGCGAAGGATTGCGCCCGGGCTGCGCCGAACGAGACGATCGCCGCCCCCAGGACGAGGGCGGCCGCGCCAAATCGGGCCAGACGCAAGAAGCCGCTCATGCCGCTTTCTTCCCCGAAGCCGCGCTAGCGCGCGCCGCGTCACGCGCATTGGCGACCGACACGACTTTGCTGAGCCACACGCTCGGACTCTGCGGAATTGGCGAAAATCCGGGCGCAGGCTCCTGCTCCTGGGGACGCGAGCGACGGATGGCGTAGACCGCAGCCCGCAGCGGCTCGACCACGCCCCAAAGCATGAACTGCAACGATCCCGTCAGCAGCCCCTTGTGTTTGCGGCGCCTTGCCAGAAACCGCGGCAGAGCGTCGGAATCCCCATACATCAAATCTGCGAGGACGTAGTATTCGCGCGGGCGCATTTCGCCGAATTCTAGACCATGCAGGAAGCCATCCGGCGTCGCGCGCGCTCGACCAAACAGGATGGGCAGCGAATCCTCTCCCACCTGAGCGCCCACTGGCTCGATGAACAGTCGCGCTTCGCTTTCGCTTTCGTCGAAGGCGCCGACCGGGAGTTCGCACTCCGGTCGCACAGCGCAGCCGCCGGCCGAGACGCTGACGATGTCGACGGCGACGCTGCGTTCGCCGATCGACAGCACGCCTTTGCGATGGATCGGAAGAAAGGGATGACGATCGGGCTGCTTGCGTTCGGCGACGGCGCCAAGCGCCGCTCCAGCGATCAGCAGGTTAAATCCGTTCCACAGACCCACGACCAGCATCAGATTGCTGACGCCCGGCTCGAAAAAATATCGCCAGGCGGCCGCGAACGCGCCGAGCAGAAGCAATCCCCAGATGATGAAAAAAGGCCACGCCAGCTCTGACAGATGATCCTTGTCGAGCGTCAATCCTTTAGCCGTAACGTTGAACGTCGGTTTGCGCGGCTTGGCGATCACGGCCACGATCGCCTTGGCGAGGAACACGCCTTGCAGATATTCATAAAGTTCGGAAACCCATGGCCACCGAACAGAGCCATACAGATAGTTCTGAAGCATCATGTTGACGATGATGTAGGTGCCCGTGTAGGCGATCGCCTCGTTGACGTTCGACACGAAGATCTTGACGTTGAAGAAGATATGGGTGAGCGGCGCGAACATGAACACGAGCCGTGGAAACGGAAAGAACCAGAAAGTCATGCTCGACAAGTAGGCGAGCTTCTGAATCGGCTTCAAACCTTTCTTCAGGGCCGGATTCTTGAGGAGGAGAATCTGGAACATTCCCTGGCACCAGCGTGAACGCTGACCGATGAAGGAGGAGAACGTTTCCGGCTGGAGCCCGGCAATCAGCGGTTTGTCGACATAGACGCTGGTCCAGCCTTTCGAATGCAATTCGAACGCCGTTTCGCAATCTTCCGTGATGGTGATGCCAGAGAAGCCGCCAGTCGCGTCGAGCGCGGAGCGACGCAGCAGCGCCGCCGAGCCGCAAAAGAACGAGCCGTTCCACTTGTCGAGGCCGCGTTGCGTCACCGAATAGAACATCTCGTTTTCGGATGGCATGCGTTCGAACGTGCGCAAATTCTTCTCGACCGGATCAGGATTGAGAAAAACATGCGGCGTCTGCACGAGAAAAAGTTTCGGGTCTTTCGCGAAGTAACCGACGGTCTCTCGCAGGAACGCCCGGAACGGCGCATGATCGGCGTCGAAGACGACCACGATCGAGGCGCGCGCAAATCTCA
>Ga0307374_10010170_pt1 | contig 13711 bp, 11 predicted proteins | sample OX3MG_FD_202532 | JGI IMG/M metagenome (GOLD analysis project Ga0307374, IMG submission 202532) | Soil microbial communities from Risofladan, Vaasa, Finland - OX-3 | ecosystem: Environmental > Terrestrial > Soil > Coastal area > Acid sulfate soil | place: Finland: Risofladan, Vaasa | collected... | reverse complement strand
TTGCGGCGCTTCACAACGGAGAAGTTTCCTCTCAGGAGAATGAGGAGGAGGAGGACGATGGCACGTTCGACTCTTGAACCTGCAAGGACGCAAGCCCAGAACCCGGTGTGTCCTCACTGCGGACGTTACGTCGATTCACTACATCGCCCGTCCATTGTTGAGAAGGGATTGAGAATTCTGGCGGGACTCGTCGTGGCATTGATGCTAGTGCCCCTGGCGGTCATTGTCTGGAAGTCGTGCTCTGATTTCCTTTCAGACAGAGTTTCGCACGCGATCTTCTATCATCCGCTCGAGGACTGGACCCAATACTAGAATCTGCTACACAACAGACTGCGATTTTCGTGTCAGCTAGACGAACCTCAATTGATTCCAGACCTTACGATTGATGGAAACTCCCGGAGGAGAGCGCTCACTTGGATGAGCGCACTGGCTTTGCATTTGCCTACTTTTCCGTATCCGGTATAGATTGAGCATCAGTGAGGCATAAAGGAACATTGCCGGTGCTCTTGCTCCTGCTGGTAATCGGGCACTTTGTATGGCGCGATGCGAGGGCATCGCGAAGATGACGCCTTCGTGCGGCATGCCCGACATGGCTCATGGTCATTGCGCAGTTTCTATCCGTGTTTTGCATTGTTCTTGAATGCATTTGTTAGCCATCATCAACCATACTTTCAATGGGTCACGACCAAAAGCACTTCTGTCACGACAGAGGTTGGAAAGATTCGTCCTCGTAAACGCCGAAGGCACGGCGATCCTCATCATCAATAGGTCATGAGATTCCCGTCGCCATGCCGACTTGCGGGGATTAATCCAGATAGTCTGGTATAAACGGCTGGTGTGAATGGAGTTGTGACTGGTTGGGCATGTACGCCGGGTCTTCGCTGACCAATCTCAATCCATATCTGTGCCGAGCCAAGATGGTTGCACGAGTAGAGTCTTCAAACTCCGACCTGCCTGGCATCCATACCCAACGCCTCAAAAGGGCAGTCGATGGTCCAAGCATTCTTTACAACCCCCGTGACAGCGATCACAGTGTTTCCTATCCATACCTGGCAACATGGCCAATAAGGAAATCATATTAACTCATGGGAAATCGCAACACCTTCGTGAAACAGGCAAAGATGCTCAAGGCTCTTGCCCATGAATCCCGCCTCATGATTGTCGATCGCCTCAGCCGCGGCGAGTGCTCGGTTGGAGAGCTGAGGGATCTTACCGGCGGGGATCTGTCGACCGTTTCGAAACACCTCGCATTGCTTCGCGCGCATGGCATCGTTGAGGACAGACGCGAGGGAACTACGGTTTATTACCGGCTCCTGACGCCTTGTGTCTGCAACTTCTTCACTTGCGCAACGCAGGTTCTGAAGGAGAGAACAAGATGATCGCGCAAACTGAAGCGTTGAACTCCGATTGCAGATCCACACGGAACCATCGGGCGATCAGCCGGCCGGGCCACCGCTTTGCCGCGCGGCTCGTGGTCCTTTTCGTTGTCGCATCCCTGGGTGCTGCGCAGGCCTCGCTAGCGCAGCAGCGGGTGCAGCAGGAGGACTTTTATCCTGCCTGGGCCGCTCATGCGCGCTATCTTCAACCACTTATGGTCTTGGATACCGACAGTGCGCTGGGCAGGCGCAATCTCTATCCCAAGCCCATCACGCTGAAAGATATGGCGCGCATGCACGGTCATCTTTGCGATGGGCTCGTGACGGCGTGGGTGGAGTTGAGTGCTGCATTGCGGCAGTTGTTTCCTGATGGTGTTGTGGACCGGACGGACGTAAGAACGGTTTCGAAGAATGGACCCTGTTGGGCCGATGCGGGCGCGTGGATGACGGGCGCGCGCATCAATCAGGGAACGCTGATCCTTGAAAATTCGGTTGGCGACGGCTTCATTGTGCAGCGGATATCGACGGGCGCTGCGGTGCGGGTTTCCCTGCGGCCGGGCGTCTATCCAGCGAATCTTGCGACGCTGGAGCAGTCGATTCGCTCCCGCCGCGCGCGCGGCGAAGCCGTTGCGCCCGCTGATATCGACCGCTTCGAGCGTGACGCCAATGAATACAGCCGCAAGTTGCTGAACACGCCGCCAGACCGGGCTTTGCTCGTGGAACGACTCACCGGCTACCACTTCCCTGACCGTAGCCAAAACCCGCTGGCGCCACGGAGTGACATCATCAACCGCGACGCGCCGCGTCGCAGCACTGGCGCGGATGACGGGACGAAAGAGCGATAAACCAGACGAATTTAATGCGGGTTTTGCAGGTGAGGGTGAGCAATGGCAATCCAGGCAAGCGCTGCGCGTGACATGAAGACCGGGAAGAGGCAGAAGGGGACGCGGGATCCCGGCCTTCGCAGCGCTGTTTTGATCGCTTTCGGCCTCGTGGCGTGGTGGATCATCTACGAGCGGCTGAGCGCATTCGCTGACTGGTTCGCATTTTCAGTTCTTCACTTTTCCCCGCACTCACATCTGGGCTCCGCGGTCCAGTTCATGGTCTTTGAAACGCCAAAGGTGCTGATGCTGCTGATTCTCGTGGTCTTTGGCGTGGGGATTGTCCGGTCGTTCTTTACCCCGCAACACACACGCGCCATTCTTGCCGGTAAGCGCGAGTCGGTGGGCAACGTGCTGGCGGCTTTGCTCGGCGTCGTCACGCCGTTCTGCTCCTGCTCTGCGGTGCCCTTGTTCATCGGTTTTGTGACGACGGGCGTACCCCTAGGCGTGACGTTCTCCTTTCTCATTGCGGCGCCGATGATCAACGAGGTTGCGCTGGTTCTCCTTTTTGGCCTCTTTGGTTGGAGAGTGGCCGCAATCTATGCGGGAACCGGTCTGCTGATAGCGATGATCGCGGGTTGGATTATAGGGCGGCTGAAGATGGAGCGCTACGTTGAGCCTTGGGTCTATGAGGCGCAGATGGGCGACGGCATGGACGAGGATGCGAAGCTCACATGGGCTGAGCGAATCCATCTCGGGCGCGAAGCGGTGCGTGACATTGTTGGCAAGGTGTGGCCATACGTGATCGCCGGAATCGCTGTCGGCGCGGGCATTCACGGCTACGTGCCACAGAACTTCATGGCGCACATCATGGGCAAGGGTGCGTGGTGGTCGGTTCCGCTGGCCGTACTGATCGGCGTTCCCATGTACTCCAATGCCGCCGGCATCATTCCTATCGTGCAGGCGTTGCTGCAGAAGGGAGCGGCTCTGGGAACCGTGCTGGCCTTCATGATGTCGGTGATCGGACTGTCATTTCCGGAGACGATTATTCTGCGCAAAGTTCTACGTCCGCAGCTCATCGCGGCTTTTATTGGCGTCGTCGCGGTGGGAATCCTCATCGTCGGCTATCTGTTCAACATCTTGATGTGAACAAAGTAACTGGGAGAAGACTTATGACAACAACGCTGCAAATACTCGGATCTGGATGTGCAAACTGTGTGCGGCTGGCGAACAACGTGGAGGCGGCGGCAAAGGAACTCGGCATGGACTTCGAGTTGGAAAAGGTGACGGACTTTCAGGCGATTGCGCGCGCAGGCGTGATGAAGACTCCGGCATTGATCGTGGACGGCCAGATAAAACTCTATGGACGTGTGCCGAGTGTCGAGGAAATCAAGACCATTCTCGCTTGAAAGGAACGCGGCGTGATTCGTGGCGTTGCGGAAGCGATAGGAACGATTTTGCATTGTGACGACATCCGCATGTCGCGCGGGTCATCCGATACCGCAAGGGGAAATGATTTGTACCGGTGGAGTAAAACGACAATGCTTCCAGTCAAGAGAAACTCTGGTGCTCCGATGAGGGAGCACGGTTTAGATCATCTAAAGTGTCGATCCTTGGCACTCTCCTTGACCCTGCTCGTAATTTGTTGGGGAACAACTCTCAAAGGGTCGTCTTTGATGGCCGAGGATTTGCAGACAGCCTATCAACAGGCGGTTTCCACGTCTCCAACGATTGCTCAGGCGCGCGCTCAGTTAGATGCAGACCTGGCAGGCAAACCTCTGGCGCGCGCGGCGCTGCTTCCCCACATCAATGCCGATGCGAGTGGAGGCATGAACACAGCCCGCGTAACAGGCTTTGGCTCTCAAACAATTTCCACCGGGTATCATTCGGACGTCTTCAGCGCGAGCCTGACGGAGTCCATCTTCAACGGTCAGGCGTTTACGGCGATGAAGCAGTCGGACAGCCGCATCCGGGCCAGCGAGGCGGCTCTGGCGTATGCGCAGCAGGTAGTCGCGCTGGAGGTCACGCAAGCATATTTTGGTGTTTTGCAGGCGCAGGCCAACCAGCGCGTGGCGCAGCAGCAGATGGACCTGCTGCAAGGTATCGACAAGCAGACCAGAGCAAGCCTGCAAGTCGGCAGCGGAGACATTATCACAGTGCAGGAAGTGCAGGCACAGTTGGACACTGCGAGGGCCGACCTGATCACGGCGAAGAATGCTGTCACGGTGGCGAAGAACCAGTTGGAGCGCCTGACGCATCAGCCGGTGGAAGCATTGCAGGACATCACAACTTTGCAGCCGACTGGTCCGCAGCCGGACACGATAGGGCCGTGGCTTGAGGCGGCGCTGAAGAATCAGCCGCTTCTTCAGCAGGCCCAAGCCACATTGAAGGTTTCCGAGCAACAGGTGCAGTATGCCAAGCGGGCGCGATGGCCTACGTTGACTCTAAGCGGAATCGGCCAGCACGCTGCAGGGATGCTCGTTCCGCCTGTGGCGATCGACCAGGTTGGCGCCTCACTGAACTTGTCCATTCCGATTTATGAAGGTGGAAGCACGCGAGCGGGGATCCATCAGGCCGAGGCTCTTTCCAAGGCCAGTCGTGCAAACGTCGTCAATATTCAGGACCAGATCAAACTGGAGACGCAAACTGCATTTCAAGATTTAGAGGACAGCGTTGCCCAGTTCCAAGCCACGCAGCAATCGGTCACCTCCGCCAAGGTATCCATGGATGGTACGCGGAAGGGCTATGAAATCGGGAGCCGCTCCATCATCGACCTGCTGACAGCAACGACGAACTATGCCGCCGCACAGCGCAATTACTATCTTGCTCTCTACACACAACTGGTCGCACGAACACAACTGAAGGCAGCAGCGGGAGTTCTGACTCCGGCGGACATTGAGTCCATCAATACGCTGCTCGATAGCAGTCCTTCACAGTAAGCAATTCGAAGGTTTCGTTGGGAGAAGATCTATGGTTTCAGTCAAAAAGCGAGTTTCCATTGTGGCGGCTCTGGTTCTTCTTATTGTCGCGGGCATCCTTGTCTGGCACTGGATGCAGAGGAAGCAGGCTCCCAGCGATATCATCACGCTCTATGGCAACGTAGACATTCGCCAAGTACAACTTGCCTTCAACGACAGTGAGCGAGTTGAAAAGCTGCTCGTGGATGAAGGCAGTGCTGTTCATGCCGGGCAGCTCGTGGCCCAGCTGGTTCAACAGCGATTTCTGGATGCGCAGATGCAAAGCCAGTCGACTGTGGCAGCTCAACGGCAGGTGGTTGCGCGCCTTATGGCTGGGAGCCGCCCAGAGGAGATTGCGCAAACACGGGCGGATGTTGCAGCTGCGCAGGCAGATGTTGCCGCTGCACAAGCCAATGTGACGCATGCAGAGCTGCTCTATCGCCGCCAGCAAACCCTGGCAAAGCAGCAATACGTATCGTTGCAGGTTCGGGATGATGCCGAACGCTCCTACCGGGCCGAGCAGGCCAACTTAGCCGCCAAGCGGCAGGCATTAGTGGCCAAGCAGCAAGTCCTGCAACTTGCCGTCATCGGCCCGCGTAAGGAAGACATTGCCGCAGCCCAAGCAACACTCAAGGCCGACACAGCGACTTTGGCTTTGGCGCAAAAAGAACTGGCCGATACGCAGCTGTATGCTCCCTCGGATGGCGTAATTCAAAACCGGATACTGGAGCCCGGCGATATGGCCACACCGCAGACCCCGGTGTTTACGCTCGCCCTGGACAATCCGCTTTGGGTGCGTGCCTATTTGCCGGAGCCGGAGATGGGCAAGGTTGCACTTGGCATGCGCGCCTGGATCGAGTCGGACAGTTTTCCCGGGCAACGCTTTCCGGGATGGATTGGGTATATTTCTCCGGTGTCAGAGTTTACCCCGAAGAATGTGGAAACGACACAGCTGCGATCGCAGCTTGTCTATCGCGTACGCGTGTATGCTTGTAACCCCGACCACCGCCTCCGCCTGGGAATGCCCGCAACCGTTGTCATTCCACTCAGCAACAATCCTCCCCATGCAATCGATGCTCATCCATGCGAGGCAAAGTGACATGGATGCAGTGATTGTGAGGAACCTGAGCAAGTCCTTCGGCAAAGGGACGGCCCGCAGAGACGCGCTCAAGAATGTTTCCCTGCAAATCCCCGCGGGAAGCATGACGGCGCTCATCGGCCCGGATGGCGCGGGTAAAACCACGCTGCTGCGTCTGCTGGCGGGTATCCTGACGCCGGTTGCCGGGGAGATTCGCGTTCTCGAACATTCTTTGCCGAAGGAAGCTCTCGCACTACAGGGTCAGATTGGCTATATGCCGCAACGTTTCGGACTCTATGAAGATTTGACGGTCGAAGAAAACCTTACACTGTTTGCCGATCTGCACAGCATTCCCCGCGAGATGCGAGAGCCTCGATTTGCGGAGATGCTGACCATGACGGCACTCGGTCCGTTCCGAAAGCGGCTCGCAGGAAAGCTCTCCGGCGGCATGAAGCAGAAGCTTGGGCTCGCTTGTACCTTGATTCATCCACCCCAATTGCTGCTGCTGGACGAAGCCAGCGTGGGCGTTGATCCTATTTCGCGGCGGGAACTGTGGAGCATCATCCAGCAACAGGTTGCCAAACAGAACGTCACCGTCGTGCTTAGCACCGCCTATATGGATGAGGCCGAGCGCTGTGACCATGTCATCCTGCTGTACGAAGGAGAGATTCTCGCCCAGGGAAATCCGGCGCAACTCACCGCGCCTTTACAGAGCCACGCATTCGTTCTGGAAGATGTACTGGCGGCGCCGCGGGACCTGCAGGCCAGGATTGCTCGACTGCCGGGCGTGGTCGATGCGGTCATTCAAGGCGACGGCCTTCGCATGGTGATGGCGCAGCCAGTCCCGCCCGTCTTGCCGGGAGAATTCGCTGGCTACGGAACACCGAAGCCCGTTCCAGCGCGGCTGGAAGACGCTTTCGTCAGCCTCCTGTTCAGCCGCACCGCTCGCCATTCCATTCCGCTGCCGCCACCACCGGATGCAGCCGGCGACCATCCGGCAGTCGTCGTGGTGAAGGACCTCTCTCGCTACTTTGGCGATTTCGCCGCCGTAAGAAATGTCAGCTTCTCCGTACGCAAGGGAGAGATTTTCGGGCTGCTCGGGGCGAATGGCGCGGGAAAATCCACGACTTTCCGCATGCTCTGCGGGCTGCTGCCTTCCTCATCCGGAACACTGCGTGTCGCGGGCGTGGATCTTCGCACAGCGAGTGCAGCGGCCCGCGCAAGGATTGGCTATGTATCCCAGAAGTTCTCGCTATATGGCGCTTTGAGCGTACAGCAGAACTTGTCCTTCTTCTCCGCTGCCTATGGCCTGGAGAATCGACGCAGGAAAGAGCGAATGGCATGGGCACTGGAAGAGTTGGAACTGAAGGAATATACGTCGATGAATGCTGGGGACCTGCCCCTTGGGTATAAGCAAAGGCTTGCTCTGGCCTGTGCCCTGATGCATGAACCGAGCATTCTCTTTCTTGATGAGCCAACCTCGGGCGTCGATCCTTTGGCGCGACGCGAATTCTGGGCGCGCGTAAATGCACTTGCGGAAGGCGGCACGACGTGCCTTGTGACGACCCACTTTATGGAAGAGGCGGAATACTGCGATCATCTGGTGCTGATGTCGCTCGGGGAGATTCTTGCGCAAGGCACGCCCTCAGAAATTAAGGCGAAGGTCCGTCGCGCAGACCGGCCCAATCCAAGCATGGAGGATGCTTTTATCTCTTTGATTGAAGAACATGAGCAGGCAAGCCGGAGGGCATCATGAAGATCATGCGCCTGGCCGGCCTGATGCGAAAAGAAATGTATGAGATTGTCCGCGATCCTTCCAGCATCGCGATTGCCTTCGTGCTTCCGCTGGCGCTTCTGTTGATTTTTGGCTACGGTGTCTCGCTCGACGCCCGCGGCATCTCCATCGCAGAAGTCGTCGACCATCCCACGCAACTCACCGCTTCTTTTCTGGCGGAGTTGCAACGCTCTCCGTGGTTTCATCCGACAGTCTATCCAGATCAAACGTCTGCCGAACAAGCGCTGATGCACGGACACGCCGACGCCGTTCTTTGGCTGCGGAGCGATTTCACTCGCCTTTCGTACAGCGCTGGGAACGCGCCGATTCATCTCACCGTGAACGGCGTCGATGCCAACCAGGCGCGCATCATTGAGAATTATGTGAATGGCACATGGCTGCTTTGGTTGCAGCAGGAAGCAACCCGGCAAGGCACGCATCTTGCCGCGCCCGTAGTGGCCGACGCGCGGGTCTGGTTCAATCCTGCACTGCGCAGCCGCGACTATCTGATCCCCGGCCTGATCGCCATCATCATGACGCTCATCGGAGCTTTGCTGACAGCCCTGGTCGTGGCGCGCGAGTGGGAGCGAGGGACCATGGAAGGCATCATGGTGACCCCCGTCGCCACAACGGAAATTTTGCTAGGGAAGCTGATCCCCTACTTTGTCATGGGTATGGGCGGAATGATGATGTCCACCGCCATGGCTGTCTTTTTGTTTGGCGTTCCATTGCGTGGATCGTTACTCGTGCTCTTTGGCACGGCAACGCTCTTTCTGCTCACGGCACTGGGAATGGGGTTGGTGATTTCCGTGCTGGCGCGCAGCCAGTTTGTCGCGGCGATGATCGCCATTGTCACCACGTTCCTTCCCGCATTCATTCTTTCCGGCTTTATTTTCGACATTCGCTCCATGCCGCACATCATTCAGCTCCTCACCCACATCGTCGCGGCCCGCTACTTTGTGACCATGCTGCAAAGCTCCTTTCTGGCTGGTGACATCTGGCCGGTAATTCTGCCCAATGCCTTTGGAATGGCCATCCTCTGTGCGGTCTTTTTAGGCATCGCGTTGCTGCGTTTTCGCAAGAGGCTGGACTGATGCGGCTGATCCTCCAACGCGTACTTGCCCTTACCGTCAAGGAACTGCTGGCACTCCTGCGCGATGCCGCCAGCCGCGCCGTCCTGATTGGCCCGCCCATTATCCAGCTTCTCGTATTTGGCTATGCCGCTACCTTCGATCTGAAGCATGTTCCCTTCGTCGTCTACAACCAGGACCAGGGAAGACTATCGCGAGACTTCATCGCTCGCTTCGAAGGCTCTCCCAGCTTCAGTCTGCTGCGCTTCGTCCATAATCAGGGCGATTTGGGTAAGGCCATAGATGATAAGTCCGCGCTGATGGCAATCGACATCGGCCCGAACTTTAGCTCCGATATCGAGCGCGGAAGTACAACGCACGTCCAACTCATTCTGGATGGACGAGACTCCAACACGGCCGCCCTGGCAATGGGCTACGCTCAGTCCATCGTAACCACATTCAATCAAGCGCAGGTCGCAGCGCATGGGGGAATTCCACCCTCGACAGTACTACTGGACCGCGCGTGGTTCAATCCAAATCTTGATTCGCGATGGTTCATCGTTCCTGGAATTTGCGGCATACTCACCTTGCTGGTAAGTATGTTGACGACGGGCCTGTCCGTGGCACGGGAACGTGAAATGGGAACCTTCGATCAGCTTCTTGTGACTCCCATGCGTCCAACAGAAATTCTTCTCGGGAAAGCTCTTCCTGGGTTTCTGGTTGGGATGGTCGAGGGATCGTTTATCGTTCTGGTTTCCATTTTTTGGTTCCATGTCCCATTCACGGGCAGTTTCCTGGGACTCTATATAGGCTTTTTCTGCTTCTTGCTCGCCACGGTTGGGATCGGGTTGATGATCTCGTCTTTGGCCGTTACACAGCAGCAAGGGCTGCTGGGTGTCTTCCTCTTTATGGTGCCAGCTATTGTTCTTTCCGGCTTTGCGACACCCATCGCCAACATGCCGCAGATCGTGCAGTACATCACACTGCTGGATCCACTGCGATATTTTCTGATCATCCTGCGGGGCAGCTTCCTTGAAGGAGCCGGCCTCTCGCTCTTCTGGCCGCAATATTGGCCGCTCGCTGTCATTGGTGTCGTCACCATGATCGTGGCTGGCAGGCTCTTTCGCCGCCGCCTTTCTTGAAGGGGGTTTTGCTGAGCGGCAACCGGGTGGTCACTGTAGTCCATTGCAGCGTATTTGCAAGAAAGGATCAATTGAACTCGATGTCAATTTTGGGTAGCTTTGCCCTTCTGTGTGCTTTGGCGCTCTCAATGTATAACCTCGTCATAGGAGCAATTGCGCAACGTCAGGTCTTTACCGAAAGCCGGGGCCGAATCTCCCCAGAGCAGCTGGCCGAGTCAGCCCGGCTTGCGGGCTTGGCGAGCTTTGCGACCGTGTCGCTGGCAGTCTTCGCCTTGTTGTGGGCGATCTTCAGTAATGACTTTTCCCTCGCCTACGTCTTGCACGAATCCAACCGCGCGCTCCCCGGTCCATACAAGTTTGCCGCGCTGTGGTCTGGCCAGGAGGGCTCCCTTTTGCTGTGGGCCTGGCTCCTGTCAGGGTATAGCTTCGTACTGCGACTTCGCCGTAATACCGATGCACGGCTCATCGCCCTGGTATCGGCCATCCTCGCCGGCGTCGAGGTCTTCTTCCTTCTGCTGCTGAACTTTGTGGCCTTGCCCTTTGCGATGGCGCCCGGTCCCCTACCCGCCGACGGCTACGGCATGAATCCCCTGCTCCAGTATCCGGAAATGGTGATTCATCCACCGTTGCTTTATCTCGGTCTGGTCGGCTTCAGCGTGCCTTTTGCCTTCGTTCTCGGAGCCCTGATCCTTCGTTCCCCCGCAGAAAAGTGGATTCCTGCCACCCGCCGCTGGGCGCTGGTTTCATGGATCTTTCTTACCTGCGGCATCGTCCTCGGCATGCACTGGGCTTATGCGGTGCTGGGTTGGGGAGGATACTGGGGCTGGGACCCGGTCGAAAATGCTTCGCTGCTTCCCTGGCTCACCGGAACGGCATTTCTGCACTCGACCATCATGCAGCAAAAGCGCGGCATGATGAAGAACTGGAATATCTGGCTTATCTTCCTCACCTTCCTGCTCTGCATCTTCGGCACGCTGCTTACCCGCTCCGGCATCGTCAGTTCCGTGCACGCCTTCGGCCAATCCTCGATCGGCACCTGGTTCTGGATCTTTCTTGTACTTGTCCTGGTGGTATGTCTGTTCACCTTTGCAGCGCGGCGTGACTATCTGAAGTCAGAGCATCAAATTGATTCACTCCTCTCGCGCGATTCAAGCTTCCTCTTCAACATTCTCGTGCTGCTCGCCGCCTGCGCCGTCGTATTCTTCGGAACGCTCCTCCCAGTCATCACTGAATTTGTGAACGGCAATAAAGTCACCGTCGGGCCGCCGTTCTACAACCGCGTAGTTGTCCCAATCGGCCTCTTCCTGCTCCTGCTCACAGGAACCGCGCCTCTGCTTGGCGGGCGCGGAGCCTCGTTCAAAAAGGTGCGCAAGAACTTCGTGGCTCCAGGCATCGTGGGTGCGATTGCTGCCGCAGTGCTCATTGCGTGTGGCATCCACCCCTGGGCAGATCGAGGCTCCTTGTATGCGCTGCTCTGCTTCTCTCTCGCTGCCGCCGTAATGACAGCGATCGGAGCGGAGTTTGTCCGCGGAGCAATTTCCTTTCGGCAACAATCCGGAAAGAGTCTCATCTCTTCCGCCTCGCAGTATTTCAGCAGCAATACACGCCGTCATGGAGCCTTCATCGTTCACTTCGGTATGGTGCTCATGTTCGTTGGATTTGCTGGTTCTGCCTTCAATCACAGCGCAGAGACGGAACTCAATGTTGACCAGAGCATGGACCTTGGCCCTTATCATCTGATTTCCCGCGGCTCCACACAGGAGTTCAACGAAAACTACATTGCCGAACGCTCTCTGATCGATGTCTACCGCGGCGGCAAAAGGCAGTTTCAACTCGCGCCCGAGGCACGACTCTACCGAGCCAGCCAGACCACTCAGTTAATGGTCGCCAATCACTCCACGCTGGTGTCGGACCTCTACGTAATCTATGAAGGACAAAGCCAGACCAGTGGACTGCCCATCATCAAAGCGTTCCTGAATCCGCTTGTCATCTGGATCTGGATCGGCGCAGGCATCGTCCTCCTGGGTACGCTGGTCGCGCTTACACCAAACCTCCGCGAGAGGCCCGTGGCCAATTCCGCAAGTGAGGCCGCAGCGCTTCTCCGCTTGGCAGCTGGATCATCTTCGAGGTAATCCGGCCGTCTCGTGGCTCTTTGTATGTCTGAGAGTCCAGTGGAAGCCACCTGCTGCGGGGGAAGTATCGAAGTAAACTACCCGAACTCGTAGTAGCCGAAGCAGCTGGCTGCAGCCAAGACGTCGCCGGCAAATAAGTATCAGAGAACGCCGATCTTGCCAGGAGGGATTCGGATTGTTGCATCATCTCGCTCGCGCCCGCTGAGCACTCTAGCATCCGATTGATGGATGAAGCTCTCCCCGCCTCGCGTTGCTGTCGAATGACGGCCAATCCTGGGAATGTGTCCCGCACGGAGCATCAACTGCGCACTCAAATCGCCCGTACTGCGTGATGACCTCGAATCAATTTGACGACGTGTTCAAGTTGGCCGTCCACCCGCTCCCGTCGTTCGTGCCAATCGAACTCGATCAGCTCGTCTGGTTCCATCGGCGTTCCTTCCAGCACCAGCCCGTTCCATGTGTAGTACGCTCCTGTGGGCATCGCCAATCGAAATCCATTGCCGACTTTGACGGAAGTTGCGGAGAGGAGACGACCAGCCGTTCTCTCCCCGACAATTGTGGCGAGGTGATTCTCTCGTGCAAACGCGACAATCATTTCCGCAGCGCTTGCGGTGTGGCGGTTCACCAGGAGAACGACCTTCCCGTGAAATGGTTTCTCGCCCAACCCCTCGGTTTGAAGCACAATGGGCTTTTTCATCATCATTGCAGGCCCAAACTGCAAGGCAAGCCGCCACAGGGTCTTGGTTGAAGACGGGATTTGTGAGAATCGATGGAAACTGTGCTTCTCGGATTCGAGATTAGCTGTGACACGGCGCCTGTCGAGCGCAAATCCAACCGGGTCCCTGCCCGGTGTGAGCAGGCTCATTACACGAAGCGCGCCGATCCCTCCGCCGGTGTTGCCACGCAGGTCGATGATCAGACTATCAATTCTTCCAAGTTCCTCCACGGCGCGGGAGATCTCGTTCGCAACCTCGACCCCGATCATTCCCGGAAACATTGCAATTTTCAGGTAGCCCAATCCGTCGCCGAGCTGCCGCGCCTCGACAAGGGTGGGCTCGATGAAGTGGAGTTTCTTCCCCTTGGGCCGTGCTACTTCGACGGAAACGATGCGTCGCTGGTCGCTTCTGTCTACAAACTCCACACTTGTCTGCTTGCCCATCGCGAATACGGGATGTTCCGTCGGAGTCATCTCCCGGTCATCGACACTGAGAAGGATGTCCCCAGGTTCAATGCCGGCGATCGCTGCTGCTCCTCCTGCGTGGACATCCTGAAAAATCCAACGCTTTCCATAAGGTGTTTCGTCTTCGAGGTAGGTTGCGCTGAGTGCGGCCCGGCTCGACGCTCTGCGGGCAGTGCTGTGA
>Ga0307374_10010169_pt1 | contig 13712 bp, 14 predicted proteins | sample OX3MG_FD_202532 | JGI IMG/M metagenome (GOLD analysis project Ga0307374, IMG submission 202532) | Soil microbial communities from Risofladan, Vaasa, Finland - OX-3 | ecosystem: Environmental > Terrestrial > Soil > Coastal area > Acid sulfate soil | place: Finland: Risofladan, Vaasa | collected... | reverse complement strand
CGCCGCTTGGCCTGCGGGCAAAATCGGCGCGAAAGGCTGCGAAATTCCGCAGGGGCAGAAGCGCCAGTGGCGCTTCTGCGCCCCCGGGGAGCGAATTCGGCGCGGACCCAGCGAGGCGCAGCGCCGATTTGGGGCCACGGGGCCCCCAAATCGGCGCGAGCACAAGCGGGACGCGCGCCGCAGGCGCGCTGGGGCCCGCGCCAACCATCTAGTGCCAAAGCAGCGCGACAATCCGTCCCCCCGCCCAGAGCAAGAGGAATCCGAGAACTACGTTCACCGCGAAGTTGCCGGCGGCCAGCAGTGCGTCGCCGCGCCGCGCCATGCGGTAGGTCTCATACTCCCAGGTGGAAAAGGTGGTGAGGGTGCCGATGAACCCGACCGTGACCACCACCCGCAGCTCGCCGCCCATCCACTGCGCCCGCTCCGAGAGGCCCATCACCACTCCTAGGATGAAGCATCCGATGAGGTTGGCGCTGAGCGTGCCATAGGGAATGCTGGCGCCGCCCCAGCGCAGCATCAGTTGGGCGAGGCCCCAGCGGCTGAGCGCGCCGACCGCGCCCGCGAGCGCAATCCCCAGGATCAGCACGCCGCCTCCTCGTCGTAGCGGATCAGCTCAACCGTGGAGACGGCGATCAGGCCGCCGTCGAGAATCGCCTCCAGCGCCGGCCGCAGCGCCGCCATGGGCCCGGCCTCGGCGACGATGGTGACCACGATGGGGGCGTCATGGGTGCGGCCAAAGAGGCCGGGGCGGTGGATCAGGCTGCTGGCGCCGTAGCCCTCGATGCCGCGGTAGACGCTGGCCTGCTCCACCCCCGCCTGCCGGCAGCGCTCCAGGATCTCCTGGTAGAGCGGGCGGCCCTGGTAGCGGTCGTCTTCGCCGAAGTGCAGCCGCAGCAGCAGCGCCGGGGCGGTGGTCTTCATGACTTCGCTCATGACCGCGCCCCCGGGCTGGTGTATTTGATCACCTCGACGTCGGAGAGCACCACCAAGCCGTGCCCGATCATCTCATCCAGCAGCGGCAGGAAGGCGCGGATCTTCGCTTCCGTGTCCACCACGGTGATCATGATGGGCAGGTCGTGCGCCAGCGGATGGTCGCGGTGCAGCCGCCCGCCGTGGCCATAGCCGGCGATGCCGCGGTAGACGGTGGCGCCGGCCAGGTCGTGGGCGCGCAGGCTCTCGACCAGGGCCTCGTGCAGCGCCTTGCCGCGCCAGCGCTGCTTCTCGCTGACGTAGATGCGCATCAGCTTGCCCGCCCCCTGCAGTCCGGGGTGGGCCCGCGGAGGCGCCGGACCCGCCTCGGCGCCGGGGGCGAAGTAAACCAGGGTCGGCTGCACCAGCACCATGCCCGTGCCCACCATCTCGCGCAGCTTGGGCAGCAACTCCTCGACCTGCGCGGTTGCGGCGACGAACTCGATCTGCATGGGCAGGTTTTCGCTGGCCCCCTCGATGTCGGCGGTGTGCAGGCGGCGGTCGGCGCCGAAGCCGGTGAGCCCGCGCATCACCGTGGCGCCGGCCACGCGGTGGTAGAAGAGGAACTCGAAGATCGCCATGGTGGCGCTGCGGCCGTGGTAGTGGTGGCCTTCGGCCACAAACACGGTCACGCGCTGCGTGGATGGGAATTCTGATTCTCGTGCCGTCACGTCGGGCCTCCTACGTCGCAAGCGTACTGCAAGGTAGGAGTCATTTTCCGGTCCGTGTCCCGACCCGGCATTTGAGGGCGAACTCCAACGCCCTGCTGCGAACTACGTTTCCACTCTAGCGGCGGCCTCCCGCGCCTGTCAAGCCGGCATGGGTTAGAATGTGGGAGAAAACCAGTCCTCAAGGTGATGGGTCCCACCGCAACCGCCCCCGCGGGCTGATGGCTCCTAGGCTGTGAGCCATGACCGCACACCCGCCCGAGCCGCTCAACCCATACCAGCAGCGCCACCTCTACGCCGGCTTGGTGCAGGTGGACAAGCTGCTGGCCGACATCGAGGGCATCCTCGCCGCCGCCGGCTCGCACACGCTGTTTCCGCGCTATCGGGACGACGTTTCGGTGGCGCAGCGCAAGCTGCTGGAGGGCAGCCTGGCGCGCCTGCGCGCCCTGTTGACGGAGCTGCTGGCCAGCCAGGGCCTGCGCCCGGAGCGGCCGCGCATCGAGGCGAGCGGCGCCATCCGCACGACGTTGATCTTCGCCGAGATCGCCGCGGAGGAGTTGGGGCCGAGCAACATGCGCGGCTACGGCGAGCTCAGCCCCGAGCAGGAGCAAGAAGTCGAGGGCGTGGCGGCGGAGCTGCGCCAAAGAATTGGCGCGCTGCTGGCCGAGCTCGCCCCCGAGCCGGCGGCGCAGTTGCCGGCGCGGGTGGCGGCGCTGCCGCCCTCGCCGGCGCGCGAGGCGCTGGCGCTGCTCGAGCAGGTGACGCGCGAGCGCGGGTTGATGGAGTTCCGCGCCGGGCTCAGCCTGCTGGCCAACCGCATGGCCGCCCCCGCCATGGAGATCGCCGTCTTCGGGCGGGTGAGCTGCGGCAAGTCGTCGCTGCTCAACTACCTGCTTGGCGCCGACATTCTGCCCACCGGCGCCACCCCCATCACCGCCGTCCCCACCCGCGTCGGCTACGGCCCCGAGCCGCTGCTCACCGCGCAACTCGAGCGCCAGGAGAAGCGCTTCCCGCTGGAGCAGCTCGCCGCCCTCGCCAGCGAGCAGCACAACCCCGACAACCGCCTGGGCATCACCCGCCTCGCCGTCGCCTATCCCTCGCCGCGCTTGCGCCAGGGCGTGATCTTTGTGGATACGCCCGGGCTGGGCTCGATTCGGAGCTGGGGAGCCATGGAGACCTTGGCCTACCTGCCGCGCAGCGACATGGCGCTGTTGCTGGTGGACGCGGGCAGCACGCTGGGCGGCGACGAGGTCGAGCTGGTGCGCTGGCTGCACCAGGGCGGCGTGCCGGTGCAGGTGGTGCTCAGCAAGGCCGATCTGGTGGGGGCGGAGGAGTTGGAGCAGGGCCTGCGCTACACCCGCGAGGTCTTGGCGCGCGAAACCGGGGAGAGGCTGCCGGTGCGTGCGGTGAGCGTGCGCCGACGCGAACTGGCCGATGCCTGGTTCGAGCAGGAGGTGCTGCCGCTCTACGCCGAGTTGCAGGAACGCTTCCAGGCGGCGCTCGACCGCAGATTGGCGGCGCTGCGCGACGGCGTGGTGGGGGCGCTGCGCGGCGCCGGCGCCGGCGGCGAGGCGCCCGATCGCACCGCGCTGCAGGAGTTGGAACGGCAGTTGCGCCAAGCCGAGGCCGAGGCGGAAAGAACCCGCGAGGTCTGCCGCGGCCTGGGCGGCCAACTCGCCGAGGCCCTGGGCGAGGTGATCGCCGCGGTCGCCGAGGGGCTGCTTGCCGCTTGGCAGGCGGCGGCCGGCGCGGACTTGCCGGCCGCGGGGGGAGAGGCGCTGGGGCAGGCCATGGTGGCGCAGAGTCGCACCGGGTTGGAGGCCTTGCATCGCCTGGCCGAGACCTATCGCCGCACCCTGCGCCAGGCGCAGCAGGCCCTGCCCGGGCTGGAGCGCGAGGCGAGCGAAGACGAGTTCGCCGCCCGCGACCTGCCGATGCCGGAGGCTGGGCCCTTGCCCTTTTCGCTGAGCCCGCCGGGAATGTCCTGGCTGGGCGAGAGCCACGCCCGCGCGCACTTTCGGCGGCTGCTCGAGGCGCAGTCCGCGGCCATCGCCGAGGCGCTGCGCCGCTATGGCGTGCAGTTGCAGCAGCGCGCCCTCGCCGCCCAGACGGAGATGGCGCGCCACTTCCAAGCCCGCGCCGACATCTATCGCGCCGCCCTGCAGCGCCTCTCCGGCGCGCTGGGCCCCGAGACGCACTCGGGCCCGGAGCTGCAGCGCCAGCTCGAGCGGCTGCAGGCGTGGCAGCCACGCCAGGTGGAGCAGGCGCGGGAAGCGGGAGGGCCACGCCCGTGATCGCCGCCGCTGCCGAGGCGGGCGCCCTGCTGGAACGCGACCCGGCCATCGCCGCCGTGCGCGCCGCCGTGACGGCGGGGCGCAACCTGCTGGTGCATGGGCCCGCGGGGGCGGGCAAGACGGCGCTGCTGCGGGCGGCCCTCGCCGGCCAGGCGCGACAGCCCCTCTTCTGCTCGGCGGTTACCGCGGCGGGGCTCTACCGCCAAGCGCTGTGCGCTCTCGGCGCGGCCGGCGAGCGCGAAGCCGAAGCCCTCTCCAGCCTGCGCTGCCGCCAAAAGTTGGCGGCCGCCTTCGCCGCCCGGCCCTGCTGCCTGGTGTGGGACCCCGCTCCGGCGGCCTCGCGCACGCTGGCCAACGGCCTGCGCGATTTGTTGCGCCGCGGCTCCGTCCCGCTGGTGTGCGCCGCCGCCTCGCCGCACATGGAAGCGATTGGCTGCCTCTCGATTTTCTTCTCGTTGCAATCGGAGCGGCTGCACGTGCCGCCGCTCTCGGAGGCGGCCGCGCGCCAGTTGGCCGAACGCGAGGTGGACCGCCTGCAGTTGCAGTTTGATGATGCCGAGCAGGTGCTGGCCGAGTTGCTGCGGCGGGCCAAGGGCCGTCCCGGCGAGATCAAGGCGCTGCTGGCGATGACCCGCCTGCCGCGCTACCGCCAAGGCGGGCGCATCAAGCTGCATGTCTTGTATCTCGACCGGCTTACGGGAGTGCACCGTGGCGATTGAAACGGCGTTGAAAGAAGAGATGGCCGAGCTCGCGCGCCTGGGCGAGATCGCCCGCGCCTGCGGCGCCGCGCGCCTCGCCCGGCACACCGCCGACCTGGAGCGCCGCGTCGCCGCCGGGCGCTGCTACCTGGCCTGCGTCGGCCAGTTCAAGCGCGGCAAGTCCACCTTGATTGACGCCCTAGTGGGGGATCGGTTGCTGCCGGCCGGTGTGGTGCCGGTGACCACCGTGCCCACCGTCGTGCGCTACGGCCCCGCGCGGCGGGCGCAGGTGCGGCTCGGCGAGGGAGACTGGGGCTCGGTGCCGCTCGACGCGCTGGCCGACTACGTCGCCGAGGAGCGCAACCCGCAGAACCAAAAAGGCGTCACTGGGGTCGAGGTCTTTACCCCCAGCCCCTTGCTCGCCCATGGCCTGTGCCTGGTGGACACGCCTGGCCTGGGCTCGGTGTTTGCCTCGAACACCGCTGCCACCCGCGCGTTCCTGCCGCAAATGGACGCCGCGTTGGTGGTGATCGGCGCCGATCCGCCGCTGGCGGGCGCGGAGCTGGAACTGGTGGTCGAGGCGGCGGCGCGCGTTCCCGACCTGATCGTTGTGCTCAACAAGGCCGACCGCTCGAGTGCGGATGAGTGCAACGTCGCCGCCGACTTTGCCCGCCAAATGATCGAGCAGCGGCTGGGCAAGCCGATCGGGCCGATCCATCAAGTCAGCGCGCTGGAGCAAGCCGAGAGCGGCGGCGTGGGTCGCGACTGGCCCGCGCTGCTGGCGGCGCTGGCGGCGCTGGCGGCGCGCGGTGATGGGCTCGCGCACGCAGCCGCCCGCCGCGGCCAAGCCCACTTGGCGCAGCAGTTGCTCGAGCTGGTGACCGAGGAACGAGCGGCGCTGGAGCAGCCCGTGGAGGCCTCCGCGCGGCGCTTGGCGTCGCTGCGCCAAACCGGAGCCGCGGCCCAAGGCTGGCTGGCCGATGTGGGCGCGCTCTGCGCCAGCGAGCAGCAGCGCCTGGCCGCCCGCTTCGCCCAGCGCCGCCAACAAGCCCTCCCCGGGCTGCGTTCCGCAGCGCAGGCCGGGCTGGCCGCAGCCCTGCGCGCCTTGCCGCGGCGTGGCGGCGCCGCTTTTCGCCGCGCGGCCTTCACCGCCGCCCAACGGGTGGCACGGCGGCAGCTCGATCCATGGCTTGTGGCCGAGCAGGCCGCCGCCGAGCAGGAGTTCCGCGCCGCCATGCAGCGCTTTCTCGAGTTGGCGCGCGCCTTCGCCGCCCGCTGCGCCGCCGAGGGCGTGGCTCTGGCCGGCGGCCTGGAGGCGATGGGCGAAGGCCTGCGCGCCGCCTCGCGCTTCTATTTTTGCGAGTTCCCCACCCGCGCCGAGCCCGCCTCGCCGCTGCGCTGGCTCGCCGACGCCGCGATGGGCGCGGCCGGCGCCTACGGGGCCATGCGCTCCGATGCCGTCCGCTTTCTCGACTTGCTGCTCGACACCAACACCCGCCGGGTGCAGAGCGATGTGGAAGAGCGCCTGCTGGCCAGTCGCCGCCAACTCGAGGCCGAGCTGCGGTCGCTGTTTGAGGAGATCGCCGCCGCCACCGAGGGCGCCCTGGAGCGGGCGCAGCAGGCGCAGGCCGGCGGCTCCGCCGCCCTGGCCGAGCGCCGCGCGCAACTGGCACGGCTGGCATCCGAGCTCGCGGCCCTCAGCGCTTGATATCGTTGATGGTGATGAGCGTCTTGCCCTTCTCGGGCGTGGCCTGGATGGTGAGCGTGTCCAGGCCGTTCAACTGCACCAGCGAGTAGCCGCCGCCGGGCAGCGACTTGAAGGTCGCGTCGGGGTAGCGCACGTGGTAGAACGAGATCACCCGCCGCGGCGCATCGTTGCTGTGGAACTGCAGCGAGACCATATTGTTGGTCACGAGATCCGCTTGCGCGCTCTTCTCGCCCACCGCGCCCGGGTAGACGTCAATCGCCAGGCTCTTGGCCAGCTTTCCGGGATCATTGGTGGTGGTGACCACGCCGAAGGGCGCCTCCACCCGGCTGCCGCCCTTGGTGGTGGTGACCACGGTGGTGTTGCGGATGAGGTAGACGACGGTGATGACGAAGGCCGTCGCCAGCACCACCACCGCAATCAGAAAGCCCACCACCACACGGCGGCCGCGGTGCCAGCGCGGCGGCGCGGGCACTTCTTCAACCGGAGGCTGCGCCGGCCGTGGCAGGCGCAGGCCGCAGCTCGGGCAGAACTGGGCCGTGTCGGCCGCGGCGGCGCCGCATTGGGTGCAATTCGCCATGCGTCAGCCCGAGTGCCGGATGTGCATCACCTCTCCATCCTGCACAATATAATCCTTCCCCTCCAGGCGCAACTTGCCCTGCGCCCGCGCCGCCGCCTCCGAGCCGAAATGCAGCAGCTCCTGCCAGCCGATCACCTCGGCGCGGATGAAGTGCTTTGACAGGTCCGTGTGGATCGCTCCCGCCGCCTCGACCGCGGGCGTGCCGCGCGCGATGGTCCAAGCCCGGCACTCGTCCTCGCCGGCGGTGAAGAACGAGATCAACCCCATCAAGCGGTAGATGGCCTGCGCCAGCCGCGCCACCCCCGGCTCCTGCAGGCCATAGCCGGCCAGGAACTCGGCCGCCTCGGCGGCGGGCAGCCCGGCGATCTCGGCCTCGATCTTGGCGCAGATGGCGCTGGCGCCGGTGTTGGGCGATTCCAGCGCCGCGGCCAAACCGTGCCGCTCCACCGCATGCGCCAACTGCGGCGCCTCGGCCTCGCTGACATTGAGGACGTAAAGGATCGGCTTCTGGCTGAGGAACTGGAAGCCGCGGGTGCGCTTCTCCTCCTCCGGGCTCATGGCGAAGGTGCGCAGCGGCTGCTCGCCCTCCAGGTGCAGCTTCATCCGCTCCAGGATCTGCTGCTCCTCCACCAGCGTCGGCGTGCGCTGCTTTTTCATGTCCTTGGCCACCCGCTCCAGCCGCTTCTCGACTTGGCCGAGGTCGCTGACGATCATGTCAAACTCGAGGTTGCGGACGTCGGTCGTCGGCTCGCCCGCCTCGTCGAAGGCGCGCAGCACCTGCACCAGGGCATCCACGCCGCGCAGGGCGGCGATGCCGCTGCCGTCGCGCAGCGACTCCGGCGTGAGCGAACCCACCTCGGCCAGTTCGATGGTGGCGTGGGTGAGCTTGCGGGGGTGGTAGAGCTCGGCCAACTGGTCCAGGCGGGCGTCGGGAACCTCGGCCACCCCCAGCCGGTCTTCGCGCCGCGCCAAATTCACCTCGGCGCGGGTGAGCATGCTGAAAAGGGAAGTTTTGCCCACTTGGGGCAGGCCAATGATGCCGGTTTTCATGTTGGCGGTTAAAATCGAGGGAACGCGGGAAGCCCACTTCTGGGGGATGGGTTGGCGCTACGGGTTCAGGATAGCATGCAGTTCACAGCCAACCTCAGTGGCGCGGCAGGACTTCTTTTGTGGGGGGCAACCCGCCCGCGAAGTCGGGCGTCAAAGGGAGTAGCTGATGACCCAAAGTGGAGGCTTACCATTCTGAATCATCACGCGGCAGCCACGGAATCCTGGAGCGAAGCGGAGGCCATCGAGCGTGCCAAGCAAGGCGGGGCGGAGGCCTTCGAGTTCCTATACCACCTGCACAGGCGACGGGTCTACTCGCTCTGCCTGCGCATGACCGGCAACACCGCCGAGGCCGAGGACTTGTCGCAGGAGGCGTTTTTGCAGTTGTTCCGCAAAATCGGCACGTTCCGCGGCGAGAGCGCCTTCTCCACCTGGCTGCACCGGCTGTCGGTGAACGTGGTGCTGATGCACCTGCGCCGCAAGAACCTGCCCGAGACGCCCTTGGAGGAGCTGACCGAGCCCAGCCAGGAGGACGGTCCGCGGCGCGAGATCGGCGCCCGCGACCCGACGCTGGCGGGCTCGATTGACCGCGTCAACCTGGAGCGGGCGATCGAGCGCCTGCCCCCCGGCTACCGCACCATTTTTGTGTTGCACGACATGGAAGGCTACGAACACAATGAGATCGCCGATATGATGAATTGCTCGATCGGCAACTCGAAGTCGCAGTTGCACAAGGCGCGCATGAAGTTGCGCGACCTGCTGCAGATGCCCTTCATGACGAGGCCCGGGGCCAAGGGCGAGATCAAGGGTGAAGCCCGGGGCGCGGCGCGGGGCGCGGCGCGGGCCAGCGCCGGCGGCGGCACGGGCAGCGAGGGAGGAGAGAGCTAGTGGATCGCAAGTCCAGCAAGGGGGCGGCGCCGGCCTGGGGCATCGCCGCAAGGAGGCGGAACATGGGCAAGCAAACCGTGGTGGCGACGGCAACGGCGACGACCGTGGCGGCGATGGACTGCGTCGAGTTCGACCGCCTGCTGGCCGAGGCGCTGCGCCGCGACGATCTCCCGCTGGCGGCGCGCCTCCACCTCGATGACTGCCCCGCCTGCGCCGCCAAGCTCGACGACTTCGAGGCCATCGCCCAGTCCGTCCGCCAGCTCTCCGCCGCCGCCTTCGAGCCCGTCCCCAACCAGTGGCCCCAGATCCGGCAAGCCCTCCTGCGCGAAGGCATCATCCACCCCGACGCCAACGCCTGCGCCGCCGTCCCCGCCCCCAAGCTAGTCCGCAAGCGGTAGGGGGGCGCGAGCCGCGGGCGCTTTGCGCTGTTCCGAACGATTCGCGAAAAAGACTCTCAAAGGGGATTTAGCCCGCCGAAGTTGGGAGGCGGGGCTGCGATACCTGGGGCCCTCTCGACCTCTCGCGATCAACCAAACCGACGCACGGCTGGCTCCGCGGAGGCAGCCGCGACCCGATCGCCTGGGGTGCCCCTCTTCAGGTCGCCTATTCGGAATCCACCGCCAGAAGCATTAGGAGCAGCCCGATTACCCTGACAGCAGCAAAAAGCGACCACACGGAAATCGCGAATAAACCTGCGCACAGCCAGGGCCTGATCGAGGATGGCTCCGTCCCCACCAGCACAAGCGCAGCTACGCCGCACAGACCGACGACAGTGATCGCTTCCCGGAAATAGCTCACAAGGACCGCCAACCGCCCGGCCGCGCTGAGGGCGCGAAAGACAAACCGATCGCGCAGCGCAACTACGATCGTCACCCCAACCAAAAGCGAGCTGAATCCCAGCGAGCACACATCGAGAAGCTTTTCCAGGAACAAGCTCCCCCGCGCTCCTGCAACCAAGGTCAGCAGGAGATGAAAACGGCTCTCGACGCACAAGGCAAGCAGGGCGAGCGCGGCCGGGTACACACGCTCGAAAAGCGCTTTACGAGCCAGCCGACGTCGCCGCAGCTCCAAGCTGATCGCAGTAGTGCTGGATGTAGGATCCGTGCTCATTGTAGGCAGCCCGGATCTGCGTGCGGAGGTGCTCGTGGTCGGTATGCCGGGCATCGGTTTCAACCAGTTCCGCTTGAGCCTTAAAGCGAGCGTTGATGAAGTCTACCACTTCCGCCTCGCCATCGTCATTTCCCCCTCGGACCGATAACGCCTTCAGCTTGAACCCGTCGTCCTCTTCTCCCAGGCCGATCGCTGCGGCGATAATCTCCTTGATTCCCTGTGGTGACAACCTGTCGGCTTTGCTGATCGGAGAGACCTCGACCTTCACTTGCATCGCCGCCATCCTCTTCATGAATTTGGCGACGTCGCCGATGCCGCCGCCCGCGTTGCTATAGTAATCCGGCGATCGCGGAGTGGCAAACTTAACCGTGAGCTTGTGATGATCCTGCAAGTGCCCGAGGCGCGTCATCGCGTTCTCGCTGAGGATGGGCACAAAAACAAAATCCGAACCGACGGCTCCGTTCAGTAGCCGCCTCAGGGTTGCATGCGAAATACCATAGCGGCTTCTCTGGACGCAGAGAGCATTCCGACGACGGTCACAAAGGCACGCTGCGACGTCGGACACCCCAAGGTGTCCCGGGAGATTAATGCGGCCGAGTGTCCCGTTTCGGGAATCGCCACTAGGCGGGAGATGGCGCATCCGATTCCTTTGGATCAAGCCGGTGCTGGTGCCGCCGTGGTGCTGTTTGACTTCAACCAAATCGAAATAGTGGGTTCCACAATCCAGTCTTCGATCCGCCGTCGCCAGCGCCGCAAACTCACCAAGCGCATCAGCAAAAGTCCGCCCCGCCTTCGATCGGGGGAGAAAGAAGTCATAGGAGAGTGTTGCCATTCGCAAAGCATAGACCAGGCATTCCTTTTCGGCAACAAGTTGCCACTAATTCCCAGTCCTCCCTTTGGTTCCCATCCAGGCGGTAGGGGCAAGTAATGGAGCTCAGGAACGATCGCGGCGCTTCGGACGGCGTGCGCCGGTGTTCGCCAGACGGAGTCCTTGCCCGCCGCAGCCCCAAGCGGGGGTGTTTCGCGCTCCGCTCGACCGCAGCCGGTGATACGTACCGCCTTTGCTAAGCACGCAGCGTGCCGCTGCTGCCGGTTCCTTCGCCCCTGATTCTGGGGAGCCTCAAGGGGTGCGGCAAGTCCACCGCGGGGCGACTGCTGGCGCAGCGGCCGGGGCGGCGCTCTTGCGACCTGAACGAGCGCGTCGAGGCGGCGGCGAGCTGTGAAATTCCGGCGATTTTTGCCCAGCGGGCCGAGGCAGCCTACCGCGGGCTGGTACACCGCGAGCTTCCTCAGGCCTTGCGGGCGGTGCGCGAGCAGCGGACGGTGCTTGCCCTGGGCAGAGGCGCGCTCGCCCAGCCGCAGAGGCGGCCGCCTCAGGGCGACCCGAGGGGCGGTTGCAACAATTGGCGGCCGACGCGTGCGCAGCCGCCGGGTGCCCGGGCGAGAGCCCCCGTCGCGCGCGTACCTGCCCGAGCACGCATGTCAAATAGAACTTGCATACATGCCCGTGCATGTGGTTTAATCCAATCCGGGGGTGCCGAATGATAGATCAGGGCGAACTGAGTGCCAGCGAGGCAGCGAAATCGCTGTCGGCTCTGGGAGCAAAGAAGGGGGGAATTGCTCGGGCTAAAGCGCTCACGGGACAACAGCGCAGCGAGATCGCACGCGCCGCCGTCTCGGAGCGTTGGAGAAAGGAAGGCAAGCTCGCGGAGGTCGCTGTTGCGACACACGGCTCCCCCGATAGCCCGCTGAGAATCGCAGGTCTCGAAATCCCCTGCTATGTTTTGGCCGACGGCCGCCGCGTCCTTGTACAACGCGGGATTTTGTCGGCTCTGGACATGAAGCAAGGTACCGCTGGGCGAGGCGGCGGCGACCGACTGGCAAAATTCATAGCCACAAAGGCGGTCAAACCATACGTGTCCGCCGAACTGGCGGAGATGATCAAATACCCAATCCGATTCCAGCCGCCGTCGGGCGGCGGGACCGCGTACGGATACGAAGCGACCCTGCTGGCTGACCTCTGCGATGCAGTGCTTGCCGCCCGCCAGGGCGACAAGGGCTTGCACTACCAGCAGGAGCATATCGCCAAGCAGTGTGAAATCCTGGTCCGCGGATTTGCCCGCGTCGGGATCATTGCGCTGGTCGATGAGGCAACGGGGTACCAAGACGACAGGGCGCGCGATGCGCTAGCCAAGATTCTTGAAGCTTTCGTCGCAACTGCACTTCGCAAATGGGTGCGGACGTTCCCGAGCGAGTTCTACAAAGAGCTGTTCAGGCTTAGGAGGCTGCCGTACAACGGCACAGTGAAGCGTCCCCAATACATCGGGCACCTGACCAACGACCTGATCTACGCGCGGCTGGCCCCGGGGGTTCTCGAGGAATTGCATCGAGTGACGCCACGGGACGAAAACGGGCGGTTGAAGACCCATCTGCATCGGCACCTGACCGAGGAAATCGGGCACCCAAAGCTCCTACAGCACATTGTGGCGATAACGGCCCTCATGCGTGCGTGCGATAACTGGGATCAGTTTAAAAAGCTAGCGGACAGGGCGTTTCGCAAACAGGTTCCCCTCCCGCTATTCGACGGGCAAGACGCAAGGGACGCCCAGGACTAGCTCAAAGCCGGCTCGCGCCGCCGCCTGTCAGCCGCCCGGGATGCCAAAGTCGCCTACCTGCGTAGCGCGGTAGCATCGGGCCCCGGGGCGATACACCCGCGACACCTGGAGATGAGGAGGGCCATGCCTTTGCTAAACTCGCTGCATGCCGCCGCCGCCCGTCCCTTCGCCGCTTGTGCTCGTGGGCTTCATGGGGTGCGGCAAATCCACGGTTGGGCGGCTGCTGGCCCAGCGCCTAGGCTGGCACTTCTGCGACCTGGACGAGCGCATCGAGGCGGCGGCGGGCTGCGACATCCCGACGATCTTCACCCAGCGGGGCGAGGCCGCCTACCGCGAGCTGGAGCACCGCGAACTCGTGCAGGCCCTCGGGGCGGCGGGCGAGCGGCGGACGGTGCTGGCGCTGGGCGGGGGCACGTTCGCGCAGCCGCAGAACGGGGAGCCGATCCGGCAGGCGGGCGGCTGCACCGTGTTTCTTGAGGTGCCAGTGGAAGAGTTGCTACCGCGCTGCGCCGCCATGTCGAACCGTCCGCTGTTCCGCGACGAGGCCAGCTTCCGCGCGCTGTATGCCCAGCGACTGCCCTTTTACCGGCAGGCGCAGGTCACGGTGGCCGTCGGTGGGCTGGAGCCGGCGCAGGCGGCCAGTCGCGTCCTGGAGGCCTTGGCGGCCCAGCGTTAGCTACGGGTTGGCGACTGGCTGCGGCGCCGCGGCGGGGTCCGGCAGCTCCTGGTCTTTGTACTGCAGCCGATACAGGCGCCAGTAGATGCCGTGCTGGTGCAGCAGCTCCTGGTGCGAGCCCTGCTCGCGCAGCACGCCCTTGTGCAGCACCAGGATCAGGTCGGCGCGCTGGATGGTGGAGAGCCGGTGGGCGATCAAAATGCTAGTGCGGCCGGCGAGCATGCGGTCGAGCGCCTGGCGGATCTTGAGCTCGGTGTCGGTGTCCACGCTGGCGGTGGCCTCGTCCAAGATCAGGATGGAGGGGTTGGCGGCGAGCGCGCGGGCGAAGTTGACCAACTGCTTCTGCCCAGTGGAGAGGCCGCTGCCGCGCTCGCGCAGCGGGGTGGCGTCGCCCTGGGGCAGGGTGGCGAGGAAGTCGGCGAGGTTGGCGTCGCGCTCGGCCGCCTGCACCTGCGCCTCGGT
>Ga0307374_10010167_pt1 | contig 13713 bp, 6 predicted proteins | sample OX3MG_FD_202532 | JGI IMG/M metagenome (GOLD analysis project Ga0307374, IMG submission 202532) | Soil microbial communities from Risofladan, Vaasa, Finland - OX-3 | ecosystem: Environmental > Terrestrial > Soil > Coastal area > Acid sulfate soil | place: Finland: Risofladan, Vaasa | collected... | reverse complement strand
AGGGCCATGCCGAGCCGTGGCCGCGAAGCGGCCCATCGTTGGCATCAAGCCAAATGTCTCATTTTCGGCCGCGTGAAGTATAGTGTCAGGGGGGGCCGGCATGCCAGTCTCCCACGCGAGATCCGGCCCAACACGATAAACCTCGTGGTGCTGTCAAACTGGACGGTCTGCGCTGCTTTTTTCGGAATGTTCGGCATTTTTGGAGCAAGCCGCACAATCCGTCGAATGAGATTCACCAGACGAATCGGCGGAAAGCATACGATTGCGCCGCCCCATACGACCGGACCAAACCATGCGAAAGGGTACAGGCGTGAAAACCGTCATCTTCAAGGCCACGATGGTGGCGGCGCTGCTTTGCGTCGGCCACCCTCTATTGGCACAGCAGCAAAGCCCGCGCGGCCGACAAAGGGTGGGCGTCGATCAGGCAGACGCATCGTCGGAAATGGCCACCGACGATGATCAAGCCGCTGGGGAGGATCCCGGCGCCGCACCGCAACAGACCGCGGGCAACGTGTATGGCTACGGCTACGGCGACGCAAGCCAATATGGCCCGCAAGGGCAGGGTGTTGGCCAGGTGCTCGGCTACGGTATGACCGACCCCGCCGACGCCTCTTACGCGACAGCCGCGGAGGCGTTTGCCACCGGGTACGAGTCGGGCGACGACGCCGACGGCACCGACGGCACCGACGGCACGGCGAACGGCTGCGACTCGTCGTGTTGCGGCAACGGTTACTGCAAGCCGATTTGCCCGCCGTTCTGGGCCCACAGGAACCAGATTTTCGGTGAAATGTTGTATCTGCGTCCGCGTGGCGCCGACGTGGCGTTCGCCCAAGTTGAAAATGGGATCGGTCCGGCCGGCGTGCCTTTCGGACAAGTCGCCACGACAAGTCCAAATTATAACTTCGGCTTCCGCGCCGGGGCCGCCAGGGCTTTGGACCGCTGCACGAGCATCGTTTTCACCTACACGTATTTCCAATCGCAGGCGAACGGTTCGGTGTTCGCGAACCCTCCGCTGTCGATTCAACCGCTGACGACGCTGCCCCAATTGAATAACGCAGGTACGAACAGCAACGCGGCATTCGGCCGTGAAAACATCCGCTTTCAATTCGCGGACATCGACTATATGAAACTGTTGAACGGGGGCGACAACTGGGCGGTGAACTACACCCTAGGCACGCGGTACGCCAACCTTCACCAGGCATTCCGCGAGGCCCAGACGTTCGGTCCCGGCGTGTCGAACGTCGCGAGCAACATCAACTTCGATGGTCTCGGCACTCGCGTCGGCTTGCAAGGTATACGCAAAGTCAGAAACCGCGGCTTCATGGCCTACGGCAAGGGTTTTGCCAGCGTGGTCGTTGGCACGTTCCGTTCGGGCTATCTTCAGACCAACAATTTCCAGGGGGTGCAGGGCGGGGCCGCGTGGAACGACAGCCGCGCCGTGCCGATTCTGGAATATGAACTTGGCGTAGGCTGGCAGAACCCGACCGGCCGGATTCGCATCAGCGCCGGTTACTATTTCGCCGCCTGGTTCAACACGGTTTCGACCAACAATTTCATCAATTCCGTGCAAACCAACGGGTACAACACCAATACCTCGTTCCGTGCCGACACGATCACGTTCGACGGCCTGACCACACGAGCCGAATACCGCTGGTAAAAACGGAACTCGCCCCGCGGCAAGGCGCCTCGCCAACCATTCACCGGGCCGGCCAAAAAAGGCCGGCCCGGTTTCGTTTTTGGACTGAGCTCACTGGAATTCCAGCGGACGGCGGCGATCATCCTTCAGCCTTGAACGGCCATTGTTTGCCCAGCGCGGAACGTTGCAGTTCGGCGAGCCGGCGAATACCCCCCCGTGCCAACTTCACCAGCGCCGCCAACTCCTGCTCGCTGAACGTCGCCTCCTCGCCCGTTCCTTGCACTTCGACGAATCGCCCCGAACCGGTCATCACTACGTTCATGTCCACCGCCGCGGCAAAATCCTCCTGATAGTCGAGGTCCAGCACCGGCCGACCATCGACCAACCCAACGCTGACCGCGGCCACGCTGTCGCGAAGTGGCTTCCGGCCGGGAATGGGGAACTGTTTGACAGTCGCCAGCGTGTCAACCAGAGCGATAAAGGCGCCGCTGATACTGGCGGTCCGCGTGCCGCCGTCGGCCTCGAGCACATCGCAGTCGATCGTGATCGAACGCTCCCCCAATGCCTCCAGGTCCGTCACGGCCCGCAGGCTACGCCCGATCAGTCGTTGGATCTCCGTGGTGCGGCCGTCGACCTTGCCACCCCGCTCTCGCGGCTTGCGGGGGCTGGTGCTCGACGGCAGCATGCTGTACTCGGCCGTCACCCAGCCCTTCCCCTGCCCCTTCAGCCAATTGGGGACCTGTTCCTCGATGCTCGCCGTGCAAAGCACCGTCGTACGCCCGGCTTGAATCAGTACGCTCCCTGGTGTTGAACGCGTGTAGCGGCGTTTGATCTTGAGCGGGCGCAGTTCGTCAAGCCGTCGGCCATCGTGTCGCATGGTAATCTCAATCCTCGCAAGACAGGCAAACTACACAAGATATGTTCTGTTCGCTCGTTTTGAAAGTGCCTCTTGCCAAGGAGGCGCTCGGCCAAACCCATGCCCTGTCGGGACTTTGCGTGCAAAGACGCCTTTGTCGTACCACCCCGGCACGGTATCCTATGCCGCGCAGCCGTCCAGCTTTCCCTCGCTTCCACGTCATTACCAGGCTCCGAAACTAGGTCCGAATCGTCAAAATCGGGTGAACCGTCAAAGATTGCCAACCGCCGTGGTCGATACTCCATCGCATTGACCTTAGTTTTTCGCGCTCTGTAGGCCAAGATCGAACAACTTATGGCGATCCAGGACAACGTCGGCTGCCAGTCGCGAGCTCCCAAGGTGTCCGCCTTGCTGGCTGACTCCGGGGAGATGAAGTTCGCGTTCTTGATTCATCCCCTCAGCGATGAGACGAAGACCCTGATGGAGCTTGATCCCGACGGGCACCTGCACCGGGATCACGGCGGTGACCTACTGAGCTTCTGCGACAGTCTCCATAAAATGTTGGTTCCGGCCAGGCGACGCCAAACCGCCGGCGGCGAGCCGCGTGTCCGCGTGGTCGATGAATTGGCCGGGCTGGTCTCGGCAACGGGCGCCCGTGCGCACGGACGGTTCTACGAAATCCCCTTGGACGCCTGGGAGATTCTCGACGACCCGGGGCGAGCCGTGGGTTACATGGAACAAGCGGTCGACGACGCCGCGGCATGGGGCGCGCGCCTCGTGGGACTCGGTTCGATGACTGGGGTGGTTGGCGGCCACGGTACGCACCTGGCCGAGCGTGGACCCATCCATGTGACGACCGGCAACAGCCTGACCGTGTTCGCGGCCTTGGAGAACCTGACGCACGTCTGCCTTGAGACGGAAATCGACCTGGCCGACGAAACCGTCGCGGTGATCGGTATCCCCGGCAGCATCGCCGTGGCCTCGGCGAAACTGCTGGCGCCCCGTTGCGGCCGGTTGCTGTTGGTCGCGCGGAATGCTTCGTCACGCGCCGTGCAGCTTGCCGCGCAGCTCGACGCCGAGTTGCTGTTGGACATCCCCACCGCGCTGGCCAAGGCCCGCGTCGTTCTTTCGGCCACCTCGTCGGGCAATTGCATCGATCAGGACAAACTGCAACCGGGCAGCATCGTGCTCGACGTGGCCGTTCCGACCGACGTGAACGGCAATCGGACGCTGCGCGACGACGTGCTGATTCTCTCGGGAGGCCTGGCCAAGGTGCCGCCGACCGTGCCGCTCAGTTCGAACTACCTCTGGTTCCACCAGGGAATGATCCCGAGTTGCCTGGCCGAGACGATGGTCCTATCGCTCGACGGACGCGCGGAGTGCTTCTCGTTGGGCCGGCAACTCGACACGGACAACATCCTGGCGATCGGCGCCAGTGCGGGCGCGCACGGCTTCGATTTTTCGCGGCTGGTATCGTTCGGCTTGCCCTTGGACGACCTGGCACTGGTACGCTTCCGCAAGGCGCTGGTGCGCGAACGCATGGCCCAACGCCGTGCGACGCTGCCCATCGTGGGTCAGGCCTTCCCGCCCGAAGGCGCCGCGCCACCCGCGCCCGACGCGGACCGGGCCGCCAAGCTCCACTCCCGCTATCTGAACCCCGTGCTGATGGCACTTTCGTCCAAGAGCCAGTTCGCCAAGACCTTCGTGCGCGGGGCGGGCACGCGGCTCTGGGACGCCGATGGCAAGGAGTACCTCGACTTCGTTGCCGGTTTCGGCTCGATGAACCTGGGCCACAACCACCCGGCCATTGCCGCCGCACTGACCGCCGCGATCCAGAGCCAGGCGCCCGGTTTCGCCCAATCGGCGGTGAACCCTTACGCCGCCGCGTTGGCGGAGAAGCTCGTTTCGCTCGCCCCTGCCAGTCTGGAGATGGTGTTCTTCGCCAACAGCGGCACCGAATCGGTCGAGGCGGCGCTCAAGCTTGCCCGCGCCGCGACCGGCCGCGCCGGTCTGCTGCATTGCACACGCTCATTCCACGGCAAGTCGTTCGGCTCGCTTTCGGTGACGGGCAATTCGAATTATCAGCGGGCCTTTGGTCCGCTCGTGCCCGAGTGCCGCGCGATCGCCTATGGCGACCTGGGGGCCCTCGAGGGAGCGCTTTCTTCACGCCATTTTGCCGCCTTCATCGTCGAGCCGTTGCAAGCTGAAGGGGGAATGTACCTGCCCCCGCCGGGCTACCTGCGCGAAGCGCAGGAGTTGTGCCGCGCCGCGGGCACGCTGTTGATCGTCGACGAGGTGCAAACGGGCCTGGGCCGCACGGGGAGCCTTTTCGCATGCGACCATGATGGGATCGAGCCCGATGTGATGATGCTTGCCAAATCGCTGGGCGGCGGGATGTTGCCGATTGGGGCCATGCTCTGCCGCCGTGACTTGTGGCTCAAGGCCTACGGCACCGTGCAAACCTTTGCCTTACACACCAGCACGTTTGGTGGCGGCAGCCTGGCTTGCGCGGCCGGGCTCGCCGCGCTCGAGGCGATCGAACACGAACGCCTGCCGCAGCGCGCCGGCCAGCGCGGCGAGCAACTGCGCGAGGGGCTTACGGAGTTGTGCCGCGAGAGCACCTTGCTGGCCGAGGTCCGCGGCCAAGGTCTCCTGATCGGGCTGGAGTTCAAGCCATTGCCGGCGTCCATCGCCTCGCACTGGAAAGCGCTCGACGCAAGCGGCCTGAACTCGTACCTGGTGGCGAACCTCGATCAAATCATCGACGGCATGCCGGCCATGTACGCCATGCAAACACTCTTGAACGAGCACGGCATCTACACGCAGGTCACGCGCTCCAACCCGCGCGTGCTGCGAATTCAGCCTCCCTTGACGGTCAGTGCCGAAGAAATTGCCGCGTTCCTGAATGCCATGCGGCAGATCTGCGACGAGAGCGAATTCGTGCAGCGGCTATTCGACGGCGTCGTCGCGAAGACCACGCTGGGACAGCACCAGGGCGGCCAGCGCACCGCCGATCCCGTCCCTGCGCGGTTCGTGGCCTGAGCGGTTCGGCGCGCGCGTTTTCAAGTGGCAAAAAAAAGCAACGACGCGCTTAGAGGCTAAGAACGAGTTTCCGCAATGTCGGCCATAACATGCCACCGGTTTGCCCGGTGGTTTGTGACGCTGGCAGCTACCCAAGGCGGCCGCCATTCCTGTTTTCGAACCCCGATTGCCCTGCCGCTGCCTTTGGCAGCGGCAGGGCAATCGGGTGGGAGGGGAGTGTTGGGCCTGCGGATTGTAGCTGCCAGCGTGAGTCCGGGGCACCCGCGCAGTGGGTCGCGGACAAGCCGGTGGCATCATTTGATCGTTCCTAGCCTTTAAGCGGACCGTTGAAAAAAATCGGCCGTTCCGTATGACGTGGCCTCGGCGAATCAACCGTCGTCGCCTTCTCGCCGCGCAACCGATTCAATACTTGGAATCGTTGAGCGACTTCACTATCGCCGTTTCGAGTTCCGCCAGCGGGACATCACGTGCCAGGATCGTGCCGTCAGCGCCGATCAACCAGAACGACGGCACGGCGGTCACTGTAAACGCTTGGAGCAGTGGATTGTCTTCGCCCCAGGCGCCGGCGGCGACCTGGACCCAAGGGACCTCCTGCTCTTTGACGTACGCCCTGGCCATCTCCGACCCATAGTCAATATCGACGCCAACGAAGGTCAGACGTCCATCAAGGCCGTGCTTTTCGTGCAACTCCTTGAGCCGCGGCGTGGCCTCCTTACAGGGACCGCACCAGGTAGCCCAGAAGTCCAGCAGCACCAGCTTGCCGCGAAGGTCGGTCAGGTCGAAGTCGTCGCCGGCCAAGGTCTTCCCCTTGAGGTCCGGCACGCTCTGGCCCGGTTGCGGACCGGGGACATACGTGAGACGCAACGATTCGAGTTCCAACGGCTGGTCGCCGTTGGTCTTCGTTATCTCGAACTTCGTCCGCGCATGCGCCACCACGACGGGCAGGCCGCACGAATCCGGCGGCACGGGAGCGTGGACATTGACGTCCAGCACGTACTTGCCCGGCGGAAGGTCGTCGACACGGAACGCGCCGTCCGGCTTGAGCCGGGCCAGGAAATTCGACCTCGCCTCGGGCTTCTTGTCCGCGTCCACGACCGGGTACGCCACGACCTCGGTACAGTGGCGGCCGAGTTCGAATCCGTCGAAGAACTCTCCGAGTTCCAGCCCATCGGGTTCGGCTACCCGGCCTCGCACGCCCGCGCCGCCACCACCGATCGCGATCCGCGTCGTGGTCCCGGGGACGGGCTCCAGGTGGATCCGGTGCGAGCCCAACCCATGCACGTAGCGCGCGGCGGTGAAGGGAATCGCCGGTACGAAGTCGAAGGCGAAGCTGCCGTCGGTGTGCGTCCGCTCGCTGAACCACCACTGCAGTGGTCCACCGCGCTCGGTAAGCTTGGGATCTTCGGCGATCAGGCAGACGTTGGCCTCGAACATCCCCTCGTTGCCGGCCTTCACGACCCCCTCGACCCTCGCCCAGGACGTGAGCTTGATTTGCTCCCCTGACACGTGCTCGCTCGATTTCACGTGCGCGTACCCCGACGCGTGCAAGGCGACAAGCAACCCATCGTCTTTGCTCGGCGGCAGCTCGAACCGGCCCTTCGCGTCGGTCGGCACGATCCGTTCCGGCGCATAGGTGAACTCTTTTTGGAACCTGCCGTACTGAATGAACGCGGTCCGCTTCGGCCCGACCCAGGCGACTTCCGCGCCGGTGACCGGCTGACCCTTGGGATCGACGACGGCGCCCATGATCGGATCGGCATGTTCGAGCCGTACGACGATCGGCCCGCTTTGGGCGCCCGCCATGAACAGCGGCGTGTCGGCCTGCAAATAACCGGGTGCCGCGATCCGCAATGCCGTCTCCGGATACGGAGGCCGCACGCTATTTGAGTTCACCCAGCGGAATCGGCCCTCCGCATCCTCGACGTTCTCGGCTGAGCTCCGCCGGAACGCGGACTCCTCGGTCGCAGACCAGTTCCAGGTGCTGGTCAGTTCGAAGCGAGTGATCGGCTCTCCCGTCGCGGCGTCGAGTACCCGGCCTTCGATCACAGTCGGTTTGCAAAGCGCGAACCGGTAAGGCTCGTTGCGCGCCCGAACACCCGCATATTCCGTCGTCGCGTACACCCGCTCCGAACCGTCGTCCGTCATTTTCGAGCATTGGACGGTCCACGTGCCTTCGCGTGGCAACTGAGCGACGTGAAACCGCCCATCCGCGTCGGCTGCGGCTTGCCGTGTGAACGGGAACGAGTGTCCCGCGTTCCAGTCCATAATCGAGAGTTGGGCGTCGGCGACCGGCTTGCCGTCATCGCCAACGACCTGTCCCGTCATTTCGCCTCCCGGTTCGATCTCGATCTCCACCGCCGATGTGCCTTTCCGGACGTCGATCGGCACTTCTCGCGGCGCGTACCCCGTCGCATAAACCGCCAGCGCTCGCTTGCCTGGCGGGAGGTTGTTGAATTGGAACGTACCGTCGTCGCGCGAGCGCGTGGTGGTTTCGTCGGCGTCAGCCGCGTCCATGTCGACGTTGTTCGGTTGCGAGAGAATCAATGCGCCCGCGATCGGCCGGCCCTCGCGGTCGCGAACGGCGCCGTGCAGCACCAGCCCACGCCCCATGACCTTTACCGCGTCGCCGGCCCGCAGCTCCGTTTGGGAGGAGACCGGAGCTAAGAGCGAATCGCAAATGTAATTCCTGTGGTAAAACCGCACATGGCTTAGCGCCTCACCCTTGGGAATGCTTATGAACCAACGCCCCTCGGCGTCGCTCGTCGCTTCGACCGGGCGAAGGTTCCCTTGCACGGTCCAAGTGGAAAGATCGACCCGCGCCCCGGCGATCGGCGCGCCCTCGTCGTCGCGGACGATACCGCCCAGCGTGTCGCCCGGTTCAAGACGGATCGTGAACTCCTCGGGCAGCTTCGGCTTGCTTGGGGAATCGAAATGGTAATAGCCGGCTCCGGCCGTCCAATAGTCGCGCAGGCTGACATGAAACCAAAGTCGGTGGAGGCCGTCAGCCGAAATGTCGGCGACGAGACGGCCTTCGTCGTCGGTCCGGTACTGGTCCGCCGGAAGTCCGTTGATCTTGCTGGTAACCACGACGTCGGCGACGCCGCGGCCATTTTCGTCGACCACTCACACCGGGAAACGACGGGTACTCTCCTTCGCGTCCTTACTCGGCGCGCGCTGGGCCTCATTTGTGGTTTGACGTTGAGGTTGCTCGTTCTTTGCGGTGGCTTTCACTTCAGCGGCCGGCTCGGCGTAGGCGAACCGAAGACCGCCGACCAGCGCGACCGCGAGCAAGCCGACGAATCCACTCAAGGCTACACGCCGCCGGCGCAAGGGCGAACTGAAAACATGTTGCTGGAGCGCCCGCAGACGACGAGTGACATCGGCGGTTCGGGCCATGGCCACACCGGCGGACGGCGGGGCCGCCGTCAGCTCCAAGGCCACCTTGGCCAGTGTACGGCAGTAGTCCCTCGCGTCGCCGAGCAACGTGGCGGAGACCGCATCGCCCACGGCCTCGCACGCCGCGGCGTGCGCCACGGGCAGTCGCCAGACCAGCGGGTGAAACCAAATCGCAGCCGAGCAGACCCGCAGGACCGCGTTCCAACGTAAATCGTTGGAGCGCGCATGGGCCAACTCGTGGGCCATGATCGCTGGCAGCTCAGCGCGGTAGCCTGGTTGGCACATTCGTGTCGGCAGCAACAGCCATGTCCGCCACAACCCACAGAGAAACGGCGTGCCGACTTCGCTCGATTGCCGAAATTCGACCACCCGGGTGCAGCCTAGCGCCGCGGCCACGCGAGAACCTTCATGGGACACCCATTCAGGTACGCGGTCTGCGCTGGCGACGATCCGGCCGACGACTCGATAGCCTAGCGCCAGGCGTGTAGCCAGCGGCAAGCTGACGCTGAGCCAGACGACAAAAAGCGTCCAACGACTGCCAAACAATGAAGCTTGCCACGTCTGCGGAATCTCGGTTCGCCCCGTGTCCGGTTCAAGCGTGATGGCGCGAGACATTGGCTTGGGCGCGGCGCGCTCGACGTTGGCGGCGGCCGGCGTGGCCCACGGTGCATCGGGCAATCCGCGAACAAATTCCGTCGGTTTCGGCGCATGATCAACGGGCGTGGTCTTCGGCGTGCCAGTGATTGCCGGGAATCGGCGCAACAGCGGTTCGGGTTGCAATACGCGCATCTCAAGCGCCGGTGGCGCGAGCGCCAGGGCCGCCAATGCCAGCAAGCTCACGGTCGCTCCTCGCCACAGCAAGACGCGCCAGCGCGGATTAGCCCGCGACAGGCCGTAGTGTACGAGCCAGGCGACCGCCAAAAGACACGTCGCCTTGGCGAACAGCAATGCCGCGGGAGACCATTCCGCCGGATGAAACCAGTCACGGCTGATTTTGAAAAACGTGGACATGCCACGGCTCCTCTTAGTTGGATTTCTTGGAAGTCGTTTCGCCGTCGGCCAGCCGCTTGAGCTCCGCAACTTCGTCGGGCGAGAGTTTTTCCGATTGGACGAGGTGGAACAAAACGGCCTTCATCGAGCCGTCGTAGAACACGTGGGCCAACTCCCGAAACATCGAGCGCAGGGCCGACTGGCGCTTGGTCTTGGTCTTGTAATAGAAGGCCTTGCCCCGACGCCGGCGAACGACGTCGCCCTTCGCGACGAGGATCGAGAGGTACGACCGCAGGGCGGGGTTCTTGATCGGCCGCGGAAACTTTTCCTGGATCTCGGCCGGTTTCAACTCGCCGTGTCGCCAGAGGATCCGCATCACTTCCAGCTCGCCCGGGGTGAATTTCGCCATCGGTACACGCTCCTTCGCCAAGTAACGAAATGCAGTTTAATCTGCACATTGGCACGGGTCAAGGGACTGGTGCAGAGATTTCTGCATACGGAAGGGTGACCGCGCGCACGTTCGCCATCCCGCTTGACACCCTCGTGCGGCCCCGCTTAGCATCCAGAAACCATGATTGAGTGCCGCTCATCACATGCGACAAAGCTGCTTCTTGCCGGCGCAGCGATCTTCTCGGCCTGCGACTGCGTACGCGAGCGGGCCAAGGCGCAGGGGTACGCGCCGGAGGATGTCCTGCGGCACATGAAGGTGGCGGAAGGCCTCGAAGTCGAACTTTTCGCGGCTGAGCCGCTGGTGCGGCAGCCGGTGGCTATCGAGTTCGACGATCGTGGCCGGCTTTGGGTGATCCAGTACCTGCAATATCCGAACCCCGAAGGACTCAGACGCGTCAAGGTCGACCGCTATTCGCGCACCCAATACGACCGCGTGCCGGAGCCGCCCCCTCACGGACCGCGCGGGGCCGACCGGATCACCATCGTCGAGGATCTCGACGGCGACGGCCGCGCCGACGCCTCGCACGACTTCGTCGCGGGCTTGAACCTGACCACGGGCCTGGCGTTCGGCCAGGGTGGCGTGTTCGTACTCAATGTGCCTTACCTGCTGTTCTATCCGGACCGCGACGGGAACGACGTGCCGGATGGCGACCCCGAGGTGCTGCTCACCGGTTTCGGCATGGAGGACGCGCACTCCGTGGCAAACAGCCTGACCTGGGGCCCGGACGGCTGGCTCTACGGCTGCCAAGGGAGCACCGTCACGGCCAACATCCGCGGGATCGAATTCCAGCAAGGGGTCTGGCGGTACCATCCGGTCACGCGCAAGTTCGAACTGTTTTGCGAGGGGGGCGGCAATTCCTGGGGGCTCGATTTCAACGCGGCGGGCGAGCTGCTCTACAGCACGAATTTCGGCGGCTACGTAATGCTGCATGGCACGCAGGGCGCGTACCTCTGGAAGAGTTTCGGTAAGCACGGCGCGTTGCATAATCCGCACGCCTACGGCTACTTCGATCACGTACGGCACGAGAATTTTCGCGGCGGCCACGTGACGGCGGGCGGCGTCGTGTACCAAGGAAATTCGTTTCCGGCGGAATTCCGGGGCTCATACATTGCCGCCGATCTGCTGGGCCATGCCGTTCGCTGGCACACGATCGCGCCGCGCGGCTCAACCTATCAATCGGCCGACGGAGGCGAACTTCTGCTGGCCGACGACACCTGGTTTGCGCCCTGCGACGTGACGGTCGGTCCGGACGGCGCCGTTTTCGTGGCCGATTGGCACGATCGGCGCACCGCGCACCCCGACCCCGACGCCGATTGGGATCGCAGCAACGGACGCATCTACAGAATTCAGGCCAAGGGAGGTCCGGCGCTAGTGGCCGACGAGTTGCCGCGGCATTCGAACGCGGCGCTGCTCACGAGGATTGCCGACTCCAATGAATGGCACGCCCGCCGTGCCCGGCGGCTGCTGGCCGAAAACTCCGACGCCACCGTCGTAGCGCACCTGAAGCAGTGTCTACGCACCTCGGGCGAAGAGGGCCAGGCGCTCGCGGCCCTCTGGACGCTTTACACTTGCGGCGGCTTCGACGAGACGTTGGCGGCCGAGCTCTTGACCAGCCCGCATGACGCGGTTCGCTCCTGGACCGTGCGGTTCCTGGGCGATGCGCCGCGGATCTCGGCTAAGACGGCGGCGCGGCTGGACCTCCTGGCCGAGAACGAACCCAGCGCCGGTGTGCGCAGCCAGTTGGCCGCCACGGCCCGGCGGCTGCCGGCCGAGCAGGCGCTGCCGATCGTCAACAGCATCCTGCTGCGCGACCTTGACCTGGACGACCCGTACATTCCGCTCCTGCTTTGGTGGGCCATCGAGCGGCACGCCGTGGCCGCGCCGGGCGAGGTGCTACGGCGATTTGCCGCGCCCGCGGCCTGGCAGTCGGGCCTGACGCGGGAGGCCATTCTGCCGCGCCTCATGCGCCGCTATGCGGCGGAAGGCGCCGCGGCGTCGCTGGCCGCCTGCGCTCGGCTGCTTGCCGCGGCGCCGGCGCGGGCCCACGACGTGCTTTTGGCCGCCCTTGATGAAGGCTTGCGCGAGCGTGGACTTGCACACGGCGGCGGCGCCGGCGATTTGCTCACGGCATATGCGACGGCGGGCAAATCCCAGGCCCAAATTGTGGACGCAATCCGTGCGCCCCTCGAATTGCTCGACCTGGCCACGGCTCGCTGGCGGGCGGAGCCCAACGATATCGCACGGCTCAGGCTTGCCGCCCGACTGGGCCTTTCCGAGCCGTACGAGCACGCGCTGGCCGTGGCGGTCGATTCCGCATCGGCCGAGCCGATCCGCTTGGCAATGCTGGGCGTTTTGGCCGAGTTCGCCCTGCCGGATTCCGTTGCGGCGCTCTTGAGCATTGCCGGCGACGCATCGGAAACCGTGCAATTGGCCGTCTTGGCGGTGCTGGGGCGGCTTGCTGATCCGAGCATTGCCACCGCGCTGCTCCAGCGGTATCCCACGCTCAGCGACGCCGTGCGCGCCAAGGCCCGCGGCTTGCTGCTGGCCCGCAAGGAATGGGCCAGGGCGTTCTTGGAGGGCGTGGAACGGGGCGAATTCGCCGCCGCGGAGGTGCCGATCGACCAGGTGCGGCAAGTCGCGCTGCACGGCGACGTTGCGATGGACACGCTGGTTCGCACGCTGTGGGGCAACGTGCGGGGAGGAACGCCGGAGGAGAAGCTCGCGGAAGTACGCCGTCTCAATAATGACCTGCGCGCCGGAAGGGGCAACCCAGCCGCCGGACGCGAACTGTTCAAGAAGCACTGTGCAACGTGCCACCAACTTTTCGGCGAGGGAAACCGCGTCGGTCCCGACTTGACGACCGCCAACCGCCAGGACCGCGATTACCTGCTGGTGAGCATCGTCGACCCCAGCGCGGTGATCCGCAAGGAGTACCTCAGCTACGTGGCCCAGACCACCGACGGACGCGTCGTGACCGGACTGATCGTCGAGCAAACGCCCGTCGTCGTGACGTTGCTCACGACCATGAACGAGCGCATCGAGATCGCGCGCGGCGACCTGGAGGCGCTGGAGGAGTCGCGCCTTTCCTTGATGCCGGAAAACGCCTACAAGGAGCTCGCGCCGCAACCGCTGCGCGACCTGTTCAGCTACTTGCAGAGCCAAGGCAAGTAGCTCCTTTTTGTTGGGCATTGGCAGCGCCAGGCCGCCCGCGGTATAATCGACGACGAATGAATCCGGCGTCCCCGTGTAACGCACCTCCGTTCTTGTAATAGGCGTTGGTGGTCATTGGCCCGTTTGTTCGGCGCTCCTTGGGCGCCACGATTGCACCACCTTTTCCCGTCC
>Ga0307374_10010162_pt1 | contig 13719 bp, 8 predicted proteins | sample OX3MG_FD_202532 | JGI IMG/M metagenome (GOLD analysis project Ga0307374, IMG submission 202532) | Soil microbial communities from Risofladan, Vaasa, Finland - OX-3 | ecosystem: Environmental > Terrestrial > Soil > Coastal area > Acid sulfate soil | place: Finland: Risofladan, Vaasa | collected... | reverse complement strand
TATTTCCTGGCTCAAGTATGCCAGAAGGACTGCCTTCTTGTCTTCCTTTTCCCCTTTCTTCTTATTTGAACAGTATTGGGCCGTTCCCATGCCGACTCCTGTTCCCAGTTCCAGTATCTCGCCAGCTGGTTTAGAAGCCACCAGTGTACGTAACAATGAGCCGGTGAGCAGGTCAGAAGACAGAGTAAAGCCCAGAGCTACAGCGGCCTGCGCGAGATCGTTCACCACTACAGGCGGATTGAGGTTGGTTGTGTCGTCCATAGGAATTGCTCCCTCTTCTATTGAAAAATAGCATAGCTCGTCCTTCATCCTGATGGTTCCTCAAGCGATTGCTCCGCGATCGGGCGCGCCGTTCTCGAAGCAGTAGTAGAGCGTCTGGTACGGCTGCCGGAACGCGATCACCTCATCTCGCACATCTTCCGGTGCGGCTCGTTCGACCAGGACGCGCGCGATGAAGTCGGCAATGGTGTTCATTTCAGCCTCGCCCATGCCCAGGCGCGTGATCTCGATAGTTCCCATGCGCAGCCCTCCTGGGCGATCCCAGTTTTCCGGCTTGTCCGCGGGGATGAGATTTTTGTTGGTGAGCGACCTGCAAGTCACCGTCGAACTGGCGCACGTCGGCGATCACTTGCTGCGTCATGGTAAAGCCCTTGTGTGCACCGAGGATGGGAATTCCGCAACGAGCCAGCGCCGCTCCCAGCGCCTGGGCGTTGCGCACGATCTGGGCCATATACACCCGCCCATAGGCGAGCATCTCGGCGGCAGAGGCCGCCAGGGCTGCCGCCCGGTTGACCTGGTGGGTCGCGGCCAGAACCGGGAAGATGGCGTGCGTGAGTGGCACAGTGAGTTCCGGATCGTCCCAGACAATAATGCCGCTCTGCGGGCCGCTGAAGGTCTTGCCCGCCGAGCCGGTCATCACCACTGCTCCTTCGCGCAGCGGGTCTTGAAATTGTCCTCCGGCAACCAGACCCAGTTGATGCGCGCCATCAAAGAAAAGACGTCCTCCCCACTCGGACACGACCTCGTGCATAGCTTGCAGGGGAAAGGGAAAGAGCGTCATCGAGGCTCCCAGCGCAATGACTTTGGGACGCACCAGCGGAGCCACCTTGCGGAAGAGGTCAAGATCCACTTCCAGTTCGACGGGATCGAAAGGAATATCCACGATCTTCAAGCCGCGCACACCGGCAGGCCCATCCGAGCGATTGCTGGAATGCCCACCAAAGGGCTGCGTGAGGCTCATGATGACATCGCCTGGTTCGGTCAGCGCCGTGTAGACCGCCAGATTGCCGATCATGCTGGCGACCAGCCGGTGATCGGCGTAGCGGGCGCGAAAGACTTGCTTGAGCAGTTCGACGCATAAGGCTTCGATCTCGTCAATGTGGCGCGTCCCTGCAAACCAGCGGTTCACGGGTCCAATATGACCCTCAGCAGCGCGGGTTCCCACCTCGGATGAAAGCAGCGCTCGCACCGTGGGGCTGGTCGGCGCTTCTGGCGCGAGCAGGTTCAAACACTGCTTCCCGCGCCACATCTCATTGCGGACGACCGCCTCAAGCACGGCTTCCCCCATCTGCTGGGGTGTGCGACAGGCGTCCAGCAACGTTCTGGCATGGGCAAGAATAGCGGGATCATGAACGTCTTCTTGCTCAGGGACAGCTGGTGTTTCGTGCATCAGACAGGTCTCACCTTCTTAATTTGTGAATCATCGAGCATCCATGCCGAGAACACTTCCCTCTTTCAGGGATGTTCGCTTCTCTGCATACGGATACCTATCAACAGGGACAACAAGAGAATGCTATGCTGGCTACAGGATATCGCGCTGAGAGAAGCGTTTGCTCCTCGGTGGTGTAGCCTAATCTCCCTAATCTTTTCGCTCAATCCTATTTTGCTTGACAACTATAATCATGCCATGCTACGCTAACGCCCAACAAATACATCTAGAAATGCAGGAATCGCCGTATGCTTCAACAGGATGAGGATCTGAGACGCGAAGATATCCAGTTGCTCGCCAGCCGCGACGCGCTGACCGCCTTCTTTGCCCGGCTGGGCTACGACACCAATTATCGCCTCGGGCAGAGCGCCGCCGCCATGAACATGACCGGTGATACGCTGACCACCAACATCAGGCATATCGAACGCATCGCCAGCCAGGATGGCGGCCTCTTTGAGGTCTATCTCTTTGAACTCGCATCCGTCACCGTGGCCACGACGCAGGCCATCGTGCGCGCGTTTCGCAACCGCCCCGGTGACTATCTGCTTGTCCTCACCGATGATTATGTTCGGCTGGACTTCGTGCTGGTGGAACGCTACGCGCAATCGCTCACGCCGGGGGCCGATCAACTCACGCTCGGCATCGGCGCGCGCCCAACGGTCGGTGTGCGCCCGCGCGTTCTCACCGTGCAGCGCCGCAACCCTGACCAGGTCGCGCTGCGCGTGCTGCGCAGCTTCAGCTTCACCGAAAGCGACACCTTCGCCCAGTATGACAAACTCATCAGCGCCTATGACGTGGCCGAGTGGAGCAAGCCCTATTTCAACAATCGCGCTCTCTTCTCTGATTACTACTTGACCGAACGCCTCGTCCGCGACCCTGCCGAAGCTTCGGCCATGACGCGCGCGTACCGAGAGGTGCGCAGCCTCTACACCGGGGCGCGCGATGCCCTCGCCAACCAGCCCGAAGCGGTCATACGCGCCGCATTGCTTGAGCCAACACTGCGTACTCTCGGCTTCGCCGTCGCTCCCGTCACACCCGCTGCCGATGACGCGATCACCGCAGATTATCAGTTGGATGCCGCCGGAGCGGAGAGTACCGGCGCGCGCCCATTGGCCCTCTGCCTAGCCTATCCCTGGAATCGCAGCCTGGACGGAAAAACCGACGAGAAACGCGACCCGCGCCGTCCCGACGACAACCCCGGCGCGTCCGTCGTCACACTGCTCGATCGCGGCGAGGCGGATTGGGCCATCGTCACCAATGGCAAGCTGTGGCGACTCTACGCCGCCAGCGCCCACAGCCGCGCCACGAATTATTATGAGATCGACCTGGAAGAGACGCTGGCGCTGCCGCCGGAACACCGTGAAGAAGCTTTCTCTTATTTCTGGCTGCTCTTCCGTGCCGCTGCCTTTGTGCCGGCAGAGCAGACCGTCGAGGGCGAGTCACGCCGCCTGTGCTTCCTCGATTACCTGATGAGCGAGAGCGAACGCTACGCGCGCCGGCTCGGCGTGCGCCTCAAAGAGCGCGTCTTCGAGGAGATTTTCCCCCATTTCGCACGCGGCTTCATCCTCTCCGCGCGCCGCGATGGTTCCCTGCCCGCCAACCTGGAAGATCTGCCCGCCGACGAGCGCAGCCGCCTGCTCGAACCGTTCTTCAACGGCACGCTGACCTTCCTCTATCGCCTGCTCTTCCTGCTCTATGCCGAGAGCCGCGATCTCTTGCCCGTCCGCGAGGAGCGCGGCTACTACCCGCGCAGCCTGGAGACTCTCAAACGCGAGATCGCACAGCACGCCGGGACGATTGAAGACCAGGCTCCCGCGCAGCTTGCCGCGCATTACAGCGACCGCTCCACCAAGCTCTACGAGAGTCTCCAGCAGCTCTTCCGCGCCGTTGATCAGGGCGATGTCTCGCTCAATGTGCCTGTCTACAATGGCGGCCTCTTCGTCACCGCGCCTGATCCTGCCGATGACTCGCCCGAAGCCGCCGTCGCCGCGTTTCTCACCACGCACGCTATCCCCGACCGCCAGCTCGCGCTCGGCCTGGATCGCATGGCGCGCGACGTGGACGAGCATCGCCACGATCTGGCCTTCATTGACTACAAGAGCCTCGGCGTGCGCCAGTTAGGCAGCATCTACGAAGGCTTGCTCGAATTCAAGCTGCGCGTCGCGTCCGAAACGCTGGCCGTCGTGCAGGGCAAGCGCACCGATGAGATCGTTCTCTATCGCGAAGCCGTGCAGCAGAAGCTCAAGATCGCGCGCGATGGCCGCGGCAAAGATGCCCGCGAGAAAACCTATCCCAGGGGACATATCTTTCTCGAAAACGACCGCCGCGAGCGCAAAGCCACCGGCAGCTATTACACGCCCGACTACATTGTGAAATATATCGTGGAACACACCGTTGGCCCGGTCTTGCAGGAGAAGCTGGAACGCCTGCGCCCGCTCTTTCGCGAGGCCGAGCAGACCCTGCGCCACGAACGCGACAAGGCCAAAGCCCTCAAGCGCGCTGATATCAATGCCGAACACGAGACCTACAAGAAATATCGCCAGTCCCTCAACGACGCCTTCTTTGACCTCACCGTGCTTGACCCCGCCATGGGCAGCGGGCATTTCCTGGTCGAGGCGGTAGACTACATGACCGACCGCCTGGCCGATTTTTTGGCCGGGTTCAAATGGAATCCCACCGTCTACGAACTGGCCCTGACGCGCCAGCGCATCCAGCAGGACATGGAGCGGCAAAACATCACCATCGACGTGAACAAGCTGACCGACCTCAACCTGCTCAAGCGGCAGGTGCTGAAACGCTGCATCTACGGCGTCGATCTCAACCCGATGGCCGTGGAACTGGCGAAAGTCAGCCTGTGGCTGGACTGCTTCACGCTAGGCGCGCCGCTCTCCTTCCTCGATCACCACATGAAGCATGGCAACTCGCTGATCGGCGGACGCATCGATGAGGCGCGCACGGTCATCGAGGAGGGCCAGTTGTCGTTTTTCGGCAGCAACCTGTGGGCGGGCGCGCTGCTCGCCACGAAGAGCATGATCGAGGTAGGCCGCCTGAGCGACGTTACCGCCGAGCAGGTGCGCGAGAGCAAGCAGCATTACCACGCTGCTGCCGACGCGCTCGCTCCGTTCAAACGCATCCTCGATATCTACATCAGCCGCTGGTTCGGCAACGAACCTGCCAGGGGCAAGCACGGCAAAGCTGATGTAGACAAGGCCATCGACTTCCTGCGCTCTCCCGAAGCCGAGGAGTGGTATCAACATCCCGACCGCACCAACAAGCTGAGCGACGAGCAGCGCACCGTCGTCGCCACGGCCATGCAGGCCGCGCAGCAACATGGCTTCTTCCACTGGGAACTCGAATTCCCCGAAATCTTTTTCGCTCCCAACCCCGGCGCGGCCCAAGACATCAAGCTGAAGGACAATCCCGGATTTGATGCAGTGGTAGGGAATCCGCCGTATATTCCTAATGAACAAATGAGTAATGACGAAAGAGATTACTTCTCTGTTTGTTATCCGGTTTCATCCGGTAAATATGATTTGTCTGTCGTCTTCCTTAAACGCGGAGCGGAGCTACTATCACAATTCCACAGGCTAGGAATGATAATCCCAGTCACTTGGCAGACAGGAGATAATTATCTGCCATTTAGAGAAGGTAATTTTATTCAAGGAACCTTCGGCCCATGCATTATAATAAATTTACCTTTTGATGTGTTTCCAGAAGCTTATATTGATACGTGCGTAGCAATATTCTCTAAGCCGATGCAAAACAGCTTCTCTGTTTTTGCATTTGGTAAAAAGCAACCCATTGATTTGAGTACAATGTCAAACTTATCGTTTGATAGCGTTGCAATCGATCAGATCAGGAAAGAAGTTCAATATCGTATATTTATGAACAGTAGACATTATGATTTCCTTGCCAAGTTTATCGAGCCAGCTTGTGTCCCTTTAGAAAACTTCACGAGTGCTTGTCAGGGACCAGTGGAATCTTTCTTCGAATACTCTGAAATCCGCAAAGATGGCAGCTATTTGCCTTACGTTTCCTGCGATGTCTATAGATACGATTTAGAGCCAATTCATAGCAATTTCATAAACTTTGGTAAGGACAACCCTTTGGCAAAGTTTTACACCAACCCGAGAATCCTAATCCGGCGAATTGTAAGCCGAAGCAATAGACTTATGGCAACAGTTGCTCACGAATCCTTTGTGGTCAAGAAAGATCTTAACCCTTTTATCCTCGCTGTACCTCAATATAGCCTGCTCTTTCTGCTTACAAATATGAATTCTGCTTTGTACTCTCATCTCTACATGGAAGCTTCTACTTCTGCTGGCAAAGATGATTTTAGACAAACTACCCTTGCAGCTCTTCAGTCGCTTCCTATCCGTCGCATCACCTTCGCTCTCACACCTGACCAACGTGCCTACTATCTCGACAAGGCAAAGAACCTCTATGCTTACTGCCTGGATAAGGGCGATCAACAGTGCGTCCTCGGCTTCGTCGATCACCACCTCGCGCAGCAGCCGGAGCAGTCTGATGTCGTCCACGACCTGCTGGCCTACCTTGCCGAAGAGATGATCTGCCTGAACAAGGAGAAACGCGCCACGATCAAGCAATTTCTCGACTGGCTGGAAACAACACTCAAAATATTGCCGGATCGCGAGGGCCGCGTGGGAATAGATGCGTTAACAGGGAAGAGCAAACTCCTCGACTATCCCGGCGATTACCAGAAGGGCGAGCCATCGCTGTCGTTCGATGATCTGCTGAATACCTTACGCAAGAACAGGACGCGCCTGGGCGTCTCACTAAGCGACGTGGCGCTGATTGAGCGGCTACGCGAAACATACGAGACCAGCCTGTCGGCGATCCTGCCGCTCAAGGATCGGCTGACGGCGACGGACGCGCTGATCGACGCGGTGGTGTATAGACTGTATGGGCTGACGGAGGAGGAGGTGCGGGTGGTTGAGAGAAGAGGGTAAAGATTAGTTGTGTTTAACCTTAGCAAAGTATCAAGATAGGAAAGGTATTATGAAGTCCTTTGAATACTCAGGGGTATGGTGGCTCCCATACCGACCCGAGCATAAAGTACCTGGAACAGTAAAATTTGCAGAGGAAGACCGGATCATCCTTGCACTTAATGGTTTACTTGAAACGGTGCAAGTTCATAACTTTCCAGAACTGCTTTTTAAGAGGCATCCTCTTATCTTAGGTTTGACATCTGATGGGTTAGCTATAACTCTTATCGATTGCTTTGACACGAATTTTACAGGCAGTCTTGAAGGAGACGGTGAACAGCGATGCTTAGCGCATGTAACGTATATAGGCGCTCATTTTACTGATCTAGAAGAATTGCGTTTCCATAAAATGGATGTTTACTATAGTCATTTATCGCAATGGGCAGGAATATTTCCATTCCGTGGGCATCAAAAGCCATTCAATGAGATAAGCGCATCAACAACAAAAGGGAAAATAACGGTTCATTCTACTCGCCCGTCAGGAACTGCGTGGATACCAGAAGCGGAACTTCCAGAGTCAGTGTGTATCACAATTGAATCCAAAGGAGCAATGTCATTAGAAGAGTGGAATTCCCAGTTTATCTTTCCGCTTCAAAATTTATTGAGTCTGGCTACTCAGAGGCCGAACTTCCTTGTTAGTCTCAAAACATATACTGAGCAAAAGGAAGTGGCGCGACCAGATGCTGATGCAATAGAGTTTCCTATAGAGATCGTTTATCCGCCGACCTTCATTCCCTTTGCGCTCAGTAAGACTGTTTTCCCGCAAACTATTCTTTTCACTTTACAAGATATCGCAGATGATTTCAGTAATATCTTGGATTCCTGGCTGCGGGTAGCTGATGAGCTAGATAGCGTTTGTAGCCTATTCTTTGGAGTTCAGTACACTAACTTGTATCTAGACCAGCGATTCCTGTTTATCGCACAAGCAGCAGAAGTTTATCAAGATCGGCGCACTGATAAGCTCTATTTGCCCGACAACGAGTTCCATGACTTGATTCAGAACATACTTGCAGGATGCCCTGAAACGCATAGAGACTGGCTAGAGGATAAAATTCAATACAGCAACAAACCAACTTTCAGGCGACATCTGAAGGATTTAGTTGCAAGTACCAGTAGTATTTTGCAGCCTCTTCTCGGCAAGAACCGACAAGCCAGAGACTCATTTGTTGAGGTTGTCTATGATACTCGAAACTATTTAACGCACCACACAAAGGAGCTTAAACCAAAGGCAGCACAAGGCGATAAGCTGTTCTTGATTACGCAATGTCTATCCATTGTAGTACAGGCATGTTTGCTTAAAGAATTAGGCTTTACCGATGAACTCTGTATCCAAATGCTCCGTAAACACGAAGTTTACCAATATCTACTCGGATTACAACCTTATGCCAGCTAAGGCAGCCGTCAGGAGGATATGAAAGATGGATGATCAAACCAGACAATTCGACCTGAACATTGAGCGGGTCCTCGAACATTGGACGGTCGCTCATGCTTTGCGGGAGCTTATTGCGAATGCCCTGGACGAGCAAGCTTTAACGGGAACAGCCGATCCCAGGATTGTCAAAGATGCTCAGGGGATGTGGCATATCAAGGACGATGGGCGCGGACTACGCTATGAGCATCTGACTCAGAATGAGAACCAGGAAAAGCTGAACAACCCGGCTCTGGTAATTGGCAAATTTGGGGTCGGACTGAAAGACGCGCTCGCGACCTTTGATCGGCATCATATTCAAATTGCGATCTTTTCCAGGTATGGCAATATCACCATTAGCAAAACCACGAAGCATGGCTTTGCCGATATCATGACTTTGCATGCTCTGATTCACCCTCCGTCATATCCAGATCTGATCGGGACTGAGATCGTTCTTGCCAGTGCCAGTGATGAAGACATGGCGAAAGCCAAAGATTTCTTTCTCAAGTATAGCGGCGACGAAATGTTAGAGCATACCAGATATGGTGACGTCTTGCGAACACAAGGACAAAAATCACGGATTTACGTCAACGGTTTGTGCGTAGCCGAGGAAGAAAATTTCTTATTCTCGTACAACATTACCTCGCTCACTACCGCGTTACGTAAGGCTCTCAACCGGGAGCGCTCTCACGTAGGGCGTTCTGCATATACTGACCGTGTCAAAGCTATCCTACTGGAATGCAAGCAATCCCAGGTTGCCGAGGCATTAGCGAATGATCTCAAAACGTTTGAAACAGGCAAGATTCATGATGAATTACAGTGGACCGACGTTTCTCTGCACGCTTGCCGCATCCTCAATGCAACAGAAAAGGCTATTTTCCTCACGGCGGAAGAGTTACGTGTGGGCAGTTCGCTGATCACGCACGCGCAGAGAGATGGGTATCGGGTCGTTGTTGTACCGACCTCCATTGCTGTCAAATTGTCACAAATTCAAGATATTCAGGGGCAGCCAATCAAGGATTTACGAGAATACGGGGAAGAGTGGGATCGCAGTTTCCAGTTTCGCTTTGTCCCTCCACATCAATTATCTCTATCTGAGCAACGCATATTCGCGCTCACTCAGCCTCTTCTAAATCTTCTCAGTAATCCTATTCTTGCTGCTCGATTGAAAGAGGTGCGTATCTCCGAAACGATGCGCATAGACTATCGCGGCAACGAAGTACTTGGGGTCTGGGACCCCGCAGAGCGTTTTATTGTGATTCGACGTGATCAGTTGCAAGATATTGAACACTTCGCGGCAACATTGCTTCACGAGGCTACTCATGCTATCACTGGAGCAGACGACGGATCATTCGAATTTGAGCAGGGATTGACGCATCATCTGGGTAAAGTAGCGGCATTTGTCTTCAGCGTGAGATGAGTTTACGGATTACCTTGACGAATAGTAAACTAACGTGTAAACTGGAAACAGGAGAATGTCGATAGTATTAAAGTGAGGGAAATCGATGATGCTTCCAGAATACGAATGGAGACAGTTTAGAAAATCGCCGCTGCGCCTGGTCATAGGGCAAGTCCGGTTTACTATTGTGCCTCGCATTGATGATAAAGCTTTTGTTGCAGATTTTCAAGATGCTGTGCGCCCAAAATATCCAAGAGCTTCTCGTGAAGCTACTGTTACTTATCAATTGTCATCAACAGGTATCAATCCGAATATAGGTGAGACATTATGGCGGTTTTCGTCCCGAGATAAACAGTGGTCAGTAGTTCTTGGCGAATCGGCCATTACGCTTGAAGCACGTAGTTATGCCTCAATGTCTGATTTTATGAATCGCTTTCAACACTTGTTGGAAACTGCACGCGAGAAGTTGGGTATCACTGATCGTTTACGCCTCGGCCTGCGCTATATCAATGAAATTCGTTATCCCGAAGCTGATACCTTCTCTGACTGGCAATCATTGCTAAATTCGGAATTCGCTGGCTTCAAAGTTTCCGAACTGCTTGAAGGAGAGGTTGACCATACCCTGCAAGAAATACAGATTATCCGTCCAGATGGCGTTTTCTCAATTAGACATGGATTATTAAGCGGAACAGTCGTTGCAACACAGCCTCAAGAATATGCCCCCGGCGGGCAATTTTACTTAATCGATCTTGACTATTACGATAGTACCCCGCAAGACGAACTCGATATCTCTGATACTGTGCAACAGATGCTAGGATATAACGATATCATATATCGTTTCTTCCGTTGGACGCTTAGTCAGAAACTCTACAGCTATCTGGAGCCACATATATGATCAGTGAAGTGGACATTATGGAGCAGCAAACGGGTGTTGTATACACACGAGAAAACGATCTGCGTCATACTCAAATAGCTCCTGGAGGGAACTTGCAGCCTGTAGCATTTTCGTGGACAGCGACGGGAGAAGACGTTCAGACTAAACCAGACAATCAACCCAACATTCCGCGTGACGTGCTTCCATATCTGATGCTTTCCAGAACAACCGGAGCAGAGTTAGCTGATTGTCATAACATGCTAGTTGTGATTGTTTCGGATATCGCCTCTGATGCTCTCTTAACTGGCTATCGCACTGCATTTCATAGTATGAATATTGTGCGAACACAGTTCTCTACAGCACATGTTCATCGAACAACGTTGCTTGACGCACATTCGACCACGAGGCAAGCTGAACGCCTGCGGGAAGTTTCAGGACTCACCATGGAGCGCCTTGCCGAAATATTCTTTGTGTCACGAATGACGTATCACAAGTGGTTAAGAGGCTATCTACTCAACGACGCTCATCGTGAACATTTACTGGAGGTGTTACCGCTCGTGGAAGAAGCCGCGAAACGTCTAGGTAGTCCACAATCGGTAAGCAATTGGCTTCTTACTCCTGTCTCACCTGGAGGGAAGAAACCCGTTGATTACCTTCAGGAGAAACGGTATGCAATGTTTCGTGGTTTCCTCTTGCGCGCGCGAACAGGTAAAGAGAAATTCCATCCATTGCCGCTCTCGAATCGCGTGCATCGGGAGCGCCCGCGAGAAGAGTTTGAAGATGCTCTTGAGCAACTTAGACCTCGGGCATGGATCAACGAGGAAGATGATATAAACGACAAGGCCGAGTAACATCCGAAGATGGTAGGGAGTAAATTAGCGCAAATGGCTGATATAGATATAGGTGAGGAGCTGATTCGACGTGGCTGGCGTCAGGGAAAAATGCTGCCGGCCACATCTGCCAGGAAGTCCTGGCTTGAATTCAGTACAGTTCATGAAGATACTCAAGAAGACCGTCAACAAAATGCTTTCCTGGCAACCTCTACTATATGGAACCTTCAGCAGGTTTTGCTCAACGAGAATGACTGGCTAATTATTGTGTCTCAAACCTGCGATATCCAGAGGCCCCCGTCATTGGAACCTTACGTAGAAGCCATGACGGCATACTGGACAACTGATCGAAGCCTTATTCATGCAGCGGGAAAAAATTCTGTGCGCCATTTTCTTGTCACTCGCCGCATATCTTCGGAAGGATTTGTAGGGTCAGGCTTAATTGTAGACGCAACTATCCATATTCAAATTGAAAAGGAATCTCTCCTCAAATGTTCTCCTCAGAAGAGTTTCCCAGAAGATGATATCCTTACCCCGCGTCGTTTTAGCCGGTGGTTAGGGAGACGCTATAACCGCCCTGCCCTTCCTGATGAACTGGTAGTTGCAGTACAGAAACCTATAGTCAAGGCCATTGGTAAGCTTCACAAAACAAGTCCTCTTCACCGTATCCTTGACGGCATTAGCGAGATACTTCTTTTGCCTGACGATGAAACAGAAGATGATTCTGTTGATATGCTATTTATCAGAAATGAGCGGAGCAATGCCCTGATAGTTACTGATGAAGATGAAGCAGTTCTGTTAGAATGGGTCGATGAAGTACTCCAAAAAGAGGGAAAAGTTGTACTTGGAACAGGAGCTGTTCTGGGCTTGAAAGAGATTAGCGCATACGACTATGCCAATGCATATGAACTGCCAACGGATCAATATTCCCTCGCACAGGATGAAAGCGAACAGTAAAAGTCTATGCCCACTTTCCCGTTTGTCATCGACAACCAGCAGCACACGATGGCCGAGGTGCTGAACGCGCTGCTGGCGCAGTACCAGGGCCACGCGCTGGATATCGCCACCGCCTATTTCAACGCGGGCGGCTGGCAGATGCTGCGCGAGGGCTTGAGCCGCCTCGGCAATTTCCGCCTGCTGTTGGGCGACGAGCCAGAGGATGGAGCGGATCTTGGCCTGCGCGATGGCGGCGCGAAAGTCGTCAAGGGCTTGATCCGCGAACTCTCAGCCGAAACCTTCAACGAACGCACGCTGCGCCTCATCGAAGACCTGATCGCCTTCTTGCGCCAGGAGCAGGTGCAGGTGCGCCTGTATACCAGAGGCTTTTTGCACGCCAAAAGCTATCTCTTCTACAGCGGCGGCGGCTTTGAACGCTTCGCGCCCGTCGCGGCCATCGTCGGCTCCTCTAATTTCACCAGCGCCGGCCTTAAGAGCAACAAAGAACTCAACCTTGTGCATCGCGCCAACCTCGCGCCGGAGGAGATCGGCCCGGCGCAGGTCAACCCTCTGCTGGAAGCGCCGGAACGCCAGCGCCTCGCTCAGCTTGACGAGGCCGGGCGACTCGCTGCCGCCAACTTGCCCGGCATCCTCGCCATCAACGAACTGGCCGCGTGGTTCGAGCGCCAGTGGGAGAACGCCCGCGACTTCAAGGACGATCTGATCGACCTGCTGGACGCTTCCAAGTTCGGGCGCAAAGCCTACACGCCATACGATGTCTATATGAAAGCCATCTACGAATACTTCCGCGACGACCTCGACGCGGAAAACAGCCAGGACGCCACCCGTTCCGCCGTCGAACTCAGCGAGTTTCAGGATGATGCCGTCAGGCGCGCGCGCAAGATTCTCGCCCGTTATGACGGCGTGCTGGTGGCCGACAGCGTGGGACTGGGCAAAACGTGGATCGGCAAGAAACTGCTGGAGGATTACGCCTACCACCTGCGCTATCGCGCCGTCGTGATCTGCCCCGCCGCCTTGCAGAGTATGTGGGAGAAGGAACTGCGCGGCGCGGCCATCGCCGCCCAGATTGTTACGCAGGAGGCGCTGGGCCGCGAGGAGTTTGATATTCGTGAGGTGCAGGACGCCGACATCTTTCTGATCGACGAAAGCCACAACTTTCGCAACCACAATGCTCAGCGCTACGGCACGCTGGAGCGCATCCTGGCCGCCAACAACCGGCGCGGCACGCTGAGCGGCGAGCGTAAGAAACTGATCCTGCTCACGGCCACGCCCATCAACAACAGCATCTTTGATCTCTTCTATCAGGTCAACCTCTTCAGCGGCGGCGACCGCGGCTACTTCGCTGCCGCCGGTATCGGCGACCTGTGGCGCTATTTCCAGGCCGCGCGCCGCGCGAGCCGGCAGCAGGAAAGCGGCATCGCCCTCTTTAACCTGCTCGAAGAGGTGGTCATCCGGCGCACGCGCCCTTTCATCAAGTCGGCCTATCCCAACGCCACGATCAATGGCAAACCGATCCACTGGCCTGAACGCACCCTCA
>Ga0307374_10010161_pt1 | contig 13720 bp, 7 predicted proteins | sample OX3MG_FD_202532 | JGI IMG/M metagenome (GOLD analysis project Ga0307374, IMG submission 202532) | Soil microbial communities from Risofladan, Vaasa, Finland - OX-3 | ecosystem: Environmental > Terrestrial > Soil > Coastal area > Acid sulfate soil | place: Finland: Risofladan, Vaasa | collected... | reverse complement strand
GGACGTCATCAAAATCCGTGCTCAACATACGACACTGAGCAGAGACAATATGTTGTGCGATCCGACGCCCGAATACCACTCCCTCAAGCAACGAGTTTGAGGCAAGGCGGTTCGCGCCGTGAATACCGACCGAGGCAGTCTCGCCCACACTGTAAAGCCGAGCTATCGAGGTGAGTCCGTCGATCGAGGTCCTTACGCCACCAATGGTGTAATGCGAGGCAGGCGATACTGGAATCTGGTCATGCGCTGGATCCAACCCGATCTGTCTTAAGGACGCGGATATGGTCGGGAAGCGCGTCGGCATCATCCCGGCAATCGAACGGGCATCAAGATAGAGCCGATCAACGCCTTGGACGGTCATAAGTTCGACCATATGGCGCGAGACGACGTCGCGCGGGGCAAGGTCACCCTGAGGATGCGCTCCTTCCATCACCAAATTGCCATGACCATCACGTAGCACTGCCCCCTCGCCACGAAGCGCCTCGGAGATCAGCGGGCGTGGGTCTCGATCGCTCACCAGCACCGTGGGATGGAACTGCACAAATTCCATGTCGGCCAATTCAGCACCCGCGCGAAAGGCGACTGCCATTCCATCACCGGTGCATGAGGCAGGACTCGTCGTTGCAGAGAAAATCTGACCCGCTCCCCCGGAGGCAAGAACGGCAAACGAGAAGCGCACCAGGCAGATCTTGCCGTCGATGAGCACTACTGCGCCCGCTGCCTGACCTTGTGGATCAAGTAGAAGATCAACAAGGAACGCCTCGTTCAGGATGGAAATATTTCGAGATTCGACAGCGATGAACAGCGATCGAGATATTTCGGCACCTGTCGCGTCACCGCCAGCGTGGACAATTCTGTGGCGCGAATGACCACCTTCAAGTGTCAAGGAAAGTTGACCGTCGACTCGGTCAAACTTCGTACCCGTCTTCTCAAGGAAGGCAATCGCGTCAGGTGCCTCTGAGGTAAGGGTAGCGACTGCGACGGAATCGGCGATTCCGACCGCAGCAATCAACGTGTCATCCGCGTGAATCGAAGGTTCGTCGTCGGCTCCCACCGCGGCCGCAATTCCCCCTTGAGCATAGGGAGTGGAACCGTCACCATATGAACCCTTTGAAAATACAAGAGTCCTCAGCGTGTCCGGCAGCGCGCACGCGACGGTGAGTCCTGCAATTCCCGATCCAAATATCGCAACATCACAATCAAGCGTTGCCGCGCCATCAAGCGTCGCCCGAGAGACGAACCGGCCCTCATCTCGCGTCACGTTTCGAAGCCGCTCGTTACTCGCCGAAACTCGAAGAGCTACCGATTGCAATCATTGCCTCGACTGACTTTAAGGCGCGTGATCGAATCTCCTCATCCACCGTCACCTCGTAATAAGAGGTCATCTCCCTGTCCCTCAGACAATTCAGCAACTTCTCAGGAGTAATCATCTTCATGTACCTGCACACCGCAGCTGGGTTGACGGCTTCAAAGGTTGCCCGCGGATTGGCGGCTTGCAGTTGGTGAATGATTCCAGTCTCGGTCGCGACAAGCACGTGGGCGTCTCCCGCCTCCTTCGCGAAATCAACCATCGACCCCGTCGAAACGATATGAGTCCGCTCAGCGGGGATCTCTCCCGAACCGACGAGATACAGCGCCGCGGAGGTGCAACCACACTCAGGATGGACAAGCAGTTGTGAGTCCGGAGATTCTTCAAGACGACTTCTCAGAGCGACCGGAGTGATCCCCGCGTGAACGTGGCATTCGCCCATCCAGAGCGACACATTTCGACCTGTCATCCTGGCAACATGAGCGCCAAGAAAGTAATCAGGAAGAAAGAGGATCTCCGCATCCTCAGGCAATGACTCGACAATATCGACCGCATTGGAAGAGGTGCAGCAAAGATCGACCTCGGCTTTGACAGCTGCACTCGTGTTGACATAGGCGACAACAATCGCTCCAGGGTGCTCCCTCTTCCATGCGACTACCTGCTCTGCTGTGATTGTGTCCGCCAAGGAACAACCTGCATTTGGATCAGGAATTAGCACAGTCTTCTCTGGCGAGAGGATCTTTGCCGTCTCAGCCATAAAGTGCACACCACAAAAAACAATCGTCTCTGCGTCGCTCTGCGCAGCAATTCTCGAAAGCGCAAGCGAATCACCCACATAATCAGCTACGTCTTGGATCCATGGCACCTGATAGTTATGGGCGAGCACGATTGCGTTTCGCTCCCTGGCAAGACTTCGCACGTCGCGCGCGAACGAGTCAAAGTCTTGTGGAAGCTCTGATTGCTTTGTTTCAGTCATCTCGCACTTTCTGGTAACAAAGGTTGAAAGACCAAGGGTAGAGGGGTTATCCAATCCTAGCCGCTCAAGCAATTTTTCCTCACGCCACCGGATAAATCAGGTCCGCGTACCTCTCACCTATCCTGCACGAACCCCAACTGAGCCTCAGGCGTTTCGAGATAACACCTCCGATGGTTTCCCTGAGATCAATAGCGCTCTAGGAGGAGGGTCGGGGTCGGGTATCGATTTGGACGACCGACAACCCCGGTTCGAGAGATCCACCGTCCAATTCCAGCAATGTTGGCAACTTCGGCGTCATCAAGCCAGAACGCTTCGTGATCTGCTCTCTCACGCAAGTGATGACCCAACGTGTTTACAAGGAATGACGCGGCCACGGGTCAAGCACAATTATCCACCAAACCCTCAAGGGGAAACTGAACCAGAGCCGCTTCAACGAGTTCCACACCCGCCTCTCGGCATATCCACACCTTAGGTTCATCGGGATCCACACGCCGCAGATGGTCACGCGGATGGTATGCAGGACTCACATGTCATGGAGCATCCAATAGCTACCTCTGAATACAGTCACGCCAGCGCAGGTGCTGTCTGTCAAAGGGCATGTTTGATCATCTGCTAGCTGGGTGTGCGGACCAAGAACCACCAAGGTCGACGGGTCATGACCGCTGTTTTTGACGATAAAGGCGCGAGCACTAACTTGACAGGCAACGTTCGCAAGTTGCTCTGGAAAGCCTGACCCAGCTCGCGCTCGCCGACAAGCATCAATATCGAAGGAGCGTGAGCCATGCCGGGAATGGGTGGGGATCACGGTAACTCGGCGACGTCGGCCCTAGCAGTCGCGTTTCACCGCGCGCTCTTACATCAATGGTTCATTGTTCTAGCGGTACTTGTAATGCTGTTTGTCTTATGGAATCTGCTGCGCCTCGCCGCGTTGAGGGCCCGTGCGAGAGATCATCAAGGCACAGCACTGCGTGCTCCGTCGATGCCAGCCGAACCCGTCGCAAGACGTCTTCTGCGTATCTCCCTCGGTGGACTCTGGCTCTTAGACGGCCTTTTGCAGAGCCAGTCGGCAATTCCCGCCTCACTCGCGAATGCGGTTATCAAGCCGGTAGCCGCTGCCTCCTCGAGCTGGGTCACGAGGTTCATCAGCCACGCCATTGTCGTGTGGAACAGCCATCCAGTAACAACAGCGACAGCGGTTTTCTGGATCCAGATTGGACTTGCCATCTGGTTGCTTAGCGCGTCGCGCGGCCTGCTGTCTCGGCTCGGGGGATATGCCAGCGTGTGCTGGGCTCTCGTCATTTGGATCTTTGGCGAGGTCTTTGGGGGCCTCTTTGCTCCCGGATATTCGTGGCTCTTTGGAGCGCCCGGCGCCGCTCTTGTCTATCTCGTGATCGGAATCCTCGTAGGACTTCCTGACCGGTTCTGGAGTTCGCCTCGGCTCGGACTTGAGATCCTCCGTTCGCTCGGTGCCTTCTTGATCGTCATGGCAATTGTCCAGGCCTGGCCGGGTCGCGGCTTCTGGCACGGTCGAACCGACAAAAGCTCATTCTCCGGAACACTCCCGCGGATGCTGAAGATCATGGCTCAATCACCTCAGCCACAGCTTTTCAGGTCAGTTGTGCAACACGTCGCGAGCCTAAGCACCAGCCATGGTTTCGCGCTCAATCTTGTTGTTGTTCTGCTGATCGGCCTGCTTGGGTGCATGTTCCTCTTTTGCACGATGCGAAATGGAAGGTCGAGGGTCCTCTTGGGCTCTCTTCCGCTGCTTCCTTTTGTGATCCTCTATGTCGTCATATCGGTAGTCGTCTGGGTCTCAGTCCAAGACCTTGGTTTCTTTGGTGGCGTGGGAACCGACCCCAACAGCATGATCCCGATCGCGCTCTTGCTCTTTAGTAGCTATCTTGCGACCAAGACGGATGCTTCAATTCAAGGCTTCGAGATCGCGCCGTTCAACTTGAGCGCAAGGGGATCGATTTCGACACTTCGCTCCAAGATCGAACATGATCCGATCCAGTCGCTTCGGACATTTATCGCAGTCGGAGCATTATTTATCACCCTGCTTGGCGCAATTCCGGTGATGGTGCTCATTTGAGCACTCGCCACAATGCAACAGCCACGGCTTCGCGTCTCGACGACTGGCTCAATGATGCTCGTTCGGTGTTGGTGGTCTCGCATCAATCAGAGGAATCGAGAGCACACCAGCTGATGCCCTTGAGCGAAATCCAACCCTCAACCGCGATTGGCTCAGGCTGAAACCGTGAGGTCGGTCCCGCAGTATCGGCATTTTGATGCAGCAGACGGAATATCTCCTGAAAGACAGCTAGAACAAGTCTTGGTCGGCGGAGGGTCACCAAATACCGTTGAGCCTCGCTTTCGCATATAGGCGCGATAAGGCACGACGATGACGAAATAAACAACCGCCATGAAGATCATGAAATAAACAATTGAAGAGATAAATGCGCCGACGTCAATACGTTGACCGTTCAGTGTCCAGCCAATGCCCTTTCCATTTGCGCCCGCGGCCGCGTTCACCAACGGAGTAATAAGATTGTCAGTAAAGGACTTGATCAACGTGCTGAAAGCAAGCGCGACGACCAGACCAACCGAGACGACGATGACCTGCCCCTGCATGAGGAAATTCTTGAATCCCTTGATCATTACTCCTCTTCCTGGCCAGTTAGAGGGTTTGTTCGCCTCAGGCAATGGTAGGTCTTCTGCCTGAAAATCAACAGGTTTTGTCGCCTTTTCATCGCCCACGAAAACAGGGTATCTATCATCTGAAAGATCTTGCGCTTGTGCCATTGGAATATGCTCTCGAAATGACACGTACCCCGAAGCTCCCAGTTGCCCTTCGATCTGTCAAAACGTACCAATGAGCCTCCGGGTCGCGACGCCTCGCGCGGTCAAAGAGGCATGTGCGCATCTATCTCGCGTGGATCGGCACCTGAAGTCCACAATCGGCAACGTTGGCCCGGTGCGTTTCGCACCGACAAAGACAGGCCATTTTGCCTACCTGGTACGAGCGATCATTTACCAGCAGCTCGCTGGGCGGGCGGCCGAGACGATCCACGGGCGCGTCATTACACTTCTTGGTGACGAAGTGACGCCAGAGCGCATCTTGAACAAGAGTGCCGAGGAGCTCCGTGCCGCAGGAGTATCCGCCAACAAATTCCTCGCGCTCCAAGATCTATCCGTGCGTGCACACAGCGGAGCACTCGTACTTGACGACCGTCAACTTGCCTGCCTCGAAGACCAAGAGATCATCAAGGAACTGTCAGAGGTTCGCGGCATCGGCCCTTGGACCGCACAGATGTTTCTCATGTCTCAGCTGCGAAGGCTCGATGTTTGGCCGATTGGAGATCTTGGGGTCCGCAAAGGCTACGGATTGATCCACTCAGCCCCAGAACTCTCACCGAAGCAACTCGAGCTTGCGGGTGAACGTCTTCGTCCGTATCGATCAGTTGCAGCTGTTTATTGCTGGCGGGCGATCGACCTCGCTCGAGGCGGGTAGCAGCGCCGCCAGAACGGCGCGATCGCCGGAGCGATCAGAGCCCCATCTTTATCTTGAGCCGCTCGTCAAGAGCTGCGAGAAACTCCTCTGTAGTTAGCCATGGCGTATCTGCAGAGATGAGCATTGAGAGATCCTTGGTCATCTGACCGGATTCGACTGTTTCAATGCAGACTGCCTCAAGCGCCTCGGAGAACGCTGTGACCTCAGGAGTGTTGTCAAACTTTCCTCGGTACGCGAGACCACGCGTCCAGGCAAAGATCGAGGCAATCGGGTTGGTCGACGTCGGCTTCCCCTGCTGGTGCAAACGGTAGTGCCTGGTCACAGTTCCGTGCGCGGCCTCGGCCTCGATGGTGTGGCCGTCAGGTGTCATCAGCACCGATGTCATCAGGCCAAGCGATCCGTATCCCTGTGCCACCGTGTCAGACTGCACGTCTCCGTCATAGTTCTTGCAGGCCCAGACGTAGCCGCCCTCCCATTTCAGGGCTGCGGCGACCATGTCATCAATGAGACGGTGCTCATAGGTCAACCCCTGTGCAGCAAACTCAGCCTTGAATTCGTTTTCAAAGGTCTCTTCGAAGATGTCCTTGAAGCGCCCGTCATAGACCTTCATGATCGTGTTCTTGGTCGAGAGGTACAACGGGTAGTGCCGGTCGAGCGCATAGCGCATCGAGGCCCGGGCAAAATCACGGATCGAATCGTCGTAGTTGAACATTCCCATCACCACTCCACCGTGTTCGGGGAACTTGGCGATCTCGAGCACAACCGGCTCGCCACCATCATCGGGCACATAGGTCAGCAGTGCTTTCCCGGCAGCCGGAACGCGAAAATCAGTCGCGCGGTACTGGTCGGCGAAGGCGTGACGGCCAATCACGATCGGCTTGGTCCATCCTGGTACCAGTCGGGGAACGTTTTTGATCACGATGGGCTCTCGGAAGATCACACCACCGAGAATGTTCCGGATCGTTCCGTTGGGGCTGCGATACATATCTTTCAGCCCAAACTCCTTTACCCGCGCCTCGTCCGGTGTGATCGTCGCGCATTTCACGGCAACGCCGTACTTCTTGGTTGCCTCTGCCGAATCGATAGTGATCTGGTCATCTGTCGCATCGCGAGACTCAATACCAAGGTCGAAGTACTTGAGATCGATGTCGAGGTAGGGGTAGATCAGACGCTCCTTGATGAACTGCCAGATAATCCTGGTCATTTCGTCACCGTCCATCTCTACGACGGGCGTTACTACCTTGATCTTTGCCATCTCGTGGATCTCTCCTTATAGGTCAATCACTGCAAAACCTCTCTGATGGTAGTCCCCAAGCCGACAGGGGCACCAACTTCAGCGATGCAAGAAGCGCCTTCGACCTGCTGCGTCGGGAGAAAGACAAATACACCCTCCAATCACAACAACACCCTCCAAACTGAAGGAACAAAAGTCAATCTGTATTTACTTGCTAAGACCCCAGAGCCGGTTGGAAAGACCTGAGGAGCGCTCCGATGGGTGTCCAATTGCAGCGCGAAGGGATTCTTCACTTGCGACGATGCTGACGCTGCGTTTGGCCCGCGTTACTGCTGTATAGAGAAGTTCCCTTGAGAGGACGGGAGAAGGAGGCTCCGGAAGCGAAACAATGACGCTATCGAACTCCGAACCCTGGCTCTTGTGAATGGTCATCGCCCACCAGGTTTCAATATCTCGCAAACGTGCGAGCGGAACCGAGCGCACCTCAGCCACTTCGGAGAAGACCGCGACTGGCTTTCCGAGATCGACCACAACACCTGCGTCCCCATTGAAAAGATGATTCAGATAATCGTTGCGGTTGACGATAATTGGGCGACCGACATACCAATCGTGTTCACCGATGTACTCGGGGTGACGACTTCTCACAAGCTGCTCTATCCGCGAACTCCAATGCAGAACCCCTTTCTGGCCGTGGCGCGTGGCGCAGATGATTTTGAGTTCGAGGAGATTCTCGAGCGCGGCCTTGGAATCACCGCGCCGAGCGGCCTCGATGACCTCTATCGCGTTCACAGCAGCGCGTCGATACAGAACCTCGCTGCCATGCTCGTCATTGATCCATTCAAGATCTGCGGAATCATTGGAAGAAAGGATGCGGATCGCCTCATCGGTTTGGCCATTTCGAATCGCGTCAGCAAACTCCGCTACACGTGACCTCTCTTTAAAGCGATGTTGTTTTTCCAGATGGACAATTGCATCGCTCATGGGTCCAATGGGTCTATCAACGAATGTGCTGCCCACAATGTCTCCAAGCACGGCACCGGCCTCAACACTTTCGAGCTGAAAAGGGTCACCGACAAGGACGAGACTCGCGTCGGGCCTAAGTGCCTCAAGGAGTCGCGCGAAGAGCGGAAGAGAGACCATCGAGGCTTCGTCGACCACGACGAGATCGTGAGGAAGGAGGTTCTGGCGATTGTACGCGAAACCACGGAAGGGATTTGCTCCAAGAAGACGATGCAACGTGGTCGCCTGAAGCCCATAGGTCATAGACGTGGTACCTGCGACGCGTTCCTCGGCTTCACCCTCGCGATGGAGAGCAAGGGTCATCCTCTTCGCGGCGGTAGCGGTTGGAGCCGCGAGAGCTGAAACAAGACTCCTTCCCTCGCGTACAGCGAGCACATTCACCTGACGAAGCAGCTGGGCGATGGTTCTCGTTTTTCCTGTTCCGGGTCCTCCCGAAATGACCGTGAGTCGATGAGTAAGTGCACGGTAAACAGCCAGACGCTGAGGATCGCCACGCTCGGCGGAACCGAAACTGTCTTCGAAGAGCTCGTTGTTGAGGAGGTCCCTGTCGAACAATCCACCATCGGTCTGGGCGCGCAGCAACAGCTGGCGCGCGAGCACAACCTCGTAGTGCCAGTATCGATCGAGATAGAGCCGATTTCCTTCGAGCACAAGAGGCCTCGGCATGGCAGAAATAGCTTGACTCGAGACCTGCACGACTCTGCTTGTCGAAAGGTGTTTTACCCAAACTTGAACCGTTGGTAGCGCAGGCAATACAGCACCAGATTGCTGGGGGTATGCAGAATTCAGTGACCCAGCGATCTGATCAAGTAAGAGACACACCTGCCCCTCGCGCACCGCTCGGACACTTAGTGCGACTGCGAGCAATACCAGGGGGTCCATCTCTTGAGATATTCGTCCCACCGTTCGAGCAACTTGGATGTCACTTGCGACAAGGATTCCGGCTCCCACGTAGGGCAAAAGGCTCGCCGTCTCGTCATGGACATAGGCGGCGTGGGTTATCACGAGAGCTCCAAGAATCCATCGAGAGTGTCACTCAGGTCCCCAAGAAGTGCCGGGGAGAACTTCCATCCAAAGACACCATTGGGGCATCCAGCCTCGCGGGGAGTATCGGGCCCTTGTAGGCCGCGAAGGAAGAGGTAGGCCACGCCACCAAAATGAACCTCCGGGTCATAACCGGGAATTCTCCAGCGAAGGTATCGGTGCAAGGCAACCGCGTACAGGGTTGCCTGAAGTGGATAGTGGTGCGCCTCCATTGCTTGCGGAAGAAGAGAAGGGCGGTAATTAATTGACCTTGGAAGCCGTCCCATCTCGGAAAGGGTGTTCGTTTTGTAGTCAGAGAGCACGTAGCGCGAATGTGATGCTCCAGCAGAGTCGTCAGAGACGCGAACTACGAGATCGATTGAACCGGTCAGATGACCAGCAAGTTCATCGTCAAAGATCCCACCACGTACGCGTTCAGCCCAGGGCCGAATCGGATCATCTTGGGGCAGGTGACTCACAAGTACTTCGCCGATATCACGAATATTTGCATGGTGTCGCCCATGACCGAGACGGAACTCAAATCCGAGTTCATCAAGTCTGTCAAGCCGACCAAAATCTCTCAAACGCCTGTCTGCGAATATCGGACCAAGAGGGGTCTCGATCACCGATTTCAGACCGCAGACCAACTGAGATCGATCGAGCGAAAGTCCCCGCCAACGCAACTGTCGCTCTAGAGTCTCAGCGAGCGCTCCCTCGAGGTCATGTTCTGTGAAATCAATCTCCTGGAGAACTTCGTGAACCAGAGTGCCAAACTGCGTGCCACCCGCAAGATAACCAAGAGGAAGATCGGACTCTTCCCGCTCAAGCACCGGCACTACCTCTACCTCCATGACCACCGATTCGTCGTTTGCTCCCGAATCCCCGAAGCTCTCATCTGTCGGGTCAAATCGCGGATTTGTCATTCCTGGGCCTGTTCGGTCTACGGGGCTCATCGCGCTAAAGGACCATCTTCGATTCATTGACGAAAAATCACGGTCGAGTTGCGCGACCTCGATCTGCGTACTCGTTGCATTCGACTCCTGATCAGACCAGCGTGGACTGGAGGGCCAGTTGGTGCCAATTTCATCGATCGAGATTTCGTTCACGTAACCATCAGGCATAAGACGCTCGCGCAAATCTTCAACAACAAGGTCATCCGCAGGAATAACGAAGTCTGCAATCTCACCATTCTCGTCGTCGATGCGTGCAACACCCTGTGCGAACAACAGGCGAGCGAGTCCTGAATTCTGATTGTCTTTAACCCTTGTCCACCAAACGATGGTCTGATGTTCAGCGCGAGTGAGTGAAACGTAAAGCTGACGCAGGTCCTCTCCGACTGCATCTTTCAGTGCAAGACGCAGACGTGACTTGGATGCGCTTGAAGAGGGCCACGGCTTCGATCGATCGACCACAAGAACTCGTTCGTTTCGATTGAAATCCTGGTAAAAATCCGCGCCCCGAACGGCGTGCCACATTGAAGGAACGCAGACGATCGGAAACTGAAGGCCCTTGGATTTATGGATTGTCATAATCTGCACTGCCATGGCCTCAGATTCGATCTGCTGTGAGAGGACATCCTCATCAAGATCATCGCGGTGAATCTCGTTCAGCGCATCAAGCGCTCGGAGCACTCCGTCGGGAGTCGGATGCTGTAACAGGCCACTCCGGTGTAACAGTGCAACAATTTGGTTTAGATCGGTCATATTCCTGTCGCCGTTATGCAATCCAAGCACGTTGTGCATAACGTTGCTCTCTGCCCAAACGATCGAGCAGAAGTCGACGATGCCAAATCGGCCGAGCACATCAGACCACCGAAGAAGGGTCTCCTGGATCTCGCGTAAAGCGTCGTCATTGGCACCCGCAATGCGCTCTGCCCCGACCTTGAAGAACCAACCGAGAGCCACGCGACGCGCTCGATCTGGATCGGATGGCTGCGCCAGCGCGTACATCAGAAGTCGCCATTGCGACTCGGCTTCGGTCTCGAGCACGCTAAGACCCTGGCGGATAACTGCGGGAATCCCCCGGTTACGAAGCGCCTGCTGCATGGTCACCGCCTCAGCATTTCTCGAGACCAGTACCGCTATGTCGTTTGGCCGTACGGATCGAAACTCACCTGGAACTCCAAATGGAATTCTCGCCTCCTGAAGCAGATTGTGGACACAGCAGGCAAGGTCGATCGCAATTGCATCTTTTGCTCCCTCGGTCGCGATGAGATCTCGCGATTTTCTCGGAAGCTCCCTACCAAGCGCTGTCCTGATCGAAAGGCCAGGCAGGACCTCGTTCAATGGGCCAACGAGCCGGGTGAGACGGTGTTCATCAGAGGGCCGAACCGGTTGAAAGGAAATCTCGGAGTGTCCAAGCGTGGCCCCGCGAAGAAGACGGTCGAGGCCAGCCAATAGAGCACCATCCGAGCGATAGTTCACCGAAAGCCGATGGTGCTCAACATTCTCCATCAATGTTGCGCCTAGATACGAGTAGACATTGGCACCGCGAAATCCGTAGATCGCCTGTTTCGGATCGCCGACAACGATCAATCGCGTTCGACTACCAATCGCTCCAAAGAGACGCTCAAAAACATCCCACTGCACCTGGTCGGTATCTTGAAACTCATCGACAAGGGTCACGGGAAAGCGCCGGCGAAGCAGAGCGACCGCGTAGGAGTTTTCGCCGAGCGCATCGCGAAGCTGGGTGAGGACATCGTCGTACGAGAGCGTCCTTCGAAGCCGTCGCCGCGCAGAGACCTCACCAAGAACAACTTCAAGCATTGCCCGCTTTGAAAGTGCCTCAGTAAAAGCTTCATTCACTTCGCCAGGCTCTTGGACCCCTAGATCAGGGAGAATCGTGATACCCGGGTTATTCAGAGCAGTTTTCGCCAGCCCTATTAACGTCGACCTTACGGACGCATTGAGACGGTGTAGTGCCACACTGTTGTCTTCATTCTTTAATACCTCGCCCGAAAGAACGTCGGCAACCACCTCGTTGACGATCTCATCGGTATCATCCTTGAGGTTCGCATCAAGATCCAGATGGGCAGCGGTACCGAGTGTCGACCTGATCTGCTGAGCAAAGCTATGAATTGTTGTAATCGTCGAGGTGTCGAAATTCAGTAGAGCCTTTTCAAGCCGATCTCGGTGAAGCACAAGATCAAATTTCGAGAGATGCTCGGTAACCTGATCATTCTCTTCTATTGGAATCAGCCCGGCTAATGCACGTGCAGTGTACGAAATACGTTCACGGATCTTCTCGCGTAGCTCCCTTGCGGCAAGTCGTCCAAATGTCACCACGAGGATCTGATCGATCGTTACCTCGGTCTCGGCCACATATCGCGTGGCAAGAGCCGCGAGGGTGTAGGTCTTGCCGGTCCCAGCGCTTGCTTCGATCGAGGCCCTACCCTCGCGCGGGATTGCACCGATAAGGTCGAACTCTGTCACCTCAACCATTGCCGACGACTGATTTCGCCAAGTTCGGTTCCGTTATTGGATTCACGCCTTCGATGGAAGTTGCCTCGAATGTTCCCCAGAGGTAGTGCGCGAGACGCGCCGCTCGCGACGGGCCTTCTCCTGGATCGGCGACCCGAGCCGGGATCTGAAGCAGCTCACTCAGTTTGATGTTTCCAAATGCCAGAACGTTGTCCCGATCGGTTCCGTCGGAGAAGACATTCTTTCGTCCGCTCGCCCAGTCGCTCTCCTCAGGAGTTTCATAGTGAAGCGCCCTTGAGAGACTGGCAAAGAGGGGCAGCGGCTCATGTCGACCAAGTTCAGCAAGACGAAGCACCGCGGTGAGGCCTAGGCAAGCGCTCTCGATCCTTGCCTCTTTCGATTCACCTGCAAGCGCGAGATTTATGATGCCGACGCTGTCTTTGCCAGAAACTGGTCTGCGCAATGACACGCTTGTCCAATACGTATCAGGCGCATGCAATGTGAGGACCAGGAGATCGAGCCACGCGCTTAATTCATCGACGGATCGCAGTCGAGAGAACTTCACGTCCCATGTCCCACGCCAAGACAAACCATCTGCACTTTCATACTCCCCCACGGTCAAGGGTCCCATGACGCGCCTTGCAGGTGGTCCATCTTGTTCAAGCACGATGCTGAGCATTTCAGGTGGCTCATTTGGTATCGATGGATCGATACCAAAATCAGACAGGGTATTGATAAGCACAGAAACTTCGCCCTCAATCTCCTCGCGAACTGTACGTGCAAGATGACCTACGGGCAGTGCCCCGCGCGCCTCTTCTCTCACCCACCACGCGTCGCGGAGATCATTCCACGCTTTGTCACCGGAGAGACCGAGTCTCGCTGCGAGAAGTCGACGGCCGGTATCGGAGCGCTCTGTCGGCTCAAGGGCAATTGGGAGCTCATCGGAGGTCTCATTCTCGTCGAACGGCCGATAGATCTGGAGGCTCTTCTTGAGAAAACATCTCACGGGATGGCGAAGGAATTCGCGCAGATCCTCGATTGAGAGACTGTCCTCCTCCCCCGAGATCTGAATTGGATCTTCCAAGAGTGGTCGTGGTCCACGGTCCTGGTTTCGCCGAGCACGCGCGCCAGCAAGGGCCGCCGCGTTAAAGCTCCACGGACCGTCATGCCCGAGTCGTCCAGGTTCAAAGTTGCGGTCGTCATAGGACTGGCGCGGATGGACTATCTC